>Ga0310832_100091_pt1 | contig 140328 bp, 123 predicted proteins | sample WT_ome_7_FD_201303 | JGI IMG/M metagenome (GOLD analysis project Ga0310832, IMG submission 201303) | Sorghum-adapted microbial communities enriched on wild type (WT) sorghum from Joint BioEnergy Institute, Emeryville, California, United... ...
AGCTCGCCGCGATGACTGCCCTGACCACCGGACCACAGGAGGTAGACGCTCCCGAGCTACTCACGGCATGATCACCGCACTGACCCGCACGGTGTCGAGAAACTCCACCACTCAGCGGGACGTCACCCGATTCGGCAGTGGCTAGTATGTTTCACGCGGCGTTTGGGCTGCGCGGTCCAGTGCGTCGAACGAGCGAGCGGAGGAGAGCGCGGTGGAGTACGACCTGGCACGACTGGTTGAACTCTTCGACACTCGGGTCGAGGGTCGCACGGGGCTGACGGGTCGGCTCAGCTCGCTGATCGGTGAGGCTCTTCTTCTCGACGGGCTGGCTCATGCGTACGCGGCGCAGGGCAAGACCGTGGGCACCCTGCCCGACCGCCCCCGTCGTGATGACGAAGCCTTCCGCCTTGCCGGCGCAGAAGTCCCTACTCAGCGTGACCTAGATGCGTGGCTCGTCCTCGACGGAACGCGACTGGTGGCCGTTGAATGCAAGTTCTGGACGTCCTCCTCCATCGACGGCAAGACCGTTGCCGCAGACCAGTTCGAAGACGCCGCACGCCGGGAGTGGGTCGAGCTCGAGAGCAAGCACCTGGCCTCCGACCGATGGAACTCGATCAACAAGGTCGCCCTTCCTCTGAAGACGCCAGCAGGACTGCCCGAACAGATGCCGGAACGCGTGCTTGCCGTGTGGCGCCCGGTCGCCGCGGATGGTCGCTCGCCGTGGTCGGAGTGCACGATGGAAGTCCTCGTCGATGGTGCACTCGTGGCCACCTCCGTCAAGTTGTTCTCGATGTCCCTCTACGCGCGTGAACTTCTCCGAGGAGGGGTCCCGAGGATCCCCAGTCTCGTGTCAGACGCGCGACGAGCGATCGAGCAGCTCGACGCGGTCTGCCCACGGGAGCTGCGGCCTAGCCTCGCCTGAGCCAGCGAGGGCCACGAAGGCACCGAACTCCTCGAGCGCCGCGGGACTTGTAGGCAAGTGGTCGAGCAGTCGCGGGGAGTGCACGAGGTAGGCGCCCACCTGCCCCCGAGAGACCGCGATGTTCAGTCGGTTCCGGTTCAGCAGGAACTCGACCCCGCGAGGGACGTCGTCTGCTGAGGACGCGGCGAGGGAGACGATCGCGACAGCGGCTTCCTGGCCCTGGAACTTGTCGACGGTTCCCACGCGGGTATCACTCAGCCCAGATGCGTCGAGGTGCTCGCGGATCGTGCCCACTTGGGCGTTGTATGCGGCGACCACGAGCGCATCGCTCGGCTCGAACGGCCGGTCCACGCCGGCGTCCGGGTCGACCCATCGGCGACCGACCAGGCTCTGGACCAGTTCGACGACTCGCGACGCTTCCTCCTTGGACTCGGTCTTGTTTCCCACGTGCTCGACGACGACCGCGTGCAGTCCGGGGGGGGGGGGGGGGGGGGGGGGGACCCCCCCGCCCCCCCCCCCCCCCCCCCCCCCCCCCCCCCCCCCCCCCCCCCCCCCCCCCCCCCCCCCCCCCCCCCCCCCCCCCCCCCCCCCCCCCCCCCCCCCCCCCCCCCCCCCCCCCCCCCCCCCCCCAAGCCCTCGAGCGCCCGCTGCGCGGCGACGTCCTGGCTGTGAAGGAGACCGTCGTAGGCGTGCTCGGAAATGGCGATGCACAGGTTCGGATGTAGACGGCGCGTCGCGTTGAGGAGGAGGCCGCGCTCTGGGGGAAGGGTGGGCGCTCCGTCGGCGAGCCAGCCCAGGGCGGACTGGTAGACGGGCGCGGGGTGCGTTCCTTGGCTCACCTGCGGTAGCTGCTGGGGGTCTCCGAGCAGGAGTATGCGCCGGGTGGAGCCCGAGACGGCGATGGTGTTGGCGAGGCAGAACTGCCCGGCCTCATCGATCACGAGCAGGTCGTATCCCGCGAGTGGCACGCGTGCCTCGCTCACGAAGTCCCACGCCGTGCCGCCGACGACGTAGCCGCCGCGCTGTCCGGCGTGGAACTCCTCGAAGGTCCGCGCGCCGGGATGCTCCTTCAGCTTCGAGGCAGACGGTCGAAGTACCGTCCAGTCCGGCCTCGAGCCGTGTCCGGGTTTCTTGCCGACCGCATTCGCCGCAAGGCCGCATCGACGAACCCCACGCAGCACGTTCTCGACGACCTCGTGCGACTGTGCGACGACGCCGACGCGCCATCCGTGCTCGCGCGCGAGGGCTGCGATGACGTGCGCCGCGGTGTACGTCTTGCCCGTGCCGGGGGGGCCCTGCACGGCGAGGTACGAGTTGTCCATCGCCATGAGAGCCCGGACGATGACCTCGTGCGGCGCCTCTCCGCCAAGGGGCGCGTCGACCAGCGAACGGCCATCCGAGAGCCGCGGGGGACGCCTGCGCAGAATGTCCATGGCGGCGGACGCCGGCAACACAGGTAGGTGAGCGGCGGCCTCGAGGGCGACCTCGCCGATCGCAGCGACGAGCGGGCCACTGTTCGGCCTCGGTCCACGCCCAGTTCGACAAGCTCCTGGACCACGTCACCGACCGCCTGCCCGCCGTCGCCGCCCACCTGGACGCCGCTCGCGCGGACCTGCTCGCCTTCACCGGGTTCCCCAAGCCGGTCTGGCGTCAGATCTGGTCCAACAACCCCAACGAGCGACTGAACAAGGAGATCCGCCGCCGCACCGACGTCGTCGGGATCTTCCCCGACCGCGAATCGGTGATCCGCCTGGTCGGCGCCGTCCTGGCCGAGCAGCACGACGAATGGGCCGAAGGACGCCGCTACTTCGCCCCCGACGTCCTGCACCGCGCCCGCCTCAACCTGATCACCACCACCGACCCCGATGAGGTCGACCAGCCCCTGGCCCTCACCGCCTGACCAGCACCGGATCACGCCGAAGCGCTACACCACATCCAGGGACTTGACCGGGCAGAGTGGTTTCCTCACTCGGAGGTGATCACCATGTCCGCCACTACCCAGGTGCAACTGAGCCCCGCACGCGGCCAGCGGGGGCGGCCGCCCGAGGTCCTCAACGTGACTGTCGCGAGCGACGAGAGGCTGCTGCTCAGTGTCGTGGAGGCTGCGCAGAGGCTCGGCATCGGTCGGACGCTCATGTACGAGCTTCTCGCCGCCGGGCAAGTCCAGTCCGTTCACGTCGGCCGGCTTCACAAGATCCCAGCTCGCGCGCTGGATGCCTACGTTGCCCGACTCGCCGCGGACGGTGACTGACAGGGCGATGTGATCGCGAAGCCGAGGCGCCGTCATCGGACCGTCATCGCACCCGTGGCGCGGCGGGGCCCGCGCGGCTGTCCTCTTGACGCCGGGCGTCTCTTGTGGGCGGTAGCCTCGGCACCGCTCCACGCGCCGAGCGGCGCGGTGGCGGGCACCGGAGGCCGTGTGTTCCTGCTCGACGACGTGGTCGTCATCAGCGCCTCGGACCTCACGGTCGCGGCGCACTGCGAGTACGCCGCGCTGCGCAAGCTCGACGCCCTGCTCGGACGAGCGGAGCTCGCGGTGGTCGAGGACGCGATGCTCGAGCGCACCGCGCGGCTGGGGGACGCGCACGAGGCGCGCCGGCTCGAGGCGTACCGCGCGTCGTTCGGGGCCTTCAACCCCGCGCACGGGCGGGGCGTCGTCGAGATCCAGCGGCCGCCGATCGAGCGGTACCGGGACGCGGCGGTCCTGCGCGCCAAGCACGCGGAGACCCTCGACGCCCTGCGCGACGGCGCCGACGTCGTCTTCCAGGGCGGGTTCTTCGATGGGCGCTTCCACGGCTGGTCGGACTTCCTTGTCCGGGAGGACGACGGCCGCTACTCGGTCCACGACACCAAGCTCGCGCGCCACGCCAAGGTGACGGCGGTGCTCCAGCTCGCCGCCTACGGCGACCAGCTGCTGCGCGAGAGAATCCCGCTGAGCCCGGACTCGCACCTGGTCCTCGGAGACCACAGCGTCACCTCCCACCGGCTCGCCGACGTCATCCCCCTCTACCGGCACCGGCGGGCCCGGCTGTTGGAGATCCTCGACCGGCACCAGGCGGGCGACGACGCCGCAACTTGGGACGACGGGCTGCACTCGGCGTGCGGGCGCTGCGACGAGTGCCAGGCCGAGGCGACGGCGCGGCGCGACGTGCTGCTCGTCGCCGGCATGCGCACCGACCAGCGCGCGCGGCTTCTCCGTGCCGGCATCGCGTCGATCGACGACCTCGCCGCCCACACCGGCGACGTGCCCGGGATGGCGGCCCGCACGCTCGACCGACTCCGCGCGCAGGCGCGGATGCAGGTGCGCCAGGCGCCGGCGTCCGGCGACGTTGGGCCTGTGGTCGCCGAGGTGTTCGCGCCCGAGGTCATCTGGGCGCTGCCCCCGGCGGACCCGGGCGACATCTTCTTCGACTTCGAGGGCGACCCCCTGTGGAGCGACGGCGACCCCGCGCACTGGGGCCTGGAGTACCTGTTCGGCTGGGTCGACGCTCCCGGCCCCGACGACGCCGTGCCGCCCTTCCACGCGCTGTGGGCGCACGACCGGGCCGGTGAGCGGGCGGCGCTCGAGGCGTTCGTCGACGACGTGACCGCGCGTCGGGCGACCCACCCGGGCATGCACGTCTACCACTACGCCCCGTACGAGACGACGGCGCTCAAGCGCCTGGTGGGTAGGCACGGGACGCGCGAGCAGGAGCTCGACGCCCTGCTGCGCGGCGGGGTGTTCGTCGACCTGTACTCCACGGTGCGGCAGAGCCTGCGGGTGTCCCAGCCGTCGTACTCCATCAAGAAGCTCGAGCCGCTCTACATGACGGCGCGCGAGGGCCTGGACAACGCGGCGGACTCGATCACCGACTACGCGCTGGCCTGCGAGGCGCGCGACGCCGGTCGTCCCGACGAGGCCGCCGCCCTTCTGCAGCGCATCGCCGACTACAACGCGGACGACTGCCGCTCGACCTTCCTGCTGCGCGAGTGGCTGGTGGCGCAGGCCGCTGCCCTGCCCCCGACCGAGACCCCGTCGCCGGAGGAGCACGAGGAGGTCGGGCGCCCGGAGGCGCCGCGGACGGCCCTCGCGCGCGAGCTCGCGGCGCGCCTGGTGGCCGAGGCCGACGCGTGTCAGGCACGTGGCGCGACCTCCGACGCGCGGGCCTACCGCCTGCTCGCCGCGGCGCTCGAGTACTGGAAGCGCGAGGAGAAGCCCGCCTGGTGGGCGCACTTCGCCCGCCTCACCCAGCCGATGGACGAGTGGACGGACACACGCAACGTCCTTCGCGTGGCGAAGTGCCGCCTGCTCAGCGACTGGACGAAGCCGCCGAGGGGGAACCTCCGGCGCGCCCTCGAGGTGACCGGCGAGCTCGAGGCCGGCTCCGACGTCGGCATCGGTGCCAAGGTCTGGACGTTGTACGACGGCGCGGCGCAGTCCCGGGGCGCGGGTTCGGGCGCGGGCCGCACGTGGAACGGCTCCGGGGCGACGGTGACGTCTGTTGACTTCCGCGCCGACTGCGCCGTACTCACGCTCGACGAGGTGCTCCCGCGGGGCGGCACGCCGTGGGGCGACCTCCCGATGGCCCTCGTGCCGCCCGTGGAAATGATGCCCCGGCGCCCCAGGACGCGGTCATCCGGCTGGCGGAGCGCGTCCTCACGGTCGGTGGTCTCCCACCGTCCCCGGCGCTCGACCTGCTGCGGCGAGTCGCGCCGCGAGGGCTGGCGTCTGCGGATGCCGGACCGGGCGCGGGAGAGTGCGATGCGGCCGACCTCATCTGCCAGGCGCTGCGAGCGGCGGATCACACCTACCTTGCCGTCCAGGGCCCGCCGGGCACCGGGAAGACCTGGACCGGCTCGCGCGTCGTCGAGCGCCTGGTCGCGGAGGGTTGGCGGGTCGGTGTGGTGGCACAGTCGCACGCCGTGGTGGAGAACATGCTCCGGGGCGTCGTCGGCGCGGGCGTGGACCCGGCGCGCGTCGGCAAGAAGGCGTCGGACGCCGGCGGTGCGGTGCCCTGGGTCCTGCTGGACGGCCCGGCGACGTGGGCGGAGCACCTTGCCCAGCGCGGGTCCGTCGTCGGCGGGACGGCGTGGGACTTCACCAACCTGGCCAAGGTGCCAGCGGAGTCCCTCGACCTGCTCGTCGTCGACGAGGCCGGCCAGTTCTCACTGGCCGCGACCCTCGCGGTCTCGACGGCCGCCACCCGGCTCCTGCTGCTCGGCGACCCGCGACAGCTCCCGCAGGTGAGCCAGGGCATGCACCCGGAGCCTGTCGACGAGTCGGCGCTCGGGTGGCTGATGGACGGTGCCGCGACGCTGCCGCCGTCGCTCGGCGTCTTCCTCGCGGAGAGCTGGCGCATGCACCCGGAGCTGTGCGCCGCCGTGTCCGAGCTGTCCTACGAAGGGCGCCTGCACTCCGTCCCGCGGGCCGCCGACCGCGCGGTCGACGGGCTGGTGCCGGGCGTGCACACGGTCCTGGTCGAGCACCACGAGAACCGGACGGTCTCCCCGGAGGAGCGCGACGTCGTCGTCGGCCTGGTGCGGGATCTGGTCGGACGCACGTACCACGACGGTTCGGCCGCGCCTCGGCCGCTCGCTGCGGACGACGTCATCGTCGTCGCCGCCTACAACGCGCAGGTCGCGGCCATCCGAGCGGCGCTCGTCGCGGCCGGTCTGGCCGGGACGCAGGTGGGGACGGTCGACAAGTTCCAGGGCCGCGAGGCCGTGGTGGCGGTGGTGTCCCTCGCCGCCTCGTCGGCCGCGGACGTCCCGCGGGGCATCGAGTTCCTCCTCGACCGCAACCGCCTGAACGTCGCCATCTCGCGCGGGAAGGTCGCGGCGTACCTGGTGCACTCACCCCGGCTGCGCGACCACCTGCCGGCCTCGGTCGACGCGCTGGCGGTCCAGGGGGCGTTCGTCGGGCTGAGCGCCCGCGGCGTCGGTCACCAGAGCGGGACGGGACCGGGCACCCGGTACGGCACACCGGACGAGGCGAGGCCGGCGACGTAGGCGTCCCGGCCTCCGGCCGCCGTGGCGCACGCGAGGCTCATCCGAGAGAACGCGTGGGCAGTCATGGATGCGGGCACCCTGACCTGCCAGAGCTCGAAGTCGTCGTCGTCGGGCTCCACGTACCACACGGTGAGGTCGGTCCCACGGTGGCCGGTGAAGCGGGCGCCGAAGCCGTGCACCTGGCTCCACGGGACGGACCAGCGGCGCGTCTCAGTGCGACAGAGGAGGCGAGCCGTGGTGACCGCGACGAGGACGGGCACGGTACGGTCCGTCAGTCGGGTCAACCCGCGGAACGTGCGTTCCTGCAGCTCGGCCGTGGTGGCCTCAAGCACAGCCCAGACGCGCTCGTCGTCGGCCAGCTCCCACTCGGCCAACTCGGCCGCGGAGGGCGGGCGCGGCTCGGTGGCGGCGTCGTCCAGCATGACGCCCAGGCTGGAGCGGCCGTGCAGGGCGAGGTACGGCACGTCCTGGCGGATCTTCCCGGCGTGGATGAGGGGCACCCAGCACACGACGAGCTGGACCAGGCCTCCCCACACCTCGGGGAGTCCCAGCAGGACGCGCCCGTGCCAGAGGTCGGCACCGCCCGCGACGAGGAAGACCACCGCGACGGCGAGCCGCAGGCATCCGCGCGCGGTGAGCATCCGCGCCCGACGGTGCCAGCGCGCGGCCTCCGCCGCGGCGAACTCGTCCGACCACGGCAGGGTCATGCCGAAGTCGGAGGGCTGCGGAAGCTCCGGCATGGTTGGGTCGTCGAGCACCAGCCGGGTGAACGCCCGGTCGAGGCGCGCCCACAGGCCCTCGGGCGTGGTGGCGGGAGCGTCGGAGGTCGAGGTCTCTGCGGTGGGGGCGATGCTGGTGCTCATGTAGGGACCGTACGAGCGACCCCCCGCGAGAACTCGTGCGTGGCGGTGCACTAATCCGGCATCAGGTCCCGGCTGTAGGCGACGGCACCCGAGGGGCGGCCACGGCCTGGATACCCAGCCCAGCTGAAGGTGGAGCCGCGGCTCGCGAGCGCCTCCGCCTCGCCGGGGTCGGCCAGAGCGATCGTGTTCGGCTCCGTCCACTCCGTCGTGGGCCGGGTGCGCCACGAACCCAGGACGCGCACGGGTGTGAGCTTGCTGGAAATGGCGAGGAGGTACCGGATGTCGCGGCCCTCCTCAATGCAGCGGCCGAGCGGCCACCCCCGTCGAACACCGCTCTGCTGCCTTCTCGGCGGGGGTTACGCCGCTCAGGACGGCCCGCTCGTCATCGATCTGACCGGGCCGGATGGCGACGATCATCGTGTTCTGCAGCTCGTCGTACCGGAGGTGGCCGTCGGCCACGTGGTGCAGCGGGATGAGGTCCTTGGATGCGCGCACCTTGGCACGGTTCGTCAGCAGAACTCCGGACGACTCGGCGTCGACGAGCGCGCGGATGAGGAGCGACTCCGCCATCTCCGCATCCGCCCTGGTGCTGAATGGACGCGACGTGATCCGGATGTCCGAGCTGCTCTTGATGAGCTCGTCGTACTCGTCGTTGTGCATCTCGTACGGCCTCTGCCGTCCTCCGATGCCGACATAGCGCAGACGACCTTCGCCGTCGCGGAGGATGTAGAGGTAGTTCTCGCTCACGATGTGCCTACTGACTCGATCCCTTGCACCTGTGCCCCGAGGCGCCGGATGAACCGGACCAGCCAGTCCGTATCCGGGGCCCGGATTTCGAGGGTGAAAGTACCGTCCTCGGTGCGGTCCACGACGACGCAGTCGTAGTACTCGGGGACCCACGCGGCCCCGGCGGCGAGGCGCAGGCGGACCGTCACGCCGCCGTCGGCCGGGCCACGAAGGGGCTCGAACGCCGGGAGACTCCGGGGCAGGGCCACCGGCTCGTCCAGCGTCTCGACGTGGATCACCAGATGCAGTGGCACGGCCTCGGCGGTGCCGCTCGCACCATCCCACGCGTGCACGTACGTCCGGCCGTCGTGTGCGACCACCCGCACCGGGTCGAGCACGCGCCGGCGCGGCTCGCCCACGCCGTCCCACGTCTCGACGAGCACCCGACGGCGGCCCGCGGCCTCGCGCAGGGCGGCGGCGACAGCGTCGGCCGGGTGCGGCTCCCCACCGTCGGGCGGTTCGACGAGCAGCGCGTCGACGACCGCCAGGGCCTCGCGGCCGGCGGTCGCCACGACCCGGCTGCGCAGCTTCGCACCGACGTCGGCCGCCGCCCGGCGCAGCCCGGGGTCAACCTCCGCGACCGCCTGGAGGCCGACGAGGATGAGGACCGCCTGCTCCAGCGTCAGCCGCGGCGGGGTGGCGAACCAGGCGTTCGCCGCCGGCACGTCGACCACCGTCGCACTGGCCTGCGCGTCGGCGTCGTTCCTACCCGGCTCGCCGGCCGGCGACGTCAGGAAGACCTCCCAGGGCGTCACGTCGATCGGGGCGAGGTCTAGGTCCGCGAACCCACGCAGCACCGCCTCCAGCCGCTCCGCGCTCGCGAGCCCGAACTCGCGCGCCAGCGCCGCGAGCTGCGTCGGGCCGCGCTGGTGCACGACTAGGAGAAGCTCCAGCGCGCGCCGGAGGTCGTCGGAGACCCGGGGCGCCGCCATCAGGTGTCCGCTCCCGCACGGATCGCCGCGACGACGTCGGCGACCGCCGCCAGACCACTCCGGACGAGGGCGCGGACGTCGTCCGGCTCGCGGACCTCGACCGCGTCGCCGTACTGGCGCAGGATCCCGGCGATCCACTCGGCATCCCAGAACCGGACCCGGAGCTCGGGCCAGCCCGAGCCGAGCCCGCCAGCCGGCTCCTTCGCCGACTCCTCCACCGGCCGGGCGTCGTCGCCGAGCTCGTGCCGCAGGCGCGCCTCCTCCTCGGGCGCCACCCGGACCACCGCCGAGCGCTCCGGCAGCACCGCGAACAGGTACGACGCGAGGTCCGCCCCCGGCGGCGCGGGCGTGAACCCGGCCGGGTCGGCGCCCGCCACGGTGACGACGTCGCCCTGGATGCGCGACGCGCGGAACGCCCGCGCGTCCTGCCGCTCGCGGTCGAAGCCCACGAGGTACAGCCGCCCCCAGCAGCGGACGAGTCCCCACGGGTCGACCCTGCGCTGCAGCGCCTCCTCGCCCGGGCGCGCGTAGGCGAACGTCACCGGAACCCGCTCGTCGACGGCCCGGGCGACCGCCGCAAGCGACGACGGCGCGACGCCCGGCGTGCCGGCTGCGGCCTCGGCGAGCCCCAGGAACGGGACCGCCGACGACGTGCCCGCGCTCGCCAGCACGCCACCCGAGCGGACCACCGCGGCGGGGAGCGGGGCGCTCCACGTGCGCAGGGCGAGGAACAGCGCGAGGACCTCCATCGGCGCCAGGTTGAAGGGCGCCATCGACAGCCCGCCGGACCGGACCTGCAGGGAAGCGTCGGTGCCCTGCTCCCCGGAGACGCGCACGTCGACGCCCGCGCGGCGCAGGTGCTCCGCGTCGCTCCGCTGGAGGTCGCGGACGTCGTCGATCACCTCCTCGCGCGGCCGGCCGGCCGCCAGGCCCTCCGCCACCCGGGCGCGGTACCCCGGGACGACGTCGCGCAGCTCGCCCAGGCTGACGGGCCGGCTGCGGACTTCGAGCACCGTCAACAGCTCGACGAGCCGGTGCACCGTCGAGTGCGCCGACGTAGGCGTGCATGTTCCGTTCACAAAGCCTCCCGCACGATGATCGGTCGTAGCGGTGGTCGCCTTGAGGGCTTGTCGCCTCGAGGGCGTGCCGCCGTTTCTCCAGGGGGTCGGGCTGACGGTGGCCTCATGAGTCCTCGTCCTGACCCGACCACGTCCGCTCCCGCTCCCGTGACCGCCGCCTCCCCGGCGGCGGCGACCGGCCACCCCGACCTCGCCGACGCACTCTGGGCGGGTACCCGGTGCCTCGCCGACCTCGCACGCCTCGCCGGAGCGTGGGCCGCCGGCGACGTCCCGGAGCTGCCCGGTTTCGGCGCCGCCACCGAAGGGCTGCGCGACGTCGCCGACGAGCTCCGGGAAGTGACCGACGCCGGGGTCGTCGTCCTCGACGCGCAGCGCGGCGCCGACGAGGGGTGGCGTGAGCTACGGGCCTTCGCCGTCCTGCTCTGCGACGCGCGCGACGCGGCCGCCCTCGCCGCGGACTGCGCGGCGGCCGGGCTCCACGTGCGCGGCGGCACCGTCCTCGACGCCGCCGGTCGGCCCGGAGTCGCTGGCGTGCCGCCGTGGCTGCGGGCGGTCCCGGTGACCCGCTGGGAGGACGGCACGTACGCGCGCGGCGTCGCGCCGCGACCGGAGGCCGTCGGCAGCCTCGCCGACGCCGTAGGCCCCGAGGCCGCCACCCACCTGCGCGTCGGCGCGGCCCTCCTGCTCGTCGTCGATCCGCAGTGGGCGCGCGACGACCGGCTGTGGCCCGCGCTGCGGTCAGCCGCGGGATCCCACAGCAGCCACCCGGGCGACGTGGGAGGCGACGCGTTCGACGTCGAGCGCCGCATCACATGGGCGAGGCGGGCCATGACCGTCGCCTTCGACGCGTGGTTCGCCCAGCTCCTGCGCGAGGTCGCCACGCAGGTCCACGATCTGCTCCCGGCGAGCCGCCGCGGCTGGCTCGTCATCCTCCAGGCGCACGAGGACGACGACGCGTCGGACCTCGCCGCTGCGCGGCTCGCCTGGTGGTCGGGACGCGACACCGCCCGGACCGTCGACCTGACCGCCCCCGCGATGGGCGTCCTGTGGGTGGAGCTCGGCCGGGCGCTCGGCGCGCTCACCGGCACGACGGGCGCCCGCTCGCTCGTCGTCGCGCCCGAGGATGGCGTCGTGCTCGCGTGGTGGCCGCGGTGGTGCGTCGTGCACGAGGACGGGCCCACGCTCGCCGGGTGGTTCGACGCGGAGCACGCAGGCCCGCCGCCGGGCCTCGCGCGCGCGGACGACCCGCGAAATCTGGGCGACCCGCCGCTCGGGGTGTGCGGCGTCCTGCACGCGATGGAGCGGCGGGGCGTCGCGGTGCCGGTCGAGGCCGTCGTCTGCTGAGCGGGTTCTCGCGGGGGGTCATACCTACGGTCCAGACATGACGACCTTCACGACCTCCTTCAGCGACGACTACCTGACCGAGTGGCTTCGGCTCGCACGCATCGCGGACGGTCTCCGCGCGCTCGTCGAGGGCCAAGGCGACGCCGCCGACGCCGTCGACCTCCTGCTGGCCTTCGAGGAGGATGCCGACACCCTCGTAGCCGAGCGCCTCGTAGACGTCGCACTCGTCGGAAGGCTGGCCTGCCCCGCTCACCTGTACGGCATCGGGCTCTCGACGGCGACCGACGTGCTCGTCCGCCTCGGCGCGCGGGACGTCGCCCGCGAGGTGCTCGCTGCGGGCGTGCCACTGGGCCTGCCCGCGTCCTGGCTCATCGAGCTGGCGTCGGACTCCCGCATCCCCGCGGGCCTCGTGCCTCGGCCGGAGCTCGCCGACGTCGACGCGGACGACTGGGTCGCGTGGCACGTCGCGCTCGCCAGTCGCGGATGGGACAGCTTCCTCGAGGCGGCCACGGCTCTCGAGGAGCGCGGTGTCCGGCTCGACGAGTGGGACGCACCGCGGTATGCGTCTCGATGACTTGTCTGCCGCGCGTCGGGGTCGCCAAGAGCTCGCTCGTTATCGCTAGAGTGCCGCCTTCAGGCGCTTCTGTGCGGACGCCTCGGTCCGGAGTGGCGTCCCGCAGAGTGGTGTACGAGCCGGCCCTGGTGAGGGCGTCGTCGTAGACGTGTAGGCGGTCACCGCGTGATTCTTCGAGAGACCTACCAAGTCGACTCGAGAGAAGGACCCGCGATGACCGCTGGATCCAGTGTGGACCCTGCCCGCTTCCTGCACGACCACCTCGCTCAGGCCAGCCCGGACCTGCTGTGTGAGCTGCTCGGGGTCTTCATCGACGCCTTGATGAGCGCGGAGGCCGACGCGATCTGCGGGGCCGAGTACGGCGCCCGGGCCCCGGAGCGCACCAACACCCGCAACGGTTACCGGCACCGGGACTTCGACACCCGGGTCGGCACGATGGACGTGGCGATCCCCAAGCTGCGCGCCGGGACGTACTTCCCGGACTGGCTGCTGGAACGGCGCCGGCGCGCCGAGGCGGCCCTGACGTCGGTGGTCGCGACCTGCTACCTGCTGGGGGTGAGTACCCGCCGGATGGACAAGCTGGTGGAGTCCTTGGGGATCACCCGGCTGTCGAAGTCGCAGGTCTCACGCATGGCCGCCGACCTGGACGAGCAGGTCGCCGCGTTCCGCGCCCGACCGCTGGACGCCGGCCCCTACACCTTCGTCGCCGCCGACGCGTTGAGCGTGAAGGTCCGTGAGGGCGGACGGGTCGTCAACATCGCGGTCATGGTCGCCACCGGCGTCAACAACGACGGGCACCGCGAGATCCTCGGCATCGACGTCTCGACCGCTGAGGACGGCGCCGGGTGGCTGACGTTCTTCCGCGACCTGACCGCCCGCGGTCTCACGGGCGTCAAGCTTGTGACCTCCGACGCGCACTCCGGGCTGGTCGCCGCGATCGGCGCGACCCTGCCCGGGGCGACCTGGCAACGGTGCCGCACCCACTACGCCGCGAACCTCATGAGCACCTGCCCGAAGTCCTCGTGGCCGTGGGTCAAGACGATGCTGCACAGCGTCTACGACCAGCCCGACACCGACGCGGTCCACGCCCAGTTCGACCGGCTCCTTCACGCCGTCGCCGACAAGCTCCCGGCCGTCGCCGACCACCTCGAGGCCGCCCGCACCGACGTCCTGGCGTTCACCGGGTTCCCCAAGGAGGTCTGGCGACAGATCTGGTCCAACAACCCCAACGAGCGACTGAACAGGGAGATCCGCCGACGCACCGACGTCGTCGGCATCTTCCCCGCCCGCACCTCGATCATCCGCCTCGTCGGCGCCGTCCTGGCCGAACAGCACGACGAATGGGCCGAAGGCCGCCGCTACCTCTCCCTCGACGTCCTGGGCAGGTCTCGACTCACCGCCGTCCCCGACCCCCAGGAGGTGACCGCGCACCAGCTCCCGGCGCTCAGCGCCTAACCATCGAAGATCACGCGGCAGCCGTCACACACCACGACCGGGGACTTGACCAACACGGACGTCGGCGTGAAGACCTAGCTCAGGGGGTTACGTGGACGCCGTTCGCGTCTTGGTAGACCTCGCCCGGACGTTCCAGCTGGGCTCCATGCGCCGAGGCTAGAACGTGTCCGGCAGGTCGGCGGCGGTCAGGTCGATCTCGCCCAGGCCGAGCTCGCGGGCCACACCCTTGAGGTAGTCCACGCACACGTTGGGTCCGTAGAGCCGTCGCCGCTCACGGGCGGTCTTGGCGATCTCGGGGTCGTTCAACAGGCCGTCGATCGACGCGATGCCCGCGAACCGCTCACGGCGCTCGGCGGCGCGCCGCTCTTTCTCGACCCGCGCCAGCTCGGCTGCCTCGGCGTCGGCGGCGATCTCGGCATCGGTCTTGATGACGACCGGGGTGGCCACGGCGTTGAGCATGAACATCTGCCGGCCCTTGCCGGAGACCTCGCCGAGGTCGAACTTCACCCCGAGCAGGCAGTTCGCCCCGGCGGCCTTGCCCTTCTGCTCCAGGTGCTGGAGCGCGGCGTCGTGCAGCTGTGCAAGCGCCGCCTGGTACGTGCCGGACCGCCCCCCGAAGGTGTCCGTGAAGCCGGCCACGAAGTCGGAGAAGAAGTCCGTCCCCTCCACCAGGCTCACCGTCACGGGGGTGAGGTACTGCACCACCCGGTAGCCGTCCACCGCGTTCGTCGTCGTGATGATCACGCCCGAACCCTAGCTTCCAGGACGGGTTGGGGATCCTCGAACTCGATCGGGTGCGTGACGTCGACGCGCCCACCGCATCGGGCTGATCGCCGCCAGGCGCAACCGTCGCATGCGGATCGCTCGCAGCACGCTCGGACTGCTCGCACAGATGGATGAGACGGTGCTGCCGGCGAACTCGAAGGTGCCGGCCACCAGATGGCGGATCTGCGCGGGCACGGACTCTAGAGCCCGCCCTCGCGGTCCGCGGGCCAGGCGGGGAGCGGGGGAGTGGCTCTTCGAGGCGCGCTAGAGGGACGACGCCCGGGGCTAGCCCATCGAGGTCGCCTCGACGGGAGAGTTGAGGACCCGATGACCGACGGGCTGCGGCGTTGGCATGCCGATCGGGTGGGCCGCGACCTCGGTGTACATTCCCGCTACCGCCTGGAGGATCTCCGTGGGTGCGGGCACCGTGCGGCATTCGAGCCGGGCCGCTGCGACGTCGGGGTAGTCGGTGACGAGGTCGCGGGGGAGTGCGCGTGCGGGAATGTGGAGCAAGCCCGCCCGTGAGAGCCGGTCGAAAGCGGCGCCTTCGTGGACGGCGATATCCGCCATGACCTGGACCGCGCCGTTGAGCGCGAAGGTCACCGTCCCGAGCAGGTCGAGCACGAGGACGACGGCGGCGCCGGTCATGGGTCTCCTCCTTCAGGGCGCGGTCGGGGGCAGGGCCGGGCCAGGACACGGTACGGGCGCGGGGCGCGGACGAGGGACGCGGACGGGGGGACGCGGCCGGTCGGCCACGTCGGCGCTGGGCGCGGCTGCAGGAGGCGGGCGTCGCCTGGCTCACCGCGGCACCGAACCTGCAGACCGGGACGTCGGCGATGGGCCAGGGCGTCGCGCTCGTGGAGCTGCGCGTGGGTCCCGGGCAGGTGCTCCCGATCGCCGAGCATCTCGCGCAACGGGCCGCGCGCGAGCTCATCGCCGAGGTGATCGGCACTGGGCGGCTGCGGTTCCGCGCGGAGCTCGCGCGGCGCCACTCCGGCTACCCGCTGTGCACCTGGTACTTCCTGCGCGCGCCCGCGTCGCAGCGCGACAAGGTGGCCGAGCGCATCGGCGCGGTGCGCGAGGCCCGGGCCGTGGTGGCCGTCGTCGGGCGGTACGACCTGGCGATCGACGTGTGGACCAAGAACCTCGACGACGTGCACCGGCTCGGCGCGACGATCGAGGACCGCATGCCCGGGGTGCAGATCGTCGACCGCGCCGTGGTGCTGCGCACGGTCACGCTCATGGGTCGCCTGCTGGACGAGCGGGGCTCGGCCCGCGGTTTCGTCCCGCTCCCCGCGTACCTCAAGGGCGGGGTGATCTGACGACGGTCAGGCGACGGGCTGGGCAACCTCGTAGACGCGGTCGATGAGGGCCTGGGTCGCCCGGGCGTCCTCGAGCGACCAGGGATACGGGGCGCCGTCGCGCACGTGACGGCCGAACGCCTCGACCTGCAGCGCGTACTGGCGGGCCGTGGGGAAGCGCTCGACCGTCACGGCGTCGCCACGGTGCAGGTGCAGCCGGGCCTCGCCGGCCACGCCCGCGTTGAACGGCACGAGGACGCGCAGCACGCCGGTGGTGCCGTGGAGGACGACCTCCTGGCGCGGCGCCATGCGGGTCGACGTCATCGCCGAGAACGTCAGCTCGCGGCCGGCGCCCTCGAGCGTGCCGGTGACGTGCGCCCAGACGTCGACCCCGTTCTCCCAGCGGATGCGGGCGGCGACGTCGGTCGCCTCGGTGCGCGACGCCCAGCGGATGCTGCCGAGCGTGTAGACGCCGATGTCGGGCAGCGAGCCGCCGCCGGTCTCCCGGCGGTTGCGGATGTTGGCGGCGTCGTCGTTGAAGAACGCGAACGCGGCGTCCGCGTGCCGCAGGTCGCCGATGGCGCCGTCGTCGACGAGCTGGCGCACCCGCGCCCACTGCGGGTGGTGCACGATCATGAACGCCTCGGTGGCGAACAGGCCCGAGGCGTCGCGTGCCTCGACGAGCGGGTCGATGTCGCCCGCACGCAGCGCCACCGGCTTCTCGACGAGCACGTGCTTGCCGGCGGCGAGCGCCTTCAGCGACCACTCCACGTGCAGGTGGTTGGGCAGCGGGATGTACACCGCGTCGACGCCGGGGTCGGCGAGCAGGTCCTCGTACGTGGCGTGCACGCGCAGGTCCGGTGCGAACGCCCGGAACCCCTCGGCGCGTTCGGCGCTGCTCGTGGCGAGCGCGGCCAGCCGCGCCCCCTCGGCCTCGTGGATCGCGCGGGCCATGTGCTCGCGGGCGAAGGAGGACGCGCCCAGCACGCCCCAGCTCGTGGTGCTCATGTGCGGAACCCTAGGGCGCCGCGCCCGGGGATCACGGCAGCGGGTCGCCGTGCCAGGGGTAGGAGTCCTGCGCGCCGAACCGCTGCACGGACGCGGCGGCGACGCGCGCGGCGTGCCCGGTCGCCTCGACGAGCGACAGGCCCCGGGCCAGCCCGGCCGCGATCGCGCCGACGAACGCGTCGCCGGCGCCCGTGGTGTCGACGGCGGTCACCGGCCGCGCCGGCACGTGGTGGGTGCCCTCGGCGTCGACGACGACGGCGCCCTCCCGCCCCAGGGTCACCACGACGGACCGCGCCCCGCCCGCATGCAGCGCCCCGGCGGCCGCGCGGCCGGAGGCGACCGGGTCGCCGTCGGGGGCCCCGGCGTCGGGCACCGTCGCGGGAGCGTCGGTCGCGCCGAGGAGGATCGCCGCCTCGTGCTCGTTCACGACGAGCGGGTCGGCCAGGCGCAGCACGTCCCAGGGCAGCTCCGCGGCGGGGGCGACGTTGAGGACCACCCGTGCGCCGCCGTCGTGCGCGACGCGGGCCGCCAGGGCCACGGACCCGAGCGGGATCTCCGCCTGCAGCACGCACACCGCCGCACCCGCGACGACCTCCGCGGCGGTGGTGACCGCGTCGGGCGTCACGTGCGCGTTCGCGCCCGGCACGACGACGATCGTGTTCTCCCCGTCCTCGGCCAGCGTCACGACGGCGAGCCCGGTCGGGCCGGGGACGGTGCGGACCGCGCCCAGGTCCACGCCCGCGGCGCGCAGGTGGCGCAGGGCGACCTCGGCGCCCGCGTCGGAACCGACCGCGCCGACCATGGCCGTGCGCGCGCCGAGTCGCGCCGCCGCAACCGCCTGGTTCGCGCCCTTGCCGCCCGGGCTCTGCGTCCCGCCGCCGCCGAGCAGCGTCTCGCCGGGCCGCGGGTGCCGGTCCACGGTGAGCAGGAGGTCGACGTTGATCGACCCCACGACGACGACGTCGGCGCCCACCGTTCCTCCCGTCCCCTCGGCCGGGCCCGCCGTCAGGCGTCGAGGCGCGCGGCGACGTCGGCGGGGAAGCCGCCCGTCGCGACGGGACCCCAGGCCGTGGGCGTGACGCGGACGAGGGACTTGCCCTGGACGCGCATGGCCGCGCGGTACTCGTCCCAGTCGGGGTGCTCGCCGGCGATGCAGCGGTAGTAGTCGACCAGGGCGTCCTCGGCGTCGGGCATGTGCAGCACCTCGGCGTCGCCGTCCACCTGGATCCACGGGCCGTCCCAGTCGTCGGAGAGCACGACGACGGACACCCGCGGGTCGCGCTCGGCGTTGCGGGTCTTCGCGCGGCCCGGGTACGTCGAGATCACGATGCGGCCCTCGTCGTCGACGCCGCCGGTCACCGGGGAGATCTGCGGGCGCCCGTCGCGGCGGGTGGTCGCGAGGAGCATGTGGTGGCGGGGGCGGACCAGGTCGAGCATCTCGTCCCTGGTCACGTGCGTGGCGGTGGCGATGCGGCGCGCCATCGGGCCTCCTCCGGTCGGGACGCGGGGGTGCGTCACGCCGCCGACGCTACCGCCCGGCCGCGGGCGGTCCCACGCTCCGGGTGAGCTGGACCGGCCACGGCCGGGCGGGCGTCGGGTGGTCAGGCCTCGGTGACGGCGGCCTCCGGCTCGGCCTCGCGGCGCTTGCGGCCGCGCTCGCGGGAGCCCTGGGACCCGTCCGAGCCCTCGGTGGGCGCCGAGTGCGGCAGGGCGAACGTCGCGGCCAGGCCGATGAGCAGCACGCCCGCGGCGATGCCGGTGGTGAGCCGGGCGGCGTCGACGAGGGCCTGCTCGGCCTCGACCGCGGCGTCGGCGGTCGCGGGGTCGGCGGCCAGGACCGGGATCGCGGCGCCGGCCGACTCGTGCACGACGTCGACGACGACCTGCTGCGCCTCCGGCGGCAGGGCGGTGGTCTCGAGGCGGTCGGCGGTGTTCGACGTCATCGTGGAGATGAGCAGGGCGCCGAGCAGGGCGACGCCGAGCGCGGAGCCGAGCTGGCGCACCGTCGTCTGGAAGCCGGACGCCTGGCCGGACTCGGCGACCGGGACGTCGACGAGGATCACGCTGGTGAGCTGCGCGGTCGCCAGGCCGACGCCGACGCCGTAGACGAACAGCCAGATCGCGATGACCGTGCCGGACATCGACAGGCTCATGGTCGCGGCGAGGCCGCCGATGGCGATCGCCTCCAGGCCGAGGCCGATGCGCACGACGTTGGTCTGGCCGAGGCGGTTCGACAGGTGCGGGGTCGCGCCCGAGACGAGGAACGTGCCCATGGCGAGCCACAGCAGCAGCCAGCCGGTGCCGAGCGCGGAGTAGCCGAGGGCGCCCTGGAGCAGCAGCGGCAGCGCGAAGAGCAGGCCGAACTCGCCGAGGGCCACGATGAGCGCGGCGATGATGCCGTAGCGGAAGGAGCGCAGGCCCAGCAGGCTGAGGTCGACGAGCGCGACCTTGCCCGCCTCGACGCGGCGCTTCTCGACGGCGACGAAGATCGCGACGAGGATCACGCCGCCGATGAGCGCGAACGGCACGGGGGAGGGGCCGCCGGTCTCGGTGGTCCACCAGCCGTAGTAGTCGCCCTCGATGAGGCCGAAGACGATGCCGCCGAGGCCGAGCGCCGACAGGATCGGGCCGGGGATGTCGGCGCCGCGCACGAGCGTCGTGTCGCGGGTCTCGTCGAGGGTCTTCGCGATGCCGACGAGCGCGAGCAGGCCGAGCGGGATGTTCAGCCAGAACGCCCAGCGCCAGCTGACGTCCGTGGCGAGCCAGCCGCCGACGAGCGGGCCGACCGCGGCCATGCCGCCGATCGTCGAGCCCCAGATCGCGAACGCGATGCCGCGGGCCCGGCCGGTGAACATGGCGTTGAGCGTGGACAGTGTGCTGGGCAGGACCATGGCCGCGCCGAGGCCCTGCACGAACCGGGCGCCGATGAGCATCGCGGGGCCGGTCGCGGCGCCGGCGCCGAGGGAGGCGACCATGAACAGCACGAGACCGACGGCGTAGAGGCGGCGCCGGCCGTACACGTCCCCGAGGCGGCCGACGGTGAGCATGAGCGAGGCGAAGACCAGCGAGTAGATGGCGTTCATCCACTGCGCGCCCGCGGACGTCAGCCCGAGGTCCTCGATGACGACGGGGAGCGCGACGTTGACGATCGTCGCGTCCATGATCACCAGCGACACGCCCAGGGACAGCGTCCCCATGGCGAGCCAGTGACGACGGGGGATCGGAGCGTGCTCCGACATGCGGTACTCCTCGGGTGAGAGCAGGGCGGCGGCCGTGGCGCGGTCGTCGGGCGAATGGTCCGATGACTTATCGACAGGGGTGACGGTATCATGCCAACACGCCTGTCGGGAAAATCGTCCTGGCGAGGTCAACGCGCGAGAGGATCGAGTCATGCCCCGGATCGAGGCGCCCACCGTCGCCGAGCACCACGCGATGCGCCGCGCCGCCCTGGTCGCGGCCGCCCGCGAGCTCTTCGCCGACGGCGGCCCCGCGGCGGTCACGCCGGCCGCCGTCGCGGGCCGGGCCGGTCTCGCCCGCACGAGCGTCTACCAGTACTTCCCCTCGACGGACGCCCTCGTCGCGGCGGCCCTCGAGGCCACGTTCGCCGCGGCCAACGGGGCGCTCGCCGAGGCGGTGGCCAGGGCGGGCGACCCGCGGGCGCGGGTCCGCGCGTACGTCCGCGCCGCGCTGCTCCTCGCCGCGCGGGACCACGGCTCCTTCCGCGGGCTGAGCCTGGCCGACCTGCCGCCCGACTGCGCCGGCCGCGTCGGCGAGCTGCACGCCGAGATGCTCGCCCCGCTCCGGGCCGCGCTCGTCGAGCTCGGCGTCGCCGACCCCGACGTCGTGACGGCCCTCGTGCTCGGTGCGGTCTCCGGGGCGGCCGAGGTCGTCGAGCGCGGCGGCGACCCGGAGGCCACGGCGGCCACGGTCCTCGCCTTCGTCGACGCCGGCCTCGGCCTCGCGCCCGCGAAGGTCTGACCTCCGACGGCACCCGTTCCGGGAGGGCGTCCGGCGTCGGTCGGCGCGGGCCGCAGGTTGCGAGGCATACCCCCGGGGGTATAGTCTCCACCCGTGAGCACACCGCAGCCCGACGCCCGACCGCGCCGGATCGTCGTCGTCGGCGGGGTGGCGGGCGGCATGAGCGCCGCCGCCCGCGCCCGCCGGCTCGACGAGACCGCCGAGATCGTCGTCCTCGAGCAGTCCGAGCACGTCTCGTACGCGGGGTGCGGCCTGCCGTACCGCCTGGCCGGCGAGGTCCCGCGGCGCGACGACCTGCTCCTGCACACCCCCGCGTCCCTGCGCGCCGCCCTCGCGCTCGACGTGCGCACCGGCCACCGCGTCGTCGCGATCGACCGCGCCGCGCGCACGGTCGCGGTCGAGACCGCGGACCGCTCCTACGAGCTCGGCTACGACGCCCTCCTCCTCGCCCCCGGCGCGGTCGCCGTCCGGCCGCCGGTCGACGGTCTCGACCACCCCGCCGTGCACACGCTGCGCACGATCCCCGACCTCGACGCCCTCGCCGCGCGCCTCGACGCGCTGCCCGCCGACCGGCCCCGCCGCGCCGTCGTGGTGGGGGCGGGGTTCATCGGGCTCGAGGCCGTCGAGGCGCTCGTCGCCCGCGGGCTGGAGGTGGCCGTCGTCGAGCTCGCCGACCAGGTGCTCCCGCCGCTCGAGCCCGAGCTCGCCGCGCTCGTCGCGGACGAGCTGACCGCCCACGGCGTGGCGCTGCACCTGGGCGCGGCCGTCACCCGGGTCGCGTCGGCGGCCGATGCCGTGCCCGGCGCCGTGCCCGACGGCGGGTCGCCCGACGGCGTCGTCGTCACCCTCGCGGACGGGACGGCGATCCCCGCCGACGTCGTCGTGCTCAGCGTGGGCGTGCGGCCCGCGACCGAGCTTGCGCGCGCCGCGGGCCTCGAGCTCGGCCCCACCGGGGCGATCCGGGTCGACGCCGACCAGCGCACCTCCGACCCGCACGTGTGGGCCGTCGGCGACGCCGTCGAGGTCACGCGCGCGGTGACCGGCGGGGGTGGGACCGTCGCGCTCGCCGGGCCGGCGAGCCGACAGGGCCGCCGCGCCGCCGACTCGATGCTCGGGCGCCGCACGACGCCGCAGGCGCCCGTGCTCGGCACCGCGATCGTGCGCGTCCTCGGGTTGACCGCCGCGATGACCGGGCCGAACCGGTCCGCGCTGGCGCACGCCGGCGTCGGGCACGAGGTCGTCCGCGTGCACACCGCGCACCGCGTGGGCTGGCTGCCCGGGGCCGAGCAGGTCCACCTCGTGGCGACGTTCGCGCCCGACGGGCGCCTGCTCGGCGCGCAGGCGGTCGGGCGCGCCGGGGTCGACAAGCGGATCGACGTGCTCGCGACCGCGCTGCGCGCCGGGATGACCGCCGACGACCTCGCCGAGCTCGAGCTCGCCTACGCCCCGCCCTACGGCGCGGCGAAGGACCCGGTGAACATGCTCGGCTTCGTCGCGCAGAACGTGCTCGCCGGGCTCGTGCCGCAGTGGCACCCCGACGAGGTCGACGACGTCGCCCGCACCCATCTGGTGCTCGACGTGCGCTCGCGCGGCGAGGCCGCCCGGGGCCACCTGCCCGGGTCGCTCAACGTCCCGCACACCGAGCTGCGCGAGCGCCTCGAGGAGGTCCGTGCGACCGCCGACGGCCGGCCGGTCGCCGTGCACTGCGCGAGCGGCGTGCGCTCCTATCTCGCCACCCGCGTGCTGCGGCAGGCGGGGTTCGACGCCCGCAACCTCTCCGGCGGCTGGCTCACCCTGGCCGCGCTGCGGCCCGACGTGGTGGTCACCGACCCCGTCGCGGTGCCCGCCTGAACCCACCCGTCCCGACGTGCCGCCCGGCGCGACCACCCGACCCCCGAGGAGAACGACCATGTGCAGCCCGATCCGGTGCGAGACCTGCGGCGGCGTCACGTGGACCGGCTGCGGCCGGCACGCCGACGAGGTCATGGCCTCCGTCCCGCGCGAGCAGCGCTGCACCTGCGCCTGACGGCCCGCCCGCCCCCGCCGGAGCCCACGCCTCAGCACGTCACGGGCGCCCTGCCCTGAGCAGGGCGCCCGTTCTCATGTGATCAATGTGAACGCTCCATGTGAGCGAGTGTTTGTGTCACATCAAGCCGTTGGGTGCGGCGCTCTGTCCCCTTCCGCCCGAAGCGGACGTTATTCAACTGTGATCTGGAACACATGGACTCCGTCGCAAATGTGAGCGTTATCATCCGTCACATGCCCTTGTGGGCTGCAGAGCGGCACCCGAGACCGGCGACGACGCCGGGCCAGAACGAGGAGGTTGTGGGACATGGGGCAGCGGAAGCGGATCCTGCCGGGGCTGGCGCTCGTGAGCGCCCTCGCCCTGGCGCTCGGCGCCTGCGGGTCGGGCGGCGACGGTGGTAGCGACGCCGGCAGCGAGGGCGGCGGTGGCGGCGGTGGCGGCGGCGACCTCATCACCGTGGGCTTCGCCCAGACCGGCTCCGAGAGCGGCTGGCGCAGCGCGAACACCGAGTCGATGAAGGCCGCGTTCTCCGAGGAGAACGGCTTCGAGCTCATCTTCAACGCGGCGGACAACGACCCGGCGGCGCAGATCGCGGCCGTCCGCTCGTTCATCAACCAGGGCGTCGACGCCATCGTCATCGCGCCGATCGTCGAGGACGGCTGGGACGACGTCCTGCAGGAGGCCAAGGACGCCGGGATCCCCGTCATCCTCGAGGACCGCACGGTCACCGCGTCCGAGGACCTCTATGCCACGTGGGTCGGCCTCGACTTCAAGCTCGAGGGCCAGCTGGCCGGCGAGTGGGCCGCGGAGAACTTCACCGAGCCCACGCGCATGGTCGTCCTCGAGGGCACGACCGGCTCCGCCCCGGCGAACGACCGGGCCGAGGGCTTCGACACCGCGATCGAGGGCACGCCGATCGAGAAGATCGACTCCCAGAGCGGTGACTTCACCCGTGACGGCGGCAAGACCGTCATGGAGGGCTTCATCCAGAAGTACGGCATCGACGGCATCGACCTCGTCTTCGCGCACAACGACGACATGGGCCTGGGTGCCATCGAGGCGATCGAGGCCGCGGGCGGTGTCCCCGGCGAGGACATCAAGATCATCACGATCGACGCGGTCCACGACGGCATGCAGGCGCTCGTCGACGGCAAGATCAACTACATCGTCGAGTGCAACCCGCTCCTCGGCGAGAAGGTGGCCGAGGTGGTCAAGAAGGTGCTCGCGGGCGAGGACGTCCCGAAGCGCACCATCGTCGAGGACCAGGCGTTCGACCAGGAGGCCGCGCGCGAGGCGCTGCCGAACCGGACCTACTGATCCGGCCGCCGACCTGACCTGAGGTCCTGAGGGCGGTGATGACGCCGGGTACGTCCCGGCGTCGTCACCGCACCTCCGACGAGGAAGCGCGAGAGCCATGCCTGCCGACACCCCGACGCTCGACCGTCCGGCCGTCGCGGAGCCCGCCCCCGTCGTGGAGATGCGGGGCATCACCGTGCGGTTCCCGGGCGTGCTCGCCCTCGACCACGTCGACTTCGTGCTGCGCCCGGGCGAGGTTCACGCCCTCATGGGCGAGAACGGGGCCGGCAAGTCCACGCTCATCAAGGCGCTCACCGGCGTCTACGCCGTCGACGAGGGGACCATCACCGTCGGCGGCGTCGAGCGCACCTTCTCCTCCACGGCGGACGCCCAGGCCGCGGGCATCTCGACCGTGTACCAGGAGGTCAACCTCTGCCCGAACCTCTCGGTCGGGGAGAACGTCATGCTGGGCCACGAGGTCCGGCGCAACGGGATGATCGACTGGCGCGCCACGCACGCGGCCGCCGCGGAGCACCTGCGCGCGCTCAGCCTCGACATCGACCCGCGGTCCCTGCTCTCCGCGCACTCGATCGCGATCCAGCAGGTCGTCGCGATCAGCCGCGCGATGGTGCTCGAGTCCAAGGTGCTCGTCCTCGACGAGCCGACCTCGAGCCTCGACCGCGAGGAGGTCGAGCAGCTCTTCGGCGTCATCCGCGACCTGCGCGCGGCCGGCGTCGCGATCCTCTTCGTCTCGCACTTCATCGAGCAGGTCTACGAGATCTCGGACCGGATCACGGTGCTGCGCAACGGCGCGCTCGTGGGGGAGTACCGGATCGAGGACCTGCCGCGCGACGCGCTCGTGACCAAGATGATCGGCCGCGAGCTCGACGACCTCGAGGCGCTCGCACGCACCGCGCACCGGACCATCGACAGGTCCGGCGAGCCGGTGCTGCGCGCCGAGGGCATCGGCCGGCGCGGCGTGCTCGAGCCCGCGGACCTCGACGTCTACCCCGGCGAGGTCGTCGGCCTGGCCGGCCTGCTCGGCTCCGGGCGCACCGAGCTCGTGCGCCTCCTCTACGGGGCGGACAAGCCCGACACCGGGCGGATCGTGGTCAACGGCACGCCGGCACGCATCACCCAGCCGCGGCACGCCATCGAGCACCGCATCTCGTTCTCCTCCGAGGACCGGCGTGGCGAGGGCATCGTCGCCGACCTCACGGTCGCCGAGAACATCGTCCTGGGCATCCAGGCCCGCCGCGGCTGGACCCGGCGCATCCGCAAGGCCGAGCAGGACGCCCTCGTCGAGGAGTACATCCGCGCGCTCGGCGTGCGCCCCGCCCGGCCCGACGCCGTCGTCGCCAACCTCTCCGGCGGCAACCAGCAGAAGGTGCTGCTCGCGCGGTGGCTCGCGACGGCGCCCGAGCTGCTCGTCCTCGACGAGCCCACCCGCGGCATCGACGTCGGCGCGAAGGCCGACATCCAGCGCAAGGTCTCCGAGCTGTCCGCCAAGGGGCTCGCGGTCGTCTTCATCTCCTCCGAGCTGGAGGAGGTGCTTCGATTGGCCCAGCGGATCGCGGTGCTGCGGGACCGCAGGAAGATCGGCGAGGTCGACTCCTCCGAGATCGACCTCGACGGTCTGATCGACTACCTGGCCAACGAGGGCAAGGGGGATGCGGCGTGACGCGCATCTGGAAGCACCGACTGTTCTGGCCGCTCGCCTCCCTGCTGGGGCTCATCGTCATCAACTCGGTGGCGCGGCCCCAGTTCCTGTCGATCACGATGCGCGACGGAGAGCTGTACGGGGCGCTCATCAACATCCTGCGCAACAGCGCGCCGCTCATGCTCGTCGCCCTCGGCATGACGATCGTCATCGCCACCCGCGGCATCGACCTGTCCGTCGGCGCGGTCATGGCGGTGTCCGGCGCGGTCGCGCTCACCGTCATCGACAACGCGGCCGACCCCGACAACCTCGGCACGGTGCTCGGCGCCGTCGGGCTCGCGGTGCTCGTCTCCCTCGCGCTGGGCACGTGGAACGGGTTCCTCGTCGCGGTGCTCGGGATCCAGCCGATCATCGCCACGCTCGTGCTCATGCTCGCGGGCCGCGGCGTCGCGCTGCTCATCACGGGCGGCTTCATCACGACCGTGAACTCGGCCCCGTTCTCCTACATCGCCAGCGGGTACCTGACGCTGCTGCCGTTCGCGTTCTTCATCTCCGTCGCGGCGATCACGATCCTCGGCCTCGTCGAGCGGCGCACCGCGCTCGGCGTGCTCACCGAGGCCGTGGGCATCAACCCCGAGGCCAGCCGCCTCGCGGGCGTGCGGGCGCGCGGCATCATCTGGGGCGCCTACATGGTCTCCGGCACGCTCGCCGGCGTCGCGGGCGTCATCTACGCCTCGAACATCCGCGCCGCGGACGCGAACGCGGCGGGCCTGTTCATCGAGCTCTACGCGATCCTCGCCGTCGTCCTGGGCGGCACGTCGCTCATGGGCGGCAAGTTCTCCATCGCGGGCACCGTCGTCGGCGTCCTCATCATCCAGACGCTCGAGTCGACCATCCTCTTCCTGGGCGTCCCCTCCGCCCAGAGCCCGGTGTTCTTCGCGGTCGTCGTCGTGGTCGTCGTCATGCTGCAGTCCACGCGCGTGCGGCGTGCCCTGGCGCGCCTGGCCCGGTCGGGGCGGCGGAGGGGGGCACCGACCGGGCCGGGTCCCGAACCTGAGCCCGATCTCGACAAGCCGCGGACGGAGGTGGCCGCGTGAGCGCCACGACCACCGAGCGGCGGCCCGCCCGCACCGAGCGCGGCGTCGCCGCCGTGCAGGGCTTCCTCGGACGGCGCGCGCCCATGGCGCCGACGTTCGCCGCCGTCGTCATCCTCCTCGTGCTCCTCGTGGGCGCCGAGGCGTTCCTGCGCGGCGACTTCATCACCGCGCGGAACCTGTCCGCGCTGCTGCTCGACAACGCGTACCTGCTGGTGCTCGCGGTCGGCATGACGTTCGTCATCCTCACGGGCGGCATCGACCTGTCCGTCGGGTCGGTGATGGCCTTCACCGGCATCCTCGGCGCGCAGCTGCTGTCGTCGGGCGTGCCCGCGATCGTCGCGGTGCCCGCGATGCTCGCGGGCGGGGCCGCCGTCGGCCTGCTCATCGGCATCCTCGTGCAGTACTTCGACGTGCAGCCGTTCATCGCGTCGCTCGCCGGGCTGTTCCTCGCCCGCGGCCTCGCGTTCGTCGTGAGCCTGTCGTCGATCAAGGTCGAGGACCCCGGGATCCTGTGGCTCCAGCAGAACCGCATCCGGCTCGGTGACTGGTACGTCACGCCCACGGGGATCATCGCGCTGGTCACCGTCGCGGCCGCGGCGTTCGTCCTGCACCTGACGCGCTTCGGGCGCACCGTGTACGCGATCGGCGGCAACGAGCAGTCCGCGCGGCTCATGGGCCTCGAGGTCGCGCGCACCAAGGTCGCGGTCTACGTCATCAGCGGCTTCTGCGGGGGCCTCGCGGGCCTCATGCTCACCGCGTACTCGGGCGCCGGGTACCCGCGCAACGGCATCGGCACCGAGCTCGACGCGATCGCCGCGGTCGTCATCGGCGGCACCCTGCTCACGGGCGGGCGCGGCTACGTGGCCGGGTCGCTCATCGGCGTCATGGTGTTCGGCACGATCAAGACGATCATCTCGTTCATGGGCGCCGAGCAGTCCTGGATGCAGATCATCGTCGGCGCGCTGCTGCTCCTGTTCATCGTCGTCCAGCGGGGCATCGTGGCCCGCTCGGAGCGTCGGCGCTGACGGAGGCCGCCACGACCGCCGCGCAGACCGAAGCGGAGGCCGCGGCCGGGCGCACGGCCCGGCTGACGGCTCTCGCGGGTCCGCGCCGCGATAATGCTGCGATGACCGGTGCCGACGTGGCGCAGCCGCTGCTCGAGCTCACCGGTGCCACCGTCCGGTTCGGAGCCGACGCGGCGCTCGACGACGTCTCGTTCCGGATGTTCCCGGGCGAGGTGCACTCGCTCATGGGCGAGAACGGCGCGGGCAAGTCGACGCTCATCAAGGCGATCACGGGGGCGCTGCCGCTCGACGCCGGGACGCTGCGGATCGAGGGGCGCGAGGTCCGCTTCGCGAGCCCGCACGACGCGCAGCGCGCGGGCATCAGCACCGTGTACCAGGAGATCGAGCTCCTGCCGAACCTGTCCGTCGCGGAGAACATCCTGCTCGGGCGCGAGCCGCGCGTGCGCGGGGTGGTGAACCAGCGCCTCATGCGCCGTCGGGCGGGCGAGATCCTCGCCGACCTCGGGCTCGACGTCGACCCCGCCTCCCCGCTCGGCCTGCACTCGGTCGCGGTGCAGCAGCTCGTCGCGATCGCGCGCGCGATCTCCACCGACGTGCGCGTGCTCGTCCTCGACGAGCCGACCTCCAGCCTCGACCTGGACGAGGTCGCCGAGCTGTTCCGGATCATCCGGGAGCTGCGCGCCCGCGGCGTCGCGGTGCTGTTCGTCTCGCACTTCCTCGACCAGGTCTACGAGATCTGCGACCGGATCACCGTGCTGCGCGACGGGAAGCTCGTGGGGGAGTACCTCACCCGGCAGCTCCTGCGCATCGACCTCGTCAACAAGATGCTCGGCCGGGACGCCGCGGAGCTGCGCACGCGCGAGCGCGCCGCGGGCGACGACGTGCGCGCGCCGGTGTTCCTCAGCGCCCGCGGCGTCGGCGTCGGGCCGGGCATCACCGGCGCCGACATCGACCTGGGCGAGGGGGAGGTCGTCGGCGTGGCCGGCCTGCTCGGGTCCGGGCGCACCTCGCTCGCCCGCGCCCTCACCGGCGTGTCCGGCCTCGACGCCGGGATCATCCGGATCGAGGGGCGCCGGGTCGACCTCGACTCCCCGCGCCGGGCGATCTCCCTCGGCGTCGTCTACTCCTCCGAGAACCGCCGGGCCGAGGGCATCCTCGGCGAGCTCTCGGTGCTGGAGAACATCACGCTCGCGGTGCAGGCGCAGCGCGGGTTCTGGCGCCGGATGCGGCCGGCCCGCCAGCGCGAGCTCGCGCAGAGCTGGGTCGAGGCGCTCGGCATCCGCCCGGCCGACCTGGACCGCCCCGCGGGGACGCTGTCGGGCGGCAACCAGCAGAAGGTTCTGCTGGCCCGGCTGCTCGCGCTCGCGCCCCGGGTGCTCGTGCTGGACGAGCCGACCCGCGGCATCGACGTCGGCGCGAAGGTCGAGATCCAGAACCTCGTGGGCGAGCTCGCCGACAACGGCCTGTCCGTCATGTTCATCTCCGCCGAGCTGGAGGAGGTGCTCCGCGTCGGGGACCGCGTGGCGATCCTGCGCGAGGGTCGCGTGGTGGAGACGCTGTCGTCGCACGACGTGACCGTCGACTCCCTCCTGGCCCTCGTGGCCAGCCCCGACGAGGCGGAGGGGTGACGATGGCCGAGAAGCCCGCGCGCGCGGCGAACATCTTCGACGTCGCCCGGCTCGCCGGGGTGTCGCACCAGACCGTCTCCCGGGTGCTCAACGGCCTGCCCAACGTGCGGCCCGCGACGCGCGAGCGCGTCGAGCAGGCGATCGCCCAGTTGCGCTACAGCCCGTCGCCGGCCGCGCGCTCGCTCGTCTCGCGGCGCACGCGCACGTTCGGGCTCATCGCCCCCGCGGTGTCCGACCACGGGCCCACGCGCATCGGCATGCACTTCTCCATCGCGGCGCACGCGGCCCGGTACAGCGTCGACACGGTCCGCACCGTCGACGACGAGCCGGGCGCCGTCCGCGCGGCGATCGAGGGCCTGCTGCGCCAGCGCGTGGACGCCATCGCGCTCATCGTCATGGACATCGGCGTGCTCGAGATGGTCCGCGAGCTCGACCTGTCCGTGCCGGTGGTCGCCGCGGCGTCGTCCGCGCGGCGCAGCCCGCTGCTCGTGCAGATCGACCAGTACCGCGGGGCGCGTGCCGCCGTCCGCCACCTCGCCGAGCTCGGGCACACGCGCATCGCCCACATCGCGGGTCCGGCGCGCGCGGCCGACGCCGTCGAGCGGGTGCGCGGGTGGCGCGACGAGCTCGCCGAGCGCGGCCTGCCCGTCGTCGACCTCGTCTACGGCAACTGGCAGGCGGAGGGCGGCTACCGGATCGGCCGGGAGATGGACCTCGAGCCCGGGATGGCGGTGTTCGCGTCCAACGACCTCACCGCGCTGGGCCTCATGTCCGCGCTGCGCGAGCGGTCGCTCGCGGTGCCCGACGACATCAGCATCGTCGGCTTCGACGACATCCCCGAGGCGGCCTACCTCTACCCGCCGCTCACGACGGTCCGGCAGGACTTCGCCACGCTCGGCGAGCTCATGGTGCAGAAGCTCCTCGTCGCGCTCGAGGAGGGGCAGGCGGAGACGATCGAGACGCCGCTCGCGACGAGGCTCGTCGTGCGCGAGTCCACGCGCGCGGTCGGCGCGGTCGGTGCGGGCGCCTTCGAGCCGTCGGCGGCCGAGCGCACCCGGCCCCTCACCTGACCGCGGGCGTCGGGCTCACCTGACCGCGGGCGACGCCGCGGGCGTCGGGCTCACCTGACCGCGGGCAAGGGCGGCTGCTCGCCGCGGGCCCGCTTGACCGCGTACATCGCCAGGTCGGCCTCGTGCAGCAGCGCCGACGGCGAGAACGGCCCGTCGTGCACGACGGCGACCCCCACGCTCACCCCGACCGGCACCTCGGCGTCGCCCAACGTCACGGGTCCCTCGATCGCGTCCGTGAGCACCGCGGTGAGCCGCTCGGCGTCGGCCACCTCGTCGCCGACGAGGACGAGGGCGAACTCGTCGCCGCCGAGCCGGGCCGCGTACGACACCGGGCAGGCCTCGGGGACCGACCCGGACAGCCGCCGGGCGATCTCCACGAGGACGGCGTCGCCGGTCGCGTGGCCCCACCGGTCGTTGACCGACTTGAACCAGTCCACGTCGACGAACGCGAGCGCGATCGGGCGTGGACCCTCCGGGCCCTGAGCGGCCAGCGCGGTCAGGTGCTCGTGCAGCGCCGCGCGGCCCGGCAGCCCGGTGAGCGAGTCGTGCGTCGCCAGGTGCCGCAGCCGCTGCTCGGTCTCCTCGAGCCGGGCCACGAGCTGGTCGTTCTCGAGCAGCGTGACGTGCTGGCGCACGAGGAGCAGCGCGACGATGGCGAGGCCGGCGCCGACCTGCGGCGGGCGCACCGACCCGTCGTACGCCTGTACCGCGATGAGCGTCGCCGCCGGGGCGACGAAGACGTAGGGCAGCCACACCTGGCGGCCCCGCGTCGGGCGCCGGCGCACCCGCGGGGTCAGGTCCAGCTGCATGAGCACCGCGAGCGCGTAGCCGACCCAGGCCGGGGCCCACAGCGGCGGCGCGCCGAGCGTCCACGCGACGTCGGAGGCGGCGATGAGGAGCAGCGCCGCGACGAAGAACGACGGGCGCACCCGGTGCCCGGGCAGCATCTCGGTCACGGTCACGGCGATGCCGAAGACGGCGACGCCCGCGGTGGCCGCGGGTACGACGACCGCGGCCGCGCCCGCCTCGCCCCGGCCCGCCGCCTCCCACGCGGCGGCGAGCGGCCCGTGCCAGGCGAGGACGACGACCGCCGCCGCACCGATCCCGCCGTCCACGAGCGACCGGACCCGCGACAGGGTGCCGCCGGCCCGTGCGGCGCACCACCAGGACGTCCCCACGAGGAGCACCGCGACCGCGCGCGCGACGTCGGCCAGCACCGCCGGCCCGCCGACCAGCCAGACGACGGGGGCGACGGCCCAGACCAGGGGGAAGGCGGCGAGGGTCTCCCACGCGATGCGGCTGCGCAGGTCGCGGGGGATGCGGCACAGCGAGCGCGCGGCCGCGGCCATGCCCAGGGCGGCGGCGACGTCGAGGAGGAGCGCCCACCTCGCCGTCGCCTCGCCGGCGGCCAGCGCGAGCCGCACGACGACGACGCCCGCCACGACGGCGGGCACCCGACCCGGCCCGGGGGGACGGCCTGTGGGCATGCGGCGACCTCCTGCCTCCTGCATCGGCAGCGCTTCCACCCAGGTGAGCCGCGGCGCGTCCCCTCGGGCCCCGGGGCCGGGTGAACCTCGGCGCGGTAGCGTCCCGGCGAGGCGGTGCCAGGGACCTCGGTCCGCGGGCGGCGGCGCCGCGGCGTCGGGCAGGACGCGGCAGCGGGACGCCGGCGGGACGCCGGCAGGCGGGAGGAGGAGCGATGCGGCTGGGTGGCGAGCACGTGCTGACGATCGAGGCGGACCTCGGGCCGGTGGTCGAGCTCGGCCGGGTGGCCACGGGCGTGCGGCGCGTCATCCCGATCGTCGGCGGGACGGTGCGCGGCGCGGCCGACCGCGCGCTCGACGGCGAGGTGCTGCCGGGCGGGGCCGACTGGAACCTCACGCGCGACGACGGCTCGGTCGAGCTGTGGGCGAGGTACGAGATCCGGCTCGCGGGCGGCGCCGTCGTGTCGGTGCTCAACACGGCGGTGCACGCGACGGGTGCGGAGCCGCCGCTGCTCACGCAGCCGCGGTTCGAGGTGGGGGAGGGCGGCCCGGACCTGCTGCGCACGGGCGCGTTCGTCGGCCTCCTCGAGCCGCCGACGACGGCGCCGCGCGTGCGCATCGAGGTCCACCGCGTCCTGGCGCTGCCCTGACCAGGGGACGTGACCAGGCAGGACGTGCCCGGAAGGACGTGCCCGGGTCCCGCGGCGTGGGAACGCTTCTCCGGTAGATTGACGCCGCGTTCGACGTGCACGGCGGCCCGGCCGTGCCGGCGGGACGATCGGAGGGACGCCAGTGGCGACGATGGTCGACGTCGCTCGGCTCGCGGGCGTGTCCGTGAAGACGGTGTCCAACGTCCTCAACGGCTACCCGTACATCCGGGAGTCGACGCGCGAGCGCGTGCTCGCCGCGATCGACGAGCTCGGCTACCAGGTCAACATGACCGCCCGGAGCCTGCGCTCGGGCCGCACGGGCATGATCGGCCTCGCCGTGCCGGAGCTCGGTCAGCCGTACTTCGGCGAGCTGGCCGACGACATCCTCGCCGCCGCCCGGCGCCACGAGGTGCAGGTCCTCATCGAGCCGACGGGCTACACGCGCGAGGGCGAGCTCGCCGCGCTGCGCGAGCCGCGCCGCGGGCTCGTCGACGGGCTCCTCTTCAGCGCCGCGGCCATGGACCAGTCGGACGCGCACCTGCTCGAGGAGGTCGAGTACCCGATCGTGCTCCTCGGCGAGCAGATCTTCTCGCCCGCCGTCGACCACGTGACGATGCGCAACGTCGAGGGCGCGCGGGCCGCGACCGAGCTGCTCCTCGGGTTCGGGCGCCGGCACGTCGCCGTCATCGGCATGCTGCACTCGAAGACCGCGGGCGCCGCGACGCTGCGCTTCCAGGGCTACCGGGAGGCGCTCGCGGCGCACGGCCTCGAGGTCGACGAGCGGCTCCTGGGCTGGGCCGACCAGGCCTGGCACCGCGACAACGGCGCGCGCGCGATGGCCGCGGTGCTCGACTCCGGCGCCCCCGTCGACGGCGTCGTCGCCTTCAACGACGCGCTCGCCATCGGCGCCCTGTACGAGCTCAAGGTGCGCGGGATCGGCGTGCCGGACGAGGTCGCGATCGTGGGCTTCGACGACACCGAGGACGCGCGGTACACCACGCCTGCCCTCACCAGCGTCGACCCCGGCCGTCAGGAGATCGCCGAGCGCGCGGTCGAGCTGCTGTGCCGCCGCGTGCGCGAGCGCTCGGACCGGTCCGCCGAGCCCGAGAAGCCCGTGCTGCACCTGGCCCAGATGCGGATCGTCGAGCGCGAGACGACGCCGCGCCGCGCCTGAGACCACGCCGCACCGGGGCCGGGGCGGCCCCCGCGGTCGGGGCGCATCGACGTCGATCCGCGCCTCGCACGACGGCGCGCGGCGGCCGGGTCGCGCCCCCTCGCGGGCGCCGAGGAAATCTGCCGCGGGAGCGCTGCCAGGGGTTGACGCGTCCCGGGAGGACCAGCACGATGCTGGCAACCCCGTCTTCTACGACGTTGTAGAACGACACGGCTCTACAACGTTGCAGGAGCCCGGCGGGGTTCAGGTACCGCCTCGACGGGATTCCCCCGGCTCGGCGCGGCGGAGGCCGGCGCGGTCGTACGTGCCGACCCGGCGCCGGCAGAGTCGCAGGAGGAACATCGATGGTGATGACCCGACCTGGGCCACGCGGCCCGAGGACCCTACGACGCGCGACCGCAGCCCTCGCCGGTGCAGCGGTGGCACTGGGAGCGGCGATGGCAGCAGCACCCGCGGCCGCGGCGGACGAGCCCCCCGCCGCCGACCCCTGGGTCACCACGGCGCCCGGTGGCTACTACCGGTTCGCGATCTCCCAGGCGCAGGTCGAGGAGATCGTGGGCGCGCGGCCGTCGGTCGTCGAGCTGCAGGGCAACATCGGACCCGCCGGCACCTGGTCCGACCTCGCGATGGACCCGAGCGGGTCCGAGTACGTGGGGATGTGGGGGCCGGTGCCGCCCGGGCTGTACTACTACACGTACACGGCCACGATGCCGGACCGCACCAAGGTCTCGTTCCGCAACCCGGACACCCCGGTCGCCGTGACGTCGCACCCGGAGTGGAACACGTTCTTCGTGCCCGGGCCCGAGGTCGAGTGGATGGCCGACGTCCCGTCCGGCGGCGGTGAGGTGTCCGAGCTGACCTACCGCAGCAAGGTCACGAACACCGACCGCACGGCGCTCGTGTGGACGCACCCCGACTACCGGGGCAAGCCCGGCGGTCCGGCCGGTCCCGGTGGTCCTGGTGGTCCTGGTGGTCCTGGTGGTCCTGGTGGTCCCGGTGGTCCCGCGGGCGGTCCCGTCCCGGTGCTCTACCTGCTGGCCGACGAGGGCCAGAGCTTCCGCGAGTGGGCCGAGCTGGGCCGCGTGCCGCAGGTGCTCGACAACCTCGCGGCCGCCGGCGAGCTCGAGCCGATGGTCGTCGTCATGGCCGACGTCAACGGCCCGAACCCGCGCGCCGAGCTGCTCGACTCGCTCGTGCCCGCGGTGAAGAAGGCGTACCGCGTCGCCCCGGACCACAAGCGCAACGCCGTGGCCGGCATCGGCACCGGCGCCACGACCGCGCTCGACCTCGCGGTCCGCCAGCCGAACGCGTTCGCCTGGGTCGGCTCGTTCTCCGGCTCCCTCGACGGCCTGCAGCTGAAGAAGCCGGACGTCAACAAGATGAACGCGCAGCTCGAGCTGCTCCGCCTCTACGTGGGCAACGTGCTCGACCCCGCCTACAACGGGACCGAGTCGCTCCTGCGCACGTTCGAGGCGGCCGGCGTGCGGCACCAGTTCGACGGCGTCGACCCCGACCAGGGCGGCACCTGGGACACCTGGCGCGAGGCCGTGCGCGACTTCGCGTCCCGGGCGTTCGACCGCCAGGCCGACGGCGGCCCGCGCGAGGGGCACCGGCCGCTCACCGAGCCGTACGTCGCCCCGCCGACCGGCTCGATCACGACGCCGCACGTCGACGAGAACGGGATCGTGACGTTCGAGACCGGCACGCAGTGGGCCGACGCCAAGGACGTCACGGTGTGGGGCAACTGGGCGCCGAACGGTGCGTGGTTCCGCATCCAGATGACGAAGGTCGGCGACCGGTGGCGGCTCTCCCTCGGCCCGCTCGACGGCTTCTACTACTACCGGTTCGTCGTCGACGGCGTGGACCACAAGGACCCCGCCGACACCGTCACCTTCCTCACCGGCGTGAGCCCGCTGTTCGTGCCGGGCGAGACCGACTGGCTGCTCGCCGACGCGCCCGAGGGCGAGCGCGGAGACCTGTCGGTGCTGACGTACTCCAGCGCCGTGACCGGCACGGAGCGCAACGCCTACGTGTGGACCCCGGTGGACTACGACCCGGAGCGCGCCGAGCCGTACCCGCTGTTCGTCCTCAACCACGGCGGCGGGCAGAACTGGGGCGACTGGGTCGAGGTCGGCCGTGCGCCGCAGATCCTCGACAACCTCTACCGGCAGGGCGAGATCGAGCCGATGGTCGTCGTCATGCCCGACGGCAACGTGCCGAACTACCAGGCCGAGCTGCTCGAGAACGTCATCCCGGCGCTGTCGGCGGAGTACAACGTCACCGACGACCCGCAGCAGCGGGCGATCGCCGGCCTCTCGATGGGCGGCATGAACTCGCTCGTCACCTGGCTCACCCACCCGGGCGAGTTCGCCTACGTCGGCGCCTTCTCCGGCGGCCTGTTCTTCACGCCGCCGTTCGACGCCGACGCGGTGAACTCGACGACGACGCTCGCGCGCATCTACGTGGGCGACGTCAGCGACTTCGCCCGCGACTGGGTCTACGGGACGATGGCGACGCTCGACGCCGCCGGCGTGAGCTACGAGTTCGCCGGTGAGTCCGTCGGTCCGCACGGCTTCGACGTGTGGTCCGCGAACCTCATCGACCTTCTCCCTCGCCTGTTCCGGGCGGGGTGACGGCGACGTCCGAGCCGTCGCCGTAACGGTACGCCGTGGCCGGTCGACCCCCTCGGGTCGGCCGGCCACGGCGGCGTCACCCGAACGTGCCTGGACGGTGCCGAAATCGTTATCCAGGAGGTTTGACACGCGACTGGCGCGGCTGCGAACGTAGGCGCCGTCGGACGGTGTACAACGTTGCAGAACGGCTGTGCGCAGTGTCCCGACCGCGGGAACGGACCCGCAGGTCCGCCGCGAGGCGGGAATGAGCTCGGCGGCCTCGGGCCGCGCCACTCAATGAGGAGAAGGAAGGACAGCTCATGAAGATCAGGAAGGTGCTGGCGGTCTCCACCGCCGCGCTCCTCCTCGCCGGGGGCCTGACGGCCTGTGGCGACGACGGCGGCAGCGGCGGCTCGAGCGGCGGCAACGGCGGTGGCGGCGAGGACGGTCCCGAGCCCGTCACCATGACGTTCTGGCACAACGCCACCACGGGCCCCGGCGCGGCGTTCTGGGACGAGACCGTCGCCGCGTTCGAGGAGGAGTACCCGCACGTCACGATCGAGATCCAGGCGATCCAGAACGAGGAGCTCGACGGCAAGCTCCAGACGGCCCTCAACGCCGGTGACGCGCCCGACATCTTCATGCAGCGCGGTGGCGGCAAGATGGCCGCGATGGTGCGTGCGGGCCAGCTGCTCGACATCACCGACCACATCACGGACGAGACCAAGGAGGTCATCCCCGAGGGCTCGTTCGCGGCGAACTCGCTGGGCGGCCGCGTCTACGCCATGCCCGTCGCGGTGCTCCCCGGCGGCATCTGGTACAGCAAGGACCTCTTCGAGCAGGCCGGCATCACCGAGACGCCGACGACGATCGACGAGCTGAACGACGCCGTCGCCAAGCTCAAGGCCGCCGGCATCCAGCCGATCGCCCTCGGTGCCAAGGACGCGTGGCCCGCCGCGCACTGGTACTACTTCTTCGCGCTCCGCGCCTGCAGCCCCGAGACGCTCGAGGCCGCCGGCCAGGAGATGAACTTCGACGACCCGTGCTGGGTCGAGGCCGCGGAGAACCTGAAGGAGTTCGCGGACACCGAGCCGTTCAACGAGGGCTTCCTCACCACCTCGGCTCAGCAGGGCGCCGGCTCGTCGGCCGGTCTGCTCGCCAACCACCAGGCCGCCATGGAGCTCATGGGCGCCTGGAACCCCGGCGTCATCGCGTCGCTGACCCCGGACGAGCAGCCGCTGCCCGACCTCGACTGGTTCCCGTTCCCCGAGGTCCCCGGCGGCGAGGGTGAGCCCGGCTCCATCCTCGGTGGCGTCGACGGCTACTCCTGCTCCGCTCAGGCCCCGGTCGAGGAGTGCACCGCGTTCCTCAACTTCATCGCCCGGACGGAGATCCAGGAGAACTACTACCGCGCGTTCAACGCCCCGACGGTGAACGTCGAGTCGCAGCAGATCATCGAGGAGCCCTACCTGCAGAGCGTGCTCGAGGCCTACAACGCCGCGCCGTACGTCTCGCAGTGGCTCGACACCGTCTACGGCCAGAACGTCGGCAACGCGCTCAACGTCGCGGTCGTCGACATGCTCGCCGGTCAGCGTGACGCGGCCGGCATCGTCGAGGCCGTCAAGGAAGCCGCAGCCCGCGGCTGAGGAACCAGCACGACAATGACATCCATCAGCGAGAGCTCGCGTCCCGCGAACGGCTCGCGCGTGGATCTCCCGGCCGGTGGGGGTGTCGCGGACGCCGCGGCACCCCCGCCGCGCCGGCGGCGCCGCGGCCTCGGGTGGGCCGAACGCCTGGAGATCGCGGCGCTGACCGGGCCGGCCACCATCGTCTTCCTCGCCTTCGTGATCTTCCCGGTGATCATGGCCGGGTACTACGGCTTCTTCCGCTGGGAGGGCTACGGGGCGCCGACCGACTTCATCGGGTTCCAGAACTACATCACGATCCTGAAGGACCCGATCTTCCACGACGCGCTGAAGCACAACGCGTTCATCGTGGTCATGTCGCTGGTCCTGCAGGGGCCGGCGGCGATCCTGCTCGCCCTGCTCATGAACCGGAAGATGCGGGGGCAGTCGCTCATCCGCGTCCTCATCTTCGTGCCCTACGTGATCTCCGAGGTCGTCGTCGGCACCGGCTGGAGCCTCATGCTCCAGAGCACGGGCGCCGTGAACGACGCGCTCGAGAAGATCGGGCTCGGCGGGCTGGCGAACGAGTGGCTGTCCGACCCGGACATCGCCATCTGGACCCTGATGGGCATCATCACGTGGAAGTACGTCGGCTTCGCCGTCATCATCTTCCTCGCCGGCCTGCAGGGCATCCCGCAGGAGCTGTACGAGGCGGCCCAGATCGACGGCGCCTCCTACTGGCAGATGCAGCGGCGCATCACGCTGCCGCTCCTGGGGCCGACGATCCGGATCTGGGCGTTCCTGTCGATGATCGGCTCGCTCCAGCTCTTCGACCTCGTCTACATCATCTGGGGTCAGTACATCGCCTCCACGGCGGGGACCTCGACGATGGCGACGTACATGGTCTCCTACGGCCGCAACGCGGGTAGCTACGGCTACGGCAACGCCGTCGCGGTCGTGCTCTTCTTCATCTCGCTCATCTGCGCGCTGACCTACCAGCGCTTCGTCCTCCGTCGGGACACCGACGGTGCGATCACGGGAGGTGCCCGCTGATGGCCGCCACGTCCGTCGCCCCGGCGCCCGCGGCGACCCGGCGGCCGAAGAGGAACCGCGAGTCGAGGGCCGGCCTCAAGTGGGCCAGCCCCGCGGTCTACGCGGTCGCCACGCTGCTCGTCATCGTGATGCTGGCGCCCGTCGCCTACATCATCCTCGGCGGGTTCCGGACGAACGCGCAGATCACCTCCGACCCGTCGGGCTTCCCCGGGCCCTGGCAGGTCCAGAACTACGTCGACGTCCTCACGGGCGAGATCTTCTGGCGCCAGGTGCTCAACTCGACGATCGCCGCGGTCGCGACCACGGTGGGCGTCGTCTCGCTGGGCCTGATGGTGAGCTTCGCCCTCGCGCGCTACAAGTTCACGGGTCGCGGGGCGCTGTACTCGCTCTACGCGGCCGGCCTGATGTTCCCGATGACGGTGGCCATCACGCCGCTGTACATCATGGTGCGCAGCCTCGGCCTGATGAACAGCCTCGGCGGCGTGATCCTGCCGCAGATCGCGTTCGCGCTGCCGACGACGGTCATCATCCTCGTGCCGTTCCTGCGGGCCATCCCCGTGGAGCTGCAGGAGGCCGCGGCGATCGACGGCTGCAGCCGGCTCGGCTTCTTCTGGCGCATGGTCCTGCCGCTGTCGCTGCCCGGCGTCATCACCGTCGGCATCCTCGCGTTCATCGGCAGCTGGAACAGCTACCTGCTCCCGCTGTTCATCCTGAACAACGACGCGTCGTACACGCTGCCGCTCGGCGTCCAGGCGTTCGCCTCCCGGTACTCGGTGGACACCGCGCGCGTGCTCGCGTTCACGTCGCTCGCCATGCTCCCCGCCCTCGCGTTCTTCAGCCTGTTCGAGCGCCGCATCGTCGGCGGTCTGACGGGCGCCGTGAAGGGCTGACCGACCCGGCGGCCCGCCCCGCCGGGGTGGGGCGGGCCGCCGTTCCACCCCGGCGTCCCGGCCGCCGGCCGACCACTCGAACCGACATCGCTCCCCGCGCAGGGTCCGCCCCGCGCGACGCCTCGTGCTGCACCAGGAAGGCCCCGCCGTGATCGACGCCACCGTCATCGTCAACGCCGACCTGCCCGGCCCCACCATCAGCCGCCACGTCTACGGGCACTTCGCCGAGCACCTCGGCCACTGCATCTACGGCGGCTTCTGGGTCGGGGAGGACTCGCCGATCCCCAACGTCGGCGGGATCCGGGCCGACGTCGTCGAGGCGCTGCGCGAGCTCGACATCCCGAACCTGCGCTGGCCCGGCGGCTGCTTCGCGGACGAGTACCACTGGCGCGACGGCGTCGGGCCCCGGGAGCAGCGCCCGCGCATGGTCAACACGCACTGGGGCAACGTCGAGGAGAACAACCACTTCGGCACGCACGAGTTCATGGCGCTGTGCGAGCTGCTCGGCGCCGACCCGTACGTGGTCGGCAACGTCGGCTCCGGCACCGTGCGCGAGATGAGCGAGTGGGTCGAGTACCTGACCCGCTCCGGGTCCTCGCCGATGGTCGACCTGCGCCGCGCGAACGGCCGCGACGAGCCGTGGAAGGTGCCGTTCTGGGGCATCGGCAACGAGCCGTGGGGCGGCGGCGGCAACATGCGCGCCGAGGTGTACGCGGACCTGGCCCGCCAGTACGCGACGTTCTGCAAGAACCACGGCGACAACGTCCTCTACCGGATCGCCGCGGGGGCGTCCGAGGACGACTACGCCTGGACCGAGGCGCTCATGCGCGCGGTCGCCGACATGCGCGCCGCCCAGTTCCCGAGCCGGCCGTTCGAGGCCGTGTCGGTGCACTACTACACGATCGGCGGCACCTGGACGGACAAGGGCCCGGCCACGGGTTTCGACGAGGACGCGTACTGGCGCACGATCCGCCGCGCGCGGGCGGTCGAGCCGATCCTGCGCCGGCACATCGCCGTCATGGACCGCTACGACCCCGAGGGCGAGATCGGCCTGGTCGTCGACGAGTGGGGCACGTGGTGGGACGTCGAGCCCGGCACCAACCCCGGCTTCCTGTTCCAGCAGAACACGATGCGCGACGCGATCGTCGCGGCGCTGCACTTCGACGTCTTCCACCGGCTCGCCGACCGCGTGGTCATGGCGAACCTCGCCCAGACCGTCAACGTGCTGCAGGCGGTGCTCCTGGCCGACGCCGAGACCGGCACCCTGGTCCGCACGCCCACCTTCCACGTGTTCGAGATGAACAAGGTGCACCACGACGCCGTCGCGGTGCCCGTGCACGTGCGCGCGCCCGGCGCGGCCCGCGAGGTCGCGGGGGAGACCCTGCCGACCGTGTCGGCGTCGGCCTCCGTGCGCGACGGCGCGTGCCACGTCTCGCTCACCAACGTCGACCCGGACCGCCCGGTGGACGCCGTCGTGGAGATCCGCGGCGCGCGCGTCGGCGCGGTCTCCGGGCGCATCCTGGCCCCGGAGTCGGTGGGAGCCTTCAACGCCGCCGACCATCCTGACGACGTCGCGCCGCGCCCGGTCGACGAGCTCGTGGTCACCCCGGGCACGGTGCGCGTCACGCTCCCGCCGCACGCGTTCGCCGTCGTGCGCATCGACCTGCCGGGCCTGGCCCGCTGACGACGTCCCCGAGGAGGATCCCGTGACCGCCGTCGTCGTCCCCGCCGAGCCGATCGGCGACCTGCCGTCCGCGTGGCGCCGGTGCGTGGGCACCGGCCGGATGAACCTCGCCCTGCGTGCCGACTACCGCGCCTCGCTGGAGCGCGTGCAGCGCGAGATCGGCTTCACCCACCTGCGCGGGCACGGCCTGCTCAGCGACGACATGGGCGTCGTGCGCGAGTCCGTCGTCGACGGGCGCCGGTACCGCCGGCACGCGTTCGGCTACGTCGACCAGGTGCACGACGCGCTCCTCGAGCTGGGCATCCGGCCGTTCCTCGAGCTCGGCTTCATGCCGAACGCGCTCGCGTCGGGCGACGACACGATCTTCTGGTGGAAGGGCAACATCACGCCCCCGCGCGAGATGTCCGAGTGGACCGCGCTCGTCACCGACCTCGTGCGCCATCTCGTCGACAGGTACGGGGTCGAGGAGGTCCGCCGCTGGCCGGTCGAGGTGTGGAACGAGCCCAACCTCGACATCTTCTGGAAGGACGCGAACCAGCAGGCCTACTTCGAGCTGTACGCCGCCACCGCGCGGGCGATCAAGGAGGTCGACGCCGAGATCCAGGTCGGCGGGCCCGCGCTCGCCCCGGGGCCGACCGTGGACGACTGGTGGGGCCCGTTCGCCGAGTACGTCACGACGCACGACGTGCCCGTCGACTTCGTCAGCCGCCACGCCTACGCCTCGCACGACCCGCAGGAGGTGCCGTTCGGCTGCTACCAGGCGCTGCGGGCGCCGTCGGACCTGCTCGACCAGTTCGCCGAGCCGGCCCGGTCCCTGGCGGGCACGCGGCTGGCGGGCCTGCCGGTGCACATCACCGAGTTCAACTCCTCCTACCGGCCGGACAACCCGATCCACGACACCGCTTACCACGCGGCCTACATGGCGCCGGTGCTGGCGGCCGGCGGCGACCTCGTCGACTCGTTCTCCTACTGGACGTTCTGCGACGTCTTCGAGGAGCTCGACATCCCGACGACGTTCTTCCACGGCGGGTTCGGGCTGCTCACCCACCGGCAGGTCGCCAAGCCGACGTTCCACCTGTACACGTTCATGGCGCGGATGGGCCGCAGGGTCCTCGCCCGCGGCGAGGACCACCTGGTCTGCGCCGACGACGACGGCCGGGTCACCGTGCTCGCGTGGCAGCCGGTCGGGGGCACCGAGGCCGCCGACGTGCCCGACCGCCACGACGTGCACCTGTCGCTGCCCGTCGGCACGGGCGGCGCGCCCGACGGCGTGTTCCTGCTGCGCGAGCGGGTCGACGAGGAGGCGGGCAACGCGTTCGGCGCGTGGCGCGAGCTCGGCCGCCCGGCCTCGCCGACCGAACGGCAGCTGGACGTCCTGCGCGCGGCCGAGCGCCCCGCCGTCGAGCACGCCCGGCTGCCCGTCGCGGGCGGCCGCGTGGACCTGCGCCTGGCGCTCGCGCGCCACGAGGTGACGTTCGTCGAGCTGACGCCCGTCACCGACGCCCGGCACGAGGGCCTGGACGACCGCCGGCTCCTCGGCGCCGACGACGAGCGGCTCGTCGCCGCCCACGAACGCGCCCGGGCCACCACGGGCTGAGCGCACGGACCCGGCACCGGCGCGCCTCGTCGACGCAACGGTTCCCGCGCCGGTGCCGGTCCCCCGTGGGCCGAGGGGCGTCCCTCGGCCCACGAGCTCGCGTCAGGCGGGCGCGCCCTCGGCGCCGCCCGCCGTCGCCGCGTGCGCGCCACGGGCCCTGCCGGGCGCCCGGCGCGCGGCCCGCCGCTCGACGCCCCGCTCCCACAGCACGTAGAGCACCGGCACCACGAGCAGCGTCAGCAGCGTCGAGGTGACCAGGCCGCCGATGACGACGAGCGCCAGCGGCTGCGAGATGAACCCGCCGGCGTCGCTGATCCCGAGCGCCATCGGCAGCAGCGCGAAGACCGTCGCGGCGGCGGTCATGACGATGGGCCGCAGACGCTTGCGGGCGCCCTCGCGCACTGCGACGTCGAGCGTCATGCCGCGCCGTCGGTACTGGTTGACCAGGTCGATGAGCACGATCGCGTTGGACACGACGATGCCCACGAGCATGAGCATGCCGATGAGCGCGGGCACCCCGAGCGGCGTGCCCGTGAGCAGCAGCGCGCCGATCGCGCCGGTCGCCGCGAACGGGATCGAGACGAGGAGGATGAACGGCTGCGCCAGCGAGTTGAAGGTCGCGACCATGACGATGTAGGTGATCGCGATCGCGATGACCAGCGCGAGCAGAAGGTCGTCGAACGCGGCCTCCTGCTCGGCAGCGGCGCCGCCGACCTCGACGTCCGCGCCCGGCGGCAGGTCGAGGTGGGACATCGCGGAGGTGAGCCGCGCGGCCAGCGTGCCGAGGTCCTGGCCCGCCGGGGTGACGGTCACGCTCGCCGTGCGGCGGCCGTCCACGCGCGTGATCGACGACGGCGTCGTCACGACGTCGACGGTCGCGACGTCGCCGAGCGTCAGGCCGGGCGCGATCTGCATCGCGCGCAGCGCGTCGAGCGACCGCGGCGCCGTGCCGAGGTCGAGCTGCACGGGCACGGGCCTGCCGTCGAGGACCACCTCGCCCATGTCGAGCGGGTTCATCGCGCCCGCGACCATGCCGGCCACGGCGGTCTCGGACAGGCCGAGGGAGGCCACGAGGTCCCGGTCCACGGTCACCTGGACCACCTCGGTGTCCGCGGCGAGGTTGTCGCGGACCTTCGCGACGCCGTCCACCTCGCGCGCCCGCTCGGCGACCTGCTCGGTCGCGGCGGCCAGCGCCTCGGGGTCGGCGGCGGTCACGACGAGCTCGACGTCGCTGCTCACCAGGCCCATGTCCCCGGAGGACACCGACAGGTCGGTCGTGACGCCGTCGGCGGGCGGCTCGGCCAGCAGGTCCTCGAGCTGCGCGCGGACCTCGGCGGCGTCGGCGTCGTCCGCGACGGTGATCGCGAAGGTCGCGCTCGCCCCGCCGCCGCCGAAGAACGCGGCCATCGCGGGGTCGCTGCCGACGGTCGTCTGGACCGTCGCGACGCCGTCGACGCCCATGAGCGTCTCCTCGGTGACCCGGGCGGCGTCGTCCTGCGCGTCGAGCGCCGCACCGGCCCGGAACGTCTGCGTGACGGTGAGCGCGTCGGAGCCGCTGTCGCCGAGCAGGTTCGTCTCGAGCCTCGGCACCAGGGCGGCGGTCCCGCCGAGGATCGCCACGGCGACGAGCAGGCTGACCGCCGGGCGGCGGAGCACCAGGTCGAGCGTGGGCACGTACGCCCGCTGCCAGCGGGTGCGGCGCTCCTTCGCCTCGGCCGCGGCCCGGACGCGCGCCGCCTCCTCCTCGTCGACGGCCTGCGGCGCCCGCACGAACCAGTAGGCGAGCACCGGCACGATCGTGATCGCGACGAGCAGCGAGGCGCCCATGGCCAGGCCGACGGTGATCGCGAACGGGCGGAACAGCTCGCCGGCCAGACCGCCCACGAGTCCGATCGGCAGGAACACCGCCACGGTCGCGACGGTGGACGCGGTGATCGCGGCGGCGACCTCGCGCACCGCACCGGCGATGGCCGGCAGCTTCGCCTCGCCGTAGGACAGGTGCCGCTTGATGTTCTCGATGACCACGATCGCGTCGTCGACCACCCGGCCGATCGCGATGGTCAGCGCGGAGAGCGTGAGCAGGTTGAGGGTATAGCCGGTCGCGTACATGGCGGTGAACGCGGCCAGCAGCGACAGCGGGATCGACACCGCCGAGACGAGCGTCGTGCTCACCGACAGCAGGAAGACGAGGATGACGAGCACGGCGAAACCGAGTCCGAGCAGGCCCTTCTCGGTCAGGCCGTGGATCGATTCCTCGATGAACGGCGCCTGGTCGAAGACGACGGCGACCTCGAGGCCCTCGGCCTCGGCGAGCTCGGCCAGGTCGTCCACCACCTCGCCGACCCCGTGCGAGACGTCGACGGTGTTGCCCTCGGGCGTCTTCGTCACGGAGACCGCGAGCGCGGGCTCGCCGTCCAGGCGCGAGTAGGAGTCCGGCGCCGCCTCGCCCTCGGTCACGGTCGCGACGTCGCCGAGCCGCAGGTCGCCCTCGCCGAGCGGCAGCGCCTCGAGGTCGGCGACGCTCGTCAGGGCGTTGCCGACCTGCACGGTCCACGTGGTCGAGTCCTCGGTGATCCGCCCGGCGGGCACGACGACGCCGTTGCGCTCGAGCACGGTGCGCAGCCGGTCGACGTCGACGGTGCCCTGGGCGAGCGCCATGAGGTCGGGCGCGACGACGACCCGCCGCTCGGCCGCGCCCGTGACCGCGACGGACCGGACGCCGCGCACGTCCCCGAGCTCGGGCACGAGGACGTCGTCGACGAACGCGCCGAGCGCGACCGGGTCCGCCCCGGCCACCGCGAGCTGCACGATCGGCAGGTCGTCGAGCGAGCCGGTGACCACCTGGGTCTCGACGTCGTCGGGCAGGAGCTGGGTGATGCGACCGATCGAGACCTGCACCTGCTGCGCGGCCCACGTCATGTCGGTGCCGTAGTCGAACAGCACCGTCGTCGTGGACACGTTCGCGGCGGAGCGCGAGGTGATCTCGTCGATCCCGCGCACGCCCGCGACCGCCTCCTCGATCGGGGCCGTGACCTGGTCCTCGATCACCTCGGGGGACACGCCCGGGGCGATCGCGACGACGACGGCGGCGGGCAGCTCGAGCGGCGGGATGAGCTCCTGCTTGAGCGAGGTCAGGCTCACGACGCCCGTGAGGATCACGGCGATCGTGATGAGGGCGGTGACCGCGCGGAAGCGGAGGGACAGGCGGGCGAGCGCGGACACGCGTCATCTCCAGGGTCAGGTGCGGGAGCCGCCCATGATCGAAGGCGGCCGCAGGTGCAACGCGCGAGAGGTTACCGGGGTTCCGCACGCGCCCCGCGCGTCCTGCGCGCCCCGGCGCCCTACCCTTGCCTCCTGCACGGCGGGGCCGTGCCGGAGGGAGGACGGATGGCGGGCGGCTTCGCGGCGCTCCTGGACGACATCGCGGCCTTCGCCAAGCTCGCGGCGGCCTCGATCGACGACGTCGGCGCGGCGGCCGGGCGGGCCAGCGCGAAGGCGGCGGGCGTGGTCATCGACGACACGGCGGTGACCCCGCGCTACGTGCACGGCTTCACGCCGGACCGCGAGCTGCCGGTGATCCGCCGGATCGCGGTCGGCTCGCTGCGCAACAAGCTGCTGATCATCCTGCCGGTGGCCCTGCTGCTGTCCGAGCTGCTGCCGGGCCTGCTCACGCCGATCCTCATGGCCGGCGGCACGTACCTGGCCTTCGAGGGCGCCGAGAAGCTGCTCGAGGCGGTCACGGGACGCGGCCACGAGCAGCGCACGGTGCCGGCGGCCGCCCACGGACCGGACACCGAGAAGACCATGGTGCGCGGCGCCATCCGGACCGACCTCATCCTGTCCGCCGAGATCATGGTCATCGCCCTGAACGAGGTGGCCGAGGAGGGGCTCGCGCGCCGGGCGGCGAGCCTCGTCGTCGTCGCCCTCGTCATCACGGTGCTCGTGTACGGCGTGGTGGCGCTCATCGTGAAGGCGGACGACGTCGGGCTCCACCTGGCGAAGAAGCGCTCGGGGGCCGTCGCGGCCGTGGGGCGTCTGCTCGTCCGGGCGATGCCCCGGGTCCTCGCGGTGCTCTCCACGGTGGGCATCGCGGCGATGCTCTGGGTGGGCGGTCACATCCTGCTGCAGGGCACGGCCGACCTCGGCTGGCACGCGCTCTACGACGTCGTGCACCACCTCGAGGAGGCGGTGGCCGGCGTGGCCGGCGCCGGCGGGTTCCTCGCCTGGTGCGTGAACACGCTCGCGTCGGCGCTCGTGGGCGTCGTCGTGGGGGCGGTCGTCGTGGGCGTGCTCCACCTCGTGCCGCGTCGGGGCGGGCACGGCGGGACGCGCGACGGCGGCGAGCACGAGGGCGAGCAGGTCGTCGGCGCCTGAGCCCGGACCGTCGACGGCGACCCGCCCGACCCGCGACGGTTCAGGTGGGGGTGGCGCCGATGGCCGACGAGGAGGGCGCTCCGCGGCAGCGCGGGCACGCGGTGCGGGTCGCGGTCGTCGAGGACGAGTCCCTCATGCGCTGGATGATCCGCAAGATCGTCGAGGCGCGGCCCGACATGGTCCTCGTCCACGAGGCGGCCGGGTTCGCCGAGGGACGCGAGCTCGTGCAGCCGGGCACGACGGACGTCGTCGTCATGGACATCGACCTCGGCGACGGGGCGTCGCGCTCGCCGGGCTCCTGCAGCGGCGCGACCCGCGCCTGGGCGTCCTGCTCTTCTCCTCCCACGACGTGCTCGACCTCGTGCTCACGGTGCGGGACACGATGCACCGCCCGTGGAGCTACCTGTCGAAGAAGTCCTCGCTCGAGCCGGCCACGCTTGCCCGGGCGGGCCGAGCGCGCCGAGCACGCGCGGCGCGAGGCCGAGGAGGCCGACCTCAAGGTGCGGCGCGACGTCTCCCGGCGCCTGCACGGGACCATCCAGCAGCGCCTCGTGCTGCTCGCGCACCGGATCGAGCGGCTGGCGGAGCGCGACCACGACCCCGAGCTGACGGCCGTCGCGGAGGAGCTCGACGAGGTGCGCGAGCGCGACGTGCGCGCGCTCAGCCAGTCCCTCCTGCCGGTGGGCGTGGACATCGGGCTGCGCGAGGCGCTGCAGCTCGCGCTGGGCCGGCTCCCGTCGACCGTGTGGACGTCCGTGACCCTCGACCCGGTGCTGGCCGCGCACGTGGGCGACGCCGACCGTCCGCGGATGGCGGTCCCCGACCGGCTCATGGTGCTCGACGTGGTCGAGGAGGCGGTGACGAACGCGGTCCGCCACGGCGGCGCGACGACCGTGCGGATCGCGCTCGGCAGGTTCACCAGCCCGAGCGTGCCGCCCCGCTCCCCCAGCCGCCGCCGCAGCACCGCGAGCCCGCTCTCGCGCGGCGCCGGCTCCGGGAGCGGGGCGCCGTCGTTGTCGACGGTCACCGTGAGCGCGGGCCGGATGACGCGGTGCGCCGGCTCGGCGCCGTCGGGCCCGGGCGCCACGCCGTGGGGCGCCGTCGTCGGGACGCCTGCGGCCGTCATGAGGGTCAGGCCTCGACGAGCACCAGCCCGGCCTCGGCGTCGCCGATGGTCAGGCGGCCGCCCTCGAGGCTGATCGCCGGCTGCGAGCTCAGCACCTCGGCGAGCCAGGCGTCCTGGGCCATGTGCTCGGCGGAGCAGGCCATCATCGTGCTCGCGAGGGCGGGCGCGTCCAGCACGCCGTTCTCCCACGAGGCGGCGCCGAACAGCGTGTTGCAGCCCGCGTTCGCCGAGAGGTGGGCCTCCTCGAACGTGATGCGGACCTGCGTGCCGGCGAGCAGGTCGTGCCCGTGGGTCTCCACAGCCACGAACGAGCGGCCGGCGAGCTCGGGGGTGCGGGCGGCGCCGTCGGCCGTCGCGGCCAGTCCGGTGAGGACCAGCACGGCGACGAGTGCGAGCAGGCCGGCGCCGACGAGCAGCGGGCGGCCGAGGCCACGGCGGGGCGTGGTCGTCATGGGGGTCTCCCTTCGATCCTGTCGGCCCCGGCGGGTGTGCCGCTGCCGTCCGTCATCAGTTGCACGGACCTGCGGCCGGGCCCGTGCGGCGACCTGAGTGGTTCCACTCGGTTGACACCGGAGGCCGCGTGCCGGACGGTTCGACCATGACCGTCGCCGGGCGCCTGGCCCCGCGGGCGCTGGGGCTCGCCCAGGCCGGGCTCGGCGTCGCGCTCCTCGCGGTGGCGCGCGGCGGGACCGGGCTCGTGAGCGCCGTCGCGGCGGCCGGCGTCGTCGTCGCGGGGCTCGCCGCGCTCGCCCGGCGCGGCGGGTGGGCGACCCGGGCCGCAGGCGCGCTGCTCGTGCTCGCCGGGGCGGTCGCGCTGGTCTGGCGGGACGCGTCGGTGCGCACGCTCGCGCTCGTCCTCGGGGCAGCGCTGCTCGCGCACGGGGTGGCGCTCGTCGTCGGGCACCGGGACGGCACGGAGGAGGACGGGGAGGTCGACGGGACGCCGGACCGGGCCGACGCCGTCGCGCGCGTGCTGCTGGGCGCCGCCTCCGTGGCCCTGGCCCTCGTCGTGCTCGCCTGGCCGCTGCTCGTCGGCGCCGGCCTGCTCGCACTCGTCGCCGTGCTGGTCCTCGCCGGACTGGCCGCGACGGCCGACGGCGCCGCCCGCCGACGCCGGGGCGAGCCCGGCGGAGGCACCGGCCGAGGGGTGGCCGGTCATCGCCGTCGGGCACGGGACGACCGGCGTGGTGCCGCGGTGCGCGCCCTCGCTCGCCGCCGAGCCGTTCGCGGACGGCGCGGGCGCGGCGCTCGTCGAGGCGGTCCGCGCCGGGCACGTGGCGGTGACGACGGACTACGTGGGGCTGGGCACGGCGGGGCCCCACGCCTACCTCGTGGGTCCCGGCGCGGCGCACGCGGTGCTCGACGCGGTCCGGGCGGCCCGGCGGCTCGACGACGTCGCGGTGGGCGACCGGCTCGTCGCGTGGGGGCACTCGCAGGGCGGGCACGCCGTGCTGTGGACCGGCATGCTCGCGCACGAGTACGCCCCCGAGCTCGACCTGCTCGGCGTGGCCGCGTTCGCGCCGGCGTCCGACCTGCACGCGCTCGCGGACGACCTGCGCACCGAGGCGATCGGCAAGCTCGTGGCGGCGTACATCGCGGCGTCGTGGGACGCGGCCTACCCCGAGCTCGACGTGCGGTCGCAGCTGACGCCGACCTACCGCGGCGTCGTCGACCGGATCGGCGACCTGTGCTTCACCGGTCGCGACGTGGTGGCCGCGCTCGCCACCGCGACCCAGCTGTCGCGCGAGGTGTTCGCGCCCGGTGCGCTCGACGGACCGATCGGGGAGCGGCTGCGCGCGAACAGCCCCGACGGTCCGATCCCGGTGCCGGTGCTCCTCGCGCAGGGCGACGCCGACCCGCTCGTGCTGCCCGCGCAGCAGGCTGCGTACGTCGCGCGCCGGTGCGCGGCCGGCACCGTGCTCGACGCGCGGGTCTACCCCGGGCTCGACCACCTCACGCTCGTGGCCGCGGACTCGCCGCTCACCCCCGACCTGCTCGCATGGACCGCGGCGCGGTTCGCGGGGGAGCCGGCGGCGGCGTCGTGCGACGGCTGAGCGGGCCGTGGGGCGGCGTCCGCCGCTCGGGCGCCGTCGGCGCTGCCCGCGCCGTCGGTCGTCCGTGCGCCGTCAGGCGACGTCGACGAGGAACATGCTCCACGAGGCGGGCGCGAGCTCGGCCCGCAGAGCGCCGTCGGTCACCGCGGCGCGCGGGTGCGCGTGCGGCACCACGCGGTCGGGCTCGTCCTGCGTGTTGCACGCGAACCTGTCGTCGTCGGCGAGCTCGGTCGCCTGCGCCAGGCGCGCGTCGCCGAAGGCCACGAGCGGCACCTCGAAGATCACGGCCTCGTCCGGGTCCCGGTTCACGACGAACACCGCGAGGCGCCGCGCGTCGGCGTCCCAGGTGGCGACGGCGTCGAGCACGGGCACCGTGCCGTGCTTGGCGGTGTCGAGCGTCGGCGCGGTCAGGTCCGGGCGCAGCACGTCGCCCGCCGCGTGCCGGGCGGTCAGCGAGAACGGGTGGAAGATCGACTGCCGCCAGGCCCGGCCGCCGGGCTCGGTGCGGATGGCGCTGATGGTGTTGACGAGCTGCGCCAGGCACGCGGCGTGCACCCGGTCGCTCGCGCGCAGCAGCGTGATGAGCAGCGAGCCCACCACGACGGCGTCGAGCACGGTGTAGGCGTCCTCGGAGAGCCGCGGCGCCTCGACCCACTCGTCGGGGGCGGCGGCGCGCACGCGGTCGAGGTACCAGACGTTCCACTCGTCGAACGAGACGTGGATCCTCTTGTCCGAGCCGCGCCGGGCGCCCACCTCGTCGGCGATCGCGACGACCTCGCGGACCATCGCCTCCATGTCCGCCGACGACGCGAGGAAGCTCGCCTGGTCGTCGCCCTCGAGCTGGTAGTAGGCGTGCGCGGAGACGTGGTCGACGAGGTCGTAGGTCTCCTCGAGGACCGTCCGCTCCCACGTGCCGAACGTCGGCATGACGCGACCGGAGCTGCCGCACGCGACGAGCTCGAGGTCGGGGTCGATCTGGCGCAGGCCGCGCGCGGTCTCCGCGGCGATCCGGGCGTACTCCTCGGCCGTCCGGTGGCCGAGCTGCCAGGGGCCGTCCATCTCGTTGCCCAGGCACCACATGCGGATGCCGTGCGGCTCCGGGACACCGTGCGCCACCCGCAGGTCCGACAGCGTCGTGCCGCCCGGGTGGTTCGCGTACTCGAGGAGGTCCATGGCCTCCTGGATGCCGCGCGTGCCGAGGTTGACCGCCATCATCGGCTCGATGCCCGCGGCGCGGGTCCACGCCATGAACTCGTTCAGCCCGAACTCGTTCGTCTCGATGGTGCGCCAGGCGGGATCCAGGCGGCGCGGACGCTGCTCGCGCGGGCCGACGCCGTCCTCCCACCGGTAGCCGGACACGAAGTTCCCGCCGGGGTAGCGGACCACCGTGACGCCGAGCTCGCGCACGAGGTCGAGCACGTCGCGGCGGAACCCGTGCTCGTCGGCCGTCGGGTGCCCCGGCTCGTAGATGCCGGTGTAGACGCAGCGGCCCATGTGCTCGACGAAGCCGCCGAAGGTCCGGCGTCGGACGGGGGAGACGGTCGACGCGGGGTCGAGGCGGAGCGTGGCGTACACCGCACGCACCCTAACGGCGGGACCCGCGCGGGGCCCCGGACCGACGTCACGATGCGGACGCGCGAACGGGTGAACTTCGCACCGTGCGCCCGCGCGCGCCGGGGTGGGCCCCGGCCTGGGTCACAAGGCCCGGATCGTGGCGCTTCGTCCGGTCTAGCGTCGGGCGCGGGAGGCGTCGATGACGCAGCGCGGTGCGACGGTCGACGCGGTCGGCCCGGTGGTGACGGTGGACGCGGCCGCGGCCACGCGGGCGGCCAGCACCCAGTCCTGGCTGACGATCCGGTGGCTGGCGGACCGGGACCGCCGTGCGGACGCCTTCGCGCTGTACGCGTGGTTCCGCTGGGTCGACGACCTCGTGGACGAGCACCTGCCCGACGCCGCGTCGCGCCTCGCACTCGTCGCGCGCCAGCGGCGCGTGCTCGACGGCGCCGCCCCCGAGGCGCCCGAGGAGCGCCTCGCCGCCTGGCTCGCCGGGCGGGGCGTGCGCCCGGCGCTCGACGCGATGCTCGACGTCATGGCGTTCGACGCCGGCCGCCGCGGGCGCCTCGTCGCGCAGGCCGAGCTCGACGCGTGCACGCACGACCTGGCGGTCGCGGTCACCGAGTCGATCCACCACTGCATCGGGCACGGGCGCTCCCGCCCGGGCGACCCGGACCGGTACGCCGCGGTCACGGGCGCGCACGTGGCGCACATGCTGCGCGACATGGCCGAGGACCTGGCCGTCGGCTGCTGCAACGTGCCCGCCGAGCTGCTCGACGGCCGGGTCCCGGCGTTCGCGGACCTGGGCGAGCCGCACCTGCGGGCGTGGGTGCGCGACCGGGTGAGGTACGCGCGCAGCTGCTTCGCCACGGGCCGCCGCTACCTCGCGCGCGTGGAGAGCGCGCGGTGCCGCCTGGCCGGGCACGCGTACGTCGCGCGGTTCGAGTGGGTGCTGGACCGGATCGAGCGGGACGGGTACCGCCTGCGGCCCGCCTACCCCGAACGCGCGACGGTGCGCGGCGGGCTGGCGATCGCGGCCGACGCCGCCCGCTCCTGCGTGCGCGGGGAGGGCTCGTGACGCACGCGGTCGTGGTGGGGGCGGGGGTCGGCGGCCTGTCCGCGGCGGTGCACCTGGCGCGCCGCGGGCTGCGGGTGACGGTCGTGGAGAAGAACCGCGGCCCAGGCGGCCGGGTGGGGGAGTTCACGCGCGACGGGCACGTGTTCTCGACCGGCCCGACGCTGCTCGTCATGCCGCTGCTGTACCGCTCGGAGCTCGCGCGCATGGGGCTGGACATGGACGAGGCCCTGGCGCCCGTGCGCGTCGACCCGACGTACGACGTCGTGTTCGACGACGGTGCGCGGCTCGCGATGACCTCCGACCTGACGGCGATGCGCGCTCGGCTCGAGGAGCTCGAGCCCGGCTCGTTCGCGGGCCTGCTGCGCTACCTCGACGAGGGCCGGCGGCACTACGAGCTCGCCCTGCCCCGCCTCGTCGAGCGCGACTTCCGGCGCCTGACGGACTTCGCCACCCCCGCGAACGCCCTGCTCGCGCTGCGCATCCGCGCGCTGCTGCCGCACTACCGGCACATGTCCCGGTTCTTCGCGACGGACCGGCTGCGCGCGGCGTTCACCTACCAGGACGTGTACATGGGCCTGAGCCCGTTCCGCGCGCCGTCGACGTTCTCGCTCATGCCGTTCAGCGAGCTCGCGCACGGGGTCTGGTACCCGACCGGGGGGATGCACCGGATCGCGACCGCGCTCGCCGAGGCCGCGGAGGCGGCCGGCGTGACGTTCCGCTACCGCTCGCCCGTGCGGCGGATCGAGGTCGCGGGCGGGCGGGCGACCGGCGTCGTGCTCGACGACGGCGTGCTGTCGGCCGACGTCGTCGTCGCCACCGCGGACCTGCCCTACGTCTACCGCGACCTCCTGCCCGACGTCGCGCCCGCCGCCCGCCTGGCGCGGCGCACCTACTCGGGCTCGACGATCAGCTTCTTCTGGGGCACGGACCGGCCGTTCGGCGAGCTGGCGCCGCACACGCTGTTCCTGCCGGACGCCTACCGCGACAACTTCGACCGCATCGAGCGGAACGAGCCGCTGCCCGACGCCCCGGCGGTCTACGTGCACGCGCCGGCGCGCCTGGACGCCGCGACGGCCCCCGAGGGCCGGGACACGCTCATCGCCGTCGTGCCCACCGGACACCTGCGCTACGACGGCGACGACCCGGACCTGCGCGCGCGGGAGGAGGCCGCGCGGGAGGCCGAGACGGCGCGCGCCCGCCGGGCCGTGCTCGACCGGCTCGCCCAGGTCGGCCTCGACGTCGGGCCGCACGTCACTGTCGAGGCGACCGCGACGCCGCTGACGTGGCGCGCGCACCACAACCTGGTCCGCGGCGCGACGCACGGCCTCGCGCACACGCTCGGCCAGCTGGCCTACCTGCGGCCGCGGAACCGGCACGCGCGCTACCGCAACGTCTACTTCGCGGGCGCGAGCACGCACCCGGGCACCGGGGTGCCGACGGCGCTGGTCTCGGGCCGTCTGGCCGCCGAGCGGGTGCTCGACGACCTCGGGTGACCGTCCCTCAGCCGGCCGCGGGGACGCCGTCGGTGGGGACGCCGTCGGGCAGCCCGGAGGCCGGGACGAAGCCTGGCTCCGGCGTCGACTCGCGCAGCCCGCGGTGCGCGCGCACGTAGGCGGGCACGAGCACGCTCAGGGCAGCGAGCCACGCGAGCGGGTTGCCCCACACGAGCCCGTCGTAGCCCCAGATCGCGCCGAGCACGAGGGCCGCGCCGATCCGGCAGAACAGCTCGAGCACGCCGGTGACCGTGGGCACCGCGGTGTGCCCCAGGCCCTGCAGCGCGCCGCGCAGGACGAAGAGCGCGGCGAGCATCGCGTACAGCGAGCCGTTGACGTGCAGGAAGTACGCGGCCATGTCGACGACGCGCGCGGCGTCGTCGCCCACGAAGAGCCGCACGAGCGTCGAGCCGAACGCCGCGACGACGACGCCGAACGTCGCCGCGCCGCCCACGGTGAGCCACAGCGCCTGCCGGACGCCGGTGCGGATCCGGTCGGGGCGGCGCGCGCCGAGGTTCTGCGCCGCGTACATCGACACCGCGATGCCGAGCGACCCGAGGAACGCCATCGTGACGTTGTCCACGCGCGTGGCCGCGGTGTAGGCGGCGACGGCGTCGGGGCCGAGCTCGTTGAGGCGCACCTGCACCGCGAGCATCCCGATGGCGATGATCGAGAACTGCAGGCCCATGGGCAGGCCGAGGCGGAGCTGCCGGCCCAGCTCGGCGCGCGTGACGCGCCAGTCCTCGCTCCGCACGCGCAGCTCGGGCACGCGGCGCCGCACGTGGTTCACGCACAGCGCGACCGCCACGCCCTGGGAGAGCACCGTCGCGAGGGCCGCCCCGCCGACGCCGAGGCCGAGGCCGGGCACGGCGGCGAGGACGAGCGCGATGTTGAGCAGGCAGCTCACCACGAGGTAGGCGAGCGGTGTCCGCGAGTCGCCGATCGCGCGCAGGATCGCGAACACGTAGTTGAGGAACATCATCGTCGAGCCGCCGAGGAAGGAGACGACGGCGAACGTCGTCGCCTCCGGCAGCAGCTCGTCGGGGGTGCGCAGCAGGCGCAGCGTCGGTGCGGCGACGAGCGGCCCACCGACGGTGATGAGCACGGACGCGGCCGCGCTGAGCAGGGTCCCGGCCGCGACGGACCGCCGCACGGCCACCGCGTCGCGCGCGCCGAACGCCTGCGCCGTCGGGATGGCGAAGCCGGAGGTCATGCCCCACGCGAAGCCGAGCAGGAGGAAGACGAAGCTGCTCGCGGCGCCGACGGCGGCGAGCGAGGTCACGCCGAGCGCGCGGCCGACGATCGCGGCGTCGCTGATCTGGTAGAGCTGCTGGACCACGTTGCCGGCGAGCAGGGGAAGGGCGAAGGTGCCGATGACCCGCCAGGGGGTGCCGGTGGTGAGGGGCGTGGCCATGCGTCTCCGTGCGCTCGGGGTGGACGACGGAGAAGTCTAGTCGAATCGATACGACGCAGATGACCGACGCCGGTGTGGTCCGCGCGACATCGCGCGCCGCCGCATCATGGAGCCATGACCGTGGCGCAGTCCCTCGCGGGCGAGCTCCTCGTGGCGACGCCCGGGCTGGAGGACCCGAACTTCCGGCGGACCGTCGTGCTCGTGCTCCGGCACGACGACGACGGCGCGCTCGGCGTGGTCCTCAACCGCCCGCTCGCGGTCGGCACGGGCGAGGTGCTCCCCGCGTGGCAGTCCGCGGTCAGCCCGCCCGACACGCTCTTCCAGGGCGGCCCGGTCGGGCTCGACGGCGCGCTCGGCGTCGTGACCCTCACCCCGTCCGCGGACGGGCCGATCGTCGACCGGCTCGTCGGGCCGTTCGGGCTCGTCGACCTCGACGCCGACCCCGACGACGGCCTGCCCGGCATCACGGGCGTGCGCGTGTTCGTCGGCCACTCCGGGTGGGCGGCCGGACAGCTCGAGGGCGAGATCGCCGTCGGCGGCTGGTACGTGCTGCCCGCCGAGCCCGGCGACCTCGTCGACCCCGACCCGTCGACCCTCTGGCGGCGCGTGCTGCGCCGGCAGGGCGGCGCGCTCGCGATCGTCTCGACGTTCCCCGAGGACCCGCGCCTCAACTAGCGGGCGTCGACGACGGCGTCAGCCGGGCGGGGCGAGCGACCGCACGGTGTCGATCGTGTCGGCCTCGGCGGCGGTCTTGTCGTCGCGGTAGCGCAGCACGCGCGCGAAGCGCAGCGCGACGCCGCCGGGGTACCGGCTCGAGCGCTGCACGCCGTCGAACGCGACCTCGACCACCTGCTCGGGTCGCAGCGTCACCGTCCAGCCGTCGTCGGCGACCTCGAGCTCGCGGAACCGCCGGGTCTGCCACGCGAGCATCTCGTCGGTCATGCCCTTGAACGTCTTCCCGACCATCGTCCAGCCAGATGGGTACTCGTCATGCTCGGTCTCGCCGAGCCCTACGAACCCGCCCGCCGGGTTGCGCGCGCCGAGGTGGATGTTGCTCAGCGTGCCCGTCCGCCGGCCCGAGCCGCGCTCGACCGCGAGGACCACGAGGTCGAGGGTGTGCCGCGGCTTGACCTTGACCCACGCGGCGCCGCGTCGGCCCGCCTCGTAGGGCGCGGCCGCGTCCTTCACGACGACGCCCTCCTGGCCCTCGGCCACCCACCGCGCGAACGCCTCCGCCGCGACCTCGGCGTCGTCGGTCGTCACGCGGGCCACCTGGTGCGCGGGCGGGACGAGGCGCTCGAGCTCGGCGAGCCGCTCGGCGAGCGGGGCGTCGAGCAGGTCGCGCCCGTCCACGTGCAGCACGTCGAAGAAGAAGGGCACGAGCCGCGCGGCGGCGAGGTCGGCGTCGCGGGTCGCGCTGCGCGACGCGGTCTCCTGGAACGGCCGGGGGCGGCCGTCGGGCCCGACGGCGAGCGCCTCGCCGTCGAGCACGAGCGACGACGCCGGCAGCGCGCGGACCACGGCGACCACCTCGGGCACGCGGGCGGTCACGTCGTCCAGGCTGCGCGTGAACACGCGCACGTCGTCGCGGGCGCGGTGCACCTGGATCCGGATGCCGTCGAGCTTCGCGTCGACCACCACGGGCCGCCCGCCGAAGCCGGCGACCGCCGTCGCGACATCGGGCGCCGACGCCGCGAGCATCGGGCGCACGGGGCGCCCCACGGTCAGGCCGAACGCGGCGAGGGCCGCCCGCGCGCCCGCGGGGTCCGCGGCGCCGAGCGCGGCCACCGCGACGGGCTCGGTCGCCCCGGCGAGCATCGCGGCGCGGCGAACCTCCTCGGCGGGCACGCCCGCGGCCTCGGCGACGGCGTCGAGCAGGAGCGCGTCGAGCGCGCCCTGGCGCAGCTCGCCCGAGACGAGGCCCGCGAGGAGGCGCTGCTCGGGCTCGGTCGCAGCGGCGAACAGCTCGCGCGCGAGCGCGGTGCGTGCGGCCGCCGACCCCGGGCCCGCGAGCCCGGCCATGCGCGCGAACGCCGCGTCGACCGCGAGCACGTCGAGCGAGGGCTCGGCCGCGGGCGGCGGCATCGCGGCGAGGGAGCGCCAGCCGAGCCCGGTGCGCCGCTGGCGCAGCTCCCCGCCGAGGTAGCGGGCGACGACGGGCAGCTCGTCCGGCGTCGCGCGGCGCAGCAGCTCGGCGAGGGCCGCGCGCTTGGCCAGGCGCGAGCGCGTCGCGGCCACGCGCGCGGACGTGGCGGCGAGGTCGGCGAGGAGCACGGCCCCATCCTGCGCCGCGGGGCCGACACCCGCGCGGGGGTCGGGCGACGCGGGTGCCGGCCCTGCCGCGGGTGCCGGCCCTGCCGCGGGTCGTCGGGCGACGTCGTCAGGCGGCGTCGTCAGGCGGCGTCGAGGTCCGCCGCGACGAGCGCGGCGATCTCCTCCACGGCCGCCTCGTCCGGCGACTCCACGGTCACCTCGACGCCCTGCTCGGCGCCGAGGGTCATGATGAGCAGCGCCGAGGCGGCGTCGACCGGCCCCTTCTCCCGGGTCCGCAGCGTGATCGGGGCCTGGTGCTTCGCGGCGGCCGCGGCGATCACGGACGCGGGGCGTGCGTGCAGGCCGACGGCCGAGCCGACGACGACGGTGCGGGAAGGCATCGATCCTCCTGGGACGAGCGCGCCGGCCCGGTCGCGGTGGACCGGGCCGGCACGGGGTGGGGCTCAGCCGCCGACGTTCGCGTCGCGGTCGTGCCGCGCTCCGCCGTCGGAGGCGTGCGTCGCCTCGTCGGCCTTGGGCTCGGCCGCGGCGGCCGGGGCCGTCGTGGCCGGGGCGGTCTCGGCCGTGCCCTCGGCGAGGGACGCGAGGTAGGCGTCGCGGCGGGTGCCCGGCGTCCAGCCGGAGTCGACGACGCGGCGCTGGAAGACGCTCGCGGCGACGACGAGGAGGACGGCGAGCAGGGCCAGGATGACCAGGCCGCCGACCGTGCCGGCCTTGACCGCGTTGCCGACGACGATGCCGTACCAGCCGAAGTCGGCGTCGCCGAACGTCGTGTTCGCGAAGCCGAGCGAGCCGAGCACGGTGAGCAGCACGGCGGGCAGGAACGTGATGAGCACGCCGTTGACGAACGCGCCGAGCATCGCGCCGCGGCGGCCGCCGGTGGCGTTGCCGTACACGCCCGCGGCGCCGCCGGTGAAGAAGTGCGGGACCATGCCGGGCAGGATCAGAGCGAGGCCGAAGGCCGGGCCGAAGATCCAGGCGAGCAGGCCGAGCGAGGCGAGGCCGCCGACGAACGACGCGATGAAGCCGATGAGGACGGCGTTCGGGGCGTACGGGAAGACGATCGGGCAGTCGAGCGCCGGCTTGGCACCCGGCACCACGCGCTCGGCGATGCCCTGGAACGCGGGGACCAGCTCGCCGAGGATCGTGCGGACGCCGAAGAGGATGATCGCGACGCCGACGCCGAACATCAGGCCCTGCATGATCGAGGTGACGAAGTAGTTGCCGCCGTCCGCGGAGCCGAACAGCGAGTAGGCCTCCTCGGCACCGACGCGGGCCAGGTACGCGATCGAGAAGATCACGTAGAACAGGACCATCGAGAGAGCCGTGGCGACCATCGAGTCGCGCAGGAAGCGCAGCGACTCGGGGAGCTTCATGTCCTCGGTGCTCCGGCTCGTGCGGCCCACGGCCTGGCCGGTGGCGCCCGCGGCGATGTAGCCGAGCGAGCCGAAGTGGCCCATGGCGATCGTGTCGCCGCCGGTCACCTTCCGGGTCCACGGCTGGGCGAAGGCCGGCATCACGACCATGATCACCGCGAGGAGGATCGCGCCCGCGACGACCAGCGGCAGCGAGTCCATGTCCGCCGCCGCGAGGACCACGGTGAGCATCGTGGCCATGAAGAACACGTGGTGGCCGGTGAGGAACACGTAGCGCAGCGGCGTGAACCGGGCCAGCACGATGCTCAGCGCGAAGCCGAGGATCATCACCCAGGCGACCTGGGCGCCGAAGTCGGCCTGCGCGATCGAGACGATGGCCTCGTTCGTCGGGACGACGCCCTGCGCGCCCGTGGCGCCGAGGATCATCGTGCCGAGCGGGTCGAGGGCGCTGACGACGACGTTCGCGCCGGCGCCGAGGATGAGGAACCCGAGGGTCGCCTTGAGCGCGCCGCCGACGACCTTGCCGCTCGAGCGGCGGAGGGCGATCAGGCCGATCGCCGTGATGATGCCGACGAGGAACGCCGGCACGTCGAGGATCTCGTTGACGATGAACTGAGCGACGTCGACGACGATGTCCACGTGTGCTCCTTCTTCCTGGTAGGGCGCGGCGACGCCAGGTGGGGCGCGCCGTCGTGATCGTCAGCCCGCGTGGGCCGACAGCTTCTCTGCGATCTCGTCGATGCTGGTGAAGTTCGTGACGACGACGACGGGCGCGGCGACGCCCGTGAGCTCCTCCGCGAGCTCGGCGGAGGTCAGGACGAGGTCGGCGGTGGCGGCGGCCCCCATCGCGGTGCCGATGTCGGCGACCTCGACCTCCGCGTCCATGCCGAGGCGCTGGGCGGCCTTCTCGGTGTTCATCTTCAGGATGATCGACGTGCCGATCCCCATGCCGCAGACAGCGACGATCTTCATGGATGGATCCCCTCGAACTGGTGGATGGTGTGCAGCGCCTGGTCGACCGAGGTGGCCGTGACGATCGCCCCCATGACCTCGGCGTCCGCGGCCATCGCGGCGACCGTGGCGAGCGCGTCGGTGTGCTCGGTGTGGTCGGTCGCGGCGAGCCCGACGACGAGCCGCACCGGATCGTTCGTCGCGTGGCCGAACTCGACGGGTCGGGCGAGGGTCACGAGGGAGAGGCCGGTGCGAAGGACGTCCTCCGACGGCCGGGCGTGCGCGAGCGCGAAGCCCGGCGCGAGCACGATGTACGGCCCGAGCGTCTCGACGACCGCGATCATGGCGTCCGTGTACCCGGGTCTGGTCGCCCCGCCCGCGACGAGCGCGTCGCCCGACGCGCGCACCGCGTCACGCCAGTCGGCAGCCTCGACGCCCACGAGGATCGACTCCCTCGCGAGCAGCGCGCGCAGGCCCTCCACCACGTGGTCACCCCTCCGTCGACCTGTCGTAGTTGGGTGAAGCATGGCACTGGTTGTGTTCAGTGTCGAGGGTTCTAATGTATAGAGTTGCACAGAAGTCCTGAGGGCAGGAGGGACATTTCGTGGCACAACCCCCCGCGAGCCACGCCGTCGGCGGCGGGTACGGCGACCTCCTGCAGATCGTCCGTCGGCCGCAGGGTGCGACCAGGGCGCAGCTGATCGAGCAGTCCGGGTTGTCGCGCACCACCGTCAACCAGAGGCTCGAGGCGCTGCTCGCGGCCGGGTACGTCGTGCCCCGCAGCACGCAGGCGCGCACCGGCGGCCGGCCCGCCGAGGTGTTCCGCATCAACCCGGCCGCCGGCTACCTCCTGCTCGCCGACATCGGCGGCAGCCACACCCGGGTCGCGCTGTCCGACCTCGGCGGGTCGCTCCTCGCCGCGCGCGAGGACGACGTCGACCCGGCCGTCGGCCCGGAGCCCGTCTTCGACTACGTCCGCGCGATGTTCGACGAGGTCGTCGCCGAGGTCGGTGCGCCCGTCGAGCGCGTGCGCGGCATCGGCATCGGCGTCCCCGCGCCCGTCGAGGTCGGCACGGGCCGCGTCGTGAAGCCGCGCGGCCTGCCCGGGTGGGACGGCGTCGTCGTCCCCGCGCTCTTCGCGGGCCGCTTCCCGGGCCGCATCGCCGTCGACAAGGACGCCAACGCGATGGCGCTGGGGGAGTACCGCGCCGCCCGACGGCAGGACGCCGTCATGGTGCTGCTCAAGATCGGCATGGGCATCGGGATGGGCATCGTCGCCCACGGCCGGCTGCTCGTCGGGGACCAGGGCGCCGCCGGCGACATCGGCCACATGCCCCGCGGGACCGGCGTCACGTGCCGCTGCGGACAGATCGGCTGCGTCGAGGCCACCGCCGGTGGGCGCTACATCGCCCAGCGCCTCGCCGAGGTCGGGGTCGACGTGCGCGCCAGCGCCGAGATCGACGCGCTCGTGCGCGGCGGGCACCCGGACGCGGTGCGCCTCGTGCGTGAGACCGGGCAGCGGGTCGGCGAGGTCGTCGCCGAGATCGTCTCGCTGCTCAACCCGTCCCGCGTCGTCCTCGGCGGCGGGCTCGTCGGCGACAGCGACCACCTGCTGGCGAGCGTGCGCGAGGTCGTCTACCGCACCTCCCACCCGCTGGCCACCGGCAGCCTGCGCATCGAGACGTCCGTCCTGGGCGACACCGCGGGCCTGTGGGGCGCCGCCGAGCTCGCGCTCGACCAGGTGCTCGACCCCGCGCACGTGGACGCCACGATCATGGCCGGCGAACGGCTGGCCCCGGAGGCACCATGACCACCACGCCCACCACGCCCACCACGCCCGCCACGCCCGCCGCGCGGCCCGACGGCTGGCCGACCGAGCTGGACGAGCGCGTCGTCGCGCACGCCCGGGTACTCCCGCTCGACGTCGTCCAGGCGAACGGCGCCGGGCACGCGGGCACCGCGGTCTCGCTCACCCCCGCGCTGTACGTGCTGTTCCAGGAGGTCCTGCGGCACGACCCGGCCGGCCCCGCCTGGCCGGGCCGCGACAGGTTCGTGCTGTCGGCGGGGCACGCGAGCCTCGCGCTGTACGTGCAGCTGTACCTGTCCGGCTACGGCCTCGAGATGGACGACCTGCGCCGCACGCGCAAGCTCGGCTCGCGCACGCCCGGCCACCCCGAGCGCGGCGTGACCCCCGGCGTCGAGACCTCCACCGGACCGCTCGGGCAGGGCCTGGGCCACGCCGTCGGGATGGCCATGGCGGCGCGCCGCGTCCGCGCGCTCCTCGACCCCGACGCCGCGCCCGGGGACAGCCCGTTCGACGTCCGCGTCTGGTGCCTCGCCTCCGACGGCGACCTGCAGGAGGGCGTGTCGCACGAGGTCGCCGCGCTCGCCGGGCGCCAACGGCTCGAGCACCTCGTCGTGCTGTGGGACGACAACCGCATCTCGATCGAGGGCGACACCTCGCTCGCGACCGCCGAGGACACCCCCGCGCGATTCGCCGCCTACGGCTGGCGGGTGCTCGAGGTGGCCGACGCCGAGGACCCCGCCCGGGTGCGCGCGGCGCTCACCGAGGCCGCCCGCCCGGCCGGCGCCCCCACGTTCGTCCGCCTGCGCACCCGGATCGGCCACCCGATGCCCCACGTCGGCGGGACCGCCGCCGCGCACGCGGGTGCCCCCGGCGCGGACGAGGTGGCCGCCACCAAGGCCCTGCTCGGCTTGCCGGACGCGCCGTTCAGCATGCCCGACGAGCTCCTCGCGCACGCCCGCCGGGTCCGCGAGCGGGGCGCCGCCGCGCACGCCGCGTGGCGCGAGCGCCTGGCCGCCTGGCGCGCCGCGCACCCGGAGCGGGCCGCCCTGCTCGACCGGCTCGAGCGCCGCGCCCTGCCCGACGGCTGGGCCGACGCGCTCCCGACGTTCGAGTCCGGCCGGTCGGTCGCCACGCGGGTCGCCTCGTCGCAGGTGCTCGCCGCGCTGGCCGGCGTCCTGCCCGAGCTGTGGGGCGGCTCGGCCGACCTCGCCGAGTCGACGGGCCTCGACGTGGCCGCCTGGACCGACGCGCTGCCCGAGAACCCCGACGGCCGCCAGGTGCACTTCGGCATCCGCGAGCACGGCATGACCGCGGTGCTCGCGGGCGTCGCGCTCTTCGGCCTCACGCGCGCCGTGGGCTCGACGTACTTCGTGTTCTCCGACTACCTGCGCCCCGCGCTGCGCGTCGCCGCGCTCATGCACCTGCCCGTGACGCTCGTGCTCACGCACGACTCGCTCGCCGTCGGTGAGGACGGGCCGACGCACCAGCCCGTCGAGCACCTGTGGTCGCTGCGCGCGGTGCCGGGGCTCGACGTCGTGCGCCCCGCCGACGCCCGGGAGACCGTCGCCGCCTGGCGCGTGCTCCTCGAGCGCGAGCGCCCCACCGCGCTCGTCCTCAGCCGCCAGGGGCTGCCGGTGCTCGACGTGCCCGACGACGCCGTGCTCGCCGGGGTGCGGCGCGGCGCCTGGGTGGTCGCGGACGACCCGGAGCCCGACGTCGTGCTCCTCGCCACCGGCTCGGAGGTGTCGCTCGCGCTCGCGGCCCGCGCCGCGCTCGCGGCGCGCGGGGTCGCCGCCCGCGTGGTCTCCGCGCCGTGCCTGGAGTGGTTCGCCGAGCAGGACGCGGCCTACCGCGAGGCGGTCCTGCCGCCCGGGCTGCGCGCGCGGGTCGCGGTCGAGGCGGGCGTCGACCAGGGCTGGTACCGGTACGTCGGGCTCGACGGGTGCGTCGTCGGCGTCGCCGACTACGGGCTGTCGGGTGCGGGCGACCAGGTGCTGGCCGCGCGCGGCGTGCACGTGGACGCGGTCGTCGACGCCGCCCTCGCCGTGGTGGGCCGGCGATGACCGTCGTCACGCTCGTCCGGCACGGGCGCACCCCCTGGCACAGCCCCACGCGGTACGCGGGCGACAGCGACGTGCCCCTCGACGAGGTCGGCGTCGCGCAGGCCGCCGCGCTCGGTGCGTGGGCCGCGGGCCGGGGCTTCACCTCGCTCGTGTGCTCGGACCTGCGGCGCGCGGTCGACACCGCCGGCGCCGTCGCCGCGACCACCGGGCTCGTCCCGCACGTGGACCCGCGCCTGCGCGAGCCCCACTTCGGCGTCGCGGAGGGCCGCACGGTCGACGAGGTGCGGGCTGCCGAGCCGGAGGCGGCCGCGCGCTTCGACGCGGACCCGGCCACGCACCACTGGCCGGGCGCCGAGCCGCCCGCCGAGGTCGCCGCGCGCGGGGTGGCCGCCCTGCGCGACGCCGTCGCCCGCGACCCCGACGGCGCCCCTCTGCTCGTCGCGCACAGCACCCTCCTGCGCCTCGTGCTGTGCGCGACGCTCGGCATCCCCCTGTCCGAGTACCGCCGCGTGCTGCCGCGGCTCGACCCGGCGACCGTCACCGAGGTCGCCGTCGGCGAGCGCGTCGGCCTCCTTCGCTACAACGCACCGTTCGAGGGGTTGACATGATCCTGCGTGGCATCGGCGTCGGCCGCGGGGCGGCCGTCGGGCCCGTCGCGGTGGCCCGGCCCGCCCCGGAGATCCCCGAGGAGCGCGTCGACGACGCCGATGCCGCGGCGGCCGCCGCGCTCGGCGCGCTGTCCGACGTCGCGGAGGCGCTCGAGGGGCACGCCGCGCGGGCGGAGGGCGCGCGGGCGGAGGTCCTCGCCGCGACCGCCGCGATGGCGCGCGACCGTGCGCTGGCCGCCGACGTCGAGCGCCGCGTGCGCGACGGCGCCGGCCCCGCCCGCGCGCTGCGCGACGCCGTCGACGCCGTGTGCGCGATGCTCGAGGCCGCCGGCGGCATGTTCGCCGAGCGGACCACCGACCTGCGCAGCGTGGGTGACCGCGCGGTCGCGCGCGTGCTGGGGCTGCCCGAACCGGGGATCCCGTCGCTCGACGAGCCGTCCGTCGTCGTCGCCGCCGACCTCGCGCCCGCCGACACCGCCGGGCTCGACCCCGACCGGCTCCTCGCGCTCGTGACCGAGCGGGGCGGTCCGACCGGCCACACCGCGATCGTCGCCCGGCAGCTCGGCGTACCGTGCCTCGTCCGCGTGCCGGGCGCGGCCGCGCTCGCCCCGGGGACCCGGGTCGCGGTCGACGCCGCCGCGGGCGAGCTGGTCGTCGACCCGCCCGCCGACGTCGTCGAGCGTCTCGCGGCCCGGCAGGCCGCGCTCGCCGCGCTCGCCGAGGACACCGGGCCCGGGGCGACCGCCGACGGCCACCCCGTCGCCCTGCTGGCCAACGTCGGCGACGTGCCCGGCGCCGTGGCCGCCGCCGCGACCGCCGTCGAGGGCGTCGGCCTGCTGCGCACCGAGGTGCTCTTCCTCGACCGGCGGACCGCGCCCACGCTCGACGAGCAGGCGGACGCCTACGCGGAGGTGCTGCGCGCCTTCGCCGGCCGCAAGGTCGTGGTGCGCACGCTCGACGCTGGCGCGGACAAGCCGCTCGCGTTCGTCCCGCACGAGGCGGAGGAGAACCCGGCGCTCGGCGTGCGCGGCTACCGGCTCGTGCGGACCGCGCCCGAGCTGCTCGACACCCAGCTCGCCGCGCTCGCCGAGGCCGCGCGCCGCACCGGCGCCGAGCCGTGGGTCATGGCCCCGATGGTCGCGACCCCCGCCGAGGCCGCGGACTTCCGCGAGCGTGCCCGGGCCGCCGGGCTCCCCGTGGCGGGCGTCATGGTCGAGGTGCCGTCCGCGGCGCTGCAGGCCGCCGAGGTGCTCGCCGAGGTCGACTTCGTCTCGCTCGGCACGAACGACCTGGCGCAGTACACGATGGCCACCGACCGGCTGCGCGGCTCGCTCGACGACCTGCTCGACCCCTGGCAGCCCGCCGTGCTCGCGCTCGTGGCCCGCACGGCCGCCGCCGGCCGCGCCGCGGGGCGCCCGGTGGGCGTGTGCGGGGAGTCGGCCGCCGACCCGGTCATGGCGCTCGTGCTCGCGGGCCTCGGCGTGACGAGCCTGTCCATGGCGCCGTCGGCGGTGCCCGCGGTGCGCTTCGCGCTGCGGGCGCACACGCTCGTCCACGTCGAGGAGATCGCGCGCGCGGCGACCGCGGCGCCCGACGCCGCCCGCGCCCGCGCGGCCGCGACCGCGCTCGTCGCTGCGCAGGTGCGCGAGGTGCTGGGGCTCTAGGGTCGCTGCATGCGCCTGGGCCTCGTCGTCGACTACGCGGACGAGTACGCCGACGCGGTGGCGCTCGTGCGCGAGGCCGAGCGGCGCGGCGTCGACGTCGTCACGGTCGCGGAGGCGTACTCGTTCGACGCCGTCAGCCGGCTCGGGCACCTCGCCGCGGTCACCGAGCGGGTCGGCCTCGCGTCGGCCGTGCTCAACGTCTTCTCGCGCACGCCCGCGCTGCTCGCGATGACCGCCGCCGGGCTCGACGACGTCTCCGGCGGCCGGTTCGAGCTCGGCCTCGGCGCCTCCGGCCCGCAGGTCGTCGAGGGCTTCCACGGCGTCCCGTTCACCGCCCCGCTCGCGCGGGTCCGTGAGACCGTCGAGCTCTGCCGCGCCGTGTGGCGGCGCGAGCCCGCCGTGCTCGAGGGACGGGCCGTCCGGGTGCCCCTGCCGCCGGACGAGGGCACGGGCCTCGGCAAGCCGCTGCGGCTGGTCAACCGTCCGCGCCGTGAGCGGATCCCGGTCGCGCTGGCCGCCCTCGCGCCGCGCGCCGTGGCGCAGGCCGCGGAGATCGCCGAGGGCTGGCTGCCGCTGTTCTTCCTGCCCGAGCGTGCCGAGGCCGCGTGGGGCGACGCGTTGGCCGAGGGACGCGCGCGCCGCGACCCCGCGCTCGGACCGCTCGACGTGCACGTGACGGTGCCGCTGCTCGTCGCGGACCGGGTCGACGGCGCGCTCGCCGCGGCGACGGAGCGCGCCGCGCTCTACCTGGGCGGCATGGGCGCGCGCGGCGCGAACTTCTACGCGGACCTGGCGACCCGCTACGGCTTCGGCGAGGCGGTCGCCGTCGTGCAGGACCGCTTCCTCGCGGGCGACCGCGCCGGCGCGGCCGCCGCGGTGCCGGCCGAGCTCGTCCGGGGCGCCTCGCTCGTCGGGGACGAGGCGCACCTGCGCGACCGGGTGGCGGCGCTCGCGCGCGCTGGTGTGACGACTCTCACTGTCCAGCCCTTCGCACCCGGTCTGCACGCACGGCTGGAGCAGATCGAGGCGGTCCGGGCGGTCCTCGACGGGCAGTAGTCGCACGGCGGCTGCTCAGCAGGGGCCGCGCGCGGCCGATCGGCGGACCATGACCACCCCCAGCTGGGCGGGAACGGACGACTGCAGTTCGTCCCGCTCCGCACGGCGGCGTGGCGGGGGCTCTGCCAGGGGTGGGCCGCGGGTGCGGATGGCGTTGTCCGCGGGGCTCGCGGACGCGGATCTGAGCGTCCCGGGCCCCCCTGCGCGCTTCACCCTCGGAGCGCTCGAAAACGGCTCTGACCTGTAGGAACATAGAAGCACGACGCCGACCGGCGTCGTCGGCCGCAACGACGCGACCCGTCCCCGCGGCCGTCAGGTGGCACACCCGGTCACCGGACTCCGGAGGGACACGATGCACCCGGACCTGCAGCCCGACCTCTTCCTGAGGGTCTACCAGCAGCAGGAGCGCGAGCTCACGCAGCGCCTGCTCCGCCGGCTCGCCGCGCGCAGCCGCGGCACCGGCCGTCGGCACCCCGCCCGCCGCTGGCACTGACGGACCCGGCCGGCCCGCCGGCGTCGCCCGGCGCGGTCCGCCCGCGGCTCCGGCCGGTGGGCTCACGGTCGTGCCCGTCGCGCGGGCCCGCGTCGTCTCGGCGTGCCGTCCCGTGCCGTCGGGCGGAGACTGAAGCCTCCCGAGAGGAGGCCACCATGCGTGACCCGTGTGTGGCATGGACGTGGACCCGCTGACGGCGACCGCGAGCGAGCAGGTGGACGGGCAGACCTACTACTTCTGCTCCGAGGACTGCTACCGCACGTTCACCGCCGACCCCACGACGTACCTGACCTGAGGAGCGACGATGGACAAGGCGAAGCACAAGGCCGAGGAGCTGACCGGCAAGGCCAAGGAGGCGCTCGGCAGGGCGACCGACGACGAGGGCCTCGAGGCCGAGGGTCGCACCGAGCAGTCGTCGGCGGACCTGAAGCAGGCGGCGGACAAGGTGAAGGACGCGTTCAAGCGCTGAGTAGCCTGCCCGCATGACGCTCGCCGCGATCGCCGACGAGCTGTACGCGCTGCCGCCCGAGGAGTTCGTGGCGGTGCGCGACGCCCGGGCCCGCGAGGCCCGGGGCACGCCGCTGGCGGCCGAGGTCCGCGCGCTGCGCCGGCCCTCGGTCGCCGCCGCGGCGGTCGACGCGCTCGTGAGGGCGCACCCCGCCGTCGTCGAGCACGTGCTCGCGCTCGGCGCGGAGCTGCGCGCTGCCCAGGCGGCCCTCGCCGGGGAGGACCTGCGTCGCCTGGCCCGCGAGCTGCGCGCCGCTCTGGCGACGGTCCGGCCGCTCGTGCCCGACGCCGCGTGGCGGGCCGTCGAGGCGACGCTGCGGGCGGCGACGGTCGACGCCGGCGCCGCCCGCGCCGTGGCGACCGGTCGCCTGGTCCGGCCGCTCGAGGCGACGGGGCTCGAGGTCGACCTCGACGGCGCCGTCGCCGTGCCCGACGGGCCCACGCTCGTCCGACCCGGGGGCGAGCGGAGCGCGCCGCCCCCGGAGGACGACCGGCCCACGACGGACGGGGTGGCCATGCCGAAGGGCGGGGCCACGGCCGACAGGGCAGGAGCGCCGAAGGGCCGGGCGAGGAAGGGACGGGCCTCGACCGCACGAGCGGCGCGGGAGGCGGCCCAGCGGGCCGCCCGCGAGGAGGCGGAGCGGGCGGCCGAGCTCGCGCGCATCGTCGCGCGGCGCCGCGAGATCACGGACCGCGTGGCCGCGCTGCAGGCCGAGCTCGACGAGCTGCGGGCCGAGGACCGCGCGCTCGCGCGCGACGAGCACAGGAGGAGAACGTGAGCCAGGAGAACGCGAGCAAAGCGGGCCCGGGCCGGGACGCGAGCCACCGCTGGGTCGAGATCGAGCGCACCGGGCCCGGCGTCTTCCTCGCCCGCAACGCCCGGGGCGGCGAGCTGCGCACGGGCACCGAGGGCGACCTGTTCACCCCGGTGGAGCTGCTCCTCGTCGCCATCGCCGCGTGCTCGGCGGTCGACGTCGACGCGGTCACCAGCCGGCGGGCCGAGCCGACCGAGCTGCGCGCGCGGGTCGACGCGCACAAGGTGCGCGACGAGGGCGGCAACGCCCTGCGCGACGTCGAGCTGACCTTCGCGGTCCGGTTCCCCGAGGGCCCCGACGGCGACGCCGCCCGCGCGGTGCTCCCGCAGGCCGTCCGCACGTCGCACGACCGCTCGTGCACGGTCTCCCGGACGGTCGAGGCGGGCACGCCCGTCACCGTCCGCGTCGACGGGGTGCCGCTCTAGCCGGGCGCTCCCCGCCGCGTCCACCTGGAGGCGGACGTCGGGTCCGCAAGATCGTTCCCGGGGCGGGCCCCTCGCGGCAGCCCGCGCTGGTACCAATGGGACCGTGGCCACGACCGCCGAGCCCGACGCGCCCGCCGACCCCGACGCACCCGCACGGCTGCTCCCGTGGTGGCGCCGCGGCTGGGCGCGCGAGCTGCTCGTCGTCGTCGCCGTGTACGTCGCCTACTCGCTCACCCGCAACCTCATCCCCGGCCAGGTCGCGCGGGCGCAGGCCAACGCGCGCGACCTCCTCGAGGCAGAGCGCGCGCTCGGGCTGGACGTCGAGCTCGGCATCAACCTGTGGGGCGCCGGGATCCCCTTGCTGATCGTGCCCCTGAACTACTACTACGCGACCCTGCACCTGTCGGTGACGGCGCTCGTCATGGTGTGGCTGTACCGCCGCCGGTACGCGGTCTACGCGCGGGCGCGGAACGTGCTGCTGACGATGACCCTCATGGCGCTCGTCTGCTACTGGCTGTACCCGCTGGCGCCGCCGCGGCTCATGACCGGCGAGCCGTACGTGGACACGGTCAAGGAGTACGTCCTGTGGGGTTTCACGCCCTCGGACGACCTCGTCGCGCTGTCCAACCAGTACGCCGCGATGCCGTCGATGCACGTCGGCTGGTCGATCTGGGTCGGCGTCGTGCTGGTCCGGCAGGCGCGCACGCGGCTCGTCCGCGCGCTCGGCGTCGCGTACCCGGTCGTCACGACGTTCGTCGTCATGGTCACCGCGAACCACTTCGTGCTCGACGCCGTCGCCGCGGTGGCGTTCTTCGGCGCCGCAGTCGTCGTGACGGACGTGGTCACGCGGATGGTCGCCGCGCCGGCACTCTCGCGCGAGCGCGCCGCGTGAGGTAGTGATGGACGGTGCGTGCTGAGCAGGTCACCGGTCCGCTGACGTACCACGGTGAGGGCCCCGTGTGGACTCCCGAGTGGGGGCTGCGCTTCGTCGACATGTTCGCCGGCGACGTGTGCACCCTCCGGCCGGACGGCGGCGTCGACCGCCTCCACGTGGGCACCGTCGCCGCGTTCCTGCGGCCGCGCCGGTCGGGCGGCTACGTCGTCGGGCTCGAGCGCGGGCTCGGCCTCGCCGACGACGCCGACGCGCCGCCGGCCGAGGTGCTCGACCTCCCCGTGGGGGAGGGGGCGCGGATGAACGAGGGCGGCTGCGACGTCGACGGCGCGCTGTGGGCCGGCTCGATGCGCTGGGACCAGGCGCCCGGCGGCGGGCGGCTGTTCCGCGTCGATCGCGGCGAGGTCGAGGTCGTCGACACCGTGACGATCTCCAACGGCATCGCGTTCACGGCCGAGCGCGGCTACTACGCCGACACCAAGGCGAGGCGGATCGACGTCGTCGACCCGGTCGCGCGCACGCGCCGGCCCTGGTGCGAGGTCGACGGCTTCCCGGACGGGCTCACCGTCGACGCCGAGGGGCGGGTCTGGGTCGCGCTGTTCGGCGGCGGGCGCGTGCTGTGCCTGAGCCCGGACGGCGAGGTGCTCGACGAGGTCCGGCTGCCCGTCGCGCTGGTCACCGCGTGCGCGTTCGGTGGCGACGACCTGCGCGACCTGTACGTGACGACGTCGCGGGAGGACCTCGCCGACCCCGAGCCGGAGGCCGGCGCGCTCTTCCGCGTCCGGACCGACGTGCCGGGGACGCCCGTCCTGCCGTACGCCGGCTGAGCGCCGGCCTACGCCGGCTGAGCGGCCGCCCAGGCGCTGCGCACCATGTCCAGCAGCGTCGCCGTCGGCGCCCAGCCGAGGTCGCGGCGCGCCAGCTCGCCCGAGGCGACGATGCGCGGCGGGTCGCCCGGGCGGCGGGGGCCGACCTCCGGGGTGAACGCGACGCCGGTCACCTGCGCGACGGCGTCCATCACCTCGCGCACCGACGCGCCGGTGCCGGAGCCCAGGTTGTAGACCGGGCGCAGCGTGCCGTGCTCGAGCGCGCGCGCCGCGGCGACGTGCGCGCCCGCCACCTCGGCCACGTGCACGTAGTCGCGCACGCACGTGCCGTCGGGCGTCGGGTAGTCGTCGCCGTGGATGCGCGGGGTGCGGCCCGCCGCGACCGCCTCGAGCACGAGCGGCATGAGGTTGTGCGGGCTCGTGTCGCGCAGCGCCGGGTCGCCCGACCCGACGACGTTGAAGTAGCGCAGCGAGGTGTGCCGCAGCCCGGTGACCCGAGCCGCGTCGCGGACCAGCCACTCGCCGACGAGCTTGGACTCGCCGTAGGGCGACTCCGGCGCGGTCGGGGTCTCCTCGGTGACGAGGTCGACGTCGGGCGTGCCGTACACCGCCGCCGACGACGAGAACACCAGCGCGCCCGTGCCCGCCTCGGCCATCGCCCGCAGGAGCGACATCGTCCCGACGACGTTCTGCTCGTAGGTGTGCAGCGGCCGCTTCACGCTCTCGCCCGCGTACTTGAACGCGGCGAGGTGCACGACGCCGTCGACGCCGTCGAGCGCCGCCGCGAGCGCGTCCTCGTCCGCGAGCGGGGCGCGGACGAACGGGACGCCGTCGGGCACGAACTCCGCGTGCCCGCTCGACAGGTCGTCGAGGACGACGACGTCGGCCCCGTCCGCGAGCAGCGCGCGGACGACGTGCGAGCCGATGTACCCGGCCCCGCCGGTGACGAGCCACCTGGTCACAGCACCCTCCCAGCGGGTCCGGCCGGTTCGGCCACGAGGAACGCGGGCGCGGTCCACGCCCGCTCGGCGAACGCGCGCCCGACGGCGGCCGTGACGTCGGGCACCCGCTCGGACGGGACGAGCGCGAGCACCGAGCCGCCGAAGCCGCCGCCGACCATCCGCGCGCCGAGCGCGCCGGCGGCCACCGCGGTCTCCTGCGCGACGTCGAGCTCGGCGCAGGACACCTCGTAGTCGTCGCGCAGCGAGGCGTGCCCGGCGTCGAGCACGGGTCCGACCTCGGGGGCGCGGCCCTGCTCGAGCAGCGCGACCACCCGCAGGACGCGCGCGTTCTCGGTCACGACGTGGCGCACGCGCCGGGCGTCGACCGGGTCCAGCGCGCCGAGGTCGTGAAGCGTCGCCTCGCGCAGCGGGCCGATCACCTCGGCGGCGCGCTCGCAGGCCGCGCGGCGCGCACCGTACTGGCCGTCGACGAGCTCGTGCCGCGACTTCGTGTCGACGACGAGCAGCACGAGCGGGCCGAGGTCGGCCGGGACGTGCCGCGTGCTGCCGTCCGTGAAGTCGCACAGCAGCGCGCTGCCGGGCCGGCACAGCAGCGACGCCGACTGGTCCAGGCCGCCCGTGGGGGCGCCCGCGATCTCGTTCTCCGCGCGCACGCACGCCGCGGCGAGGCGGCGGCGCCCGTCGTCGTCGACGGCGAGGCCCGTCCCGGCGAGCTCGTCGAGCGCGATCGCGACCGCGCACTCCAGGGCCGCCGACGACGACAGCCCCGCGCCGTAGGGCACGCACGAGTCGACGGCGGCCTCGAAGCCCTGCCGCCGGCCGAGCGCCCAGGCCACGCCCGCGACGTAGGCGCCCCAGCCCCGCACGGTGCCGGGCGCGACGTCGGCCAGCCGCGCCGACCACGGCTCCTCCTGCGCGGACACGAGGCGCACCTCGTCGTCGTCGCGCGGGCGCAGGGCCACGTACGTGCGGTGCGGCAGCGCGACGGGCAGGCACAGCCCGCCGGTGTAGTCGGTGTGCTCGCCGATGAGGTTGACCCGCCCGGGCGCGGACCACACGCCCGTGGGCGCGGCGTCGAACGTCCGGTAGAAGAGCGCGGTCGCGCGCGCGGCGCCCTCGGACGGGGTCCAGGCGGTGATCATGCGAGCTCCCTCAGGCGTGCCGCGATGCGCTCGGGCGTGGTGTCGCTGAGCCAGGCTCCCAGCCCGGACTCCACCCCGGCGAGGTACTTGAGCTTCCCGGGCGCCCGCAGCACGGAGAACACCTGCAGGTGGAGCCGGCCGAGGTCGCGCCCCTCGCCGACGACGGCCTGGTGCCAGCCCGCCACGTAGGGGAGCGTGATGGGGGCGCCGTCGGCCTCGAAGAACCTGTCGAGGCGGCCGAGCAGCGTGGGCAGGACGCGCGCGAGGTCGTCGCGCTCGTCGTCGTCGAGCGCGGGCAGGTCGGGCACGTCACGGTGCGGGGCGAGGTGCACCTCGACGGGCCAGCGCGCGGCGGCCGGCACGTAGGCGGTCCAGTGCGCCGACTCGAGCACGACGCGCACCCCGGCGCGCCGTTCGGCGTCGAGCACGTCCCGCAGCAGCGACCGGCCGGTGCGGGCGCGGTGCGCGGCGGCCTGCTCGAGCATCGCGCGGGTGCGCGGCGCGACGAACGGCAGCGCGTACACCTGCCCGTGCGGGTGGGGCAGCGTCACGCCGATCTCCCGGCCCCGGTTCTCGAACGGGTACACCTGCACGACGCCGGGCAGCGCGGAGAGCTCGCGGGTGCGGTCCGCCCACGCCTCCACGATGGTGCGCACGCGGTGCGGCGGCAGCGCGCCGAACGACGCGTGGTGATCGGCGGAGAAGCACACGACCTCGCACCGGCCGGCGGCCGCACGCGCGGGCCACAGCTCCTCGCCGTCCACGTGCCACTCGCCGTCTCGGCCGGGCATGAGCGCGGGGAAGCGGTTCTCGAAGACGACGACGTCGTAGTCCGTGTCGGGGATCTCGCCGTCCTGGTAGGCCGACCCCGGGCGCGCGGGGCACAGCGGGCAGGCGTCGGCGGCGGGAAGGAAGGTCCGGTCCATCCGGTGCGACGCCATCGGGATCCACTCGCCCGTGAGCGGGTCGCGCCGCATCTCGGGTGCGGCGTCGCCGCGCGGCGGGAGCGGGCGCGGGTCGTCGAGCCGGCGGGTCGCGGCGCCGGACGCGTAGGGCTCGGAGTCGTCGAAGTAGAACAGCTCGCGGCCGTCGGCCATGCGGGTCGCGGTGCGGCGGACGGTCACGAGGTCTCCTCCGGGTGGACGAGCTGGACGTCGACGACCGCCTCCGCGGCCGCGACGGCGTCGGCGGGCAGGCCGTCGTCGGTGATGAGCAGGTCGACCTCCGACAGGTCGGCCATCCGGGCCAGCCCGACGACGCCCCACTTGGAGTGGTCGGTGACGACGACGGTGCGCCCGGCGGCCTGGACGAGCGCGCGGTTCGTCTCGGCCTCGAGCAGGTTGGGCGTGGTGAGCCCGGCCTCGGGGTCGACGCCGTGCACGCCGAGGAGCAGGACGTCGACGCGCAGCGTCTCGAGCGCGCGCGTGGCGACGGGGCCGACGAGCGCGTCCGACGGGGTGCGCGTCCCGCCGGTGAGCACCACGGACAGGGTGGGGTCGGCCGCCTCGTGGAGCACGGCGGCCGCGGGCAGCGAGTTGGTGACGACGGTGAGCGGGCGCAGTGCGGTGTCGGCGGCGAGGACCTGCGCGGCGAGGTACGTCGTCGTGCCGGCGGACAGGGCGACGGCGCCGCCGGGGGCGAGGTGCGCCACGGCTGCGGCGGCCACCGCGCGCTTCTCGGGGGAGTACAGATGGGCCTTGGCGGAGAAGCCGGGCTCGTGGGCGGCGCGTCGCGGGTCGACCGCGCCGCCGTGCACGCGCTGGACGAGGCCGCGGCGGGCGAGCTCGGCGATGTCGCGCCGGACCGTCATGTCGGAGACCTGCAGGGACTCGACGAGGTCGGCGATGCGCGCGGCTCCCTCGCGCCGGATGGCCGCGAGGATCGCCTCCTGGCGCTGGCTCGCGAGCATGCGAACAGAATCGCTCAGAACTCAACAAGAGTCAACGTCAGTAGGGTTGGCGACATGCTCGTCGCACGGTTGCACGGTGTCGGTCAGGTGCGCGTGGCGGAGGAGCCCCCGCCGACCCCCGGTGACGGCGAGTCGCTCGTGCGCGTGACCGCCGTCGGGCTGTGCGGGTCGGACCTGCACTGGTTCGCCGACGGCGGGATCGGCGACGCCGCGCTGTCCCGGCCGCTCGTCCTCGGGCACGAGATCGCGGGCGTCGTCCAGGGCGGCGAGCTCGACGGGCGCCTCGTCGCCGTCGACCCGTCGAACGCCTGCGGCCGGTGCCGCACCTGCCTCGAGGGACTGCGCAACATGTGCCCGGACGTGCGCTTCGCCGGCCACGGCCGCAACGACGGCGGGCTGCGCGAGCTCATGGCGTGGCCGACGGCGCTCCTGCACCCCGTGCCGGACATGCCGGCCCCGCACGTGGCGATGCTCGAGCCGCTCGGCGTCGCGCTGCACGCGCTCGACCTCGGCAAGCCGCGCATCGGCGACACCGTCGTCGTCGTCGGCGCCGGGCCGATCGGGCTGTGCGCGATCCAGCTCGCGCGCCTGGCCGGGGCCGCCCGCGTCGTGGCGATCGAGCCGCGCGCGCACCGGCGAGAGGCCGCCGCGGCGCTCGGCGCCGACGTCGTGCTCGACGCCGCCGACGCGCGCGAGCACCTCGACGAGGCCACGGGCGGGGGAGCCGACCTCGCCCTGGAGATCGCGGGCACCGACGACGCCGTCGCGCTCGCGGTCGAGGCGGTCCGCCCGGGCCGCACGGTGGTCCTCGCCGGCATCCCCGACGTGGACGCCACGACGTTCCCCGCGTCCACCGCGCGCCGCAAGGGCCTGACCCTGCGGCTGTCGCGCCGGATGGGCGAGGTCTACCCGCGCGTCATCGACCTCGTCGCGCGCGGGCGTGTCGACGTCGGCTCGGTCGTCTCGCACACCTTCCCGCTCAGCCGCGCGTCCGAGGCGTTCGCCACCGCCGCCGCGCGCACCGGGCACAAGGTGGTCGTGGAGCCGTGAGCCTCGTCGTCGCGGTCGACTGCTCGACCACCGCCGCCAAGGCGGTCGTCACCGAGGCCGACGGCACCGTCGTCGGCGCGGGCGCGGCGCCCCTGACCACCTCCTCGCCCCACCCGGCGTGGCACGAGCAGGACGCCCGCTCCTGGTGGGAGGCGACGCGCGAGGCGGTGCGGGCGGCCGTCGCCGCGAGCGGACGGGGCGCTGAGGTCGCCGCGATGTGCCTCACCCACCAGCGGGAGAGCTTCGTCGCGGCCGACGCCGACGGCGTGCCGCTGCGCCCCGCCATCCTGTGGCTCGACGGCCGGGCGACCGCCGAGATCGCCGAGCTCGGCTCGCCGCGCGTGCACGAGCTGTCCGGCAAGCCGCCCGACACGACACCGGCGCTGTACAAGATCGCGTGGCTCACCCGCCGCGAGGGCGCGCCCGCGCGCATCGGCGACGTGCAGGCGTTCCTCGCCTGGCACCTGACGGGCCGCTGGGCGACGAGCGTCGAGTCCGCCGACACCCTCGGCCTGCACGACCTGCGCCGGCGCGACTGGTCGCCCGAGCTCCTCGCGCTCGCGGGCCTGGAGGCCGCCCAGCTGCCCGAGACCGTCCCGGCCGGCGAGCCGATCGGCACGCTGCTGCCCGACGTCGCCCGGGACCTCGGCGTCCCGCCCGTGGCGCTCGTCGCGGGCATCGGGGACGGCCAGGCCGCCGGGCTCGCGCTCGGGGCGACCGCGCCGGGCGTCGCGTACCTCAACCTCGGCACGTCGATGGTCATGGGCACGTCGAGCGACGCGTACGTCACCGACCGCGCCTACCGCACGCTCGCCGGCGTGCGCGGGACGTACGTGCTCGAGACCGTGCTCAACGCCGCGGCCTACCTGGCCGGCTGGGCCCGCGACCTCGTGGGCCTGTCGGTCGAGGAGGCGGAGGCGGCCGCCGCGGCGGTCCCCCCGGGCGCCGAGGGCCTGCTCGTGCTCCCGTACTGGAACGCGGTGCAGACGCCGTACTGGGACCCGCTCGCGCGCGGCGCCGTCGTCGGCCTGCACGGCCGGCACACGCCCGGGCACCTGTACCGGGCGGTGCTCGAGGGCGTGGCGTTCGAGCTCGCGCTGCACCTGGAGAAGGTCGAGGTGACCGAGCTGCGCGCGGTCGGCGGCGGCGCCCGCAGCCCGCTGTGGGTGCAGATCGTGGCCGACGCGGTACAGCGTCCGGTCCGGGTGTGCTCGGCGGGGGAGGTGAGCGCGGCGGGCGCCGCGCGCCTCGCGCACGCGTTCCTCGACGGCGGCGACCCGCGCGACGTGCCCGTGCCGCCCGGTCACGACGTCGCCCCGCAGGGCGACTACGCCGACCTGCTCGCGGTGCACCGGCGGCTCTACCCGCAGCTGCGCGAGGTGTTCGCCGAGCTGGCTCAGGTCGGGTCGGGCTCGTCCCGCTCGGGCTCCCGCTCGGCGTCGTAGGCGTCGATCGCGGCGACCTTGGTCGCGGACGGCGACGCGGGGTCGAACGTGTAGCCGAGGTACTCGTGCACGAGGCGCCGGGCGACCTCGAGGCCGACCACGCGCTGCCCGAGGCACAGCACCTGGGCGTCGTTGGACAGGACGGCCCGCTCGACCGAGTACGAGTCGTGCGCCGTGACCGCGCGGATCCCGGGGACCTTGTTCGCCGCGATCGCCATGCCCAGGCCGGTGCCGCACACGAGCACCGCCCGGTCCGCGCGCCCCTCGGCGACCAGCCGCGCCGCGGCGACCGCGACGTGCGGGTACGCGGTCGTGTCGTCCGCGCCGACACCGACGTCGACGACCTCGGCGACGCGCGGGTCCTCGGCCAGGTCGGCCTTGAGGCGCTCCTTGTACGCCAGCCCGGCGTCGTCCGCGCCGACGACCACCCGGATCATGCGACCACCACCTCGAGGATCAGCGCGGCGGAGACGGCGCCCGGGTCGGGCGTGCCGACGCTCTGCTCGGCGAGCGGGCGGGCGCGCCCGACGCGCGGGCGCAGCGACGCCGTCGCCTGCGCCGCCTCGCGCGCGACCTTCGCCGCGGCCGCCCACGCCTCGCGCGGCGAGGGCCCGGCGAGCGCGTCGCGGAACGGGACGAGCGCGTCGAGCATGGTCTTGTCGCCCGGGGCCGCGCCGCCGAGGCGCTGCGCCGCCTCGAGCGCCCGCCCGACGGCGTCGGCGAGCATCGCCACGGGCTCGGCGTCCCAGCGGCGCCACGACTCGGGGCTGTCGTCGAACACCTCGCCCGCGGCCTCGAGCATCGCGCCCCACAGCACGCCGCTCGTGCCGCCCGCGCGCCCGGCCCACGCGCGGCCCGCGGCCCGCAGGCCGTCGTGCGCGGCGTCGCGGGCCGCGGTGACGCCGCGGAGCATGCCGCGGCCGTGGTCGCCGTCGCCGGCCACCGCGTCCAGCCGGCCGAGCTCCTCCTCGGCGGCCGCGAGCGCGGCCACCGCGGCGTCCAGCGCGCGGCGCAGCTCGGCCGCCATGGCACGTCCGCGCGCGGAGAGCTCGACCGTGGGTGCGAGCGGGGCTGGGGCGCCGGCCACCGCGGCGCCGGCCTCCGCGGCGACGTCCGCACCGGTGGGCTCGGGCGCGGCGGCGTCGGTCGGGGCGGCCGCGGTCAGCGCACCCTTGCGGTAGCCGGGCGCGGCGGCGGGCGCGCGCCAGAACGCCTCCAGCTCGTCGTCGAGCCAGGTGAGCGTGAGCGAGCACCCCGCCATGTCGAGGCTCGTGACGAGCTCGCCGACCTCGGGCTCGACGACCGTCAGGCCCGCGGCCCGCAGCAGGGGCGCGACCTCGCCCCACAGCACGAACAGCTCCTCGTACTTGGTGCGGCCCAGGCCGTTGAGCACGGCGGCGACGCGCGTGCTCGGGCTCGGGGCCTCGGCGAGCACGCGCTCGACGAGCACCCGGGCGAGCTCTCCCGCCGGGGCCATCGGCGCGTCCCCGATGCCGGGCTCGCCGTGGATGCCGACGCCGACGCCCATGTGGCCCGGCGCGACGCTGAACAGGGGCGCGGTCGCCCCGGGCAGCGTGCACCCGTCGAACGCGACCCCGAGCGTGCGGGTCATCGCGTTCGCGTGCCGGGCCACGCGCTCGACGTCGTCGATGCCCAGCCCGGCCTCCGCGGCGGCGGCCGCGGCTTTGAACACGGGCAGGTCGCCGGCGATGCCGCGGCGCAGGTCCTCCTGGCCGGCCGGCGCGCTGGCGATGTCGTCGGTGACGACGAGGTAGCGGGCGTCGATGCCGTCCGCGCGCAGCCGTGACTCGGCGAGGCGGAAGTTCATGACGTCGCCCGCGTAGTTGCCCGTGAGCAGCACGACCCCCGCGCCGGTGTGCGCGGCGCGCCCGACGGACTCGGCGTCGTCCGCCGACGGCGAGGTGAAGACGTTGCCGACGACGGCGCCGTCGGCGAACCCCTCGCCGACCAGCCCGCAGAAGGCGGGGTAGTGGCCGGAGCCGCCGCCGACGACGACCCCCACCTTCCCGGGGCGCAGTGCCCGGCGCACCACGCCGCCCGGCACGAGCCGGACCTCGGGTGCGCGTCCGCGAAGCCGCGCAGCGCGTCCTCGGCGAACGTCGCGGCGTCCCGCACGATCATGAGACCTCCAGCATGGTCGCGATGACGGAGTCGTCCTCGGCGTCGAGGTGCGCCGCGATGCCGAGGCGGTAGAGCTGCTCGGCGGCCGCGGCCACCGGCGTCGCCACGCGGGCCTGGCGGGCGAGCCCGCCGACGATGCCCATGTCCTTGGCGATGACGTCGAGGCGCGAGCGCAGCGGCGGCGTCTCGCCGCGCAGCCGGGCGGCGATGCGCGGACCGCGGTCGGCGAGCATGAACGACGCCGCGGCGCCCTGGCCGAGCACGTCGATCGTCGCGTCGAGGTCGAGCCCGAGCGCGTGCGCGAGCGCGAGCGCCTCGGCCGCGGCCGCGGTGTGGATGCCGCACAGCAGCTGGTTGACCGTCTTGAGGAGCTGGCCGTCGCCGACCCGCGGCCCCGCGACCGTCACGGTGGCGGCGAGCGCGTCGAGCACGGGCCGGGCGGCGTCGACGTCCTCGGGCGCGCCGCCGACCATGACGAGGAGCGTCCCGTCGCCGGCGCGGACCGGCCCGCCGCTGACGGGCGCGTCGACGAGCCGCACGCGCTCGGCGGCCGCCCGGGCGGCGTCGGCGCCCACGGTCGAGGTGAGCACGACGACGCCGTCCAGGCCGGCCGCGGCGCCGTCGGGCCCGAACAGGGCCGCCTCGAGCTGGGCGCCGTCCCGCACGCCGACGACGACGACGTCGGCCCCCCGCGCGGCGTCGGCGGGGGAGGTGGCGGCGGTCGCGCCGGCCTCGACCGCGAGCGCGACCCGCTCGTCGGCGACGTCGAACGCGCGGACGTCGAACCGCGTGGCGAGGCGCGTGGCCATCGGCAGCCCCATCGCGCCGAGGCCGAGGACGGCGACCTTCATCGCAGCTCCTTCACGTGCTCTCCGAGGGCCACGGCGAGGAGTCGCCGCAGGTACTGCTGGTTCGCGGCCATGACGGCGAGGCCGTCGCCGCCGTAGTGCTCGACGCAGAAGGGCGCGTCGTAGCCGAGCGCGACGGCGGTCTTGATCGCGGCGCGCCAGTTCATCGAGCCCGCGTACATGGGCGCGGGCACCGCGACGACGGGGTCCTCGTGCCGGGCGTAGCTCTTCACGTGCCAGTAGTTGGCGTGGGGCGCGCACGCCTCGACGGCGGCGAGGAACGGCTCGATCTCGCGCAGCCGGTACAGGTTGCCGAGGTCGGGGTTGAGGCCGACCGCCGGGTGGTCGACGTCGCGGACCAGGCGGACGGCGGACGCGGCGGTGCCGAGCAGCGTGTCCTCGTACATCTCGAGGGACAGCGCGAGCCCGACGGACGCCGCGTGCTCGCCGAGCTCGCGCAGCCGCGCCACCGCGAGCCCCCAGTCCTCGGGGTCGTCCCGGGGGCCGTCGACGGTCCAGAACCACAGCGCGCGGCGCTGGGCCTCCGTGAGCGGGCGGTGCAGGCCCACGCTGACGACGGTGCAGCCGAGCTCGGCGGCGGCGTCGATCGTGCGGTGCGAGTAGGCGAGGTTGTCGGCGCCGTCGGCCGGGTCGATCACCGAGCGCCGGATCGCCGACACCGCGACGGGCTCGAGGCCCACGTGGCGCAGCGCGTCGACGAGCTCGGCGCGCCGGGCGGGGGCGAGGTCGCCCACGCGCAGCCACGAGTCGGTGAGGTCCACGGCGGTGAACCCCTCGTAGGCGACCTCGGCGAGGTCGGGCACCCAGCGCTCCGGTGCGTCGTGGGCGTCGGGGAAGGGGAGCATCGCCGCGGCGATGGGCCAGGATCCGCTCTGCAGCATCGATTTCCTATAGGATTCGGGAGATGCCTAGTGAAACAACCGGCGCGGACCGGGTCAAGAGGTCGCTGCTCGACGACGTGCACGAGCGCGTCGCCGAGTACCTCGCCGACCCCACGCTCCAGCCGGGGTCGCCGGTGCGGATCGACCACCTCGCCCGGCTGTGGGGCGTCTCCCAGACGCCGATCCGGGAGGCCCTCGCGCGTGCGGAGGCGAGCGGGCTCGTGCGGCGCGAGGCGCACCGCGGCTACCGCGTGGCCGAGCTCCTGCCGCCGGCGGAGTTCGACCGGCTCATGGAGCTGCGCCTCCTGCTCGAGCCGTGGTGCGCGGCGCAGGCGGCGCTGCACGCCGACGAGGTCGCCGACGCGCTGCGCGCCGAGCACGAGGCGATGCGGCGCGCACCGCTGGACACCTACCGGGAGTACCTGCGCGCCGACGTCGCGTTCCACGACGTCCTCGTGCGCGCCGCGGGCAACCGGTTCCTGCAGGCCGCGCTCGACCTCGCGCGCCCGCACGCGCACCGGTTCCGCCGGTTCGCGGTCGGCGTCGACGACGCCGACGAGGCGATCGCGGAGCACCAGCGCGTCCTCGACGCGGTCCTCGCGGGCGACCCCGTGGCCGCCGAGGCCGCCATGCGCGCGCACCTCGAGGGCGTGCGCCGGCGGTCGGTCTAGCTGCCCGCGGTCGGTCCGGCTAGGGGCGGCGCTCGCCGCGGCGCGGGCCGCGGTCGAGGGCGATGCGCAGCGGCCGGCCCGCGACGCGCGCGCCGCCGATCCGGCGGAACGTCTCGGGTGCGATGTCGCCGGCGATCTCCACGAGGCTGAACGAGCCGAAGATGTCGATCTTGCCGAGGTCGGCGCCCCGCAGGCCGCCCTCCTTGGTCATCGCGCCGACGATGTGCTCGGGCCGCGCGCCGTGCGTGCGCCCGACGGCGACGCGGTAGCGCTGGCGCGGGACGTGGTCGCCGGACGCGCGGTGGTCGCGGCGCTCCCTGCGGTCCCCGCGCTCCCGGTGCTCGCGGGGCGCCGGCGCGGCGATCTCGGGGATCTCGCCCAGCGCCGCGGTGAGCAGGCTCGCGGCGAGGGCCTCGGGGTCCTGCCCCTGCGCGACGAGCTCGCGCACCGCGGCGAGCGCGAGGGCGTCGGGCGTCGGCGCGGCGGCGCACAGGCGCTCGACGCGGTGCCGGACCACCTGCTCGCGGGTCGGCAGCGTGGTCTCCTCGAGCGCGACCCGCGTGGTCCGCTCGATCGCGCGCAGCCGGCCGCGCTCGCCCGGCGTGACGAACGTCAGCGCCTCGCCGGCGCGCCCGGCCCGGCCGGTGCGGCCGATGCGGTGCACGTAGCTCTCGGGCTCCGTGGGCAGGTCGAGGTTGACGACGAGCCCGATCCGGTCGACGTCGAGCCCGCGCGCGGCGACGTCGGTGGCTACGACCACGTCGAGCGCGCCGCTGCGCAGCCGCTCGACGATGCGCTCGCGGTCCTTCTGCGCGACGTCGCCGGACAGGGTGGCAGCGGGGATGCCGCGCGCCACGAGCGCGGCGCCGGTCTCCTCGGCCCCCGCGCGGGTGCGCGTGAAGACCAGGGTCGCGTCGGCGTCGGCCACGCCGAGGACCCGCACGAGCGCCTCGACCTTGTTCCGGTGCGGCACGACGACGTAGCGCTGGCGCACGCCCGCGGCGGTCGTCGCCTGCCGCGCGACGGTCACCCGGACCGGCTCGCGCAGGTGGCGGTTCGCGACGGCGGCGATGGCCGGGGGCATGGTCGCGGAGAACAGCGCCACCTGCCGGTTCGGCGGGGTCGCCGTGAGGATGCGGTCGACGTCCTCCGCGAAGCCCATGCGCAGCATCTCGTCCGCCTCGTCCAGGACGACGAGGCCGACGTCGGCGAGGCGGAGCGTGCCGCGGTCGAGGTGGTCGAGCACGCGGCCCGGCGTCCCGACGACGACCTGCGCGCCCGCGTCGAGCGCGCGCTTCTGCGGCAGGAAGGGCGCGCCGCCGTAGACGGCGGTCACGGCGACGCCGAGGCCGCGCGCGAAGCTCGTGAGCGCGTCGGCGACCTGGAGCGCGAGCTCGCGCGTGGGTACGAGGACGAGCGCCTGGACGCCGCGGCGGTCGGTGAGGCGGGCGAGCAGCGGCAGCCCGAACGCGGCGGTCTTGCCGGTGCCGGTCTGGGCGACGCCGATGATGTCGCGGCCCGCGAGCAGCGGCGGGATCGCCTGCTCCTGCACCGGGGTCGGGCGCACGAAGCCGAGGTCGAGCACGGTGCTCAGCAGCGGCTCGGGGACGAGGTCGGCCAGGTCGCGCGAGCCGGGAGCGCCGGTCGCGACGGGCGTCGCGGGGGCGGTGGGCGTCGCGGAGCCGCTGGGGGCCGGGTCGGAGGCAGGGGAGGGCACGGTAGAGGGCACAGCAGAGATCACGGGGGTCCCGTCGTCGGAGGATGCCCGTCCCGATCACTCGGCCGGCGACTCCGGCTGCACACCTCGCGCTCACGGCGCGACCCAGGGGAGAGGGCCCGCCGAGTCTACGGGGTCCCGCGCGGAGAGGCGCAGCCGCGCGGGCCGCCCGGGCGTGGGGCGTCGGTCACACCGGCCGGGCGCCGGTCACACCGGCCGGGCGCCGGTCACACTCGGCCGGGTCAGGACGCGGCCGCGACCGCCGCCTCGCGCGCGTCGCCGCCCGCGAGCACGACGCGCACGCCGAGCCGGGCCATCGAGTGCTGCATCGGCGGGCCCATGTGCCCGCTGACCACCACCTCGGCGCCGTGCTCGCGCACGAACCGCACGATGCGCGCGTGGTGCGCGCCCTCGCCGCCCTCGTCGTGCAGGCGGTCCCACCCGACGTCGTGCTCGTCCCAGCGCACGACGGCGCCGCCGGTCACCTCGGCGACCGCGACCCGCGGCGCGCGGCCCCAGCCGCCGCCGACCCGACCGTCCTCGGTGACGTTCACGCACAGGATCACCCGACCACGGTAGGCCGCCGCGCGGCCCGGCACCCGGGACCTGTGCTGCCCCGGGGGGCGCCGGGCCGACGACGCGGGGGGCTACAGCGCGGACAGCTCGCGCTCGAGGTCGTCCAGGCCGAGCGAGCCGAGGCCGAGCGCGGCGGTGTGCCATGCGCGCAGGTCGAACGCGTCGCCCCGGCGCCGGCGGGCGGCCTCCCGGCCGGCGAGCCACGCCCGCTCGCCGAGCTTGTAGCTGATCGCCTGGCCGGGCCAGCCGAGGTACCGGATGACCTCGCTGTGCACGAACGCGGCCGGCGACCCGCTGCGCGCCGCGAAGAACGCCTCGCCGAGCTCGGGCGTCCACACCTCGCCCGCGTGCGGGTCGCCCGCGGGGACGCGCAGGCCCAGGTGCATGCCGATGTCGATGACCACGCGCACGGCGCGCATGCGCTGGTTGTCGAGGTAGCCGAGCCGGACGCCCGGGTTCGCGAAGTAGCCGAGCTCGTCCATGAGCCGCTCGGCGTACAGCGCCCAGCCCTCGGTGTTCGCCGACACCGAGCCGACCGACGTCTGGTAGCGCGACAGCGCGCCCGACCGGTAGGCCCACGTGCCCAGCTGCAGGTGGTGGCCCGGGACGCCCTCGTGGTACCAGGTGCTCACGAGGTCGAACAGCGGGAACCGGGTGCGTCCGAGCGTCGGCAGCCAGGTCCGGCCCGGCCGCGCGAAGTCCAGCGACGGGCGCGTGTAGTACGGCGCCGCGGCCGACCCCGGCGGGGCGATCATCGCCTCGACCCGGCGCACGGGCTCGGCGACGTCGACGACCCGCCCGTCCAGGTCAGCGATCGCGGAGTCCATGAGCCCCTGCAGGTAGCGCACCGCCTCGTCGACGCCCTCGATCGCCGCGCCGTGCTCCTCCAGGTGCGCGAACGCCTGCGCGGGGGTCGCGCCCGGCAGCACGCGGTCGGCCTCGGCGGCCATCTCCGCCTCGATCCGGGCCAGCTCCTCCCAGCCCCACGCGTACGCCTCCTCCGGGTCGACGTCCGCGCCCAGGTAGGCGCGCGCCCCGCGCAGGTAGGCCTCGCGCCCGACGCCGTCCGGCACCTCCGCGACCGCCGGCACGTAGGTGCCCGCGATCCAGTCGCGCAGGTCGGCCACCGCGGCCGCGGCGGCCGCCGCGGCGCGCTCGAGGTCCGCCCGCAGCGCGTCGGGCACGTCCTCCGCCCCGGCGACGAACCCCGCGTACCAGCCCGCGCCGTCGTCGGCGGCGAGCCACGCGCCGAGCTGCTCGACGACGGCCTCGGCCTGCCGCGCCGCGTTCACGCGGCCCGTGCGCAGCCCCTCGGCGAGGGTCGCGCGGTAGCCGGCCGCGGCGTCGGGCACGCGGGCCATGCGGCGGGCGACGACGGCCCAGTCGTCGGCCGTCGCCGTCGGCATCATGAGGAACGCCTCCTGCAGGTCCTGCACCGGCGAGGCGATCGGGCGCAGCGTGGCGAGCTCGTCGCCCGCGTCGTGCTGGGCGAGGTGCGCCTCGAGGCGCTCGCGCAGGAGCGTGGCGCACCGGCGGTCGTCGTCGTCGGCCACGCGCGCGCCGGCGAGGTCGGCGAGGACCCGGCGCTGGGCGTCGGCGACGGCGTCCAGGCCCGCGGGGGACAGGTCCGGCATGCGGTCCTCGTCCGGGCGCAGGCCGAGCCACGTCGCGACGAGCGGGTCGAGCTCCGCGAGGGTGTCGACCCAGCGGTCGGCGATCCGGCGGGCGGTCGGGGCGGTCGGTGCGGTCGCGTCGGTCACCGCAGCACCGTAGCCCGCGGCCCGGACGGCGGTCGTGACCTGGGCCGGGGCCCCCGCCCGGGACCATCGGCCCCCGCCCGCCCCCCGCGGGCATCCCGAGAATGGTCGCTCCGGCAGGGTCGCCGCGCGGCTGCCGGGCTCCCGCTCGACGACGAGAGGCCGTGATGGGTTCGTTCACGCACCTGCTCGCCCCAGGCATGTTCGGCCGCCTCGAGCTCCCGAACCGGATCGTCATGCCCCCCGTGCGCCTGCGCCTCGCGCACGTCGACGGCACGCCCTCCTCCCGCGACCGCGCGTTCTACGCGGCCCGCGCGCGCGGGGGGGTGGCGCTGGTCGGCGTCGGGCGGATGCTCGTCGCGACGGAGTTCGAGCCCGCGGAACCGTCGACGGTGCGCGTCGACGCCGACTGGTACGTGCCGCACCTGCGCTACCTCACCGACGGCGTGCACGCGGCCGGTGGCCGGATCGCCGCGCAGCTCACCGTGGGCGCGGGCCGGGCCGGGGCGCCCGAGCCGGGGGAGCGGGCGCCGGTCTCGGCGTCGGACAACTCGTGGGCGGGGTCCTCGGAGGTCACGTGCCGCGCGCTGCGCGCGGACGAGGTGCGCCTGCTCGTCACGCGCTTCGGCGAGGCGGCGGCCCGGGTCGCGGAGGCCGGGTTCGACGCGATCGACGTGCACGCGCGCATCGGGCACCTGCTCGACCAGTTCCTCTCGCCCGTGTGGAACCGGCGCACCGACGCCTACGGCGGCAGCCCCGAGAACCGGGCGCGGTTCGCCGTCGAGCTGATCGGCGCGGCCAAGCAGGCCGCGCCCGACCTGCCGGTGAGCGTGCGCCTGTCGCTCGAGCACCACGTCCCCGGCGGGCGCACGCTCGAGGAGACCGTCGAGCTCGCGCGGCTCCTCGTGGCCGCCGGCGCCGACGTCGTCACGACCGACGAGGGCTCGACCGAGGCGCTGCACTGGGCCGTCCCGCCGATGTACCTCGGTCCGGCGCCGTCGCTCGCGGGCGCGGCCACGCTGCGGCGCGAGACCGGCGCGACGGTCATGGCCACGGGCGCGATCGGTCCGGAGGTCGCCGAGAAGGCGCTCGCCGACGGCGAGATCGACTTCGTCGGGATGGCGCGCGCGCTCGTCGCCGACCCCGACCTGCCGCGCAAGCTCGCCGCGGACGACCCCGGCGCGGTCCGGCCCTGCGCGCGCTGCAACATCTGCTTCGGGCACATCACCGGCGGGCTGCCGATCGCGTGCGCGGTCAACCCGCAGGCCGGCCACGAGACGCTGCGGCCGATCACGCGCGCGCCGCGGCCCAAGCGCGTGGTCGTCGTCGGCGCGGGCCCGGCGGGGCTCGAGGCCGCGCGCGTCGCCGCGCTGCGCGGGCACGTGGTGGACCTGTACGAGCGGGACGAGCACGTCGGCGGGACCCTGCGGCACGCGGCGAGCCCGCCGTTCAAGTCCGACGCCCGCGCGATGGTCGACTGGTGGACCCGGCAGCTGCGCGAGCTCGACGTCACCGTGCACCTGGGTCGCGAGGTCAACCCCGGGTCCTCGGTGCTGCGCGACGCGGACGAGGTGGTCATCGCCACGGGCGGGCTGCCCGTGCGGCCGGTCGACGTGTCCGGCCTGGGCACGGGCGAGGGGCGCCCGCGCGTCGTGGACGTCACGCAGGTGGCCGACGCCGAGATCGGCCACCGCGTGGTGGTCGCCGGCGGCGGGTCGTCGGGCGCGGACACCGCGCTGCACCTCGCGCTGCGCGGGCACGACGTCACGCTCGTCGAGCAGACGAACGAGATCGCGTCGGACCTGTTCGAGGTGAACCGGAACGCGCTGCTGCGCCGGCTCGTGGAGTCGCGCGCGTCGGTGCTGCTCGGGCGCCGCCTGCGCGCGGTGGACGCCGAGGGCGTCGTCGTCGAGGCGCCGGACGGGACGACGCTCCACCTGCCCGCCGACACCGTCGTCACCGCGTTCGGGACCAAGCCCAACACCGCGCTGTCCGGCACGGCGTTCGCCGAGGACCCGCGCGTGCACGTGGTCGGGGACTGCGTGCTGCCGGGCGACGTGGGCGACGCGGTGCACATGGGCTTCGAGGCGGGCGCGTCGATCTGAGGCCCGGGCGCGGGTGACGGCGGGCCGCGCCCCGGGCGTGGTCGCGGAGCGGACATCCGCGTCCCACGGGGTGGGCGAGGGCTATGCTCGCGCCCGTCACCCCCGCGCGACCCCAAGGACGGCGTCCCGTGTCTGCTGAAGTGTCGGCCGAAGCCACCCCCGCCCCGACCCCCCGCGGCATCGAGCCCCTCGGTGCGGCCGTCCCGGACACGGTGCCGACGCACTGGTACAACCTCGCCGCGGACCTGCCCGAGCCCGTGCCGCCGCACCTGCACCCGGCGACGCGCGAGCCGCTCGGTCCGGACGACCTCGCGCCGCTGTTCCCGATGGCGCTCATCCAGCAGGAGGTCACGACCGAGCGCTACGTCGAGATCCCGCAGACGGTGCGGGAGATCTACGCGCTGTGGCGGCGGACCCCGCTCGTGCGGGCGCACCGCCTCGAGCGCGCGCTCGGCACGAAGGCGCGGATCTACTACAAGTACGAGGGCGTGAGCCCGACGGGCTCGCACAAGCCGAACACCGCCGTCGCGCAGGCGTACTACAACGCCGCCGAGGGCATCACGAAGCTCACCACCGAGACCGGCGCCGGCCAGTGGGGCGCCTCGCTCGCGATGGCCTGCGCGCTCGTCGGGATCACCTGCGAGGTGTGGCAGGTCCGCGCGTCGTACGACGCCAAGCCGTACCGCCGCTACCAGATGGAGGCGTACGGCAGCATCTGCCACCCGTCGCCGTCGGACCTGACGGAGGCGGGCCGCGCGATGCTGGCGCAGGACCCGGAGACCACCGGCTCGCTCGGCATGGCGATCAGCGAGGCGGTCGAGGCCGCGGTCAAGGACCCGAACGCGCACTACGCGCTGGGCAGCGTGCTCAACCACGTGATGCTGCACCAGAGCGTCATCGGCCAGGAGGTGCTCGCCCAGCTGAAGGAGGCGGGCGAGGAGCAGGCGGACGTCGTGTTCGGCTGCGCCGGCGGCGGGTCGAACCTCGGCGGCCTGTCGTTCCCGATCATCGGCCAGAACCTGCGCGAGGGGACGACCACGCGGGTCGTCGCCTGCGAGCCGGCCGCCGCGCCGTCGCTGACCCAGGGCGAGTACCGCTACGACTTCGGCGACGTCGCGGGCCTCACCCCGCTGCTCAAGATGCACACGCTCGGCCACGACTTCGTGCCGTCGCCGATCCACGCGGGCGGCCTGCGCTACCACGGCATGTCGCCGATGGTGTCGCACGCGGTCAACCTCGGGCTCATGAGCGCGGTCGCCGTCGAGCAGGACGACACGTTCGCCGCGGGCCTGGAGTTCGCGCGGGCCGAGGGCATCGTGCCGGCGCCGGAGTCGACGCACGCGATCGCCGCGGCGATCGAGTACGTGCGCAAGGAGGCCCGCGACGGCGAGGTCGTCGTCATCGGCGTCTCCGGCAACGGCGTCCTCGACCTGGTGGCGTACGAGGCGTACCTCTGAGCCCGGCGGGGCGCTGAGTCAGGGCGGGCGCCGGGTCCCGCCGGGCCGCTGAGTCCCACCGGGCCGCTGAGTCCCGCCGGGGCCCGGCGGGGTCGTATCGTTTCGGCATGACCCTGCGCGTCCTCTTCATCGGCGGTACCGGCACCATCAGCTCGGCGTGCGTGCGCCTGGCGGTGGAGCGCGGCATCGCGCTGACCGTGCTCAACCGCGGCGCGACGGCGACGCGGCCCCTGCCCGACGGCGTCGAGGTGGTGCACGCCGACGTCCGCGACCCCGCGTCGGTGCGCGCGGCGCTGGGCGAGCGCACGTTCGACGCGGTCGTCGACTGGGTGGCGTTCACGCCCGAGCACGTGGCCACGGACGTCGAGCTGTTCGCCGGCCGCACGGGCCAGTACGTGTTCATCAGCTCGGCGTCGGCCTACCAGACGCCGCCGGAGCGGCTGCCGGTGACCGAGTCGACCCCGCTGCGCAACCCGTACTGGCAGTACTCGCGCGACAAGATCGCGTGCGAGGACCTGCTGCAGCGCGAGTACCGCGAGCGCGGGTTCCCGGTGACGGTCGTGCGACCGTCGCACACCTACGACCGCACGTCGGTGCCGCTCGACGCCGGCTGGACGGCGGTCGAGCGCATGCGTGCGGGCAAGCCGGTCGTGATCCACGGCGACGGCACGTCGCTGTGGACCCTGACCCACCACACGGACTTCGCGCGCGGGTTCGTGCCGCTGCTCGGCAACGCGCGCACCGTGGGAGAGGCGTTCACGATCACCGGCGACGACGTGCTCACGTGGGACCAGATCGCGCGCACGCTGGCACGGGCCGCGGGCGTCGACGAGCCGGTCCTCGTGCACGTGCCGAGCGACGTGCTGGCCGCCGAGGACCCCGAGTGGGGGCCGTGGCTGCTGGGGGACAAGGCGCACTCGATGGTGTTCGACACGAGCAAGCTGCGCTCGGTCGTCCCGGACTTCGCCACGCACGTCCGCTTCGAGCAGGGCGCGCGGGAGATCGTCGAGTGGCACGACGCCGACCCGGCCCGCCGCGTGGTGGACCCGCGCTTCGACTCGCTCTTCGACCGGATGGCCGAGCGCTTCCGCGTGTAGCCGGGTGCCGCGTCGTCGGGCACGCTGGGAATAGGCCGTCGGGCGGGGGCGTTCCGCGGACAGTTGAAAGTTTGACCATCTGTCCGACCCGCCCGCCCGCGAGCGATCTCAGGAGCCCTTCATGATGCAGTTCGGCGTCTTCACGGTCAGCGACATCACGCGCGACCCCACCACCGGGCGCATCCCGACCGAGCACGAGCGGATCCGCAACGTCGTCGAGATCGCGAAGAAGGCCGAGGAGGTCGGCCTGGACGTCTTCGCGCTGGGCGAGCACCACAACCCGCCGTTCTTCTCGTCGTCGCCGACGACGACGCTCGCGTACATCGCGGCGCAGACGGAGCGGATCATCCTGTCCACGGCGACGACGCTCATCACCACGAACGACCCGGTGAAGATCGCCGAGGACTACGCGATGCTCCAGCACCTCGCCGACGGGCGCGTGGACCTCATGCTCGGGCGCGGCAACACCGGCCCGGTGTACCCGTGGTTCGGCCAGGACATCCGCAACGGCATCCCGCTCGCGATCGAGAACTACGCGCTGCTCCACCGCCTGTGGCGCGAGGACGTCGTCGACTGGAAGGGGCGGTTCCGCACGCCGCTGCAGTCGTTCACCTCGACGCCGCGCCCGCTGGACGGGGTCCCGCCGTTCGTGTGGCACGGCTCGATCCGGTCGCCGCAGATCGCCGAGCAGGCCGCGTACTACGGCGACGGGTTCTTCCACAACAACATCTTCTGGAACATCGAGCACACGGCCGCGATGGTCCGGCTCTACCGCGAGCGGTTCGAGCACTACGGGCACGGGTCGGCGGACCAGGCGATCGTCGGCCTCGGCGGCCAGGCGTTCATGCGGCCGAGGAGCCAGGACGCGGTGCGTGAGTTCCGGCCGTACTTCGACGTCGCGCCGGTCTACGGGCACGGCCCGTCGCTCGAGGAGTTCACCGAGCTCACGCCGCTGACGGTCGGCAGCCCGCAGCAGGTGATCGACCGCTACGCGGGGATGCGCGAGCACGTGGGCGACTACCAGCGCCAGCTGTTCCTCATCGACCACGCGGGCCTGCCGCAGAGGACGGTGCTCGAGCAGCTCGAGATCCTCGGCGGCGAGGTCGTCCCGGTGCTGCGCCGCGAGATGGCCGTGGGCCGGCCCGCGCACGTGCCGGACGCCCCTACGCACGCCTCGCTCGTCGCCAAGGCGGGCGGCCCGCGCGACGTCACCGTCTACGCCGACGCCGACGGCGTGACCGGCCGCGCGCCCGAGGTGGACGCCTCCGAGGTGGAGGCGACGCGATGACCGAGCGCGTGATCGCCGTCGTGAGCGCGGGCCTGCGCGACCCGTCCTCGACGCGGCTCCTGGCCGACCGCCTGGGCGAGGCGACCGTGCGGGCCCTCGCCGCGCGCGGCGTCCCCGCGACGACGTGCCTGGTCGACCTGCGCCCCCTCGCGGCGGACATGACGACGGCGCTGCTCACGTCCGTACAGTCGCCCGCGCTCGCGGAGGCGCTGCGCACGGTGACGCACGCCGACGGGCTGGTGGCGGTGTCGCCGATCTTCTCCGGCTCGTACAACGGGCTGTTCAAGACGTTCTTCGACCTCGTCGAGGAGGACGCGCTCGAGGACATGCCGGTGCTGCTCGGTGCGACCGCGGGGACCGCGCGCCACTCGCTCGCGATCGAGCACGCGCTGCGCCCGCTGTTCGCCTACCTCGGGGCCGTGACGACCCCGACGGGGGTCTTCGCCGCGACCGACGACTTCGGCCACAGCGACGCCGTCCGCGCCGACGACGACGTGGCCCCCCTCGCGGACCGCGTCGCCAGGGGCGGCGCGGAGCTGGCGAGGCTCGTCGCCACGAGCGAGCGCCGCCCGCCCGCCGACCCGTTCGCCCTCACCGAGAGCTTCGAGGACCTCCTCCGCGGCGACGCGTAGCCCAGGGGGCCGGACCCCCGCTGGCCCCGGCCCCGCGCGTCCCGCCGGGCGCCGAGCCACCTGCGCGGAGACGGTCGCGTTCCCGCGGCCCCTTCGCGTTCGCGCCCGCCCCTCGCGTTCGCGGCCGCGCAGGCGGTCGTGTTCTCGAGTTCTGTGCAACTCCCGTTGCCATGAGGCAACCCCGGGTGCACAGAGCGCGGAAGGGGTGCCGCCCCCTCGCCTTCGCGCCCGCCCGGAGGCGGTCGCGTTCCCGCGGCCCCTTCGCGTTCGCGCCCGCCCCTCGCGTTCGCGGCCGCGCAGGCGGCGGTCGTGCTCTCGAGTTCTGTGCAACTCCCGTTGCCATGAGGCAACCCCGGGTGCACAGAACTCGACAAGCGCACCGGTCCCCGGGAGGTCTGCCGCCCTTCCCGAGGGTCGGCCCGCCCTTCCCGGGGGCGCCCCACTTCCAGGAGCTCGGCTCGCCGCTGTCGTCTCGGCTCGCCGCAGCCACGTCGGCCCGGCGGGCCGGAGCGGCTCGACGTGTCCACAGGCCGCGCGGGCCCACGACGTGCGTGTCCCGGGCGGCGGTGCACCTTCGGGTTCTGCAGGGAAACCCCAGGTGCACAGATCTCGGGAAGGAGGGGCCCGCGTGGACCTCCGGCGACCGCTCGACGTCGTGACCGCTTCCCTCGACGGCGAGGTCCTCACGGTCATGGCCCTGCCGCCCGACCGCGAGCTCACCACGGGCGACATCCAGCGCCTCATCGAGCGTCGGTTCGGTGCGCGGCGCTCCATCCCCGGGATCCGCAAGACGCTCGAGCGGCTTGCGGGCCAGGGGATCGTCCACGCGTCCCGCGCCGGGCGGGTCGGCGTCTACGCCCTCAACACCGAGCACCTCGCGGCGGAGCACGTCATCGACCTCGCCCTGGTCCCGACCCGCCTCCGCGCCAGGGTGACCGAGGCGATCGAGCGCTGGCCCACCCTGCCGAGGTGCGCGGCGGCCCTCGACGAGCCGCCGTCCGGCGCACCCGACAACGGCACCCTGCACCTCGTCCTCCTCACCCCCGCGTCCGACGACGCGAGCGAGGACCGCGACTGGTGGGACACGATGACCGCCCGGCTCGTCGCCGACGTCGACACGTGGACAGGCGCGCGGGCCGTGGTGCACCGCGTCCCCGAGCACCGGCTCGACGAGGGGCTGAACCGAGACCTGCTGTGGAGCGTCCGCCTCGACGGCGAGATCCTCCTCGGGGAGCTGCCGCCCGGGGTGCCGCGGGGGATCCCGCCGCGTGGGCACCCGTGGTGGTGGCGCTTCGCCGACGCCTGGTAGCGCTGCCTCGCCGACGTGTGGTGGCGAGCGCCTCGGCCGACGCGTGGACGGCGAGCGCCTCAGCCGGCCGCGTCGGCCAGCTCGAGCCAGCGGTCCTCGAGCTCGGCGACCTGCGTGGCCACCGCCTCGCGCCGCTCGGCGAGGGCCATGAGCCCGACGTGGTCGGCCGGGTCGTGCTCGGTCATCGCCCGGTCGAGGTCCGCGAGCTCGGCGGTGAGCCGGGAGAGCCGGCGCTCCACCGCGGCGAGCTCCTTGCGGGCCGCGCGCTGCTCCGCCGCCGACGACGCCGCGCGCCCCGCCTCTCCGGGCGCGCCGGAGGAGGGGTCGCCGGCGGAGGGCGCGCCACCCGTGCCCGCGTCACGCGCGCCACCCGCGCCGCCGCCTGCCGCGCCGCCGCGACCCCCTGCGTCGGCCGTTCGCTGGAGCAACCGCAGGTACTCGTCGACCCCGCCCGGCACGTGCCGCAGGTGGCCGTCCATGACCGCGTACTGCTGGTCGGTGACGCGCTCGAGCAGGTACCTGTCGTGCGAGACCACGATGAGCGTGCCCGGCCACGTGTCGAGCAGGTCCTCGATCGCGGCGAGCATGTCGGTGTCCATGTCGTTCGTCGGCTCGTCGAGCACCAGCACGTTCGGCTCCTCGAGCAGCGTGAGCAGCAGCTGCAGGCGGCGGCGCTGGCCGCCGGACAGGTCGCGCACGGGCGTGGCGAGGTGTGCGTTCGTGAAGCCCAGGCGCTCGAGCAGCTGGCCCGGCGTGAGGTCGCGCGCGTCCCGGCCCACCCCCGTGCGGTACGTCGTCCGGTAGCGCGCGACGACGTCGGTCACCCGCTGGTCGGCGACGTCGGCGAGCTCGGCCAGGTCCTGGGAGAGCGCCGCCACCTTCACGGTCGACCCGCGCTTCACGCGGCCCGACGTCGGCGTCACCTCGCCCGTGACGAGCCCGAGCAGCGTCGACTTGCCCGCCCCGTTCACGCCGAGGATGCCGGTCCGTTCGCCCGGTCCGATGAGCCACGTGACGTCGCGCAGCACCGGGCGCGGGCCGTCCGGCCCGTCGTAGGAGACCGACACGTCGACGAGGTCGATGACGTCCTTGCCGAGGCGTGCCGTCGCGAGCCGCGCGAGCTCGGTCGGGTTGCGCAGGGGCGGCACGTCGGCGACGAGCGCGTTCGCGGCCTCGATGCGGAACTTCGGCTTCGACGTGCGCGCGGGCGCGCCCCGGCGCAGCCAGGCGAGCTCCTTGCGCAGCAGGTTCTGCCGCCGCGCCTCCGTGGCCGCGGCCATGCGGTCCCGCTCCACCCGCTGGAGCACGTACGCGGCGTACCCGCCCTCGAAGGGCTCCACGACGCCGTCGTGCACCTCCCAGGTCGTGGTGCACACCTCGTCGAGGAACCACCGGTCGTGCGTGACCACCACGAGCCCGCCCGCGTTCGGCGCCCACCGCGTGCGCAGGTGCCCCGCGAGCCACGTGATCGCCTGGACGTCGAGGTGGTTGGTCGGCTCGTCGAGGAACAGCACGTCGTGCTCGCCGACGAGCAGCGCCGCCAGCGCCACGCGCCGCCGCTCGCCGCCCGACAGGTCGCCGACGACGCCATCCCACGGCAGGTCCGCGACGAGGCCCGCGAGCACGTCGCGCACGCGTGCGTCGCCCGCCCACTCGTGCTCGGGCCGGTCGCCGACGACCGTCGCGCCCACGGTGCGCGTGGGATCCAGGGCGTCGCCCTGCTCGAGCACGCCGATCCGCACCCCGCTGCGCACGGTGACCCGTCCGGCGTCGGGCGCGAGGCGGCCCGACAGCAGGCGCAGCAGCGTCGACTTGCCGTCGCCGTTGCGCCCGACGACGCCGATCCGGTCCCCCTCAGAGATGCCGACGGTGACGGAGTCGAGGACGACGGCGGTCGGGTACGCCAGGTGGAGCGCCTCGCCGCCGAGCAGGTGGGCCACGGGTGACCAGGGTAGGCGCCGTAGAGTGGCGCCCCGTGACGCCGACCTCGCCCGACGCCGGTCCCGCCGCCCCCGGGGGAGCCGCGCTCGCCCGGCTCGTGGTCGTGGGCCTCGCGGGCGGCCTGCTCTCGGGGCTGTTCGGCGTCGGCGGCGGGATCGTCATGGTCCCGCTGCTCATCCTGCTGGCGCGGCTGGAGGACCGCCGGGCCGCCGCGACGTCGCTCGCCGCGATCGTGCCCGCGTCGGCCGCCGGCGTCGTCACCTACGCGGTGCGCGGCGACGTCGCCGTCGGCGTGGCCGTGCTCGTCGCCGTCGGCGCGATGGCCGGCTCGCTCCTCGGCACCCGGCTGCTGCGCCGCGTGCGCGTCGACGTGTTCCGGTGGCTCCTCGCGGCGCTCATCGTGGCCGCCGCGATCCAGCTGTTCGTCTCGCTGCCCTCGCGCGACGGCGACCTGGCGCTCACGTGGCCCACGGTCCCCGCGATGCTCGCGCTCGGCCTGGTGACCGGCGTGCTGTCGGGCCTGTTCGGGATCGGCGGCGGGATCGTCGTCGTGCCCGTGCTCATCGCGGTGTTCGGCGCGAGCGACCTCGTCGCGAAGGGGACCTCGCTGCTCGTCATCATCCCGACGGCGATCACCGGCACCGTCGCGAACGTGCGCGCGGGCATGGTGGACCTGCGCAGCGGGCTCGTCGTCGGCGTCGCGGCGGCGGCCGCCTCCGCGTGCGGCGCGCTGCTCGCCGGGCTCCTCAGCCCGCGACTGTCGGTCGTGCTGTTCGGCGCGCTGCTGCTCGTGTTCGCCGCGCAGATGGTCCAGCGCGCGCTCGCCGCCCGCCGCCGGGCGTGATCCTCGAAACGATTCGCGCCTCCCGCTAGGCTGCCGCCGAGCACGACCGGCGAGGAGGCCGACATGGAACGCGCGGTGTACTTCGACGGCTGGTACCGCGGCGACTGGTGCCAGCACCCCTCCATGCCGCCGCGGCGCCTCGCGATGCTCGACGACCTCGAGGCGATGCGCGCCACCACGCTCGTGTGGGCCGGCCTGGGCGGCGGGTCGATCAGTCTGCCGTACCTCGAGGAGGAGGCGTACGGGCCCGTCCCGGCCCGGTTCCGCCAGTACGGGTACGTCACCGAGTCGGAGTTCATCGCGCACGCCCGCGAGCGCGGCATCGACCTCTTCGCGATCGTCTTCGAAGCCCAGGCGTGGGAGCTGCCCGCCGAGCTCGACGACGACGGCGAGGTCCTCGCCCAGACCGTCACCCGCGGCGTCGGGCGCCGGACGACCGTCGGCCTGCGCGAGTTCGCCACCGACACCGGCCCCGCCTCGTGGCGGCCCTTCCGGCACTGGTTCCCCGACGGGCTGACCACGTCCGCGGGCGAGCCGGTCACGGACCTGTGGACCGAGGTCGCCGCGAAGGACCTCGACGGCGAGCCGTACCACACGCACTGGGTCGAGATCGGCGAGCGCGACCAGGCCTGCCTCTACGGCGACCGCAACAACCCCGTGTGGCGGGAGTACCTGAAGAAGGTCGTCGAGGTCCAGATCGACGCCGGCGCCCGCGCGGTCCAGCTCGACGAGACCGAGACCCCGCTCGGCGCGCTGCGCTACGGCGGCTGCTTCTGCCGCGACTGCATGGCCCTCGTGCGCGACCACCTCGCCGCCCTGCCCGAGGACGAGCGTCCGGCCGAGCTCGCCGGCGTCGACCTCGCCACGTTCGACTACGCCGCCTACGTGCGCGCCCACGGCGCCGTCGCCCGGCAGAACCCGCGCTCCCTGCCGCTGTACCAGCACTGGAGCCGCGCGCTGCAGGCGGCGATCCCGCGCACGTTCGCCGAGGTCGCCGACCACGCCCGCGCGTACGGCGCGAGCAAGGGCGTGCAGGTCAGGGTCGCCGGCAACTTCTTCGACTGCGCGCCGGTGTACGACCCGGTCGTCGACCACGTCGACGTGCTCGTCACCGAGATGCGCGAGACCCGCGCGCTGCAGCCGTGGTGGTTCCGGCACGGCGTGGGCATGGCGCGCGGCAAGCCGCTCGTCGCCGTCGAGAACCCCTACGGCGGCGGGATCATGGAGCGCCTCGTCGCGGACCTCGCGCGGGGCCGCGCCTACGACATGTTCCGCACGACGATCTTCGAGGCCAGCGCGATGGGCGCGACCATGGCGCTGCCGTACGGCTCCTGGCTGGGCAACGAGATCAAGGACGCGTACTGGGTGCCGATGGAGCTCGCGGCCGCGACGGGCCGGTTCCTCGAGCGGGTCGACCCGCTCCTGTCGAACGTCTCGCCGCACCGCACGGCCGTCGTGTACTCGGTCGCGAGCCTCATGCGCGACTGGGTCGACGGCGACCAGAACAACGAGGGCGACCGCTGGTACCCGCCGGTGGAGCAGGACCTGCCGCCGACCTCGTACTGGGAGACCGTCGAGAGTCTGTCGCGCTCCGCGCGCTGCTACGACGTCGTCGTGCTCCCCGACGAGGAGCTGCGCCCGAACGACGTCACGGCGGAGACGCTCGCGCGCTACGACGTCGTCGTGCTCCCCGACGTGTGGGCCGTCAGCCCCGCCCAGCACGAGGAGCTGGTGCGCTACCTGGAGGCGGGCGGGCGCGTCGTCGTGCACGGCGCCTACGGGACGGGTCTGCCCGACGGCGCGGCGGAGCGCCTCCTCGCGCACCCGGGCACGGTCCGGGCCGCCTCCGTGGACGACGTCGCCTGGCAGGTGGCCGTCGACGTCGAGGTCCCGCTGGGGGACCGGGCCGCGGTGAGTCTGCAGGTGGCGCCCGCGGGCGGGGTCGCCGTGCACCTCGTCAGCTACGACTACGACCCGGAGGCGGACGCCAACCGGCCCGTGCGCGACCTGCCGGTCGCGGTGCGCGTGGGCGGCCCGTTCACGCGGGCCACGGTGGTCCGGCCCGACGCCGACGACGTCGACGTGCCGGTCGTGCTGGACGGCGACGCGTGGCGCGTGGTCGTGCCCGAGCTCGTGACGTACGCGATCGTGCACCTGCGCTGAGGGCCAGGGCGACGGCCGGGGCGGCGGCGGGGGCGGTGGTGCCGGTCGGGTAGCATCGGCGCGTGACGATGACAGAGTCGCGCGCCGATGCCGCGCTCCCGGACCTCGACCAGGCGGCGTCCTCCGCCGCGTCCTGCCTCTTCCGCGGGTTCGCCGACCCGTCACGGCTGGCGATCGTGCGCCACCTGCTCCTCGGCGAGCACCGCGTGGTCGACCTGACCCGCCACCTCGGGCTCGCCCAGTCCACGGTCTCCCAGCACCTCGCGTGCCTGCGCGACTGCGGCCTCGTCACGTCGCGCGCGCAGGGCCGCGCGTCCGTCATCGCCCTCGCGCACCCCGAGGCCACGCGCGACCTGCTGCGCGCCGCCGAGCGCCTGCTCGACCTCACGGGCGACGCGGTCGAGCTGTGCCCCACCTACGGCGCCGGGGCGTCCCGGTGAGCGCGCCGGCGACCGCGCCCGCCGCGTCGACCGCCGAGGTCACCGCGCTCACCCGCCGCGGGCTGCGTCTGGCCCGGCTCACCGTCGGGTACAACGTCGTCGAGGGCGTCGTCTCCGTGGCGGCGGGACTCGCCGCGGGCCTCGTCTCCGTCGTCGGCTTCGGCGTCGACTCCGCGATCGAGTCCGCCGCCGGGGTGATCGTCGCGCTGCGCCTGTCCGCCCGGCTGCGTCACGGCGACACCGACGAGCGGCGCGAGCGGCTCGCGCTGCGCGGCGTCGCGGTGACGTTCTTCGTGCTCGCCGCCTACGTGACCGTCGAGGGCGTGCGCTCGCTCGTGGCGGGGGAGGAGCCCGACCGCTCTCCGGTCGCGATCGCCGTCCTCGTCGCGTCGATCGTCGTCATGCCGCTGCTCGCGCGCGCCAAGCGCCGGGTGGGTGAGCGCCTGCGCGACCCGCTCGTGCTCGCCGACGCCGCCGAGACGCGCATCTGCGTCCTGCTGTCCGTGTCGACGCTCGCCGGACTCCTCCTGCACGCCCTCACCGGGGCGGCCTGGCTCGACCCGGTGGCCGGCTTCGTCATCGCCGCCTTCGCGGTGCACGAGGGCCGTGAGGCGTGGGAGGGCGAGCTCCTCGAGGACGGGGCCGAGGACGACGGATGACCCACGACCACGTGACCGCGACCGGTCGGCACCGCCGCCGGCTCGCCGTCGTGCTCGCGCTCACGCTCGCGATCGCGGCGCTGCAGGTGGTCGGCGGCCTCGTGTCCGGCTCGCTCGCGCTGCTGGCCGACGCCGGGCACATGGTGACCGACGCCGCCGGGGTCGCCATCGCGCTCGGCGCGGCCACGGTCGCCACGCGGCCCCCGACGCCGCGGCGCACCTTCGGCCTGCTGCGCGCCGAGGTGCTCGCCGCCCTCGCCAACGGGCTGCTGCTCGTCGTGCTCGCGGTGTGGGTCGTCGTCGAGGCCGTGCGCCGCTGGGCCGCGCCGCCCGAGGTGACGGGCGGCGTCATGCTCGCCGTCGCCGTCGTCGGCCTGGCCGCCAACCTCGTCTCGCTGCGCCTGCTGCACGGCGGGCGGCACGAGTCGCTCAACGTCCGCGGCGCCTACCTCGAGGTGCTCGGCGACCTGCTCGGGTCGGTCGCCGTGGTGGTGTCCGGCGTCGTCGTCGCGACCACCGGGTGGGTGCGCGCCGACGCCGTGGCCTCCGTCGCGATCGGCGCGCTCATCCTGCCGCGCGCGTGGTCGCTGCTGCGCACCGTGCTCGACGTGCTGCTGGAGGCCACGCCCGCGCACCTCGACCTCGAGGCCGTGCGCCGGCACATCGGCGAGACGCCCGGGGTGCTCGACGTGCACGACCTGCACGCCTGGACCATCACGAGCGGGGTCTCGGCGCTGTCCGCGCACGTGGTCGTCGCCGACGACGCGCTCGCCTGCGGACCCGACGGCGCCGTGCTCGACGAGCTGTCCGCGTGCCTCGCCGACCACTTCGCCATCGAGCACTGCACGTTCCAGCTCGAGCCCGCCGGGCACACCGCGCACGAGGGCCCGCACCACGACTGACGCCGCGCGCGGACCCGGCGGCTCAGGCCTTCTTCTTGGGCCGGGACGGGCCCTTCGCGCCGCGCGAGAACGCCCACAGGTCGATCCCGGCGTCGACGGCGTGCTGGTCGATCGCGGCGAGCTCGTCGTCGGAGAACGACAGGTTCTCCAGCGCGCGCAGGTTCTCCTCGAGCTGGGGCACGCTGCTCGCGCCCATGACGAGCGAGGTCACGCGCGGGTCGCGCAGCGCCCACGCGAGCGCCATCTGGGCGAGCGTCTGGCCGCGGTCGCGCGCCATCCCCGCCAGCGCGCGGACGTGCGCGAGCGCCTGGTCGGTGAGCAGGTCCGGCGACAGCGACGTGCCGCGCGCCGCGCGCGACCCCTCGGGGATGCCGTCGAGGTACTTGCCCGTGAGCATGCCCTGCGCGAGCGGCGAGAACGCGATGCAGCCGACGCCGAGCTCCTCGAGCGTGTCGAGCAGCCCCTCGGTCTCGATCCAGCGGTTGAGCATCGAGTACGAGGGCTGGTGGATGAGCAGCGGCGTGCCCAGGTCCGCCAGGATCTCGGCCGCGCGCCGCGTGTCCGCGGGGGAGTAGCTCGAGATGCCCGCGTACAGCGCCTTGCCCGACCGCACCGCGGCGTCGAGCGCGCCCATGGTCTCCTCGAGCGGCGTCGTCGGGTCGAAGCGGTGGCTGTAGAAGATGTCGACGTACTCCAGGCCCATCCGCCTCAGCGACTGGTCGAGGCTCGCGAGCAGGTACTTGCGCGAGCCGCCGCCCTGCCCGTACGGGCCGGGCCACATGTCGTAGCCGGCCTTCGTCGAGATGACGAGCTCGTCGCGGTACGGGCGCAGGTCCTGGCGCAGCAGGTACCCGAAGTTGGTCTCCGCGGCGCCGTACGGCGGGCCGTAGTTGTTCGCCAGGTCGAAGTGCGTGACGCCCAGGTCGAACGCGCGCCGCACGACCGCGCGCTGCGTCTCCAGGGGCTGGCCGTCCCCGAAGTTGTGCCACAGCCCGAGGGACAGCAGCGGCAGGTCGAGGCCGCTGCGCCCGGTGCGGCGGTAGGTCATGCGGTCGTAGCGGGAGGCGTCGGCGACGTAGGTCATGGCGACACTCTGCCACCGGCGGACGGGTGAACTCCGGTCTGCGGGACCTTTGGGCCGCTCCTCGCCGGGGGTGCGGTCGGAAGGATGCGGCCATGTCCGACGTCGAGCCGCTCCTGCCGCCCGTCCCGGACGTCCGCCGGCCCGTCGACCGACGCGCGCGCCGCGCCCTCGCCGCCCCCGCGCGCGAGGCGCGCGGCGACCGTCGCCGACGGGTGGGCCGCGCGGTCGGACTGGGACTGGGGACGGTGCTCGCGGTCGTCGTCCTCGGCGGGCTCTGGATCGGGTCTCGCGTGGCAGGCGCCGTCGGCGCGCTGCTCGACGCTCGCCCGGCGATGGAGGACCTCGCCACCTCGCTGCGCGAAGGTCCCACGCCCACGGTGCTCGAGAGTGCTCTCGAGGTCCGCGGCGCCGTCGGACGCGCGCACCGGAACGTGGGCGACCCGGTCTGGCGCGCCGCGGAGGTGCTCCCCGGCGTCGGCGACCGCCTGCACGCCGTCCGCGCCGCCGTGACCGCGGCGGACGTGCTGGCGCAGGACGCACTCGACCCGATCGTCTCCCTCGTCGGCTCGGTCAGCTTCGGGCCCTACCCGGAGCGCGGCGAGGGGTACGCCGCCCTCGTCGAGGCCAAGGAGCTCTCCGACGACCTGGCGGCGATCGCGGACGCGCTGACCCGGGCGCACGCCGAGCTCGCCGACGTCAGGACCACCGACCTGTTCGTCCCCGCGGTGTCCGAGCCCTTCGGGGACGCCCTCGCCACGATCGAGGAGGCCTCGGAGGTGGCCTCCGTGCTGCTGCCGGGTGTGGACGCGATGCTCTCCCTGAGCGGCTACACCGGCGAGACCACGAGCCTCGTCGTCGTGCTCGACGACCGCCAGCCGCGCGCGCTCGGCGGCGCGATCGAGGCGGCGTACGCCGTGACGACCGAGTTCGGCGCGATCCGCGACGTCGAGCGGGTCGACGCGGCGGCGCTCGCCGCGGGCTCCGCCGCCGAGGCCTCGCCCTCGGTGCCCGGGGCGGCGGAGCGGCTCCGCGCGGCCGGCGAGGCGCTGACCGGAGCGCCTCCGGACGCGGTCCTCCTCCTCACGCCCGCGGGCGTGGACCGCCTCTGGCGACTGGACCCCAGCCCCGACGTCGAGGGCCTCGCCGCTGTGCTCCCGTCCATGGCGGCGCTGGCCGCCGCCGACCCGGTGACCCGCGACATGGCGATCGACACGGCCACGGTGGCGGCGATCCGGTCCGTGCTCGGCCTGACCCCCCGCGCGGACGAGCTCGCGCTCGCGTTGCGCGACGCGGTGGCCGCGGGCGAGCTGCGCGTGTGGTTCGCCGACACCCGGCTCCAGGAGGCCCTGGTCGGCACCCGGGCGGCTGGCGCCCTGCCCGCCGCCGTCGTGGGAGGCGTCCCGGTCACCGTCGCCCTGCACGCGCAAGGGCCGGGGACCGCAGCGGTCGCCGAGGTCAGGGCCGGTGCGCGCTCCTGCGGCCCGGTGTGGGCGCGGCACCCCGCGGCCGTCCTCGAGGTCACCCTCACGGAGGTGCCCACCCCGCCCGTGGCGCCCGACGTCCCGGACGTCGGCCAGGCGCCGGAGGCCGACGCGCCGGTCGGAGCCGTCGACAACGTCACGACCCTCCTCGTCGGCCTCCCCGACGCCCTCGGGGTCACCGTCGTCGACGGTACGGGCGCACCCCTCCCGTGGTCCGACGAGGAGGTCGACGGGCACCGGCTGGTGCGGGTGGTCGCCGACGGCGCGCAGGTCGTGCGCGTCGAGCTCACCGGTCGGGCCGGGTCGCCGAGCCGGCTCCTGGTCACCAGCCTCGGCGGGGTGCCCGGGGCCATCGACGGTGCCGCGCCGCCACGCTGCTAGCGGGCGGGCTCACCAGGGGGCGGGGACCGTCGGCGCCGCGTCCTGCAGCTCGCCCGCGGACTCCCCGTCGGCCTCCTGCTGGCGCTGCTGGGCCTCGTCGATGCGGCGCTGCAGCTCCTCCCGGCGCTCCGGGTCGGACAACGGGGAGGGCTGGCGCTCCTCGCCCGGCTCGCCCTCCTGTTCGCCTTCCTCGGGGCGCGACTCGTCGGGCGGCTGGGACAGACGCTCGCGCGCCTCGCTCGCCTTGCCGCTCGACCGCTCGGCGGCGCTCTCGAGGTCGTCCGCCGCGGTCCGGTCGCCCTCGCCGCCACCGTCGCCCGTCGACGTGTCACCGTCGCCCTCGTCCCGACCCTCGCCAGCGGCGCCCTCGTCACCGCCCTCGCGACCGGCCTCGGCGTCGTCACCACCCTCACCGGGACCGTCGCCCGGAGCGCCCTCGGGGCGGAGCGGCGGCAGCTCCTGGCAGACCTCGGGCGCGTCCGAGGCGATCGACGCCGCCTCGAGGTAGCGAGCCTCCGCGACGGCGTCGTCCTCGGCGGCGTCGCCCTGCGCCTCGACGACGATCGCGAGGTTGTAGCGGACGGCGCACTCGTCCGGCCCGCGGACGAGCCGCAGGGCCTCCCGGAGCAGCGCCTCGGCCTCCGCCAGCTCGGCGGGCGTCTCCGCCCGGGCTGCGCGTACCGTCCCCTCCGCGAAGGGTGCCTTGTGCGGCTCCACGACGTTCCCCCAGCCCAGCGTGAGCGCCGCCCGGGACGCCAGGTCGAGGTCACCGACGCCGAACGCCGCCGCCGCGACGGAGGCCGCCCCCGACATCGCGAGCAGCTTCAGGCCGACCAGGGCCATCGCGACCAGCAGCGGGGACGTCCAGCGCAGGATCCGACGCCGCAGCCGAAGGCGATCCGTCGCGGTGCTCATCGACGCCTCCTCGGGACGCCCGCGCGGACGATCTCGACGACCGTCGCCGCGAGCTCGACGAGCAGGAGGGCGCCGAGGGCGAGGGCGCCCACCCAGGTCCACTCGGTGCTGCCGGCCGGGACCGCGTCGAGCCCGGCGGCCGCGACCTCCCGCACCGTGGGGTCCGGGATGCGCGGCGGCTCGCCGCCCCGACGCTGGGTGTAGGGCAGGCCGAGCTCGTCGGCGATCTCCGACAGCGCCGCCTCGTCCGCGCGGGAGACCGCGGGCTCGCCCGTCGCCGGGTCGAGCACGAGGGCCTGCTCCGCGCCCTGGCTCAGCTCCGTCGCCGGCATCGTCGCTCCGGCCGCCGTGCCGTAGCCGAGCACGAGGCCGCCCTGCACGAGCGGGACGAGCGGAGCCATCGACTGCCGCTCCTCGGACGAGGTGTGCTCCCCGTCGCCGAGGTAGACCACGACCGAGGAGCGGTCGGGCTGGGCCTCCGCGACCTCCAGGAGGAGGCGGTGGAGATGCGTCACCGCGACGGTCACCGACGTGCCGGTCGAGGAGGCGGCGACCTCCGGGCGCAGCAGCGCCGCGGCCCGGAGCACCGCGCCGGTGTCCGTCGTCAGCGGGACGACGGTCCGCGCCTCGCGGTCGAACGTCACCAGGGCGGCACGCGCACCCGCCCCCGCGGCCTGGTCGACCAGGGTGACGAGGTCGCGGCGCACGTCGTCGAGCCGCGAGGCGGTGGCGCCGTCGTCGCCGGACGCGCCGTCAGTCGCGCCCATGCTCGCCGTGGTGTCGACGACGAAGAAGATGTCCGCGTTCGAGAGCGCGACGGTCTCGAGCTCCGCCGGCTCGGTCGGTCGCAGGCAGGTGGCACCCAGGATGAGCAGTACGAGGACCCGGAGCAGCCACCGGAGCCGCCCGGCGGGTCCCCGCGCGCGCCACAGGCCGCGCAGGCACACGAGCGCTCCCACGAGGAGCGACGCCGCCAGGAGGGGGAGCGGGATCACGGGCTGGAACGTGAGGGCGTCGAGGTTCACGGGCGCATCACCCACCAGAAGCCGCAGAGCAGTCCCATGACGAGCAGGAGCGCCCCGACCTCCCGGCCCGGGACGTCGAACCGCGCGGTCACCGCAGGCCCCTCGATCGTCGTGGACTCCAGCTCCTGGACGATCCGCGTGATCTCGCGGACCGCGTCCTCGCCCGCGCCCGCCGGGTAGACGGCGCCACCGGTCCGCTCCGCGACCTGCGCGAGCTCGAGCTGGGCGGCGGCAGAGCGGCTGTCCGCCGCCAGGACGACGACGGCTGCGTCGTAGGCCTCCGCCTGGAGGGCGGCGTCCGAGACGGTGAACAGCTGGTGGCCACGGGCGTTGAGTTGTTGGTTGTCGGTCGCCAGGATCACGACGCGGGACCGCCGGACCTGCTCGGAAGCCCCCTGCCGGAGCTCGGCGACCTGGACGTCCGCCGTGAAGAGGTCGAGGCAGCCCATCAGCCCGTCGCCGACGAGCGACTGGCCCAGGCCCGCGTGCGTGACACCTCTGGCGAGGTCGGCGAGGCGCCCCGAGGTGAGGCGGTGCTCGTCGAGGTCGCCCTCGGCGACCTCGAGCTGCGTGCGGATGAGGTCGTAGTCGTCGGTGAGGGGGAACACCGGGCGGGGGAAGGTGTTGAAGACCACCAGGCCGATCCGCTCGCCCTGCATCCCGGCGACGAGCCGGCGGAAGGTGCGGATGATCGCGAGGTTCTCGTCCGCCATCGAGCCGGAGACGTCGAGGCACAGCACGATGTCGCGGTTGTCCAGGTGCGACCGGTGCGTCTCGACGACGACCGGGCGGGCGGCGATCTGCGCGCAGAGCGCGATCGCGGCCGCGAGCGGCATCAGCGAGAGGACGAGACCGAGTCGCCGTCGCCCGACCACGCGACGGTAGGCCGCGAGCTCGCGCAGTCGCTCGGTGTGCGCCACGCGGACGTGGCCGCGGCGGCCGCGGGGCCGTCGCAGCCCCAAGGCGCAGGCGAGCACGACGACGGCACCCGCCGCGAGGGCCGCGGTCCGCAGGAGCTCGGGGTGGGTCAGCTCCGGTTCCATCGAGCCACCACCTCCCGCACCGTCGCGGCCAGAGCGGGCACGTCGGGGTCCGCGTCGGGGTCGAACGCGCCCTGGTACAGGTCAGCGACGGCGGCGCGCAGCCGCGGGTCGCCGTCGGCGGCCTCCAGGTCCGCGAGCGTCATGCCGGGGTAGCGCGCACCGGACCACTCCGCCGCGAACCGGCGCAGGGCGAGGGAGAGCTCGCTCGCGGCGGTCGCCGCGTCGAGCGTGCCCCGCTCGTGGGCGGCCACCACCTCGTCGACGCGCCGCAGGCACGCGGTGCGGACCCGCGTCGCGCGGCGGGCCAGGCGGGGCAGTCGGAGCGGCGTCGGGCGCGTCACCAGGACGACCACCACGAGGGTCAGGCCCGCCAGCAGGAGCAGCGCCGCACCCAGCACCGCCCAGGTCGGCGAGTAGGTGAGCGGCGCGTGCAGGATCCGGTCATCGACCATACGGGCGCCTCGCGAGCATCTCGAGGACCTGGTGCACCGTCGCGTCCTCCGACTCGACGCGGCAGTGCGAGACGTGCGCGTCGTCGAGCAGCGCGGCGAGGCGGCGGCGGGCCTCGGCGGCCACCCGGTCGTACTCGTCCGCGATGCTTTGGCGGGCCAGGTGCCGGGGGAGGGCGCGTCGCGTCAGGGCGTCCGCGACGGCGCCGTCCTGCAGCATGCGGGCGGGGTTCGCGTCCGCGACGCTGACCCACAACGTGTCCCGCGCCCGCGCGAGGTGACGGACGGCGCCGGCGAGCGCGTCGTCGAGCTCGACGTCGTCCGTCACGACGACGACGATCGTGTCGCGGCTCGTGCGGCGGCGGGCTTCGTCGAGCAGGGTCACCAGGTCGGGTCGCGCGCGCGCCTCGCCGATCGCCCGGAAGGCGACGTCGAGGAGGCCGTCGAGGTGCCGCTCGCCGCGACGGGCCGGCCGCAGGTCGGTGCCGGCGCGGTCCCCGTGGAGCAGGCCGACCCGGTCGCCGTGGCGCAGTGCCAGCCATCCGAGGATCCCGGCGGCCTGGACGGCGACGGACCTCTTGGGGGCACCCGTCGGGGTGACGGCGCCCATGGTCGCGGCCGTGTCCACCACGAGCAGCAGGACCCGCTGGCGCGTCGTGAGGTAGCGGCGGACCAGCGCCTCGCCGCGCCGTGCCGTCGACTTCCAGTCGATGTCCCGGACGTTGTCGCCCGGCCGGTACTCGCGCAGGTCGTCGAAGTCGAAGCCGCGGCCGCGCGCGCGTGCCGCGTACTCGCCGTCGAGGGCGTCGAGGACGCGGCGCCGGCTACGGACGAAGAGCGTGGACTTGACCCGGACGAGGTGCGACGGCACGGGGCATCACGGGGTCTGGACGGCCTTGACGATGGCGTCGACCACGTCGTCGGGTCCGACGCCGTCCGCCTCGGCGTCGAAGTGCAGCACCAGGCGGTGCCGCAGGACGACGTGACGCAGCGCGACGACGTCCTCGGGCAGCACGTGGTCGCGCCCCTCGAGGAGGGCGAGCGCGCGGGCGGCGGACACGAAACCGAGCCCCGCCCGCGGGCTGGCTCCGCACTCGACGTACCGGGCCAGGTCGGCACCCGCGTACTCGGCGGGCCGACGCGTGGCGGAGACGATCGTGAGGACGTAGCGCAGGACCGCGTCGGCGACGTGGACGTGCTGGACCATGGCCTGCAGCCACCGGACCGTGTCGAGGTCGACGACAGGGGTCGCGCTCGCCGGGTTCCGAAGGGTCCGGTCGGTGTACCGGCGCAGGAGGTCGAGCTCGGTCGCGGGGTCCGGGTAGTCGATGACCTCCTTGAGGAGGAACCGGTCGAGCTGGGCCTCCGCGAGCGGGTACGTGCCCTCCTGCTCGATCGGGTTCTGCGTCGCGATGACGATGAAGGGGTCGGGCAGCGCGTGCGTCTCGCCGCCGATCGTGACCCGGCGCTCCTGCATCGCCTCGAGCATGGCGCTCTGCGTCTTGGCGCTGGACCGGTTGATCTCGTCGAGGAGGACGACGTTCGCGTGCACCGGGCCCAGCTGGGTGCTGAACGTGCCGGTTCGCACGTCGTAGATCTGGGTGCCCGTGATGTCGCTCGGCAGGAGGTCGGGCGTGCACTGGACCCGGCTGAACGAGGCGCGCAGGAGCGACGCGAGGGTGTGCGCGGCCGTGGTCTTCGCGAGCCCGGGGAGCGACTCGAGCAGCACGTGCCCGCCGGCGAGGAGGGCGACGAGGAGGGTGCGACGCAGCCCGTCCTGGCCGAGCACCGATCGCTGGTAGTGGGCCTGCACCTCGGCGAGGATCGCGGCTGCCCGCTCCATGTCCGCCGGGCTGATCCCTCGTGCCGCGTCCGGGGGGCTCGTCGTCATGTCGGTCCTTCCTCACGCCAGTCCGGGGAACTATCGGGGACGGTGGCCGACCAACGCTGCGACGAAGGTCCTGACGACGACGACTTCACCCGGCGCTCCGCGCTCGTCCACCGGTCGATCACCGGCGGACGGGGCCTCCCGTCCCGTCACCCGTCCGGCGTACCGTCACCGCATGACGGACCTCCTCGAGCGGGCGTCCGCCCTCGCGACGCTCGACGACGCGCTCGCCGCCGCGGCGCACGCGGGGCGCGTCGTGCTGCTCGGGGGCGAGGCCGGCGTCGGGAAGTCCTCGCTCGTGCGCGCCCTCGCCGAGCGCCACGAGCGCGCCGCCCGCGTGCTCGTGGGGGCGTGCGACCCGCTGCTGACGCCGCGCGCGCTGGGCCCGCTGCACGACGTCGCGCGCGACGTGGGCGGGGACCTCGCCGCCCTGCTCGCCAAGGGCGCCACGCGGGAGCGGATGTTCGCCGCGGTGCTCGACGAGCTCGACCGGCCCGGGCCGCCCAGGTCGAGTTCTTCACGACCTTCTACGGGCCGACCAACCGCGCGGTGGCGTCGCTAAACGAGGCCGGGGCCGCGGCGCTGCGCGCGGAGATGCTCGACATCGCGCGCCGGTTCGACGTCTCCGACGACGACACGCTGGTCCTGCGCATGGACTACCTCGAGGTGGTCGTGCACAAGGACGAGGCCTGAGGGGAGGGGTCGACGTGAGCACCCGGTCGCGGTGGCAGCCGGCCGACGCCGACGCGCGGGTCGCGGCCGTCCAGGCAGCCGTGTGGCAGCGGATCCTGCCCGCGGGCGGACCGCCGGCCGAGACCTACGTCCGCCGCCCGCGCGCTACCCGCACCCCCTGAGCCCGCGGCTCGCCGAGCCCACCCCCCCCCACGCCGAGTTCGATACTTTCCGGCGAGTTCGAGAGGGAACACCTCTCGAACTCGCCGCGAACTCTCGAACTCGAGGGTGGGGTGGGGTGGGGGCGGCGATCAGCGGCGGGAGAACAGGTCCTGGATGTCCTTGGAGAACAGGTCCTGGCCCTTGATCCGGCTGGTCTCCTCCGGGCCCACGACGTGCCGACGGCCGTCCTCGGAGAGCTGCGACGCGCCGCCCTCGGGCCCGAGGGGCAGCACGATGAGCTCGGGCGCCGGCTTGTACCGGGCGCTGGGCTTGCGGCCCTCGATGAGGTCGGTGATGTTCTGGGCGACCACGGCGGCGTGGTCGATGGCCGCGGAGGCGCGCTTGCTCTCGGGCACGTCGGTGATGTCGCCGACCGCGAACACGCGGTCCTGCCCGACGACGTTGAGGTGCTCGGTCACGCGGATGTGCCCGTCCGGGCGGCGCGCGGCGGCGAGCTCCTCGTCGAGGTAGCCGGTCTGCGGGTGCGACCCGTAGCAGCGGAACCACATCTGCGCCTCGAGCGGGACGCGCGTGGTGGTCTCGACGACGAACGGCGCGTAGGTGCCGACGTCGGCCGGCGGGAGGAAGGCGAGCGGGGCGCCGGTGACGAACTGCACGCCGCGCTCGGCGAGCTGGGCCCGCACGGACTCGCGCAGCTCGGGCAGGTAGTCGCCGGTGGTGAGCACGTCCTCGGCGACGTCGACGATCGTGATGCGCAGGTCCGGGTACGCCGCGGTCAGCTCACCGGCCAGCTCGAGGCCGACCGGGCCGCCGCCGACGAGCAGCGCGTGCTGCGTGCGCGCGAGGTCGTCCCGCAGGCGCGCCAGGCGGGCCGTGGCGACCTCGGTCTCGCTCTCGAGGAACTTGGCCGGGAACGGGTACGCCGTTCCCGTGGCGAGGACGAGGTAGTCGGCGTCGACCGACTCGAACGGCGAGATCTGCACGCGGGTCGGGGACACGCGCCGCGCCCAGTCGTGCACGATGCGGCCGTTCTCGAGCAGCGAGTCGTACGGGTAGAAGACGCGCTCCTGCCAGGACGGGTCCACCGCCGCCCGCAGGGCCGCCGTCGCGTGCACGAACGCGTCCTTGGGCTCGACGAGCACCACGTCGGCGACGCCGTCCAGCCACCGGGCGAGGCTCGCCCCGCCGTAGCCGCCGCCGACCACCACCACCCGTGCCGCCATGCGCTCCGTCTCCTCGCCGTCGTCGGTCACCGGCCATCGTGCCACCTTTCGCCGGTGGCCCGACGCCGGTGGTCACCGCTCAGTCCTCCGGCACCTCGAGCGGGGGGACCTCCGGCGCGGGGCCGTGGAGCAGACCCGGCAGCGCGAGCCGCAGCACACGCTCGGCGATCGCGGGGGCCCGCTCGAGGGGGTGCCCGACGAGGGCGCCCTCGAGCATGGCGAGCAGCAGGACGATGTCCTGCGCGGTGACGTCGGGGCTGACGAGGCCGGCCTGCTGCGACCGGGCGAGCGCGGCGCCCGCGACGACGGCCGCGCGCTCCTCGATGCGGCGCATGCGCTCGGCGACGGCGCTGCCGTCGGGGCTCTCGGTCTCGCGGCTGATGATGACCATGACGCCGCGCGTGCGGACCTGCGAGGCGACCATGCGCGCGAGCAGGGAGAACAGCACGTCGGGCTCGTCGCCGTGCTCGGCGAGCCACTGCTCGTGCCGCGCCACCCAGCGCTCGTAGATCGCCGTGGCGAGGTCGCGGCGGTCGGTGAAGTGGCGGTACAGCGTCCCCCGGCCGAGCCCGGCCCGCCGGACGACGGCCTCGAGGGGCACGTCGGGTCCGGACGTCGCGAACTCGATCTCCGCCGCGGCGACGAGCGCGTCGTAGTTGCGCACGGCGTCCCTGCGGCGCCGCACCGGCTCGGGGGCCTCCACGAAGTGGAGCGTAACGCCGCGAACGCCCCCGGACCTCCGTCCCTCGCCTGGACGCGGCCGTGTCTTTAGACTGGATGCTGAGACGGACGACGCTGTCCGGTTCTTTCGCGCGCCCCTGGAGGGGTGCCGTCGGGCCGGACCGAGGGAGAGGTCACCGATGCAGGAGGCGACGTTCGACCTGGTGGTCGTCGGCAGCGGTACGGGCATGCTCGCCGCGCTCACCGCGGCGGAGGAGGGCCTGAACGTCCTCGTCGTGGAGAAGTCGCCGTACGTCGGCGGCTCGACCGCGCTGTCGGGCGGCGGCTTCTGGATCCCCGGCAACTCCGTGCTGCGCGAGGCCGGCGCCCGCGACAGCGAGGAGCGCATCCGGGCGTACCTGCGCGCCGTGACGAAGGGCGAGGTCGACGAGGAGCGCTGGGGGAGCCACGTCACCTACGGCCCCGCCGCGGTCGAGGTGCTGCGCCGCCGCACCCCGCTGAAGTTCTCGTTCATGCGCGAGTACGCGGACTACTTCCCCGAGCTGCCCGGCGGGTCGCCGGGCGGCCGCGCGGTCGAGCCCGCGCCGTTCGACGCGCGCCGCCTCGGCAAGCACCGCGCGCTCGTCAACCCGCCCGCCCTCAAGGCGCCGCTGCCCATGCCCGTGACGAGCAGCGGCTACAAGTGGCTCAACCTCGCCGCGCGCGACGTGCGCGGCGTGATCCAGGGCGCCAAGGGCATCGGCCAGGGCCTGGGCGGCCTCGTCGTCGGGCGCGAGTACGTCTCGCTCGGGCAGGCGCTCGTCGCCGGCATGCTCGCGGGCCTGCGGCGCATGCAGGTGGCGCTGTGGACCTCGAGCCCGATGATCGACCTCGTCGTCGAGGGCGGCCGGGTGACCGGCGTCGTCGTCCGCAAGGACGGCAAGGACGTGCGGGTGCGCGCCGAGCGGGGCGTGATCCTCTCCGCGGGCGGGTTCGAGCGCAACGCCGAGATGAAGCACCGCTACCAGTCGGAGCACCTCGACACCTCGTGGACGCTCGGCAACGAGCACAACACCGGCGAGGTCATCGAGATCGCGCACGCCCACGGCGCCGACCTGGCGTTCATGAACGAGTCCTGGTGGTTCCCGGCCCTGCCGGTCCCGGGCCCGATGCCGGGCTCGCTGCTCGCCGAGCGCTCGCTGCCCGGCTCGATCATGGTCAACGGCGCGGGCCGCCGGTTCATGAACGAGGCCGTGAACTACATGACCGCCGGCCAGATCATCCTCGGCCTGCACAAGGACGACGACCCGCACATCCCCGCGTGGCTCGTGTTCGACCAGCGGTACCGCAACCGGTACCTGTTCGGCGGCGGCCTCATGCCGCGCCAGCCGCTGCCCCAGGCCTGGTACGACGCCGGGATCGCGGTCCGCGCGGACAGCATCCCGGAGCTGGCCGCCGCGACGGGGCTGGCCGAGCTGCCCGCGACGGTCGAGCGGTTCAACCTCCTGGCCACCCAGGGGCACGACGACGACTTCGGCCGCGGCGAGTCCGCCTACGACCGCTACTACGGCGACCCGAAGGTCACGCCGAACCCCTGCCTCGGCGTCATCGACGCGGGCCCGTTCTACGCGGTGAAGGTGGTCCCGGGCGACCTCGGCACGTGCGGCGGCGTCCGTGCGGACGGGTTCGCACGGGCCCTGCGGCCCGACGGCTCCGTCATCGAGGGCCTGTACGCCACGGGCAACGTCGCCGGCAACGCGTTCGGCCGCGTGTACCCGGGCCCCGGCGCCACGATCGGCCAGGGCCTCGTGTACGGCTACGTGGCCGCGAAGCACGCGGCCGGCACGCTCGCCTGACCTGCGCCGGCCGGGCCGAGCGCCGCCCGGCCGGTCTCGACCGGCAGCCGCCCCGTCCGATCCCTTCCCGGCGGGGCGGCTGCTCGCGTCGTAGGGCCGCGTCGTCCGGGCGCCAGGCGCGCCCGGACGTGCGCGTCAGGCGCCGGCGCCCATCCGCAGCACCTGGCCGAGGCGCTCGCGGCGCCGCACCGAGGCCTCGACGAGGACGACGACGGCGGCCGTCAGCGCGGCGAGGAGCACCGGCGCCGCGACCCACCACGGCACGACCGTCGCGGGGTCGAGCGCCTGCGCGGTGACGAGGCGCAGGTCCAGCGCGCCCGAGAGCAGGCGTGCCGCGCCGACGCCGACCGCGACGCCGCCGGCGGACGCGAGCAGCACGGGCGGGACCATCTCGCCGAGCGCGACCCGGCGCGCCTGCCGGTCGCCGATGCCGAGCGCGCGCAGCGTGGCGAGCGTGCGCGCCCGCTCGCGCGCGTCGGCGGCCGCGCCGAGCACGACGGCGAGGGCCGCGAGCCCGGCGAGGAGCGCCACCGCGGCCCACGTCGCGGCGGTCACCGCCGAGGGCAGCGGGTCCCCGCGCCGCTCCTCGAGCCACGCCGAGCGGACCGCCGTCGCGGCGTCGGCGAGCTCCTCCTGCGCGGCCACGGCGTCGGCCGCGCCCGGGCCGACCGCCCACACCGCGTTCGGCGCGACGTCCCCGGCGACGGCGTCGTCGAGGGCGGCGAGGTCGACGACGACGAGTCCCTCGTCGCGCCCGTCGAGCGCCGGTGCCCGGCCGACGACGGCGACGGGCACCCAGGAGCCGGCCCACTGCACGCCGAGCCCCTCCGCGCTGTGCGCGAGCAGGTCGTCGGACACGAGCGCGGGCAGCGCGTCGTCCGGCGTGGCGCCCTCCGCGCCCGCACCCGGGCCCCGGTACCGGGCCGTCGCGTCGGCGAGCGCGGCCGCGAGGCGGTCGGCGGACGGGCCGCCCGCGAGCGTGTCGCGCGCGAGGCGGGCCAGGTCGCCGGTGGGCACGGCGACGACGTGCGCGGTCACGGCGCCCCACGTGGAGCGGAACCGCAGGTCCTCCACACGGGCGGCGAGCGCGAGGTCGACGCCGGGGGCGGCCGCGACGCGCCCGGCGGCCGCGGCGACGTCCCGCTCCGCGGCGGCGGCCGGGACGACCCGAGCGGTCACGTCCGCGCCCACCGCGTCCCACGAGGCCTGCTCCCGCCCGGCGTCCACGGTCGCGCCGAGCACGCCCGCGAACGCCCCGAGCGCCGCGACGGCGGCCAGCGCGACGAGCGCCGCCGGGTGCGTCGCCGCGCGGGCCCGGCCCGCGGCGAGCAGCGGCCCCGCGTGCCGGGTGCGGGTCGCCACGGCCTGCCCGGCCCGCAGCGCCCACGGCACGAGGCGCAGCACGACGACGGCGCCGGCGAGCGCGACGAGCACGGGCGCGACCGCGACGACGACGCCGCCCGCGGCCACGTCCCGGGCCTGCGCGGACGCGACGGCCCCAGCCGCGGCGAGCACGACGAGCACCTCGACCGCGACGCGGCGCAGCGCGCCTTCGCGGGCCACGCGCCGGCGGCGGGCGTCGGTCACCGGGCGCCGGCCCCCGGCGGCGCGGGCGGCCACCCGCACGCCGAGCACGGGGGAGCAGGCCGCCGCGGCGAGCACCACGGGCGCGGTCGACCACAGCGGCACCGGGCCGGGCGCGACGGCGTCGGCGGCGAGCAGGCCGAGCGCCGCGGCGACGGCGGCCAGCGGCACGGACTCCGCGGCGAGCTCCACCGCGACCGCGGGCAGCGACGCACCCCGAGCGCGGTGCTGCGTGAGCACCCCGCGGCGCCGGGCGGCCAGGAGCGCGGCGGCGAGCACGACGACGAGCACCGCGCCCGCGCCCACGGCGGCGACGAGCACCCCGGCCTGCGCGCGCGCCGCGTCGGTCCGCACCGCGGCGTCGCGGAGGGTGTCGGGCAGGTCGGAGCGGATCTCGGCGAACGGCGCCGTCGGGAGCACCGCGGGGTTCGCGGCGGCGCGCGCGACGGCCTGCGCGACCGCGTCGCCGCCGAGCCCGCGCACGGCCTCGGCGTCGGCCCGGTACGTGTAGGACGCGGAGAAGCTGCCGGGCGGCAGGGCCGCGAAGGCGGCGGGGAACGCGTCGTCGGTGAGGAGGACGGCGAGCGACGTGCTCAGGACGACCTCGTCGCCGCGGGGCGCGGGGGCGAGCACCTCGGGGATCGCCGCCCACGCGCGGTCGTCCGGGTCGACGGCGCGGAACACACCGGCCACGCGGATCTCCGACCGGCTCTCGGTCAGCCCCGGCCCGGGCAGCGGGTCGCCCGGCCCGACGCCGAGGAACTCGGCCGTCGCCTCCGAGACGCCGACCTCGACCACCGACGGCGCGTCGCCGGTGCGCTGCACGGGGCCGCCCGCGAGGTCGGGCGGGGCCACGGGCGCGCGGCCGGCGACCCACTCGACCCGGGGCCCGTCGGGGTGGGCCAGGTGGACGAGGCGCACGGTCGTCTTCCCGAGCGGGTCGGGCGGGTTCGTCATGGTGAGCGAGCGGCTCACCATGACGCGCAGCCCGGCGGGGACCAGGCCGGGCACCTCGGCCGCGACCGCCTCGTCGAGGAGCGCGGCCAGGCGCTCCACCTGGGGCACCACGCCGCGCCGGCCGTCGTCGCCGAGCGGCTGGTCGAGGCCGTGCGACACGACCAGGGTCGCGGCGTCCCCGGCGACCTCGACGGCCGCGGCGGCGGCGTCCCGCTCCACGCGGTCCGCGAGGCGCGGCGTGACCGCGGCGAGGGCGACGGCGAGCGCGACGACGAGCAGCGTGAGAGCGAGCGGCCACGCGTCCGCGCGGGCGCGGCCCAGCACGCTCGCGGGGTCGAGGCCGAGGCGGGGCAGGCGCCGGGGCGCGGCGCGGCGGCCCGTCACGGGTCACCCACCCGCAGGTGCGCCGCGACCGCGCGCCGCACGAGCGCGCCGGCCGCGGGGGCGGCCACGGCGGCCGCGCCGACGAGGAGCACCGCGACGAGCGCCGCCTGGGCGGGCCACGGCCACACGGGCACCGCCGGCGGCACCGGCGCCTGCCCGCTCTCGGACACCGGCAACAGCGGCGTGAGCAGTCGCGCGACGACGGCGCCGACGCCGACCCCCGCCGCGACGACGACGGTGCTCACGGCGGCGTGCTCGGCCATGAGGGACGCGAACACGGCCCGGCGCGAGACCCCCAGCCCGAGGAGGCGGGCGACCTCGACCGCGCGCGGCTCGAGCGTCGCAGCGGTGTCCAGGCCCGTGCCCGCGAGCGCGAGCGCCACGGCGGCGACGACGAGCAGGAGCAGCGCGGCGACCACGCCGACGCGCAGCGGGCCCGCGCGCAGCGCCGCGGCGACCTCGGTGCGGTCCTGCACCACCAGGCCCGCGTCCGCGAGGAGGTCGGCCGTGGCACCCGGGTCGTCCGTCGGCACCCACCACCGCTGCGTCAGCGGCCGCAGCGCCCCGCCGACGACGAGCGCGCCGGTCAGCGCCTGCTCGTCGACGAGGATCGCCGACGCCGTCGGCGCGGCGGGCACGTAGGGCACCACCGCCGCCACGCGCCCGGGGACCCGGACCCCGCTCACGTCGACCGCGAACGCGGCGCCGGGCTCGAGGGACAGCGCCTGGGCGATGTCCTGGGTGACCGCGAGCGGCACGACCGCGCCCGAGGGGAACGGGGACGCGACGACCCCCGGGTCGCCCCACAGGCCCCCGAGCTCGACGCGCCCGGTCACGTGCACCGTGCCCGCGTCGACCTCCACCTCGCCGTGCTCGAACCACGGCCAGCGCGGGTCGTCCTGCCGCAGGTACCAGCGCGACGGCGCAGGGCCCTCGCGCCCGGGCAGGCTGACCGCCGCGTCGAGGTCGACGGTGCCGGCGAGCTCGCCGGGGTCGGGCGGGCGACGCGCCTCGAGGTGCACCGCGAGGAGCGTGAGGTCGCCGTCGGGCACGCCGGCGAACGGGGTGTCGACGCCGGCGACGACGAACGGCCGCGGCGTGCCGTCGGCGGGCACGGGCTCGCCGCGCAGCACGGTGCGCCCGCCCCACGCGTCGACCAGGACGAGGGTCGGCGCGACGCGCAGGCCCGGGACGTCCCGGCTGAGGCTCGCCGTGACCGTGACCCCCTCCGCGCGGCCCGTGTCGTCGAGCCGGACCGGCAGCCCGGCGACGGGCTCGGGCGCCATGCCGGCGGTCGTCGTCGGCCAGTCGGACCCGTCCAGGCGGCCGCGCACCACGTCGGCGCGGCGGGTGTCGAACGCGACGAGCGTGGCGGCCGAGCCGCGCCCCGCGACGTCCACGCCCAGGCCCACCTGGACGAGGCTCACGGGGACCGGCTCGGCGCCCGACGCCGCGGCGACCACCTCGCCCCCGGGCAGTCCGTCCGCCGCGGGCAGGACGGCGACGTCGGCGCCCACCCGCGCGTCGGCCTGGTCCCGCTGCGAGCCCGCCCACGTCGCCGCGAACGCGGTCGCGAACGTCGCCGCGGCGGTCGCGAGCACGAGGAGGAACGCGACGGGGGCCGAGTGCGGGCGCCGCGCGACCTGCCACTCCGCGAGCGGGAGCACGAGGCGCCGCGAGCGGGCCGCGCGGGTCTCGGCGAGGCGCTCCACGAGCGGGACGACCCGCAGCGCGAGCAGCGACGCGGCGAGGAGGCACACCACGGGGGCGGCCACGAGCACGGGGTCGGTCCCGCCCTCGGAGGCGAGCAGGTGGCGGCGCAGCTGCAGGTAGGCGGCCACCGCGAGCGCCAGCGCGGCGAGGTCCGCGCCCGAGCGCGCGACGGCCTGGCGGCGCCCGCGTCCGGTGCGGCGCCGCGCGCGGTCGCGCCGGCCCAGCCACGGCAGCACGAGCGCGAGCCCGAGGAGCGCGGCGGTCCCCACGCACGCGGCGACGAGCGTGCCGTCGGCCCGAGCAGTCGCGGGCAGACCGGCGGCGGCCACCTCGGGCGCGCGCAGCAGGGCGCGGTAGGCGGCGAGCGCGACCGGCACCGCGAGCGCCCCGCCGACGACGGCGAGCACCGCCGCCTCGCCCGCCGCCTGCGCGACGAGCTGGGACCGGCGGGCGCCGCGCGCCACGAGCAGGGCGGCCAGGCCGGCGCGCCGCACGACGAGCAGCCGGCCCGCGAGCCCCAGCGCGACGGCGGCGAGCGCGACGGTCACCACCCCGACCACGCGGACGACGTCGCCCGTCACCTCCTGCTGGGCGTGGGCGCCCGCGATCGTGCGGGGCAGGCGGCTGGCGGCGACGACGGTCGTGGCCTCGCCGCCGAGCAGGTCGGCGAACCGACGGTTCACGCCCGCGAGCCCGGCGCGGACCTCCGCGAGGCGCTCGGGGGTGGCGGCGGACACGTCCGGGTCGAGCCACAGGCTCACCCGGTCCGCGGGCACGACGGCGCCGAACGCCGCCGCGTCGACGACGAGCGGGCCGGCCGTCGGCACGGCGCGGCCGCCCTCGCCGGGCGCGATCCAGGCGGCGTCGTACCCGACGCCCTCGAGGACGTCGCGGGTCCACGCGCCGACGTGCGGGCGGACGGGCTCGAACACCCCGACGACGGCGAGGGTGAGGCCGCCGCCGGCCGCGTCGTCGTCGCCCGCGTCGTCGTCGCCCGCGGCGAGCCGGACCTCGTCGCCGACGCCGACGCCCAGCGCGTCCGCCGACGTGCGGGGCAGGGCCGTCTCCCACGCCCCGCCGGCGCGGCCCTGCGGCCAGCGGCCGGCCACGAGCTCCGCGTGGTCGGCGACGTCGTCGGCGGCGAGCAGGTACGCCTGGCCGGGGTCGTCGTCGGCGGCGCCGGGCAGCGGGGTCGACCGGCCGGCCAGGGGGAGCGGGGGCGAGGAGTACCAGGCCGACGTCGTCGAGCCGAGGGGCGCGAGGATCCCCGCGGCCTCCGCCGCGGCCGTGGCGACCGGGCCGTCCGGGGTCGCCGGGTCGGTGCGGGCGCGCGCCTCGTCGCTCGTCCCGCCCGTGACCCGGAACGCCACCGTGAGCCGGACGTCGTCGGCGGGCGCGGCGCGGACCGCGGCGACCACGGCCGCGTCGCCCGCGTCGGTGAGGAGCAGCGCGCACGCCCCCGCCACCCCGGCACCCGCGACGAGCACGGCCAGCACCGCCGCGAGGAGCGGGAGCTGCGTGAGCGCGCGGCGCGCCACCAGTCCCGCGCCGCTCACCCCGCCACGACCTGCCCGTCCGTGATCCGCAGCACCCGGTCCGCGAGCGCGATCATCACCGGGTCGTGCGTGGACACGATGGTCGTCATGCCCTCCGCGTCGACGACGGCCCGGATGAGCGCCATGACCGCCAGGCCCGTCTCGCTGTCGAGCTGGCCGGTCGGCTCGTCCGCGACGAGGAGCCGCGGCGAGGCGGCCAGCGCGCGGGCGATCGCGACGCGCTGCTGCTGGCCGCCGGACAGCTCGTCCGGCCGCTGCTCGGCGTGGTCCCCGAGGCCGACGAGGTCGAGCAGCAGGCGCACGCGGCGCTCGCGCTGGGCCACCGGCAGGCCGCGCAGCCGCAGCGGGATGCCGACGTTCTCCGCCGCGGTGAGCACGGGAACGAGCCCGAAGGTCTGGAAGACGAACGCGACGCGCTCGCGGCGCAGCCGGACGAGGCCGGCGTCGTCGAGCGCGGTGACGTCGACGCCGTCGACGTGGACGGTGCCCGAGTCCGGCCGGTCCAGCCCGCCGATGATGTTGAGCAGCGTGGTCTTGCCGGAGCCGGACCGCCCGACGAGCGCGACGAGCTCGCCGGCGGCCACGTCGCACGACACGTCGCGCAGCGCGTGCACGGCCGAGGCGCGCGAGCCGTAGGTCTTGTGCACGCCGCGCACGGTGACCATGGGGGAGCCGGCGGGCGAGGCCGTCGGGGCGGTCGTCCGGTCGGGCACCGTCGGGTCGGGCACGGTGGGGTCGGACGTCCGGTCGGGCACGGCGTCGGGCACCGCGCTCATGCGTCGCCCCTCGGCCGGTCGGGGCTGATGGTGACGTGCTCGGCCTCGAGCGCGAGCCGGACCCGCCGCGACAGCTGCAGCGCCTCGCGGTACTCGCGCGGGACCTGTACGCGGCCCGAGCGGTCCATGACCGCGTACTCCTCGGCGATGACGCCGTCGCCGCCGTCGGCCGGGGCCCGCCGCAGCACCTCGCTGCTCGTGCGCCCGTCGCGGATCGCCACGGTGCGCGACACCTGCTCGCTGACCGCCGGGTCGTGCGTGACCACGACGACGGTCGTGCCGAGCTCGCGGCTCGCCCGGCGCATGGACTCGAACACGTCCTGCGACGTGGCCGTGTCGAGCTCGCCGGTGGGCTCGTCCGCGAGCAGCACCTGCGGGGAGTTCGCGAGCCCGACGGCGACCGCCACCCGCTGCTGCTCGCCGCCGGACATCTCGGTGGGCCGGCGCCCCGCGCAGTGCCCGACGCCGGCCAGGTCGAGCAGCTCGGTCACGCGCGTCCGTCGCTCGCGGCGCGGCACGCCCGCGAGCTTCATGGGCAGGGCGACGTTCTGCGCGCCGGTGAGGAAGGGCACGAGGTTGCGCGCGGTCTGCTGCCACACGAAGCCCACGACCCGGCGCCGGTAGGCGACGCGCTGCGCGGGGGACATGGACATGAGGTCCCACCGGCCGACGCGCACGCGACCGGCGGTCGCCACGTCGATGCCCGACAGGATCGCGAGCAGCGTGGACTTGCCCGAGCCGGAGGCCCCGACCACGGCGACCATCTCGCCGCGGTCGACGAGGAGGTCGAGCCCCTGCAGCGCCTGCACCTCGACGCGGCCGGTGCGGTAGATGCGCACGACGTTGTCGCAGACGATGAGGGCCTCGCGCCCGAACTCCGCGGCCCGCGTCGAGCGCGCGTGCAGGTGCTCGAGAGTGCTCTCCGACATCGCCACCTCCGCCGCGCCGACACCCGAGGCTAGTGCCCACGTGCCCGTCGTCAGGCCAGATCGCGCCGCGAGTCATCCCCTCACCTCCCCCGAGTTCGAGACTTTGCGGCGAGTTCGAGAGGGGAGGACTCTCGAACTCGCGGGGAACTCTCGAACTCGGCGGCGGGGTCTGGCATGATGGGGGGTGTTAGTTAGGCTTCCTAACAAACAACGGAGAGCGCATGGTCGAGTCCCCGGTCCCGCCGCCCCCGTCGGCCCGGCGCGCCACGCGCGCGGCGATCGTCCTCGCCGCCGGGCACGACGCCGCCTCCCGCGACCTCCTCACCCGCCCGCTCGGCGACTCCACCGTCGCCCAGCTCGCGCTCGCCAACGTCCGCGCGCTCGTCCCCGCGGACCGGATCGTCGTCGTCGTCGCGCCGGGGGAGACCACGCTGCGCGACCTCCTCGGCGACGACCTCACCTACGTCGAGCAGGCCGAGCGCCGCGGCACCGGCGACGCCGCCCGCACCGCGCGCGCCGCGCTCCCGGCCGACGCCGACCGCGTCCTCGTCGCGTACGCCGACACCCCGCTCCTGCGCGTCGAGTCCCTGCTCGGCCTCGTCGCGCGCCACGAGCTCACCGGAGCCGACCTGTCGATCCTCACCGCGCGCGTCGAGGCGCCCGACCCCGCGTACGGCCGGATCGTCCGCGCCGGCGGGCGCATCGTCGCCATCGACGAGGACGGCCACGTCGGCCCGGCCGCCGCCCCCGCGTCCGGGCCCGTCGAGGTCAACGTCGGCGCGTACGTCGCCGCGCCGGACCTGCTCTTCGCCGAGCTCGACGCGATGGCCGAGGCCGGCGAGCACCGCCTGACCGACCTCGCCCGCCGCGTCATCGCGCGCGGCCTGCAGATCACCGCGTACCGGATCCACGACACCGACGAGGTCCAGGGCATCAACACCCCGGCCGAGCTCGCCGCGGCCGAGGACATCGTGCTCAAGCGCCTGTTCGTCCCCCGCAAGAACACCGACACCCGCATCGTGTTCGGCACCGGAGGCTGGCGCGCCGTCATCGGCGAGGGCTTCACGCTGCCCAACGTCCGCCGCCTCGCCCAGGCCATCGCCAACGAGGTGGTGCGGCAGGGCGCGGAGGAGCGCGGCGTCGTCATCGGCGGCGACCGGCGCTTCCTGTCGCGCGACGCCGCGGTCGCGGCGGCCGAGGTCTTCGCGGGCAACGGCATCCCCGTGCGCCTCCTGCCCGACGACGTCCCCACGCCCCTGGTCACGTTCGCCGCCCCGTACCTGGGCGCGGCCTACGGGATCATCGTCACCTCGAGCCACAACCCGCCCGAGTGGAACGGCATCAAGGTCTTCCGCGCGGACGGCTCGCTGCCGCCCGACGCCGAGAGCGACAGGTACCAGGACGAGGCGAACGCGATGACGGTCGCCGACGTCGTCACGCTCGACATCGACATGGCCCGCCGCGCCGGCATGGTCGACGAGCGCCCGCTCACCGAGCCCTACATCGACGCCATCGAGCGGATCGTGGACGTCGAGGCGGCGCGCGGCTCGGACCTGCGCGTGGTCGTCGACCCGATGTACGGGACGTCGCAGCTCACGCTCGGCACGATCCTGTCGGACATGCGCGTGCGCGCGGACTTCATCCACGCGGCGCACAACCCGCTGTTCGGCGGCGTCGCCCCCGCGCCGGACCTGCACCGGCTGTCGGCGCTCATCGGGATGATCCGGGACGCCCCGGGCCGCTACCACCTCGGCCTGGCCACCGACGGCGACTCGGACCGGATCGGCATCGTCGACGAGCGCGGCCAGTACGTCACGACGAACGACCTGCTGCTGCTCCTGTACTGGTACCTGCACGAGGTCCGCGGCGAGCGCGGCGGCGTCGTGCGCAACCTCGCCACCACGCACCTGCTCGACCGCCTGGCCGCCCACTTCGGCGAGGAGTCGCGCGAGGTCAAGGTCGGCTTCAAGCACGTCATCGCCGGCATGGCGGAGATCGGCGCGCTGCTCGGCGGGGAGTCGTCCGGCGGCCTGACGGTGCGCGGCTGGCTGCTCGGCAAGGACGGCATCTTCGCGTGCGCGCTCGTCGTGGAGATGCTCGCGCGCACCGGGAAGACGATCTCGGAGCTGCTCGACCACGTGCGCTCGATCACCGGCACGCTGCACATGGTCGAGGCGTCCGTGCCGTCGACGCCGGAGATGCGGGTCGCGGTGCCGCGCCGGCTGGCCGCGGACCCGCTCACGCACGTCGGCCCGTACCCCGTCGAGGGGATCAGCCACCTCGACGGCGTGAAGATCCGGCTCGCCGACGACAACTGGGCGCTGCTGCGGTTCTCCGGCACCGAGCCGCTGCTGCGCATGACCGCCGAGGCGGACACCCCCGAGAAGGCCCGCGAGCTCCTGGGCTGGCTCGAGGGGTTCGTCACCGCCGGCGTCTAGACCCGCCGACCCCGCGGGCCCGGCCCGCCCGACCACCCGCCACACACGACCACCCGCCACGCACGACCACCCGACCCGCCCGACCACCCGCCCCACCGAGCCCTCACCCGACAGGACCCGCGCATGCGCTACGGCCGCTTCGACACCGCCGCCGACGAGTACGTCGTCGAGCGCCCCGACGTCCCGGTCTCGTGGACGAACTACCTCGGCACGAAGAACCTGTGCACGGTCATCTCGCACCACGGCGGCGGGTACTCGTACTACCGCGCCTCCCAGACCGGCCGGATCACGCGGTTCCGCCCCAACGGCGTCCCCATGGATCGCCCGGGGCACTACGTCTACGTGCGCGACGACGCCGACGGAGACTACTGGTCGATCTCCTGGCAGCCGGTGGGCAAGCCGCTCACGGAGCCCGACGCCGAGCCGGAGCCCGACGGCGCCCCGCACCCGACCGCGCGGTACACCGCCGCGCACGGCATGGGCTACACGCGCTTCGAGTGCACCTACCGGTCGATCCGGGCGAGCCAGACGGTGTTCGTGCCGCTGGACGACGACGTCGAGGTCTGGGACGTCGTGCTCACCAACACGGGCGACCGCCCGCGGCGGCTCACGGTCGCCGGGTACGTGGAGTTCAGCTTCCACACGATCACGATCGACAACCAGAACCTGCAGATGTCGCTGTACGCGGCGGGCTCGTCCTACGCCGACGGGATCATCGAGTACGACTTCCACTACGAGCCGTGGACGTACCACTTCTTCGCCTCGAGCCGGACGCCGTCGTCGTACGACTCGCTGCGCGACGAGTTCGTCGGGCCGTACCGCAGCGAGACGAACCCGCTCGCGGTCGAGCGCGGCGCGGGCTCGAACAGGTCCGGCACCACGGGCAACCACTGCGGCGCGCTGTTCCACACGGTCGAGCTGGCGCCCGGGGAGACCGTGCGCCTGGCCTACGTGCTCGGCTACGGCCCGCGCGACGGCGTCGGGCGGGCGATGCAGGCCAAGTACGCGGACCCGGCGACCGTCGACGCCGAGCGCGCCCGGCTGCGCGCCCACTGGCGCGCGAAGCAGGACCGCCTGCGCATCCGCACGCCGCACGAGGCGATGGACACGATGATCAACACCTGGACGCTGCTCCAGGCGGAGACGTGCGTGCAGTGGTCGCGGTTCGCGTCGTTCATCGAGGTCGGCGGGCGCGCCGGGCTCGGGTACCGCGACACCGCGCAGGACGTCATGAGCGTCATCCACTCCAACCCGACGCGCACGCGCCAGCGGATCGTGGAGCTGCTGCGCGCGCAGACCGAGGCCGGGTACGGCCTGCACCTGTTCGACCCCGAGGCGTTCGACCCGGACGCGCCCCGGCGCCCCGACGTACCGAGCCCGACGATCGTGCCCACGCCGAGCCGCGCCGAGCTCATCCACGGGCTGGAGGACACCTGCTCCGACGACCACCTGTGGCTCGTGCCGTCGGTCGTGGAGTACGTGCGCGAGACCGGTGAGCTGTCCTTCCTCGAGGAGGTCGTGCCGTTCGCCGAGGGCACCCCGGCCACGGTCTACGAGCACCTCGTGCGGGCCCTGGAGTTCACGTCGCGGCACGTCGGCCCGAACGGGGTCGCGCTCGGCCTGCGGGCGGACTGGAACGACTGCCTCAACCTCGGCGGCGGCCAGTCCGCGCTGGTCACCTTCCTGCACGCGTGGGCGATCCGGGCGTTCCTCGAGGTGGCGCGCGCGCTCGGCCGCGAGGACGACGTCGCCCGGTTCACCGCGGAGCTGGACCGCATCGCGCGGGTGGCCGACGCCGAGCTGTGGGACGGGCGCTGGTGGCTGCGCGGCTTCACGCGCGACGGCGTGCGCATCGGCTCGGCGGCGAACGAGGAGGGCCGGATCTTCCTCGAGCACCAGGCGTGGCCGGTGATCGCGGGGATCACGACGCCGGAGCGCGGCCGCGCGTCGATGGACGCGGTGACCGAGCTGCTGGGCTCGCCGTGGGGGAGCCACCTCAACTGGCCGGCGTTCACGAAGGTCGACGACGCCGTCGGTTTCGTCACGCGCGTGTACCCGGGCGTGAAGGAGAACGCGGCGATCTTCTCCCACCCGAACGCGTGGCCGATCATCGCCGAGGCGCTGCTCGGCCGCGGCGACGAGGCGGTCGCGCGGTACGACGCGCTGTGCCCGTACCTGCAGAACGACGCGATCGAGGTGCGCGGCGCCGAGCCGTACGTGTACTGCCAGTTCGTCTACGGGCGCGACCACGAGTGGTACGGGCGCGCACAGAACCCGTGGCTGACCGGCACCGCCGGGTGGATGTACACGGCGGTGACGAAGTACGTGCTGGGGATCCGGCCGACGCTCGACGGGCTCGTGGTCGACCCGGCCGTGCCGCGGGACTGGGACGGGTTCGAGGTGACCCGGGTGTGGCGGGGCGCGACCTACGAGATCGAGGTGCGCAACACCGGCGGCACCGGGCACGGCGTCACGTCGCTCACGGTCGACGGCGAGCCGCACGACCCGGCCGCCCCGATCGCGCCGCGGCCGGCGGGCTCGACCGTGCGCGTGGTCGCCACGCTCGGCTGAGCGGACCGCCCGTGCGGGTCGCCGCGCGTGCGCCCGACGGCGGGTCAGTCCTCGAGGCCCTCGCGCACCTTGACGTTCGCGTCGGGGTCGCCGGCGCGCAGCCCGTCGGCCGCGGCGGTCAGGAGCTGGCGCAGGGTGTGGCCGGCGAGCACCTTGGGCTCCTTCATGCGCAGGAGCTTCGAGGGCGCCACGACCTGCGCGTCCTCGACGTCGACGCGCACCTGCGTGCGCCCGCCCGAGGCCTGCGTCACGACGCGCAGGAGCATGAGGCGCCGGGTGCCCAGGGCGTCGCGGATCTCGTAGACGTCGGCCTTCGCGGACGTCGAGGTGCGGCGCACGCGCTGGCGGCCGTTCCACACGTCTCCCTTGGCACGGGCCGCCGCGTCGAGGAAGACCTGCTTGACCTGGTCGGGGGTCAGCGACGTCGTCGCGCGCAGGCGGGACCGGACGGGCTGGGCGAGGGACGGCATGGCGGCCAGTCCTACCACGCGACCTGCGGCGACCGGTACCAGGGCAGGCCGGCGGCGTCCCACTGGTGCGCCAGGTGCGCGACGCGCTCGGCGAAGTCGGGCCAGCGCCGCCGCAGCGGCACCGACCACGCGACCTCGGCCACGGCCGCGAGCCGGGGCAGCAGGACCCGGAACAGGTCCTCCTCGGTGCGGACGGTCTCGGTCCACACGGCCGCCTCGACCCCCGTCACCGAGCCGGGCAGCAGCGCGGGCAGCAGCGCGAGCGGCTCCCAGTCGTAGGCCTCGCGCAGGTCGACGTTGCGGCCCCAGGTCGCGCCGACCGGGGCGGGGCCGCTGTCGTACTTCAGGTCGAGGAACACCCGGCTCGCGGGGGAGAGGACGATGCGCGCGCCCTGCCAGGCGGCGTCGACCACCGCCGAGGTGTCCGCGCGCTCGTCCCAGTACTGCACGACCGTGCCCGGGGCGAGCGGGGTCTGCGTGATCTCCTGCCAGCCGACGACGGTCTTGCCGTGCACGCGCACCTGCTCGGCGATCATCGCGACGAGCCCGGAGTACTCGGCGCGGGTCAGCGTCAGGGCCTCCTCGCCGCCGATGTGCAGGTAGGGGCCGTGGGTCATGGCGGCGACGTCGCGCACGACGTCCCGCACGAACGCCTTCGTGGCGGGCAGCTCGGGGTGGAGCCGGCTGAACCCGACCTCGACCCCCGTGTACGCGTCCGCCGGCTCCCCGGTGGGGGTGAGCTCGCCGTACGCGTGCTGCGCGGCGTTGACGTGCCCGGGCATGCCGATCTCGGGGACGAGCGTGACCCCGCGCGCCGCCGCGTACCGCTGCAGGTGCGCGTAGTCGGCGACGGTGTAGAAGCCGCCGGGGCCGCCGTCCACGGCGGTCCGCCCCGACACCTCGGTCAGCAGCGGCCGGGACGGGATCTCCAGGCGCCAGCCCTGGTCGTCCGTCAGGTGCAGGTGCAGGACGTTCATCTTGAGGTCGGCCATGACGTCGAGCACCCGCTCGATCGTCGGCACGTCGTGGAAGTGCCGTGCGACGTCCAGGTGCAGGCCGCGCCAGGAGAACCGCGGGCCGTCCACGACGAGGACCGGCTGCAGCGTGCCGGTACCGGTCCCGTCGGTGCGCACGAGCCGGCGCAACGTGGTCGCCCCGTGCCGGAGCCCGTCGAGGTCGACGGCCGCGACGAGCACGCGCCCGCCGTCGACCTGGACCCGGTAGGCGCCCGACGTGGCCGCGCCCGCCCCGCCGGGCAGCAGGCGGAGGACGACGGCGCCGGGCCGGCCGTCGTCGTCGGCCGCCACGCCCACCTCGGTGCCCAGGAGCGCGGACAGCTGGTGCGCGACGAGGTGCCCGACCGGCTCGGTCTCGCCGGGCGCGACGACCCGCGCGCCGGGTCCGAGCGCCACCGGCGGTCCCCCGCGCACGACGGCGTGCAGGGGTGCCGGGAGGATCGGCAGCGCTCCGGGCCTCACGACACCAGCCAGCCACCTCCGCGCATGACGCGCAAGGCCCTCAGGTCCCCGTCGGTCTCGACGACGTCGGCGCGGCGTCCCGCCTCGAGCGCGCCCACGTCGGTGCGGCCGAGGACCGCGGCGGGCGTGGTGCTCGCCGCGGCGACGGCGTCGCGCAGGCCGACGCCGGCCCGGACGGTCGCGCGCACGACGTCGAGCAGGTGCGCGGTGCCGCCGGCGATCGCCCCGGGGGGCGCGTCCGGCCCTGCGTCGGGGGGCGGGGCGAGGCGCGCGACGCCGTCGCGCACGACGACGTCGACGGGGCCGAGGACGTAGCGCCCGTCGGCCATGCCGGCGGCGGCCATGGCGTCGGTGACGAGCGCGACGTTGGCCGCGCCGACGAGGTCGACGACGGTGCGCACGGTCGCGTCGTCGAGGTGCACGCCGTCGGCGACGAGCTCGACGACGGCGTCGCCGCGCGCGGCGGCGGCGATCGCGGCGGGTACGGGCCCGGCGGCGCGGTGGTGCCAGGACGGCATGCCGTTGAACAGGTGCGTGACGGTGGGCCGCGCCGAGCGCACGCCCGGCGCCGCGAGGAGGTCGCGGGCCTCGGCGAGCGCGCGCTCGGTCGTGGCGGCGTCGGCGTCGGTGTGGCCGAAGGAGGGGAGCGCGCCGGCCGCGGCGAGGGCGGCCACGACGCCGTCGGGGCCGGTGACGCCGGGGACCTCGGGCGCGACGGTCATCGTGACGAGGTGGCCGCGCGCGGCCTCGGCGACGGCGCGCACGAGGTCGGGGCGGCCGTCGGTCATGAAGGCGGGGTTCTGGGCGCCGCAGCGCGCGGGCGCGAGGAACGGGCCCTCGAGGTGGATGCCGGCGAGGTCGCCCGCGTCGGCGAGGTCCGCGAGGAGCGCGGTGCGCGCGAGCAGCACGTCGGGGGCGGCGGTGACGAGCGAGGCGACGAGCGTCGTCGTGCCGTGGCGCAGGTGCTCGGCGGCGGCGGTGCGCGCGGCGTCGGCGTCGGCGGCGTCGGGGAAGCCCCCGCCCCCGCCCCCGTGGCAGTGCAGGTCCACCAGGCCGGGCAGGTACGTGCGCGGCCCGGGCGGGGGGAGGGGCGTGCCGGGCAGGTGGGCGGCCGCGCCCTCGGCCGGACCGACCCAGGCGATGCGGCCGTCCTCGACGACCACGACGCCGTCGTCGAGGACCGCGTCGGGCGTCACCACCCGGCCGCGCAGGACCTCGCGGGCGGGCCCACGCGAGGGCCCGGCGGCGGCGTCGGGAGCGGGGAGCGATGTGGCCGGCACGACTCGATCTTCTACCCTTGACACGAGTTTGTAAAGAAGGTTCACTAACAAACATGGTCGCCGTGCCCGCGCCCGCCACCGCCACCACCGTGGCCGGCCGCACGCGCGCGCTGCGGCCGACGAGCAAGGTCCTGCCCGGCCACGCCCGGGCGACCCACCGCTCGATGGTGCTCCAGCACCTCTTCCACTCCGGCCCGGGCTCCCGCGCCGACCTCGCACGCAGCACGGGCCTCACGCGCGTCACGGTCTCGGACCTCGTCGGCGAGCTGCTCGCCGAGGGCCTCGTCGCCGAGCTCGGCCAGGACCAGCAGGAGGGCAAGGTCGGCAAGCGCGGCACGCTCGTCGGCCTGCGCGCCGAGGCGTTCCAGATCGTCGCGGTCGACCTGCGCGACGACGAGCTCATCCACGGCGCGCTCGTGGACCTCATGGGCACGGTGCTCGAGCAGCGCTCGGCCCGCTTCACCTCGCCGCGGGGCGAGGCCGCGCTCGCGGACCTCACCGAGTTCTGCCGCGAGCTCGTCGGCGCCGCGACCGCCCCGGTGCTCGGCGTCGGCGTCGGCTCGCCCGGCATCATCGACGACACCGGCACCGTCCGCGAGGCGCCCAACCGCGACTGGTACGACCTGCCGCTCGCCGAGCGCCTGACCGCCGAGCTCGGCGTCCCCGTGCACGTGGCGAACGACGCCGACACCGCGGCGCTCGGCGAGTTCACCTACGGCGGCGCGTCCGGCACCGGTCTCCTCGTGCTCACCGTCGGCCAGGGCGTGGGCGCGGGCGTCGTCGTCGACGGCGCGCTCGTCTCGGGCCACAACCACGCGGCCGGCGAGCTCGGCCACGTCACCGCCGTCGACGAGCGCGACACCGCCGAGGGTCCCCTCGGCGCCCCGGGCCCGTGCGCGTGCGGGCGCACGGGCTGCCTCGAGACCGTCCTCGCGCTGCCGGCCCTGCGCCGCCGCGTCGCCGGGCTCGACCCCTCCTCGACCGACGCCGCCCTGGCGTCGGTGGGCCGGCGCCTGGGCATCGTCCTGGCGCCGGTGGTGAGCGCACTCAACCTCGCCGAGGTGGTGCTGAGCGGCCCGCCCGACCTCCTCGGCGGGGCGCTGCTCGACGCGGCACAGGCGGCCATCCGCGAACGCACGATGCCGGTCACGCACCGTGGCCTGCAGCTGCGGGTGTCCACGCTGGGGGAGGCGGCCCCGCTCTCCGGGGCGGCCGTGCTCGTGCTGTCCGGTCAGCTCGGGGTGACGTGACCACCCCGAGCTGACCGTCCTGGCAGGTCCACAACCCTCCGACGGCGCCGTGCGGCGTCGTCAGCGCACCGGGAAGGAACCCACGTGAAGATGGTACGGAACACCACGAGGCGACGGCGCCTCGTCGCTGCCACCGCCGCGACCCTGGCGGCCGGCATGGTCCTCGCCGCCTGCAGCGGCGACACCGACGAGCCGACCGGCCAGACCGGCGGCGGGGACGAGCCCGCCGAGACCGAGGGTGCCGAGATCACCCTCTGGCTCGCCGGCGGCGACACCCCGCAGGCCCTGCGGGACTACCTCAAGGAGACCTTCGAGGCCCAGAACGAGGGCTCGACCCTGGTCATCGAGGAGGTGGGCTGGGGCGACCTGGTCACCCGCCTGACCACCGCGCTGCCCGACGCCGAGAACACCCCCGACGTCGTCGAGATCGGCAACACCCAGTCGCCGACCTTCACGACCGTCGGCGCGTTCCGCGACCTGACCCCGATCTACGAGGAGCTCGGCGGCGAGGACCTGCTGCAGTCCTTCGTCGACGTCGGCACGGTGGGCGACAAGATCTACGCGCTGCCGTACTACTTCGGCTCGCGCTACATGTTCTACCGGAAGGACCTGTGGACGGCCGCGGGCCTCGACGTCCCGCAGACGCTCGGTGAGTTCGCCGACGCCGTCGCCCAGCTGCGCACCGACACCATGTCCGGCTTCGCCATGGGCGGCCAGGACTGGCGCAACGGCATCTCGTGGGTCTTCGCGTACGGCGGCGAGCTCGCCGTCGAGGACGGCGGCCAGTGGACCTCGACGCTGTCCGACCCGAAGACCATCGAGGGCCTGAAGGCGTGGCAGTCGGTGTACCAGACCGCCTCCAACGTCCCCTCGACCGAGCGCGACGTGGCGTACTGGGACTTCCTCAACGACGGCACCGACGGCACCCCGCCGCTCGCCGCCACGATCATGGCGCCGGGCTGGGCCCGCTGGTCCATCGGTGACCTGGTCACCAACGACGCCGGCGACGAGGTCCGCGACGGCATGGCCGACGCCGACAAGTGGGGCATCTTCGGCCTGCCCGGCGTGGACGGCGGCCTGGCGCCGGTGTTCGCCGGCGGCTCGAACATCGCGATCTCCGCGAAGTCGCAGCACCCCGAGCTCGCCGAGAACCTCCTGCGGATCATCTTCTCCGCGGAGTACCAGACGATGCTGGCGGAGAACGGGCTCGGCCCGGCCAACGCCAACTACGTCGACGCGCTGGGCGACGACGAGTTCGCCCAGACGATGATCGCCACCGCGGCGGCGTCCAAGCTCACCCCGGCCGCGCCGGGCTGGGCCGCCGTCGAGGCCGCGTTCGTCTACGAGGAGCTGTTCCAGAAGATCGCCGAGGGCGGCGACGTGGCCCAGCTCGCCGCCGAGTACGACGAGATCATCACGCCGATGCTCAACGGCTGAGGCCGTGCGGGGGCGGCGGCCCGGCGCCGCCGCCCCCGCCCCTCACCGCCCGTGGCCGGTCCGCCGGCGCCGTCCCCGACGCACCCTCCCCACGCCTGCCCCTGGAGGCCCTCATGGCGGACACGCTCGTCCGCGCGACGCCGGTCCGGGCGACCGGCCGCCGCCCGCGGCGCGACCCGGCCCGCCGGCCGGCGCGACGTCGCAGCGGCCCGGCCTACCTGCTCGTCCTGCCCGCGGTCGCGATCCTGCTGCTCGGCCTGGGGTACCCGGTCTACTGGCAGGTCGTCACCTCGCTGCAGGAGTACGGCCTCGCGCAGCAGTTCGGCCAACCGCCCGAGTTCGTCGGGCTGGCCAACTACGCGCGGATCTTCGCCGCGGACGACCTGTGGGCCGTCGTCGTGCGCTCGATCCTGTTCTGCCTGGTCAACGCCGTGCTCACGGTGGGGATCGGGGTGCTCCTCGCCCTGCTCATGCGCGCGGTGCGCAGCTGGGTGCGCGTCGCGCTCCAGGTGAGCCTGCTGCTCGCGTGGGCGATGCCGATGGTCGCCGCGGTGACCGTGTGGCGCTGGCTGTTCGACTGGCGCACCGGCGTCGTGAACTGGCTGCTGGTGCGCATCGGGTTCGAGGGCTACGCCGGGCACAACTGGCTGGCCCAGCCCCTGTCCTTCTTCTTCGTGGCCACCGTGATCATCGTGTGGATGTCGGTGCCGTTCGTGGCGCTGTCGGTCTACGCCGGGCTCACGCAGGTGCCCGAGGAGACGCTCGAGGCCGCGCGCATCGACGGCGCGAACGGCGCGCAGACGCTGCGCTACATCCTGCTTCCGATGGTCCGCCCGGTCCTGGCCATCGTGTTCCTGCTGCAGATCATCTGGGACCTGCGCGTGTTCGCGCAGATCCGCCTCCTGCAGGACGCCGGCGCCCCGGTGTCGGAGACGAACCTCCTCGGCAACTTCATCTTCGAGCTCGGCATCGGGCGCCAGGACTTCGCCGGCGCGGCCGCCGTCTCGATCTTCGTCCTGCTGCTCACGGTGGCCCTGTCCTGGCCGTACGTGCGCAGCCTCATGAAGGAGCTGTCATGACCGCCGTCACGGCCCCCGGCCCGATCGCGGCCGGCCGCGCGCCGGCCCGCGGGTCGGGCCGCGGCTCGGCCTCTGCCCGCCTGCGCCGTCGGGCGCGCTCGGTGCTGCTCGGCGTGCTCGCGCTGGCCGTCGCCGCGCTGTGGGTCTTCCCCGTGTACTGGATGGTGCTGTCCGCGCTGACGCCGGTGGCCCGGCTGCGCGCGACGACGCCGTCGTTCCTGCCCGTGCGGCCCACGCTCACCAACTTCGAGTCCGTGCTCGGCGGGTCCGGGTTCACCAGCGCGCTGCGGATGAGCCTCGCGGTCACCGGCGTGACCGTGCTCGCCGTGCTCGTGTTCGCGTTCCTCGCGGCGCTCGCGATCAGCCGCTACCGGTTCCGCGGCCGGCGGTCGTTCGTGCTGACCGTGCTGTTCGTCCAGATGCTGCCCGCCGAGGGCCTGTTCATCGCCCAGTACAAGATGCTGTCGACGACGGGCCAGCTGAACTCGGTCCTCGGCGTCTCGGTGCTCTACACCGCGGCCGTCGTGCCGTTCACGGTGTGGATGCTGCGCGGGTTCGTCTCGAGCGTCCCGGCGGACCTGGAGGAGGCGGCGATGGTCGACGGCCTGTCGCGCTTCCAGGCGTTCCTGCGGATCACGCTGCCTCTGCTCGCGCCCGGCCTCGTGGCCTCCGGCGTGTACGCCTTCCTGCAGGCGTGGAACGAGTTCACCGTCGCCCTGGTCGCTCTGCCCGCGGAGAGCGCGCACACGCTGCCGCTATGGCTGCGCTCCTTCCTGCAGGCGTCGGCGAACCGCGGCGTGAACTGGGCCGAGGTCATGGCGGCCTCGAGCCTGATCGCCGTGCCGGTCATCGTGTTCTTCCTGCTCGTGCAGGGCCGCATGACGTCGGGCCTGGTCTCCGGGGCGGTGAAGGGCTGATGGCGACGAGCGCCGCGCTCGACGAGGGCGCCCAGGTGCGGGCCGGCCGCGCGGACGGGCTGCGGGTCGGCCTGGACGTCGGCGGGAGCAAGGTCCTCGGCGTGCTCGTCGACGGCCTGGCCACCGGCGTCGAGGTGCGCCGGACCCTGCGCCTTGCCACCGACCACGGCACCGAGGGCGTGGTCGGCACCGCCGCCGAGGTGGTCCGCCGCCTGTGCGCCGAGGAGGGCGTCGCGCCGGGGGACCTCGCCGGCATCGGCCTGGGCCTGCCCGGCGTCGTCGACCCGCGCACCGGCACGGTCTCGCACGCGGTGAACCTGCGCATCGACCTCGCCGAGGTCCCGGTGGGCCGGCTGCTCGCCGAGCGGCTCGGGGTGGCCGGGCGCGTGCCGGTCACCGTGGAGAACGACCTCAACGCCGCGGCCCTCGGCGCCGCCGAGGTCACCGGGCACGCGGACATGGCGCTCCTCGCGCTCGGCACCGGCCTCGCCGCGGGCCTCGTCCTCGACGGCCGGGTGCGGCGCGGCGCGGCGGGCGCGGCCGGCGAGATCGGCCACCTGACGTACCGCGCCGACGGCCCCGCGTGCGCGTGCGGCCAGCGCGGCTGCATCGAGGTCTACGCGTCGGGCGCCGCGCTCGACGCCGCCTGGCCCGACCCCGAGCGCCCGGGCCCGGTGGCCCTGTTCGAGGCCGCCGACGCGGGCGACCCGCAGGCGGTCCGGGTCCGGGACACCTTCGCCGACGCGGTCGCCTCCGCGGTGCGGGTGCTCGTGCTCGCGCTCGACGTCGAGCACGTCCTCCTCGCTGGGGGCGTCGCCCGCCTCGGCGAGCCGCTGCTGCGGGCGGTGCGCGACGCCGTCGGGCGCCAGGCGGCCGCCTCGCCGTTCCTGACGAGCCTCGACCTGCCGGGCCGGCTCGAGCTCGTGCCGGACGCCGTGCCGGTGGGCGCGGTGGGTGCGGCGATCGCGACCCGCGCGACGTCCGCGGGGACCGTGTCCGACGCCGCCGCGACGCCCGCGGCGACCGACGGGAGGATGGTCTGATGGAGGTCGTCATCACGACGCCGGCCGAGTGCGCGAGCCTGGCCGCCGACGCCGTCGAGCGCCTGCTGCGCGACAAGCCGGACGCGGTGCTCGGGCTCGCCACGGGCTCGTCGCCGCTCGCCCTGTACGAGGAGCTGGTGCGCCGGTACGAGTCCGGGCGGATCTCGTTCGCCCGGGCCCGCGCGTTCCTGCTCGACGAGTACGTGGGCCTGCCCGCGGACCACCCCGAGCGCTACGCGGCCGTCATCGAGCGCGAGCTCGCCTCGCGCGTGGACTTCGCGCCGGGCGCGGTGCGCGCCCCCGACAGCGGCGCCGCGGACCTGGCCGCCGCGTGCGCCGAGTACGAGGCCGCCATCCGCGACGCCGGGGGCGTGGACCTGCAGGTGCTCGGCATCGGCACCGACGGCCACCTGGCCTTCAACGAGCCGGGGTCGTCGCTCGCGTCGCGCACGCGCATCAAGACGCTCGCCGAGCAGACCCGGATCGACAACGCGCGGTTCTTCGACGGCGACGCCTCGGCCGTGCCGCGGCACGTCCTCACGCAGGGGCTCGGCACGATCCTCGAGGCCCGGCACCTCGTGCTGCTCGCCTCCGGCCGGGCCAAGGCGGAGGCCGTGCACCGCATGGTCGAGGGCGGCGTGAGCGCGATGTGGCCGGCGTCCGTGCTGCAGATGCACCCGCACGTGACGGTGCTGCTCGACGACGCCGCGGCGTCCCGCCTGCAGCTCGCCGACCACTTCCGCGAGGCCTGGGCGCACAAGCCGGAGTGGCAGGGGCTGTGACGGTGGTCCCGTCGGGCCGGTGACGGTCGGGCGGGCGGCTGCCCACGAACCCCGGCTTCACACCGTGTGCCCCCCGGTAGGCTGCCCGGCGGACTGGTCGAGGAGGACGCGTGACGGCTGGACGGGTGTCGGGGGGCGTGCTCGCGACCTCGCCGGCGCACGTGCCGCAGGGCCCTCCGCAGACCCGCGCGCAGGCCCGCGTGGCGAGCCGGGGCGAGGTCCCGCCGCCCGCGCCGGGCCGCCGTCGTCGCCGTGGCCCCACGCACGCCACGCAGGTGCGCCCGCGCCGGTTCTGGCCGTGGCTCGTGCTGGTCCCGCTCGCGCTCCTCGTCGCGGGGGCGTCCTGGATCCTCATGGACCTGCGCACGGTCCGCGCCGAGCTGCTGCAGGCGGCCCAGCACGTCGCCTTCCTGCGGGCGGACGTCGTCGCCGACGACGACGCCGCTGCGGCCACCGACCTCGCCGGCCTCCGGGAGCACGCGGCGGCGGCGCACGAGGCCACGCAGGGGCCGCACTGGGCCTTCGCCGAGCGCCTGCCGTGGGTGGGGACGAACGTGGACGCCGTGCAGACCGCTGCGGCGGTGATCGACGACCTGGCCGACGGTCCGGCGAGGACGCTGCTGGACGCTTTCGAGCTCGCGGAGCCGGCCCGGCTGGTGCCGGTGGAGGGGCGCGTGGACCTGGCGCCGTTCGTGGCCGCGACGCCGTCGGTCGCCCAGGCCGACGCCGCGGTCCAGGAGGCGGCCGAGCGCCTCGCGGCCGTGGACCGCGACCGGCTGTGGGACGTGGTGGACAACGCCTTCGGCGAGGTCCTCGCCCAGGTGAACGACCTCCGCGCGGCGACGTCGACGGCCGCGCGCGTGATCCGCCTCCTGCCGCCGATGCTCGGCGCCCAGGGCCCCCGTCACTACCTGCTCCTCGTCGAGGACGCCGCGCAGGTGCGCGCCTCGGGCGGCGCCCCGGCGGCGGCGCTCCTCGTCCGTGCGGAGGACGGCGTCGTCTCCGTCGTCGACAGCCGCCCGGGTGCGGAGCTCGCGGCGGCGGCGTCCGGCGTCGAGCTCAGCCAGGCCGAGCGCGACCTGTTCGGTGACGCCCTGGCCGCGGGCCTGCGCGACGTGGGCGTCACCCCGGACTTCCCGCGCACGGCCGAGCTCGCCCGCGAGGTGTGGCTGCAGCACGTCGGCGGGACGGTGGACGGGGTGCTCGCGGTGGACGGGGGCGCGCTCGCGCTGGTCGTGGGGGCGACGGGTCCGGTGCCGCTGCCACCCGGCCCGGTCGCCGACGTCGCGGAGGGCCGGCTGACCGCGGAGAACGCGGTCGGCGTGCTCGGCACCGAGGCGGCCGTGCACCTGCCCGACCCCGTCGCGCGCGACGCGTTCGTGGCGCAGACCGCGTCCTCGGTCCTCGGCGCCGTGGTCGCGGGCCCGCACGACCCGACGGCGCTCGTGACGGCGCTCGCGGACGCGGCCCGGCAGGGCCGGCTCCGGCTGTGGTCGGCGGACCCCGACGAGCAGGCCCTCCTCGCGGGCACCGTGACCGCGGGCGAGCTGCGCGGCCGGGCGGGGGACGCGGCCGTCGTCGGTGCGTACGTGAACGAGACCGCGGGCACGCGGATGGGCTGGTACCTCGACACGACCGTGGCGCTCGAGCAGGTGGGGTGCCTGCCCGACGGCGGGCGGCAGGTCGCGGTCACGGTGACCCTGCGCAACGTGGCGCCGGCGGACGCCGGTGCGACGCTCCCGCCGCAGGTGACGGGCGGCGGCGCCGTGGTCCCGGCGGGGGAGGTGGCCGCCGAGGTGCTCGTCTACGCCCCGGCAGGCGGCGTCGTCGAGTCCCTCACCCTGGACGGGGAGGCCGTCGACGCCGCCACGCAGGAGCACGCCGGCCTTGCCGTGGCGCGGACGCCGGTGCGGCTCGCCCCCGGCGAGCAGACGGACCTCACGGTGACGATGACCGCGGGCACCGCCGGCGAGGGCCCGGTTCTGCTGCGCACGACGCCGCTGCGCCTGCTCCAGGTGGGCGACCCGCTGCCCGCCAGCTGCTGACCGACGGGCGTCCGTCGCCGGCGACCCGGGCCAGGAAACGGACACCCGTGTCCCGCGACGGCCCGCCGGAGCGCTGGGTGACGTTCGTCACACCCCGGCGGAACGCCACGAACGCGCCGGGTGATCCCGGTCAAAGTGGGCCGTCGGTCCGATGTCCGCGCTCTCGCGTGCCGTAGCCTCTTGCGACGTGAGTTCCGGACACGCGCCTCAGCATGCCGAGCGTCGCACCGCCGAGCTGCCGCTCGCCGACCAGCTCCGGTCCTTGATCGAGCGAACGGAGAGCGTGCCGTACGACCTCACCGAGCCGGTCGCCCGCGGGCTCGCCGACGAGCTCACGGCGCTCTGCTGGAAGTACGTCCGGTCGGGGGCCACCGAAGCCCCGCCGTGGGTGTGGGGGCCGAACC
>Ga0310832_100142_pt1 | contig 97943 bp, 78 predicted proteins | sample WT_ome_7_FD_201303 | JGI IMG/M metagenome (GOLD analysis project Ga0310832, IMG submission 201303) | Sorghum-adapted microbial communities enriched on wild type (WT) sorghum from Joint BioEnergy Institute, Emeryville, California, United... ...
CGAAGATTAACTTGGCCGTTAATTACGAAGGGGATATATTCGCTATGGGTGGGTCATTTTCTTTCCGGCGAACCTGGGTCAATTATATCCCGGCGGTGACACGAGCGGAGCGAAGCGAAGGGAGGCCGCTCGGAATCCGACCGCTAAACAAGCGATCATCCCCCACACGTGGGGGTTTTACTTGCCGTTGTTTATGGTATAATATGTGAACAGGATCTTGTGCATCATAAAAAGGACCGCAGGTGCTGCTACACCTACGGTCTGTACAATAGACGTTCCCCACAAGGGGGGCGGCTCATTGTTTACAGTGGAGTAGATCACCGGTTGCCAAACTCAAGGGTGATCTACTTTTTCTTTGGGAACGACAGCAATGCGACAATCAACAATCCGAAAGAGATCATCAGGCTGATTGCCTCGTACACTGTCATGTTCTCACCCCCTTCCCGCGTGGGATGAGAGGTGAGCCGACCACCCTTGAGGAGCCATATCTATTGTACAAGGTAAATTATACCATGGAATTGTGAGGTCCGATAGTTGAGCGATGTGAAGCCGCTTGGTAACCTCCCGTTTGCACCTGCACTCACTCCCTGAAATTGGTTGAAATATTTTGGGGAACATTGCGTCAAAGTTATTGAAGCAGCTTTTATGGGTGATGGGTTTCAGACAGTAACAGGGAGTGATCATTTTGACATATGCATACAGACGCGCGTTTGCGATCATCCTGGCGGTGCTTCTGGGCATCTTCGCGGGGTGTTCCGGCTCCAATGAGGTGCCGACCCCCGCGGCGGAGCAACCGTCCGATACGAACTCCCAGGCTGGTTCCACTCAGGGATCGGCGTCTTCCGCGACAGGGGAACCATCGCCGGGGGGAAGCGGGGAGAATTCCGCTCCATCCGCTACGACACCTGCCAAGCTGGGAAACGTGACAGCCGTGCGGTTGGCGGATTTCCGCTCGGGCTGGGTCGGCGGCAAAGGGTGGATCGCGCGGACCGACGACGCAGGAAAGAGCTGGCGCGTCCAGCATCAAGTAGAAGGTGCGGTGGAACAGGTATTTGCGCTGAACCACCAGCTGGCGTGGGCGACCGTGGCCCGGGATGGGGCGGCCGACGGTGAACGCCTCCTGTATCACACCAAGGACGGCGGCAAGCACTGGTCGCTTGTGGGCAAGGTGCCGCAGCCGGGATTTCTCCATTTTGTGTCCGGCCAGGAGGGCTTTGTCGCCCATTGGCGGACGACGGACGGGGGAAAAACGTGGAAGCCGCTCCCGGTTCCGAAGCAGCTGACAGGCGATGCCTATTTTCACGACAAAGCGAATGGGTGGGCGGTGACGCAGGAGAACGGCGTCTTTCAGGTGATGCGAACCGTCGACGGAGGCCAGTCGTGGAGCGCGGTGATGAAGCGCGAAACGGTTGCCCTGCTCAGCGGTGCGGTCATCCGTTCGGCCGGAAAAGATGACGCCTGGATTCAGTGCATCGGGGGATACGGCATGAACCAAACCTCCTATTCCCTGTTTCACACCACGGATGGCGGACGGCACTGGCAGACCGTAATCGCGAAGTCGACGGCAGGCGGTGGACCTGCTCCGGGATTCCCCGCCGATTATCCCGGCGGCCCGACGATTGACGGTTCCGCGCCAGGCCCCTTGTACGTGGTCAATCCCGACATCGCCTTCATGGGCGGACGTTGCATGGCGTGCGATCTGCCCAATACGATCGGGTGGACGAAGGACGGCGGCAAAACGGTGGAAAAGGGGACGGAATCGTTCCCTGGATTTGGGGATATGCTGTTGGCCTTTGAAGACGGGAACAAGGGGTGGTTGATCTGCTCGGATTCCAAGGAACCGACCGTCATGTACACGACGGTGGATGGCGGCAAGCATTGGGCGAAGGCGCACGTGTTTGACTAGCGTTCCGGGAAACGGGGGACTGGCGAAATTCGTTTGCCCCTATGATAGGGAAGCATGGTTCGGAACGATTGGTTCTGAAGCGGTCAACAAGTATTGGCGGAACAACCCTTCTTCCGGCTGATGGGGCCGGCTTGCAGATTCGAGCTTGGCGAAGCGGCGTGCTGACATTCCCCGTGCGTAAAGACATAATGCAGAAACGGGTTAATGCACGGCGCACGGGTGAAAAAAATCGAAAAAGCACCAGAGGGCGACTGAGCAAAAAACTTGTTAACTCCCATGAAACGGAATTAATTTTATGTTTATGTACGAAAGGGTTTTACTTGTTGTTGTTTATGGAAAATAATCCTGTGTATTATATAAAGGACCGCAGGTGTTGCTACACCTGCAGTCTGTCCTCCACAAGCGAGAGGACAATTGTTAGCTGCGGAGTAGATCACCAGGCTGACAGGTGATCTACTTTTTCTTTTAATACGCAGCATTGCGACAATCTGAAAGAGATTATTAAGCTGATTGGCTCGTCACAAGTTCTCACCCGTGCAGGATGAGAGGTTGAGCTGACCACCCTTGAGGAACTGTATCCATTATACAAGGTGAATTTTGCCATCAACTTTCAAGGTCCGAAAGATGAGCAAAGCCGCTTAGAATCCTTCCGTAGACAAGACAACAAGGGATTCTCTAAAAATAAGGGAGCCATATCAAAAAACTCGGTAGTGAGTTGACGAGACCACATTCAAGGAAGAGAGAGGTTTTTTGAAAATGGCTCAATATCAGATTACTGTAGATGCACAACTTTTGTAGCAACTATTTCTCAAAAATCTTAGATTTGGGGGTGATCAAGCAACCAGAAATGGTAGAATAAGGTTTCTCAAGCTATTGAATGGTGGTCTTATGCTTTAATTTGCAGGAAGCTTGAAATCGTTTCGAAAGATCATATTTGGAATATCTGCATATTCAATGTTGCCTTGACGCTCACTAATTAATAAAGGTCTTGCCTCAATATTGATGATTTGGTTAGGCGGAAAATTTACTTTCCAATACACGGTCAATTGTAACTGTTCTTTTGGATTTAGCTTGACCCCATCTGTTGGCAGCGGCACTTCTTTATTATCGACTAAGATTTTTATGTCACTTCGGTCATATGTAATATAAGGATTATGTAATAATATGCCTTTAATAATAACAGGGTAATCATTGTCGTTTCTTGGGAAAATTGTCAATGGTGTTGATACTGGAAAGACTCCTATATTTTTTCCTAAAGGCATGACTCCGGAAAACACACCTTTATGTACATTTATATTAATATTCCCCAACTCCATAACCTTTCTACCATATTTCGTATGAAAAGCTATCTGGTTAAAAGTATGTGTACCAGTTCTTTGTGACAAAAGATGAACAAACAATGCTTTTTGTTTTAATGTCCCTTGAGGGGGATTTTCTTCAATGATAAACTTCTCAATCTTCACTAAATCGGTATGAGGTAGTAACTCTATTGACTCTATATCGCTTTGATTTAGTTCTAAATCAGGAGAGTGATTAAAGGCAAGATTTAAGATAAACAAATTTTGATAACTATTATCCCAGTATGATTCATAACTACCTTCATTCTTCACTACATAGAATTCTTGGGTCGATACTTCCTGAGTACATGAAGATAATAAACATGATACTGCCAACAATGTGACGAAAAAAAACTTTCTAGACATCATAAATTGTCTCCCTTCTTACACATATCGGCAACTTGCACGCCCCAACTCTATAATTATGCTTCAACTATTCACATCAGGCAGGGCATAGAAGATAGGGGCCTCACTTCGAGCCCCTCCTTCTTATAATTATTCGGTTATCCATCTTAGATGTGTTGGGTAATAGACCTCAACGTATTTTGAGCCAGTAAGGTATTTCCATGTGCCTTTTATGATTGCTAGGGAAGGTGACGCCTTTAAAGTAACCGTTGTGTATGGTTTAACTGGAACGGAGAACTGCGAAGATCTCTCAACAGTATTTGTTGCTTGGTATCCCATTGTTGCATTGAATGCATCCAAAAAATTTGCGTTCACACTAGTATTATACGTCGTTGATTTAGATGCCTTTGCGGTGAACGTGTAATTTACAGTTTGTGAGTAATTATTTGTGTACGATTCGACAGTAAAAGGAAGTCCGCATGCTTTTGACTCACCGCTATAAACCCACTTGTCTAAAAGTAGTGGAGTAATACTAGATGTATCACCAGAATACTCTACTTCGTAAGGAATTTTAAAATATTGAATTTTCGTACTAGAAGAACCTGGTGTTTTGTCATCAGCTCCGCAATAGTTGCCAGAAGGTTTTGTATACGCAAATGCAGTAGGAGTCAATGATGCCATGACAACCGATGCAAAGAGGAAAAGTCCAATGATTTTCTTCATGTACATCTCTCCTTTTTATACGATTTTAATAAGAAATTATTACAAAAATATTCCGACTATCACCTCCTATACCAAAAAAATACATCTTTTTTTGAATTTTGTAAATAGTCATTTCTATATCTTATCTCTTAGCAAAAATGCCTGATCTCCTCTTATGGAAGTTTTTGTAGTTATGTATCCGATCCCCTCTAGTCTAATGCAAATTCTAGAATATCTATAAGTTTGCTGTAGTCGTAGCCATGAGGTCTATAGAAACTTAGGGGACAATAGCAATTTCTAAAATGACAATTGTCAACGCTGCGGAACATCGGAATCTGCAGACGGTCATCTTAGTAGACAAGGAAGACGACATCAAACCCGTCACTATATCGTTGAAAACGGGAGACAGTATGAGCAATGTACAGCTGCGCCGTCTGCTCGACGACATCAGCTGCAGCGAGTCCAAGGAGGACAAAGTCCGGCTCATCCGGTCTCATTTTTTCTCTTTGCACGATTATCTGGATCTGTTGGAGAGCGACTGCCTGTACGGGGAAGATTACGAAGCGCTGTACGCATCGTTTGGTGACACGGAACTGGCGATCTTGTGCAAGATCATGTTCTATGAAGAGTTGCGAGGCGGGGCTGCGGACCTTTACACCATTATCCAGGGGCGGGAAGGGGCGGAGCGCGATTGGCAGAATCATTTGATCGGCTTTATGAAACGTCTTGACGCTTCGCGTATCCGGGCGATTGATGAATGGATCGGCAGCATTACGTATGAAGAGATCAGCTTTTATTGACTGCACATCGCTCGGTGTGTTGAGGCGTGCGCGCCGAGCGATGCATGAATGATCCAAAGCTTATCCATCCGCCGGTTCATCGCTTCGATGGATGTTTTATCCCTTCAACCGCTCCGTTTGCCTGGCAAGAATGTGCGCGGATCGTTCGAGGTAGTCGAGGATCAGCCGCAGTTCGTCTGCGCTGTACCGGGAATACAGCTCGGCCATGGCCTTGCCGAGCGGCGCGAAGACGTCCTGAAGCGGTTGAAGGTTGCTTGGGATTGGTTCGACATAGACGACGCGCAGATCGTTGGGATCTTTTGCCCGGCGGACAAATCCCGCTTTCTCCAGGCGGTTGATCACGCTGGTGATGGCGCCTGTCGTCAGTCCCGTGAGCTCGGCCAGCTGCCCGGCGGTCGCTCTTCCCATCTCCAGCACAATATTCAGGCACTTATGATCGGTGATGTTTAACCCCAGCGATTTGGCTACGGCCTGGTGGAAAAACACGGTCTGGGTGGACAGCTTCCGGGAAGCATCCTGCAAGGAAGCGTACAGTTCCGGTGGAACCGGTTCGCGGCGATTCATGGACAATCCCCCCATCACAATTTCATCTCCGACCAAAGTCGGGGAGCAAATCGGGCTGCAGCCGGTACAAGAAGCTTCTCATTCCCCGTAATATGGATATGGAAAGCGGAGCGCATTTTGCATATATTTTAATTATTAAGATATAGGAAATCGTCCGCTTATGCAAATGTGACACCTCCGGCCTTATATCTTAATTTTTAAGATAATAACCAATGTGTTCAAGGAGGAGAATGACACGATGCGAAACAAGCGAGCGCTGATTATCGGCTGCGGAATTGCTGGACCTGCGATTGCGATCTTTTTGCGGCGGGCCGGATACGAACCGCGCATTTATGAAGCACAGCCGGATCATGATGATTACGCCGGCCTGTTTCTGAATGTGGCGCGCAACGGCATGCGCATCCTGAGCGAACTGGGCGTAGACGACCGCATTCGCAGGGAAGGCATTGAAATGCGCGTCATGAGTTTTCACAGCAGCAGCGGCAAATGGCTGGGGACGATCGGCGACCGTTCCGGAGAAGTGCAAGGGTTCACGGTGAAACGGGGATTTTTGCACAAAGTGCTGCGCGAAGCAGCCTTGCAGGAAGGCATCCCGATCGAATTCGGCAAAAGGCTTGCAAATCTGCAGATGACGGATCGGCAGGTGACCGCCTTTTTTGAAGACGGGACCTCTGCGGAAGGCGATTTGCTGGTCGGCTGCGACGGCATTCATTCCCGCACGCGCAGGCTGATATTGCCCAACGCTCCGGAACCGGATTACACGGGCCTGATCAGCTTTGGCGGCTTTGCGCGCGGCGTCGATGTTCCGCGCGAGCCCGGCACCCAGTACATGGTATTCGGGAAAAAAGCGTTTTTCGGTTATCTGGTCAAGTCGGACGGAGAAATCTACTGGTTCGGTAATCTCGATTATCCGGGCAGGCCGACGAGAAAAGAATTGATGTCCATACCACAGGCGGAGTGGCGTCAAGTGATCAGCAACCTGTACCAAGGCGAACTTCAGCCCGTTCCGGACATTATTCGCAAGACGGAAAGCGACATCGGCGTCTATCCGATCTACGACCTGATCTCCGTCTCCGCCTGGCACAGCGGACCCGCGGTACTCATCGGCGACGCGATTCATGCGACTTCGCCCAACGCCGGGCAGGGGGCTTCGCTGGCGCTTGAGGATGCCTTGATGCTCGCCAAATGCGTCCGGGACATCGGCAATCTGGGAGAGGCGTTCCGTCGCTTTGAGCTGTTGCGGAGGGAACGGGTGGAGAAGATCGTCAAGTATTCAAGAAGCATTGGCCAGCGCAAACATGCGACGAATCCGGTACAAGTGTTTTTCCGCGATTTGATGCTCCCTTTCTTTCTGAAGATGGCGAGCCGTCAATCTCTCGCGTGGATGTACGATTATCGCGTGAACTGGCATGACAAGGTAACGGTATAAAGGGGCTCCTGGAGGGAGACGTAAAGGAGGCAATTTCGTGCTCGAGGCACTGTATGGTCTGGAATTTATTCTGTTGTTGGCGCTTGTGATCGTCTGGGGGCTGACCGGACTTGCGGCGAATCGTCTGAAATACGTTTCGTTTCGGCAAACCGGTGTTTCCCGGTGGAGAAAAGCGGTGCGAGTCGGCGTTTGGGCGGGCTTCATCCTGCTTTTCCTCTGGGGTGTCGTCATGACGGTAGCCTATTTCACGCTAGGCTGGTATTTCGTCATGGATCGCGTTATCGTCATGCTGCCGCTCTTGGCTCTGCCGGCTATTTTCGTGGCCAGAAGCGCTCTGCCATTCTTGAAGCAGAACACGGTCATGACGCCGAAATCTTTGGTGTTCATCGCGGCATCCATTCACACGATGGCAGCCGGGGCCCTCTTGGTGCTGTCTCTGGTAATGTTCGATATTCCATCCATCCCGGATGTGAGAGAGTCCACGCTGTACCTGGCCGTGCTGGTGGGATGCGCCGCTCTGCTGTGGTTGTACCATCGGCGGCGCGTAGAGATCATCCGGTACCGCCCCCAGGGGATTCTGGCGCGGGTATTGAGAAAAACCGCGTTGGCATCAGCGGCGGTTGTCCTGTTGGTGGCGTGGTTTCAGTGGTCGCTTGCAAACAGCAAATTTCCTGAATCCATGGCGATGATTCACCCGGAAACGTTTGAATATGGCGGAGGTTCCGAAATTTCGAGCGTTGTATCGTCAGATCATCACGGTCACCATGCCGTCATGCCGGCAGGAGGCAGCGCAGCAGCGGTGAGCGTCGCCGATTTGACAGGCCCCCGCACCGGCCAACCCGACAAACGCTTTACGCTCGTCGCGCAGAAGAAGACGATCCGGCTCGCATCGGGACACACGGTCGAAGCGTGGACATTTAACGGCCAGGTTCCGGGCCCGCAGCTGGTGGTGCACGAAGGAGATCTGGTGGAAGTCACGCTGCGGAATCAAGATATTGAACAAGGGGTTACTTTGCATTGGCACGGCGTCGATGTTCCAAACGCGGAAGACGGGGTGGCGGGATTGACCCAAGATGCCGTCATGCCCGGCGAATCCCATACGTATCGCTTTGTCGTGGAAGAGACGGGCAGCCATTGGTATCATTCCCATCAAGTTTCTTCGGTCCAGGTTGCCAAAGGGCTGTTCGGGGCCTTCATTATCCTGCCCAAGCGCAGTGATGCGAGCAGTGCCGGGAATGGTCAGACGAGCGGCGAGGAAGCCGATGTCACGGTTTTCGCTCACGACTGGGAAACGCCGGATGGAGAGACAGCGGTTCTGCATCTGCCAGCCCCCGCTCAAAGCCAAATCATAAAGCCCGGTACGAAGGTGAGGCTTCGGCTCATGAACAGCGCCAGCAATACGAAAATATTCTCGCTTTATGGGACGCCTTTCCAAGTATCCGCGATTGACGGTTGGGACATTCACAAGCCGGGGGTGGTGACTGACCGGCGGCTGAAAATCGGGGGAGGCGGCCGGTATGATGTGACATTTACGATGCCTGAACATCCGGTAACATTGGCGCTGGATGAGAGGGAATCCCAAGCCGTTGTTGTATTCAGTAAAGACGGGCAGGGGAAAGCCGACATCCGGGCAGGAGGTGCGATCCTGGACCCGCTGGAATACGGTGCTCCCGCTCCGGCACCAATTGATGACACTGCAAAGTTTGACCGGGAATTTCTCATGGTGTTGGACCAGATCTATTTGGGGAATTACAATGGCTCCTCGAATCACTTGTGGGCCATTAACGGGGAAGTGTTTCCGCATACGCCGACGTTCGTGGTGGAGGAAGGGGACCTCGTCAAGACGCGCATCGTCAACCGGTCGTTTTCGGAGCATCCGATGCATCTGCACGGACATCATGTTGTTGTCCTAAGCCGAAACGGCAAGCCGTACAAGGGCAGTCCGCTCGTGCTTGACACTGTCCTCGTGGAACCGGGCGAAACCTACGAAGTGGCATTCCGCGCCGACAATCCGGGCATCTGGATGGATCACTGCCACATACTGGAGCATGCGGCGTTGGGGATGTCGATGCATTTGACGTATCCCAACGTGACAACGCCTTATACGGTTGGCGAGGCGTCGGGGAATCACCCGGAATAAACGATACGGACTTATGGAAAGTAGGGTGAAGCGTATGGAGATTGTCGAACTGAGCATTTCGTTTGAATTTAATGGCACAACCAATGTGATCTATCCCAGTTTGATCGTATCGGAGAATGAACTGGCTTTGGTCGATACCGGGTATCCGGGGTTTCTCCCTCTCATCGAAAGCGAGATCGCAAGAAACGGCTATGACGCGAAGAATCTCACACATATCATCATTACGCATTACGATGATGACCATATCGGCTCACTGTATGATTTTAAAGCAAAATACCCGTGGATACGGATTATCGCAAGTGAACAGGAAGCCAGGTTCATCAGCGGTGAAAGCAAAGCAGAGCGATTGATTCAGGCTGAAAACCTGCTGCAGCATTTGCCTGAGGAACAACAGGCATTTGGCAAATGGTTCATCCAGCAGTTGAAGAGTTTGAAACATGTGCCCGTTGATCACGTGGTGCGCGATGGCGGCATGCTGTTTTCCAATCAATGTAAAATCATCGCTACTCCCGGACATACTTCCGGGCACATTTCCCTGTATGTTCCCGAACTGAACAGCGTGATTACCGGTGATGCTGCGGTGAATGACAACGGTCAACTCGTCGTCGCCAATCCGCATTATTGTTTGGATCTGGAAAAAGCGGAGCAATCGTTGCGAACCATTACAAGTCTGCACGCTGCGCATTATTACTGTTACCACGGCGGAAAATTAGGCTGAGCGCTCTTTTATCGTTATGAAGGAACAGCCCCCTCAAACAAGTCGTTTGGGGGGTCAGCGTGTAGACAAAGTTCGCGGCGCATGGGAGATCGGGCCCGCTCGCTCGCTTGACGCCCAGCACAGAAGCGAATGAAGTCCGCTCCAAAACGAGACGCGGGCAGGGGACAAACATCTGGGTATTTCGAGGAAGTGAGACTTGTGTCCCCTGTTGATTCCCGCGTCTTCGTTTTTCCGCTGAGCAGGTCGTCAAAGGAGCTCGCTTGGCCCATCCCTCCACGCGATGCACATTGTCTTCCGCTTCGGTTGATGAATGGGCAGGCCTTTCGGCCTGGAAATCATTTTTTGTGGACGCTAACTCAATGAACCGTTTGTCTTCGGTCCGCCCCCTCAAACAAGTCGTTTGGGGGGGTTTTTATACGCCCATCACGCGGGGCAGTTCCCTTCGTTTTGCCCAGATGTCGAGGAATTGCTCAATGAAAACACGCGACACGTCACTTGATCCACGCAAATTATCTATACCAAAAGTAATTTCTGTAGATATTTATTTATCAATAAAATGTTTTTGTCGACTTCAAATCCCCATTCCATCATCTCTTCATCCCTCCTACCAAGCTCCTCTCTATCGATCAATCCTATGTGAGAAAACTCCCAAGCCGCCGGAAATTCCGCTGCAAATCCATAGGTCTATCAACTTTCGCAGCATAGGAAATATTGACCAGTAACCTAATTCGTTATATCATGAATGTGACAAAAAGACACAATATATTACAGAAACCACTAAAATCCACTAAATTTCGACAAGGTTCGTCAATGGCAAACTTATCGAAAGATAAGGACGCAAAGCCTCGGGTCTAAGGTTGTCAAAACTATGATGGCCGGGTTGCCGAAACCGATGCGCTCTATTTCACTCAGTCTCAGGAATGGCGGCTATTCGGGTAACCGAATAGTCTTTTTTGTGAACATTCCAGCAAGGGAAAATGGTTCCACGGCCACCGTTATCGTCTGCTTAGTGGCAGCCGGTTTTGCCAGTCCAACCTTTCGAATGAGCGAAAGGGGGTTACAGGTTTGTTCTAGGATGCCATTTCATATCACTTCAAACCAACAGACGATCGGAGGTAGAAACATGAACGCGACGAGCAAAAAATGGGACTTCCAATGGCGCGGGTTGCGGTTGCGCAGTTTAAAAGCCCGTGTCCTCTTCTTGTTTGTGATCATTCTCGTCCTGCAATTGGGACTGTCCTCATTTGCCATCAGTTATTCCAAACAAACCATTCAGCAGGAGGAGATCAACAAAACAAGCAGCCTCCTGCAGTCCAAGATTCAGCTGATCGGGGAAGAGTTCGAAAAAATCGGGGTGGTCAGCAAGCTGGCCAACTCTTCGTACGAGAAAAAGCTGGAGGAACTGCGCGGATATCCGGATGACCTGGTCAACCAGTTGTTTGAGAGCAAGTATCGGATGAGCAACGGGTTGTACGCGTTGGACGAATATGTCGCCAAAACAAAGGCGGACATCGGGAATGCGCGGATTGAAAAAGGACCGCTGACCGTTGAGCAAAAGCGGCAGATTTTGGCGTCCGAGAGCTTCGACGGTCTGTTTGCGACGATTAAAAAGACAATTCCCGAATCGCAGTGGTACTATTTTACGACCGTTCACAAGTTCCAAAAAATTTATCCGTTCGTGGATAACAAGGAAGGCGCCTATACGACCGACAAATCCATGGCCAATGAATTTTTCCAAATCGCCGTGCCCGAAAACAACCCCAGCCGGGAGATTAAATGGACGAAGCCGTACAAGGACGAATTGGGAACAGGCATGATGGTGACGGCTTCCATCCCGATTTATGCACAGGACAAGTTCCAGGGCGTCTTCTCCATCGACATTTCCTTGACGGGTGTGGCGGACATCGCCAACTCGCTCTCGCTGGCGGACGGCATGCACGCCATGGTTGTTGATTCCTATCAAAACATCTTGACGGGCGCAGTCAAACAGGTGGAGACAAACGAACAGAATACGCTGGAAACCGATATTGAAGATCCTGCCATGAAGGCGTGGATGGTGAAGGTATTAAACGAACAGAAAGACAGCGATCTGTACACCGATCAGGACGATCTCGTGTTTGCCAACAAGATCGAAGAGACAGGGTGGTATTTGTTCCTGTGGGTTCCTGTCAAAAACATTGAAAAATTGTCCGACCAGCAGGTGATGCTCATCAGCCTGATCATCTTCATGTTCATCGTGGGGATTGTGATTGTTTTCGCATACATCTCCAAACGTCTGAACGTGCTGTCGGACGTACGCGACCGTCTGGTTGCCATCGCCTCGGGCGGCGGAGATCTGACGGGGCGCATTCAGGTATCCGGGTCAGATGAAATTCGTCAATTGGCCGACGCATTTAATGAATACCTGAACCAATTGGAGAAGATGATCGCCGACATCAAACGTTCGGCCACGACCGTTGTTGACTACTCCATTCAATTGGAGGAAAACATCGCGTCCAGTACCGAGTACATCGAGGGCATCAACCGCAAAACCAACGACGTAAGCAATGAGTCCACCAACATCTCCGCGGTGGCGCAGGAATTGAGCGCGGCGGTGGAGGAGATTGCCGCGACCACTCGGGACAACCTGTCCACGTTGGGCCATCTGGTCAATGAAATTACACAGATCAAGAACTTGTCCGAAAACTCGGAGGGCGTTGCCAACAAGGCGCTGGCCGGCATGGACAATATCGAGGTCGAAGTGAAGAAGTCGGTTGACATTGCCAAGCAGCTGGAAGACAGCATGAAACGAATCAGCGACATCGTGACGACCATGACCAGCATCAGTACACAGACCAATCTGCTCGCGTTGAACGCTTCGATTGAGGCGGCGCGGGCGGGTGAAGCCGGCAAAGGTTTCTCGGTCGTAGCCGAAGAGGTTCGCAAGCTGGCGGAAGAATCCAAGAACAGTTCGGACAATATTCACGGCATTATTGGCGAACTGCAAAACTCGCTCAGTGAGACCATCCACACGCTCAGCAAGCAGAGCGAGATTATTCTGCGGGAAAAACAAAATGTCATGTCGCTGATCGAACACATGAAAGAGATCAAAACGTCGATTGAAAGTTCCACGGAGCAGATCAAGACGTTCGAGGCGAATGTGGACGCGCAGGCTGACGGAACGGACGCTTCGTCCCAAAATCTGGGGCAGGTAACCGAAAGCATCACGGAAATGACGGCGGCTCTGATGACGATCAGCAGCAACATTCAAAATCAGACGGAGATTCAATCTGATATGAGACAGATTGCCGGTCAGATGAAAGCGACCTCCGAACAGCTCAATGAGTTGGTCAAAAAGTTTGTGGTGCGCGGCGATGCGGGTAAGGAGGAACAATCTGCATGATGATGGTGTTGGATAAGCCGTACGTATCTCTGCTCTTGTCCCAGACTCTTGCCAATGTGGGCGTACCGGCGGTGAAGTGCGGGGATATCCGCATTCCGCTGGATAAAACGCTGGAGATTTGGCAGTTGGACGAGGTGGCGGATCGTGTGCGTGATCCCGACCTTGCGCTGTTGTGCAATTCCGAGTATGCGGTGGCGTCCGTGTATCCGCTTCTGAAGGGAACACCGCTCATGGAACAGGCGGAGCTGTTTAAAAACAAGATCAAGTTTCGCGAGACCTTGCGAAAGCTGTATCCCGACTTCTTTTTCCGCGAGTGTTCCTATGAGGAGATTTTCCGACTGCCGGTGGAGACACTTCCGTTTCCACTGGTGGTCAAGCCGACAAAAGGCTTTCGCAGCGTCGGCGTTTACCTGGTGGAAAAGCCGGACGAATGGCCGGCGATGTGCAAGCAGCTGCAGGCGGACATGAGAGCGGCTAAGGAGATTTATCCCGAGTCGGTCGTGAGCGCCAGCAGCTTTATCCTGGAGGAGTGGATTCAGGGAGAGGAATACGCGGTCGATGCGTTTTACGATGCAAACGGGGAACCTGTCGTCCTGAACGTGTTCAAGCGCATGTTTGCGCACGAAGCCGACACGTCCGACCGGATTTATTTCACCGGGAAAAGCGTGCTGCTGGAGGCCCTGGCCAAAATCGAGACATTTATGAAGCAGTTGGGCCATGAAATGCAGCTCCGCCGATTCCCGATGCACTTTGAAGTGCGGATTTCCAAATCGGGCCAGCTCATTCCAATCGAGGTGAATCCGCTCCGCTTCGCCGGCCTGTGCACGACCGATCTGGGGGCGCATGCGTACGGCGTCAACGTGTACGAGTACTTCTTCCAGCAGAAGAAGCCCAAGTGGGACGAGATCATTGCGTCCCTGGACGATTCCATTTTCAGTTTCCTGTGCGCGGAGCTGCCGTTGAGCATTGACGGAAAGTCTATTGAGTCCGTGCACGACCGGAAGTTTGAAAAGAACTTCAGCGACATTCTGGAATACAGGCTCATCCCGTATGAAGAATATCCCACATTCTCCGTCGTCTTTTACCGCAGCCCTTCTCTGAAAGAGAATGAGTACCTGCTGCATTTGGATTTGGAACAGTACCTGGTCATGAAATAGCTCTTGTCGTCAGATGCGGCTAGAAACAGACGGCGTCGGGGTCCAAGCGGAATGATGACGCCGTCGTGCTGGAAAAAGCGAGGGTCCATCAGCCTGTGCTGCGTGTGTCAGCAAGGTGATGGACCCTTGTTTGTTGTTTGTGTATGCACACAGCCGTTACGTTTTGGGGGAATGCAGCGGGAGTTTGACGGTGAAGCTGCTGCCGAGTCCGGGGCTGCTCGTCACGGTGATCGTGCCGTGATGGGCTTCCACAATCCATTTGGCGATTGCCAGCCCCAGTCCTGTGCCGCCCATTTGTTTCGAGCGGTTTTTGTCGACCCGGTAAAACCGGTCAAAAATGCGGTCCTGCTCCTCTGGCGGGATGCCGATGCCGGTGTCGCGGACGGTGAGGCACATGGACGGGGGATTCGCCGTGTTGTCAACGGAGAGAGTGACCGTAATGTCTCCGCCGCTGGGAGTGTACTTGATGGCGTTATCCAGCAGGATGTACAGCAGTTGTTTGATCCGTTCATGATCACCGTACACCATCACCGTCGCTGGCGCATCCAGTCTCAGGGAGATCTTTTTCGAGGCAGCCACCGTTTGGGTGGAGCGGATCATCTGTTGGACAGCAGGGACCACGTCAGCGTACTCGCACTGCAGATCGGGGGGGCCGGAGTCGGAACGGGCCAACGTCAGCAAGTCACTCACCAGTTTGGTCATCCGTCTGACTTCATCTTTCATGTTGTCCAGAACGGTTCGTCCAACAGCGGAAAGCTGCTCGCCCTCTTCCATTTCCAATACATCCAGCGAAGACTGCAAGATGCTGAGCGGAGTCCTCAGCTCGTGCGAAGCGTCGGCGACAAACTCCCGCTGACGCTGAAAGGAACGACGAATCGGGATCATCGCCCGCTTGGACATGAAATGGCTGAGGAGGAGCGCAATCCCCAAAAACAAAATGCCCAGGACCGTCAATACGGTGAGCAGCCGTTTGAGCAAATGGTTGATAAACGAAATGTCGATACCCGTGTAGAGGATTCCCTTCATCTGTACGCCCTGAAAAATGGGGCGGCCCGTCATCATCAGTTCCAGCCGTCCGTCCGTCGGCGGCATCGGCTTGCCTCGCCGGGGCGGAGGCGGAACCGTCACGGTGCCGTGCCGGACTTCGTTGGCGGCAGGAATCCATCCCCGGACAAGCTCCAGGATCTGTGACTTGGCCCGCGGGATGAATTCATCGCCAAACAAAAGCTGTCCGTTTGCGTCCACCACATAGTAAAAGAATTGATTCCGGCTTTCCCGCATCCGGTTGAGGTTGTCGTACTCTTCCTGACTCAGCACGTCGTCTCGCAGCGCCTCTTCGATCAGCTTGACTTCCTGTTCGGTGATCATCTGCAGCTGTCTCTTTTGTTCATACGCAATCCCGATGTCGACGAGGACGTAAACGATACCAATAAACAGAGTGAGAAAGACCATGAGCAAAATGCTGTATTGGACGGTCATCCGGTTTTGCGTATGTACAAACAGATCCTTTTTCCAAAAACGGCAGCGCGAGAACCAGTCAGTCATCAAGTTTGTATCCCACCCCGCGAATGGATTGAATCATCTCCGTCTCGCCGTTGAGCTTCTTCCTGAGCAACTTGATGGTGGCGTCTATCGTTTTCATGGACACGTCGGAATTCAAGCCCCAGATGCGCTCGAAAATCACCTCTCGCGACAATACCTGTCCCTTGTTGCGTATGAGCAGTTCCAGCAGCTGGTATTCCCGCGGCGTCAGGTGAATTTCCTTTTCGCCGTCATGGACTGTGCGGTTGGTCAGATTGACGGTGATCGAATGGATCTGCACGATCTGCTCCTGAATCGGGGCAAAATTGCGGCGGGCCAACGCGCGCAAGCGGGCGAGCAGTTCCTCGATTTCAAACGGTTTTACCAGGTAGTCGTCGGCTCCGGAGTCCAGCCCCTCGATGCGATCCTGGAGCGCGTCTCGCGCAGTCAGCATCAGAATGGCGCCGTTGTATCCCTGCTGGCGCAATCGGCTGGCTACGCGCACCCCATCTTCTCCGGGCAGCATCCAGTCCAGAATCAGGATGTCAAAGTGGGCCTGCAGGGCATAGGCGAGGGCATCGTCTCCCTGTGTCACCCATTCAACCTGATAGCCTCCTTTTTTCTTCAGCATGTACGCGATCAATTCACCCAGTCGAATGTCGTCTTCGGCCAGCAATATATTCAAAAGAGACACTCCTTGCACAAAACATGAAAAGGTGTCTGGTCTCATTCCTCTCTCCATACTACACGCTTTCAATGAAAATTGGGTGAAAAAATGGTTTCGGCATCGATCAGGAAGGCGTTTTCCTTTTCACCGTTTTTTCACCGTTGCTCCCTATAATGAGCGGGTAAGACTTGTCAGATACGTCTAGGGGGAATGCTGCGTGAGTGAGTATGCCAAGAGAAATCTGGCACTGTTCTTGCCCGGCAAAAACAGGCGACGGGTCGTGACGATCGGCTTGGTCGCTGTCCTGTTGGGCGGGGCGGGAACCTTTGCCTACCAGAAATGGGCGTCTTCGCAAAGCCCCGCCTCCGTGATGCGCGTGGAGACCGTCAAGCGGGGAAATGTAACGGAAACGGTCTTTGCATCGGGAACCGTGCAGGCCTCCAAGCGTGTTTCGCTGTCTGCTTCCAGCGGCAATGCAGTCATCAAATCGATCCGTGTGAACGTCGGCGACCGTGTCAAGGCCGGGCAAGTGCTGGCCGAGCTGGACGATTCGGAAGCCCGATTGCAGGTAAAGAATGCGGAAGCCAATCTCCTGTCCGCCAAGGCCCATTTGGCTGAAGTGACAAAGCCCAAGACCGCGGCGGAAATCAACGCGCTGCAGGCGAAGGTGAACCAGGCGAAGGCCGCACTGGACGCGGCCCAAAGCGGTTACGACGCAAAAAAGGCCGATTACGACGTGGAAAAGGCCAAAGCCAATCTGGAGAACGCGCAACGGACCTACAACACGCAAAGCGCGCTGTACACTCAGGGCATCATTTCCAAAAGCGAGTATGAGCAAGCAAAGAGCAGTCTGGATCAGGCGCAGCTGGAGTACAACAGCGCCGTGCTGGCCCGCAGCCAGACACAAGCGAAAGCCAAGAGCGAACTGGAACAGGCGCGGGTGACGTATGAAACGGCGGTGGCCGACCTGCAGGAAGCCAAAGCGGGGCCGGACTCCTCGGCTGTGCAGTCTGCACAAGCCGCAGTAGCACAGGCGGAGGCGCAGTGGCAGCAGCAGGTAAAAAACCTGCAGGACACAACCATCAAAGCGCCCATGGACGGGGTGATTGTGCAGATAAACGGAAATGTGGGGGAAAGCCCGTCCAATCCGTTCATCATCATGGATAATTCGGACGCCGGCAATCTGGAGGTGCTGGCGCACGTCAGCGAAAGCGACATCGGCAAAGTGAAGGCGGGGCTGTCGGCCAGCTTTACCACCTCATCGTATGCCGATCAAACCTTTGCCGGAAAGGGTGAAGCTGGTATATCCGGAAGCGACGACCGATTCGGGGGTCACCACGTATCAGGTGCTCCTGTCCGTCGACAACAAGGACGGCCTGCTGAAAACCGGCATGACCGTCAACGCGAGCATCGTAGTGGGAACGCACGAAAATGTGCTGTACGTCCCTGCAGCTGCCCTGAAAACCCAGAACGGGAAAGATGGTGTGTACCTCGCATCGGCCAAGGGTGAGGCCGGCGCTGCACAAACAGGAGGCGCAGCAGCAGGCCGGAACGCTGCCCGCTTCCGCTTCCAGCCGGTCACGATCGGTTACTTCAGCTCTGACCGGGTGGAAATCACGTCCGGTCTGCAGGAAGGGGATCAAGTGGTCCTGACCTTTGAGAACACTGCCGCCTCCGGCTCCAGCAGCAGGTCAAACGGCATGGGAGGCTTCCCGGGCTTTGGCGGGATGGGAGGCCCTGGCGGAGGACCCGGCGGAGGATTCGGCGGCGGCATGAGAGGGAATCGTTGAGATGAAACCGGTCATTCAGATGGAAGAGGTAAAGAAGACGTACGTTATCGGTGATCAGGAAATTCAAGCGCTGCGCGGGGTAAACCTGGTGATCGAGGAGGGGGATTTTGCGGCGATCATGGGTCCCTCCGGTTCCGGCAAATCGACGATGATGAATCTGATCGGCTGTCTGGACAAACCTACGTCGGGCGAACTGTACCTGGATGGTCACCCCGTGTCGCAGGCGGATGACGACGAGCTGGCCATCATTCGCAATCAAAAGATCGGCTTTGTGTTTCAACAATTTCATCTGCTCCCCCGTACCAGCGCGGTGGAAAATGTGGAACTGCCCTTGCTGTATGCGGGCGTTCCCGCGAAGGAACGGCGCGAACGAGCCGTGCAGGCGCTGGAAAGCGTGGGATTGGGCAACCGGCTGTACAACAAGCCGAACGAACTGTCAGGCGGGCAGCAGCAGCGGGTGTCGATTGCCCGGGCGCTGGTCAACAATCCCGTGCTGCTTTTGGCTGATGAACCGACAGGCGCGCTGGATACGAAAACGAGCATTGAGATCATGAGCATTTTTCAGCAGCTGCACGAGCAAGGCAAGACCATCGTGCTGGTTACACACGAACCCGACATTGCCGAACATGCCAAGCGGATCATTCGCTTTCGTGACGGACAGATCATCGCAAACGAAGCGGTTGCCCGGCAGAGACGGGCCAACCTTGAGGATGTGAAGGTATGAATTTCGCGGAAAGCCTGCGCGTCTCTTTGCGCAGTATCAAAACAAACCGATTGCGCTCGATGCTGACCATGCTCGGCATCGTGATCGGGGTTGCCGCCGTCATCGCGATGGTGGCCATCGGGGAAGGTGCTTCCGCCGACGTGGCGTCGCAAATCAACGCCTTGGGGAGCAATCTGCTCATCGTGACGCCCGGCCAGACTGCCCGGGGGCAAATCAACCTGGGTGCCGGTTCGTTAAACAGCCTGACGCTGGCAGACAGTGAAGCGCTCACGAAAAACAGTTCCATCGCAGCAGCTTCGCCCAGTGTGACGGGGCGGGCTCAGGTCGTCTGGCGAAACAAAAACTACGCCACCTCGCTCGAAGGCACCAATGAATCATATCCCCAGGTGCGGAACGTACAGGTGCAGCAGGGCCGGTTCTTTAACCGGCTGGAAGTGCAGAGACAATCAAATGTAGCAGTAGTGGGTCCGGACGTGATCGCCAATTTGTTCGGCGACAGCAATGCCAGCCCGATCGGGCAGACCATCCAGATCAACCGGATTCCGTTTGAAATCATCGGCATTTTGAAAAGTCAGGGCAGTACGGGAATGACCAACAATGACGACAAAGTGATCGTCCCGATTACAACAGCCATGAACCGGCTGACCGGAGGCAGGTTTGTGGGCAGCATTTACGTGTCGGCCGTCTCTGCGGAGGCGCTGCCTCAGGCGCAGTTTGACATTCAGCTGACGCTGAGAGCCCAGCACAACCTGCGGCCAAGCCAGGAAAACGACTTTCAAATCCGGTCGCAATCGGAAATTCTCAGTACGGCTGAAGAGGTGACCGGTGTAATGACCGCCCTGTTGTCCGGCATTGCCGCCATTTCGCTGGTGGTCGGGGGAATCGGGATCATGAACATCATGCTGGTTTCGGTGACGGAGCGCACGCGTGAGATCGGCATCCGCAAAGCGCTCGGAGCAAAACGCTGGGACATTCAACGGCAGTTTTTGATCGAATCCGTGACCATCAGTTTGCTGGGGGGAATCATCGGCATTCTTTTGGGTGTCGGCGCTGCTATCGGCTTGCGGCAGTTTGCCGGCATTGCCACATCAGTCAGTGTGACGCCGATGCTGTACGCGTTCCTCTCTTCCGTGCTTGTCGGCGTGATCTTCGGGGTCTACCCGGCCCGCAAAGCCGCGCGGTTGAAACCGATTGACGCATTGCGTTACGAGTAGCGCGCAGCGGGTATCATCACCCATCGAACAACCGAAAGCCACTCCTATGTATTGGAGTGGCTCAGACTGAAGACAAACCGATTGTACCGCAGGAGAAGCACGTTTCCAGGCAGAGCGATTTGTGAGCCCTACCGAGCGGAGTGGCGATTTGCGGGAAAAAGGAGCGCCACCTCTGAACGGGCTGCGTAGCCATGCGGCTTTGGCGATCCCCCGCAAATCGATGCGGAGCGTACAGTTTGTGCTTCCCTGCTGGGCGAGCACGGAGCGGATGACGGAAACGTGTTCTCCTTGCAATAGTCACCTTGTCTACACACTGAAGCCACTCCTGTGTATTGGAGTGGCTTTCGTGTTAGATAAACGCCCAATTCGATATGGGCAGGCAACCAATCTGGGAAATCGGAATATTGTGCACTGTAGCAGCAATCAGAAAGATGGTGAAAGGGGAAAGGTTTCATTGAGCAGCACACCCGTTGAAAGCCAACATGGCTATATACCTTACGACGCAGCCGTGTACGATCCGCAGTGGTATTATTGGCCGCACCCGTATCAGGTCATGTATTCGCCCTATCTGTCTTACGTGCCGGTTGTCTACCAGGCGCCGTTCTATGACGAATATCTGGACTACGTTGATTATGTTGACCCGTACGCAGGCTACTACGACGTGTATGACGCTTACGGTGAAAGCTTTTGACGATGGCCGTTCCTAAATATCCAGGTCAATTCTTGAATGGAGGTATCACAATTGGACGATTTCAAAAAGGAAATGAGAAACTTGGAAGCGGATGAATTTCATGCGAGCGAAATGGTTCCCTATGAAAATCCGGAATACGAATACGCTCAATTCAACTGCGGGCGATGTGGGGGACGCTGCCGCAACTGTTTTGCCCCGCGCTGCCGCAACTGCTTCTTCCCACGCTGCGCCAATTGCTTTTTCCCGCGCTGCTTCAACTGCTTTGTCCCACGCTGCCACAACTGCTTCTTCCCGCGGTGCGCACGGTGCTGGGGATAGCCCGAATATCGTGCTTGTCATGATTGGAAAAAGAGCCGAATCCCTTCACTTGCAAGGGGTTCGGCTTCTTTTTCGGTTGGAAGCGACGGGTTCGGTTGGAAGTGACGGGCCTGTCAGGATTCGTGTCAAGGAAGCGGGCGGTCTAATGAAGCCCTCCCCACAAAGTAGGCAAGAAGGACAAATAGCGGTACATATGATGAACACGAAATGTCATTGTGGGATGGATGCGCATAGTCAGCACGGCGAACGGGAGGGACCATGGGGATGACAGGTTTGAAGCCTTCGATGCGTCTGAAAGTGAAGGGAGATACGTTTTTTCTTCCCGATCCATCCGGCGGAGTACATGTTCGGAACAACGTCGGCTCGCTTTACATGGAAGGCAGGACGATCCTGCAGTGGATGGAAAAACTGATGCCGGTGTTGAATGGCGAGCATACGCTGGAGGAGTTGACGGACGGACTGCCGGCCCCGCACCGGAACCGGGTGTATGAGATTGCAGAGGTGCTGTACAATAACGGTTTTGTCCGTGATGTAAGCCGGGATCGGCCGCATCAACTGCCGGAAGGGATACGCAAACGATATGCGGAGCAAATCGAATTTTTGGACAGTTTCGCGGACTCGGGTGCCTACCGCTTTCAGACGTATCGTCAGACCAGGGTGGCTGCGGCGGGCGCCGGCACGTTTTTGCTCTCGCTGGCAGCGGCATTGTTGGAGTCGGGACTGCCCAGGCTGCACGTACTGATCACGGATGAGGCGGTCACCAATCGGCAGCGGTTGGCGGAACTGGCGGAACATGCACGAAAAGAAGACCCTGAGGTATCACTGGAGGCCATTTCGCTGCAAAAAGGGGGAGTCTTCTCCTGGCGGGAGTTTGTCCAGCCGTTTGATGCGATCCTGTACGTGTCAGAAAAGGGGGATGTCGAGGAACTGCGTCTTCTTCAAGACATTTGCAGGCAGGAAAAAAAGGTGTTCCTCCCGGCTTTGTGCATCCATGAGACAGGGATGGCCGGTCCGCTGGTGCATCCTGACAGTGCGGGATGTTGGGAGTCGGCGTGGCGTCGCCTGCACCTGTCGTCAGTGCGCAAAGACCCGAAGCAGCACGCCTTTTCCTCCACCGCGGCAGCCATGCTGGCGAATGTCATGGTGTTCGAATGGTTCAAAACGGCGGCAGGCGTATTCCGGCCAGAGCCGCAATTCTTTCTGTTGGACCTGGAGACGTTGGAAGGAAGCTGGCATTCGTTCCTGCCCCATCCGTTGGTGACGGGCTGTAAACCAATCGAGTGGATCAACGTTTCCGATCTGCCGCTTGAACGGGATGCCGGCAGGCGGGATACGGACGGATTGACTCCGGTTTTCAGCCGGCTCACATCGCCGGTAACCGGCATTTTGCACGTGTGGGAACCATTGGATACCCGGCAGATTCCATTGGCACAGTGCGTGGTTCAGGCTGTCGATCCGCTGGCGGAGGGGCCGGATCGCCTGCAGCCGGCAGTGGTTTGTACAGGGTTGACGCATGATGAGGCGCGGCGGGAAGCGGGGCTTGCGGGGATCGAGGCGTACGTGACGAAATTGGCTGATCGACTGTTGTCGGCGCTCTCCGCCGAGCAGGAGGCCGACAAGATCACGCTCCAACCGGATGAATGTATCGGCATTGGAGCAGGTGAAACAGCAGCAGAAGGCGTAAGCCGGGGACTGCGGAAGTGTTTGACCGAGGCCTTGAGGAGACGATACGCAAGCGAGCAGCCGCGCATCTCTTTGCTGCGGGTGGAAACGGTCGCAGACGAGCCCTGCCGTTATTACTTGCAGGCGTTGACCACGATGCAGGAGGCGCCGCTGATCGGCTTGGGAGAGGACGTCTGCGGGTTCCCCGTGGTGTGGGTCGGCTTGAATGGCCGGTGGTATGGCAGCGTGGGGTTCCACGTGGCGTCAGCTCTGCGGCAGTCGCTGCAGCAGGCGCTGCAAAAGGCGCAGAACCAGGCGGCGCACTCCGGGATGCAGGCGGTGGAGGTTCCCGACGTGCTGCTGGCAGACAAGACGCCGCAAAGCCTGAGCATCCCGGCGTGTGAAGCGGACGATCATGTCATGGTTGTGCAGTCCGCTTTGCAGGTGCTGCGACGAAATAACAAGCGGCTGCTGGTCTGTGATCTGGCGCTGGAGCCGTTTTTGCGCGAAGGATTGGCAGGGGTGTTTGGCGTGCTGGTGCGAGAGGAGGAGTCCCGGTGAGTGCTGGTGTGGTTGTTGTTGGAGAAGGGCTGTTGGCCGACTTCGTGAGCAGGGCATTGTCCTCTCAATACCGGATTGTTCGTCATGCCGACGTAAAAACCAGCCTGCCGGAATCGGCGGACCTCGTGCTGGTTTTGCACGATACCTGGGAGCCTGCTGTCCATAAGCAGGCTGAGGCGCTGTTTCAACCGGCCGGCATTCCCTGGCTGCGGGGCTTTGCCGCATGCGGCGAAGCCGTAATCGGACCGCTGGTGCGCCCGGGGAAGCCGGGTTGCTCCCAGTGTGCGGACCTGCGGCGGATCGTGGCGAGAATAGATCGCAGCCAGATGTGGGAATGGAAACAGGCGCTGGCGGAGCAGGGAGGAATGCCGCGGGACCCGTGGGCGTCGCGGACCGGGATGCTGCAGACAGCTCACCTGCTCATCGCCGAAGCCGAACGGGTGCTGCAGGGCGGGCAGGCCCACCTGGAAGAACACGTCTGTCTCGTCAACCTGAAAACGCTGGAGAGCTCGCGTCACTTTTTTCTGCCCGACCCGCTGTGCCCGGTTTGCGGTGAACTGCCCGACGATTCACCGATGGCGGCGCAGATTTCGCTCGCACCCCGCCCCAAGCTGAGTGCCGACAGGTACCGCTGCCGTTCGCTGGATGAGCTGAAAGACGTTCTGAGCAGGGACTACCTGGATTCCCGGACGGGATTGCTCAACGGAAAACGGAACAACTACGAGGCGCCGTTTGCCGTTGTCAGCGTCAATCTGCCGCTGTTTGTGGGGGACGAATCGACGGCGGGGCGGACGCATTCCTTCGCGGAAAGCGAGTTGTTGGCGATTTTGGAGGGATTGGAGCGGTACTGCGGTTTGGAACCGCGCGGCAAACGGACGGTCGTGTACGACAGCTACCGCAACCTTGCCGATCAAGCGCTCAACCCGCTCACGGTAGGGGTGCACGCCAAGGATCAATACGCACGTCCTGATTTTCCGTACCGACCGTTTGACCCTGACCGCCCGATCAAATGGGTGTGGGGCTACTCCTGCATGCAGGAGCGTCCGATTCTGGTTCCGGAGCTGTTGGCCTATTACAGCCTGAATTACGGGGACGGCTTCGTCTATGAGACGTCCAACGGATGCGCCTTGGGGGGAAGTCTGGAGGAAGCAATCTTCTACGGCATTTTGGAAGTGGTGGAGCGCGATTCGTTCCTGATGACCTGGTACGCCCAGCTGCCGCTTCCGCGCCTTGACCCCGATTCCCTCGACGATACGGAACTGCAATTGATGATCGAGCGTGCGAAGACGGTGGGAGGCTACGACCTGCATTTTTACAACGCGACGATGGAGAACGGCATACCAAGCGTGTGGGTGCTGGCCAAAAACAGAAAACAAACAGGAGTGAATCTCATCTGTGCGGCCGGAGCTCATCCGGACCCGGTCCGGGCGGTGAAAGGGGCGGTCCACGAACTGGCTGACATGATGGGGACGATTGACGGCAAATTTGCGGCGTTCCGGGAGAAGTATGAGCGAATGCTGGACGATCCGTTTCTGGTGCAGGAGATGGAAGACCACTCCATGCTGTACGGGTTGCCGCAAGCGGAGAAGCGCCTGGCTTTTCTGCTGAATGAAGACCGCCCGCTGCACACGTTTGACGAATCATTTCCGCAGCAGAAGAAGTCGGCCGACCTGACCGATGACTTGAAGGATATGCTCCAGGCATTTCGGCGCGTAAACCTCGATGTCATCGTGGTGGACCAGACCACACCGGAGATGCGGCGAAACAGCCTGTACTGCGTAAAAGTGCTGATTCCGGGGATGCTGCCGATGACGTTCGGGTATCACCTGACCCGCCTGGAAGGGTTGGACCGGGTGCTGCGTGTCCCCATGGAGCTGGGATATGTCAGGCAGCCGTTGACACCGGATCAGCTCAATCCCCATCCGCATCCGTTTCCATAATCCCGGACGGGAGGAAGTCTTATGCGTCTGGATTCATTTTTGCACCACCTGCACGGTAACATTGACAGGCTTGAGCCGCCGGACTGGGAGGTGGATTGGAGCGACGCGCCTCTCGCGTATAAACTTTACCGCGGCCTGCCTGTCGTCCCGCTTTCGGCGGAAGTGCCGCTGACGCTGATAGGACGGGAAGTGACCGGAACGCCTGCGCTGTCCGACATCGGCCATTTTCTCTGGTATGTGTACGGGCTGACCAAGGTCAGCCAATGGGACTATCCCGGGGATGGAATGGGATGCGAAGGCGGCGTGATGCATGCGTTCCGGCGCTTTGTTCCTTCCGGCGGGGCACTGTATCCCAACGAATTGTACCTGTATTTGCGAATCATGGAACTGCCGACAGGGGTCTACCATTACGATGCTGCACATCACCGCCTGGTGCTGCTGCGGGAAGGCAATTTTGACTCCTATGTCGCCAGGGCTCTCGGCAATCGCTGTGACGTGTCGGCGTGCTTCGGCACGGTGTTTGTCTCGACGGTGTTTTGGAAAAATTTTTTTAAATACCATAACTTTTCCTACCGGCTGCAGGGGTTGGATGCCGGAGTGCTGATCGGGCAGATGCTGGAGGTGGCGAAACGATTTGGCTTTTCGGCCGGAGTGTACTTCCAGTTTCTTGACAGGGCCATTAACCATTTGCTCGGACTGTCCGAACAGGACGAGAGCGTATATGCGGTCATTCCGCTGTCAGTGGAACCGGGGATGACCTGGTTTTCTGACAGGGGGAGTGACGAGGTGATCACGGCCAGTGAATTGTGCCGGGAGTTGATGCCTGTTGCGCATGAGCACTACGTCCGATCGCAGCGGGTCCGCCCGTATCCGATGCTGGTCAGGATGAACGAAGCCTCCCTGCTGGAATCGACACGGGCGTTTGTGCAGATAGAGGGTGAGAGGCAGGAGTCCGTAAAGGGGCGGGCGGTGTTCCTGCCCGAGGCAGAGCGGTTGGTCTATGACCTGGCAGCAGCGTGCAGAGGGCGGCATTCGCCGGGGATCGACTTCGCGCTGGGCCGGGTAAGCCAGGAGCAGCTGGCCGCAATGCTGCGGGAAGCAATTGCTTCCTTCGCCTACCGAAATGATTTGGACGGCAGCAGCGCGAATCCTCACCCTCGCATCTCGCTCTATCTCTGTCTGCATCGTGTGGAAGGAATCCCGGACGGTGCCTACCGCTATGACAGCGGTGCGCATGCCTTGCAGCTGGAACGTCCCGGCGATCATCGGCTGTCGCTCCAACAGGCCATGACGCTGGACAACGTCAATCTGCTGCAAACCCCGCTATGCCTGCATCTGGCGGGGGAGCGGGATCACCTCAAAACGGCACTGGGCTACAGGGGATACCGCATTCAACAGATGGAAGCGGGCATGCTCGTGCAGCATGTGCTGTTGGCGGCAACAGCCCTCGGAATGGCGGGGCATCCGCTGCTTGGATACGATGCGGATGTGTGCGACGGGATTTATGGCATCGCCTCACGCGGCCAAACCTGCCTGATCCAGCTCCCGGTAGGTCCCTGCCGCCCTGCCGCCCGTCTGGAGGGGAGCTTGCACAGCTAGCCGCACCGATGACGGCATTCCGCGAACAAAGACACCTGTGACCGGGTGTTTCAGACTGAAGACAAACGGTTCATTGAATAAGCGTCCATAAGAAAATGATTTCCAGGCCGGAAGGCCTGCATATTGATCAACCGAAGGTGGAGATAAAGTTCGGGCATGGAGTGATGGGCCAAGCGAGCTCCTTTGACGACCGACTCAGCATAAAAACGAAGACGCGGGGATCAACAGGGGACACAAGTCTCACTTCATCGAAACACCCAGATGTTTGTCCCCTGCCCGCGTCTCGTTTTGGAGCGGACTTCATCCGCTTCTGTGCTGGGCGTCAAGCGAGCGAGCGGGCCCGATCTCCCATGCGCCGCGACCTTTGTCTACACGCTGAGACACCTGTGACCGGGTGTCTTTTTTCATGGGAAAACGTGATATGAAATATTGGGACATACAACCCATTGATACGGCGCTTTTTTCCAAAAACGCTGTTGACAGATACCCGGAACGTGTTAGAATAGTACCTGTCATGAGAATGATAATTAATATCATTGCTGGTGGCAGTGGCTTTTATCCGCGAGAAAACATCCCGAGTCGATCAGGGAAGAGTAAGGAAGCGACATGAAAAAGAGATATCTGTTTACTGCGCTTATCGCACTATCGGTTACATCCATTTTCATCGGCGTCAAGGACATCTCCCCGCTGGATCTGTTCGGCCTTCGTGAAGACCAGGCGCAGATCTTGTTGGTCAGCAGACTGCCTCGATTGATCAGCATTATCATGGCGGGCGCGAGTATGAGCATCTGCGGATTGATCATGCAGCAGCTCAGCCGCAACAAGTTTGTCTCCCCGACGACGGCGGGAACGCTGGACTCGGCCAGGCTGGGTGTGTTGGTATCCTTGCTGCTCTTTACGAGCGCAAGTCCTCTGCAAAAGATGATTGTTGCGTTTGCATTTGCGCTAATCGGAACATTCGTGTTTATGAAAATTCTTGATCGAATCAAGATGAAAGACTCCATTTTTATCCCGCTTGTGGGGCTGATGTTTGGCAACATCATTACGTCCATTTCTACCTTTTTTGCGTACAAATACGACCTGATTCAAAACATATCGTCTTGGCTCCAAGGGGATTTCTCAATGATTATGAAAGGCAGATATGAACTGCTGTACATAAGCATTCCGCTGCTCATCCTCGCGTACCTGTACGCCAACAAGTTTACCGTGGCAGGGATGGGAGAGGAATTTTCCAAAAACCTGGGGCTGAACTACAAGCAAGTGGTGAATGTCGGGTTAATCATCGTCGCTCTGGTGACGTCGTCCGTGGTATTGACGGTGGGAACGATTCCGTTTCTGGGGTTGATTATCCCGAACATCGGCAGCCTCTACATGGGCGATCATCTGAAGAAAAGCCTTGCTCACACGGCTTTGCTGGGTGCAGTCTTCGTCCTGTTTTGCGACATACTCGGCCGGATCATTATTTATCCGTACGAGATTTCCATCAGTCTTACCGTTGGGGTCATCGGAAGCGGCATTTTTGCGTACTTGTTGATGAGGAGACAGGCACATGGGGGATAAAGCAAAAGTCGGCGCTCTGGCCGCGGTTTGTGTGATACTGGTCGGCGTATTTCTCTTTATTAAACTCGGCGGCAATTGGGACTACGTCCTGCCGAAACGGCTGGGAAAGGTTCTGGCGATTCTTTTGACGGGCGGCGCCATAGCCCTGGCGACGACCGTGTTTCAGACCATTACGAACAACCGAATCCTGACCCCCAGCATTTTGGGTTTGGATTCGCTGTACATGCTCATCCAGACGGTCATCATTTTTCTGTTTGGCTCGAAGACCCTGACGATGATGAATCACAATGTAAACTTTCTCCTTTCCGTAGGGGTCATGATTCTGTTCTCGGGCGTGCTGTACCACGTGCTGTTTAAGCGGGAGAATCAACACATCTACTACTTGCTGTTGATCGGGTTGATCTTCGGCACCATGTTCCAGAGCATGACCACGTTCATGCAGGTGCTCATTGATCCCAATGAGTTTCTCGTCGTCCAGGACAGGATGTTCGCCAGCTATGCCAACGTCAATACGAAGATCCTCGTCCTCGCCTGTATCGCTGTCGTGCTCGTGCTGTTCTATTTTGCGCGGTTTGTCAAATACCTGGATGTCCTGTCCCTGGGAAGAGAGCAGGCGATTAACCTGGGCGTCGAGTACGATTACGTGGTCAAACGGCTGCTCATCGTCGTCGCGGTGCTGATCTCCGTCTCCACCGCACTGGTGGGACCGATCACGTTCCTGGGGCTGCTCGTGGTCAACGTGACCTATGAGTTCTTGAAGACCTATCGTCACAAATACCTGCTGGTGGGTTCGGCACTTATCAGCATCATCGCCTTGGTCGGGGGTCAATTGGTTGTGGAGCGGGTCTTTTCTTTTTCCACGCCATTGAGTGTGATTATCAATTTCGTTGGCGGCGTCTATTTTCTATATCTGCTGGTAAGGGAGAATAAGGCATGGTAGATGTGAGAAACGTCTCGAAACGGTACGGTTCGAAAAACGTGGTGGAAAATGTATCGGTCACCATCGAAAAAGGGAAGATCACGTCGTTTATCGGCCCGAACGGGGCAGGCAAGAGCACGCTGCTGTCCATGATCAGCCGGCTGATTTCCAAGGATCAGGGAGAGATATACATCGACGGCCAGGAAATTGGTCAGTGGAAAAGCGGCGAACTGGCCAAGAAAATCTCAATCCTCAAGCAGTCCAATCACATCAGTCTGCGGTTGACGATACGGGAACTGGTCTCCTTTGGACGCTTTCCCTATTCGCAGGGCAGACTTTCCGAGGAGGATTGGCGCTATGTTGATGAAGCCATCCGCTATATGGAACTGGAGGAGATCCAGCACAAATACCTGGACCAATTGAGCGGCGGGCAGCGGCAGCGGGCCTATATCGCCATGGTCATCGCCCAGAACACGGAATACATTCTCCTCGACGAGCCGCTCAACAACCTGGATATGAAGCATTCCGTCCAGATCATGAAGACCCTGAGGAAAATGGTGGACGAACTGGGCAAGACCATCGTGATCGTCATTCATGACATCAACTTTGCTTCGTGCTATTCCGACTATATCGTCGCGCTCAAGGACGGCAAAGTCATCAAGGAAGGCAGCACGAACCAGATTATTCAGCCTGACGTCTTGCGCAGCATCTATGACATGGATATTCAGATCAAGGAGATCGATCAAAACAAGATCTGTGTCTATTACGCATGAGTTACATCCCTAACGGTTTCAATTATTTGATGGTTTGACCGACGCGGACAAAGGGTCCCCGCCTGCACATCTCCGGTGATACACATCCGCAGGGCCTGCGCCCGTGAAGTCCAGCCATCAAATTATTGAATATACACAAACAATCATAGAGGTGAGCAGAGTGACCAAGAAACTGTCTGTAATTCTCATGTCGTTACTGGCAGCCGTCCTTGTGGCTGCATGCGGATCGAACAACTCTGGTCAGCCAGCGGGGGCAGGATCGGGCGCGGCACAAAGCGCAGAACTGACGATCAAGCACGAGCTGGGCGAAACAACCGTCAAGAAAAATCCTCAGAAAGTGGTTGTCTTCGACTACGGTACGTTGGATTCGCTGGACAAACTGGGCATTGAGGTGGCGGCTCTCCCCAAAACCAATCTTCCGCCGTACCTTTCCAAATACAACGATGAGAAGTACGTCAATGCGGGCAGCCTGAAAGAACCGGACTTCGAAAAAATTAGCGAAGTGCAGCCCGATCTGATTATCATTTCCGCCCGCCAAGCCAACCTGTATGAAGAGTTTAAAAAGATTGCCCCGACCATCTACCTGGGGATCGACACGAAGCGGTACATGGAGTCTTTTGCAGAGAATGCCAAGACGATTGGAAACATCTTTGACAAACAGGCTGTTGTGGAAGAAGAACTGAAAAAACTGGATGAATCCGTCAAGAAGCTGCATGAAAAAGCAGCGGCCAGCAACAAGAATGCGCTGATCATCCTGGCCAACGACGGAAAAGTAAGTGCCTACGGACCGGGTTCCCGTTTCGGCTTGATTCACGACGAGTTTGGCTTCAGGCCGGTGGACACGAACATCGAGGACTCTACGCACGGGCAAAGCATTTCCTTTGAATACATCGTGGAGAAAAATCCCGATTACCTCTTTGTGGTGGACAGAGGGGCGGCCGTAGGCGGCCAGTCTTCGGCGAAACAAGTGGTCGAAAACGAACTGGTCAAAAACACGAAAGCCTATAAAGAAGGAAATGTGGTCTATCTCGACCCGAACTACTGGTACCTGTCCGGCGGCGGACTGATTTCTGTCGCGGAGATGGTGAAAGAGGTAGAAGCCGGTCTGAAATAGTCGTTGCGGGGATCGGCGAAGGCTGTGAACCGAGGAACATCATTAATTATAAATATATGTATCGAGACCCTGCTTGTTTTGCGTAATGGCGGACAGGCAGGGTTTTTTCGTTACTGCCGCAGCACGGGCGGGGAGGAGCGCCAGCTCTTTTGCCTTGCGACGCCCAAACTGCACTCGGGTACACTTGGTTTATTGCCTGTCGGAGGAAAAACGTGAAATCATAAGGGAGAGGTGAGAAGCAAGATGATTCGCTTGAGCGTACTGGACCAATCCCCGATTGCCCAGGGCAGCACGGCCCCGGAGGCGCTGTCCCAGACCGTCCGCCTGGCCCGTGAACTGGACCGCCTGGGCTTTCATCGCTTTTGGGTATCGGAACATCACCATACGCTGGGGTTGGCCGGGTCCAGCCCGGAAGTCCTGGTGGCCCATCTGGCGGCGGTCACCACAAACATGCGGATAGGTACTGGCGGCGTCATGCTGCCCCACTACAGCGCGTACAAGGTGGCGGAAACGTTTCGCGTGCTGGAAGGACTGCACCCCAACCGGATCGACCTGGGTGTAGGCCGGGCACCTGGCGGCATGCCGCTCGCCACAAGAGCACTGCAGGAGGGAAAAGTAGCGGGCATCGACCGATACCCAGAGCAGTTGGATGATCTGATCGGCTATTTGTACGACACGATTGACGAGAACCACAAGTTTCCGGGGCTGCGGGCAACGCCTATCGTCCCCACCGTGCCCCAGTTGTGGCTGCTCGGCTCCAGCGGAGAGAGCGCCAGACTGGCCGCCGAGCGGGGAGCATCGTTTGCCTTTGCCCAGTTTATCAACGGGGAAGGCGGCGAAGAGGCCATGCGGTGGTACCAGAAACATTTTCAGCCGTCCCTCGTAAACGATCGACCGCAGTCGATGGTGGCGATCTTTGTCATCTGTGCCGAGACTGAGGAAGCAGCGAATCGAATTGCTTCCAGTCTCGACCTGTCCCTCTTGCTGCTGGAAAAAGGGGGCGGCAGTCAGGGCACCCCTTCCGTCGAGGCGGCGCTTCGTTATCCCTATACGGATTATGACCGCTACCGGATTCAGGAAAACCGCAAGCGCATGATCGTGGGCACCAAGGAACAGGTGAAGGAACGAATCCTGCAGATGAGCGAGCGATACAATACAACGGAGTTTATGGTGGCCACCATTACACACGATTTTGAGGCTAAGCTGAAGTCGTATCAACTGCTGGCAGAGGCGTTTGACTTGTTGCCTCGGTAGGAGCGGCTGCCGCACGCAAGCACGTATGAATCGCCACGCAAGGGCACAATGAAAGCACCCGTATTGCTGCCAAATCGCAGCAGCGCGGGTGCTTTTGTGCGATAAGCGGCTGAGGACATGCCTAGCTCATCGGTTTCTTTGGCACAAACTGGAATATCTCGTGTGTTTCAAACGAGTCGATCAAGCGGGAAAGCCAGTCGTAGTATTCCAAACCGTTCTCAATGCGTTGAATGCTTGTTTGCACGCGTTCTCTCAGCTCATCCGACAGGTCTTCGCTTTGGAGAAGGGCGTGCAGCTCCTGGAGTGATTTTTTCATCGCATGCACGTTGTATTCGGCCGCGCTTCTCCAACGGAGCGAGAACAAGTCAATGAAATTCTGGTACCAATCGAGGTTTACCTCGTAGTGATCCTTTCGTGCTCCTTTTTTCCAAATTTTTTCTACCATTTTTAATTCCATCAAGGTGCGCACACCGGTGCTCATGCTCGTCTTGCTCATGCCCATCGCTTTGCCCATTTCATCAAGCGTCATCGGCTTGTCTTGAAACAGCAGGGTTCCGTACAGCAACCCCGTGGACATGGTGATTCCGTACAGATCCATGTTTTTGGCGAGAGCTTCGATTACCCGTTCTTGAGCCCGTTGAAGGATTTCTTCATGTTTGGCATCCATAGCAAACAAAGCAGCTCCTCTATCCATTTTACCTGATTCGAATTGTACTAGGGAAACGACCAGAAGTAAATGACCACATCATACAGTATATACGAGATATTCTTAGTATATAGTAAAAAAAGTACGTAAAGTTTTTTCTGAACGCTATATAGCCCCAAATATCGCGGATTACCAAATTTGTGGCAGCCAACCTCGCTTCGCTACAATGAGGGGGAGCGATTGCGTCCGTACAAAAACGTTGGAGGTGACGTTATGCCGAAAATCAAGGTGGAAAATCTCACGAAAATCTTTGGACGTCAGCCTCATCGCGCGTTTGACTACCTGAAGCGGGGATGGTCCAAGCAGGACATCTTGAAGGAGACAGGCTTGACCGTGGGGGTCAATCAGGTCAGTTTTGAGGTGGAGGCGGGCGAGATTTTTGTCATCATGGGTCTGTCCGGCAGCGGTAAATCGACCCTGGTGCGCCTGATTAACCGGCTGATCGAACCGACGGCCGGCAGCATCCTGATCGATGGGGAAGACATCGTCCGGATGAACGCCGAACAGCTTCAGCAGGTCCGGCGGAAAAAGCTGGGCATGGTCTTTCAGAAATTTGCGCTGTTTCCCCACCGAACGGTGCTGGAAAACGTGGAATTTGGTTTGGAAGTGCAGAATATTCCCAAAAAAGAGCGGGAAGAGAAGGCGAAAAACGCCTTGGCGCTGGTCGGCCTCAACGGCTGGGAAAACAGCTTTCCCGATCAGTTGAGCGGCGGGATGCAGCAGCGGGTCGGGCTGGCGAGAGCGCTGGCCAACGATCCGGACGTCCTCTTGATGGACGAAGCCTTTAGCGCCCTGGACCCGCTGATCCGCAAAGACATGCAGGATGAACTGCTGGAGCTGCAGACGACCATGCAGAAAACGATCCTGTTTATTACCCACGATCTGGACGAAGCCTTGAAAATCGGGGATCGGATCGCGTTGATGAAAGACGGAGCGATCGTCCAGATCGGCACGCCGGAAGAGATTCTGACCAATCCGGCCAACGAGTACGTGGAGAAGTTCGTGGAAGACGTGGACCGCTCCAAAGTGCTGGCAGCGGAACACGTGATGAAGCGGGCGGAAACCATTACCCTGGACAAGGGGCCGCGGGTCGCCCTGCAGCTGATGAAAGACCGGGGCGTCTCCAGCCTGTACGTGGTGGACAAAAAGAAACGGCTGATCGGTGTGATCAAGGCGGACGCGGTCAATGCCGCCTCGCGGGAAGCGAAGACATTGGAAGACGTGATGGAACGCGAGGTGCCGACCGTCTCGGCCCATACGCTGTTAAACGAAATGTTCGACCTGGTGGCGTTTTCCGACGTCCCTGTAGCCGTCGTCGGCGAGCAGAACCGCCTGCTGGGTGTCGTCGTGAAAGGGGCGGTATTGGGTGGACTAGCCGGCAAGGTTAACCGGATAACGCCGTCCGATGCAGAAGCAGAAAGGCAGGTGGTAGAGGGTGAGTGAGCTGTTTCCGAAACTGCCGCTCGATCGCTGGGTGGAGCGGCTGGTCCAGTATCTGGATGAGCATTTCGGCCTGGTTTTTGACGTGATTTCGGCCATCATTGGCAGCACGGTGGATCTGTTTGCACTGATCTTTACCAGTCTGCCCGACTGGCTGTTGATTCTCGTTTTCACACTGTTGGCCTACATGGTCGGACGGTTGCGCGTCGCCCTGTTTACGCTGATTGGCCTGCTGTTGATCGCCAATCTGGGGTATTGGGAACATTCGATGGAAACGCTGGCGCTGGTGCTTACCGCCGGGTTGATTTCGATCGTGATCGGCGTGCCCGCCGGCATCTTGTGCGCCCGCAATGATTCGGTGCGCAACGTGGTCACGCCGCTGCTCGACTTCATGCAGACAATGCCGGCCTTTGTCTACTTGATTCCGGCCATCTTTTTCTTCGGTCTTGGCAAGGTGCCGGGTGTGATCGCGTCTGTAATCTTCGCGATGCCGCCGACGATTCGCCTGACCAATCTGGGTATTCGCCAGGTGCCGGGGGAATTGATCGAAGCCTCGGACGCATTTGGCTCCACCTCCTGGCAAAAGCTATTCAAGGTGCAGCTTCCGCTGGCCAAGACGACGATCATGGCGGGCGTCAACCAGAGCATCATGCTGGCGCTGTCCATGGTCGTGATCGCATCCATGATCGGTGCCAAGGGGCTGGGAGCCGATGTCTACCGGGCAGTCACCCAAATCAATATCGGCACCGGGTTTGAAGCGGGGCTGGCAATCGTGATTATGGCCATTTTGCTGGATCGCATCACCCAAAACATGGGGAAAAAGAAAAACCTGCGGGAGGGATAAATAATGAAAAAACGTTGGGTCAAAGGTTTGGCGGTTCTCCTCGGAATCAGCATGCTGATGGTCGGTTGTTCCTCGAAGGAGCAGACGCCGCAGGACGCCGGCGGAGGCAGTGTCGGCCAGCAGGTGGGGTACAAGATCATCGGGATCGACCCCGGTGCCGGCCTGATGAAAGCGACGGAAAAGGCCGTCGGGGAGTACGAACTGAAGGACTGGGAGCTGGTGGAAGGCTCCAGCGCGGCGATGACGGCAGCGCTCAGCGAGGCGATCAAAAACAAAAAGCCGATCATCGTGACCGGCTGGACTCCGCACTGGATGTTTTCCAAATTTGACCTGAAGTATCTGGAAGACCCCAAAGGGGTGTACGGGAAAGAAGAGCAGATTCATACGATCGTCCGCAAGGGGCTGAAGGAAGCGCACCCGAGCGCGTATGCGTTCCTGGACAACTTCACCTGGACGCCGAGCGATATGGAAAAGGTGATGCTGGCCATCTCCGAGGGCAAAAACCCGGAGGAAGCGGCAGCTGAATGGGTGAACAACAACCAGGAACTCGTCAATAAATGGGTGCAGGGCATCAAGCCGGGCAACGGCGAAACCATCACCCTGGCCTACGTCGCCTGGGATTCCGAAATCGCCAGCACCCACGTGGTGAAAAAGGTGCTGGAAGAGAAGCTGAACTACAAGGTAGAGCTGAACCAGGTGGAAGCAGGCCCGATGTGGGCCGGCGTGGCCAACGGCGACGTGGACGGCATGGTGGCGGCCTGGCTGCCGACGACGCATGCGGATTACTACGAGAAATTGGGCAAGGACGTCGAAGACCTCGGCCCCAATCTCAACGGCACGAGGATCGGTCTGGTGGTGCCGAGCTACATGGACATCACCTCGATCGAGGACCTGAAGAAGTAAGAAAGCAAACGGGACGCTCGCGCACACGCGGCGTCCTTTTTTGTCCTGGTTCATGCGAGCTGCGTGAGATAAGATGAGAGAAACCAGATGATTGTGCAGTGGCTGGCCTGTTGGGCGGCACTTGCACAAAGGAGGAACGGTCATGACGATAGAGCGGGAAACACGAGCGGTCGCTTTGGTTACGGGAGCCTCCAGCGGATTTGGCCTGCACACGAGCGTTGCCTTGGCGCAGGCGGGGTATCGCGTTGTCGCCACGATGCGCAGTCCGGAAAAGCGGGATGCCCTGCTGCATACGGCGGAGGCAGCCGGCGTGCGGGAGAGCATTGACGTGCGGCGGATGGATGTCACCGACCATGCGGGTATTCGCCAAACCCTCGAAAAGATCGCCGCGGACTACGGCCGGATTGACGTGCTGGTCAACAATGCCGGATTTGCTGCCGGAGGAGTCGTCGAGGAAGTGGACGATCACACGTGGCGTGCGCAGATGGAGACCAACTTCTTCGGGACAGTCGCCGTCACCCGGGCCGTCCTGCCGCACATGAGAAGACAGCGGCGGGGGACAATCATCAACATCAGCAGCGTCAGCGGGAGGATCGCGTTCCCGGGGTTCGCCCCCTACGCCGCTACCAAGTTTGCCGTCGAGGGGTTTACCGAAGCGCTGCGACTTGAGGTCCTGCCGTTTGGCATCCACGCTGTTCTAATCGAACCGGGAGCGTACAAGACAGAGATTTGGCGCAAAGGATTTGCGACCATCCCCGCGCGAAAGGACTCCCCTTATCAGCCCATGCTGGAGGCCGTCCTGCGCATGGCCAGAAAGACGGCAGATACGGCGCCGCCCCCGCAGGAAGTGGCGGCGGCGGTGGTGAGAGCGGCGCTCGCTCCCGCGCCTCGTCTGCGTTATCCCGTGGGACGGGGGACAGCGGCGATGAATCTGTTCAGAAGCCTGCTGCCCTGGAAATGGTACGAGCGGATTGTGTTGTGGGCGCTCCGTCGGTGAGCGAAGGCGGAATACGGTCTGACCGGCCTGGTCCTGGGCGGTCCGGGGCTGGCCGTGGCGAAAAAAACGGGTGGTTTGGAACAGAACCCGCCGGGGCAAGCGCCGCCGGCGTTGTAACGCGGCGGCTTCCCCTCCCATGTCCATCCCATGAAGTGGATTTCCCGCGAGCCATTTACTTGTCGAACGTACATTCGTAGAATAGAGAAAGAAGGTGGTGTTCGACGTGAAAATCAAGCTGGACATGGCGCAGGTGTTGGAACGGTTGCGCCAGGACGAGCGCTTTGCGCGAAACATCGTGCATTGGAAAACCATCGAACCCCGCGAGGCGCAAACGGTTCCCTTTCCCCCTGACCTGGACGGGCGGATTCGGGAAACGCTGACCAAACGGGGGATTTCCTCGCTGTACACCCATCAGGAGACGGCTTTTCGCCACGTGCGGGATGGAAAGCACATCGTGGCGGTGACGCCCACCGCTTCCGGCAAGAGCATGTGCTACCACCTGCCGGTGATGCAGGCGCTTGCGGAAGACCCGGAGACACGGGCGCTGTACCTGTTTCCCACGAAGGCGTTGGCCCAGGACCAGAAAAGCGAGCTGCATGAGCTGATCAACGAATCGGGACTGCCGATCAAGTCGGAAACCTACGACGGGGATACGCCCGCCCAAATCCGACAGACGATCCGCAAGGCCGGCAACATCGTGATCACCAACCCGGACATGCTGCATGCGGCCATCCTGCCTCATCACACCAAGTGGGTTTCCTTTTTTGAACATTTGCGATACGTCGTCATCGACGAACTGCATACATACAGGGGCGTGTTCGGCAGCCACGTGGCCAATGTCATCCGCCGGCTGAAGCGGATCTGCGCGTTTTACGGCAGCCGTCCGCAGTTCATCTGCACGTCGGCCACCATTGCCAACCAGCGGGAACTGGCGGAGCAGCTGACGGAAGAGCCGATGGTGCTGGTGGACAACAACGGCGCGCCCACCGGAAAAAAACACTTCCTGTTTTACAATCCGCCCGTCGTCAACCGGCAGCTGAACATCCGGCGCAGCGCCACGCTGGAAGCCCGGGACATCACGGAGCTGTTTCTGTCCAACGGGATTCAGACGATTTTGTTCGCACGCAGCCGGGTGCGGGTGGAGATCCTGCTCAAGTATCTGCAAGAACTGGTCAAACGGAAGCTGGGGCCCAAGACGATCCAGGGCTATCGCGGCGGCTATCTGCCCAGCCAGCGGCGAGCGATCGAAAAGGGGCTGCGCCAGGGAGAGATCATGGGCGTGGTCAGCACCAACGCGCTGGAGTTGGGCGTCGACATCGGCCAGCTCCAGGCGTGCGTGATCACCGGCTATCCCGGTTCGGTCGCCAGCACCTGGCAGCAGGCGGGCCGGGCCGGGAGGCGGCAGGGGGAGTCGGTCGTCGTCCTGGTCGGCAGCTCCACGCCGCTGGACCAGTACGTGATTCAGCATCCCGAATACTTTTTTGAACGCAGCCCGGAGTCGGCCCGGATCAACCCGGACAACCTGATTATCCTCGTCGATCACATCAAATGCGCTGCCTACGAACTGCCTTTTTCCGAAGGGGACCGCTTCGGCCGGGCGGAGATCACGGAAATCCTGGAGTTTTTGACGGAAGAGCAGATTCTGCACCACGCCAAGGGCAAGTGGTTCTGGATGAACGACTCGTTTCCAGCGCACAACATCAGCCTCCGTTCGGCTTCCCAGGAAAACGTGGTGATCATCGACATCAGCGAGCGGGGCAACGAAAAGGTGATCGGGGAGATGGACCGCTTCAGTTCGCTGACGCTTCTGCACGACGAAGCGATTTACCTTCACCAGGGCGTGCAGTATCAGGTGGAGAAACTGGACTACGAAGAGAAGAAAGCGTACGTGCGGGAAGTGCAGGTGGATTACTATACGGACGCCACCCTGGCCGTCCAGCTGAAGGTGCTGGAGCAGGATCAGTCCCGTCGCGGGCCGCAGACCGAATACGCCTACGGGGAAGTGTCGGTCCACGCCATGGCGACCATTTTCAAGAAAATCAAGTTTGAGACACATGAAAACATCGGCTCCGGTCCGATCCACCTGCCGGAGGAAGAATTGCACACCAACGCGGCCTGGATCGGATTTTCCGAAGCGCTGCTGGAGGAAGTGAGGACAAGCGAAGTGGAGCGTGGGTTGGTGGGGCTGGCTCACGTGCTGCAGCACGTCGCCCCTCTGTTCGTGATGTGCGATCCGCTCGATCTGCACGTGATTCCGCAGCGCAAAGCGGTGCACTCCGGTCAGCCCACGATTTTCCTGTACGACCGCTATCCGGGCGGCATCGGATTGAGCGAGCAGGTGTACAAGCAGATGGAGACGATCCTGGCCCGGGCGGAGGAGCTGATCTGTTCCTGCCCGTGCGAGTCTGGCTGCCCGTCCTGCGTCGGCGCGGCGGAAGAAGGAGGCGGCAAGGAACTGGCGCTCTCCTTGCTGCGGGTCGCCCAGGGGGGAAGCCCGCATGTCTCTTAAAGCGAAGCTGAACCGCCTCAAACCGCATCTCACCCGGGAAGCCCCCAGGCAGCCGGAGGGGGACGGGATACCCGGCGGGGCTGTCAGTTCTCCGGCGGCCTCCGATACGGCGTCGCTTCTGGACATCCCGTACCGGGAAAAGTGGGCCGGCCTGCAGGCCAAACCGTACGTGCTCGACGGCGAGTACGTGATGGTGCGTGAGGTCCGCTACCCGGTAACGGCGCGGCATGGAGCTTACACGTTTGCCCAGCTGTACGAGACGATCGACGCCTGGGAGCGTGCGGGCATCCGCCATCCGCTGTCGGCGGCAGGCAAAACGGCGGAAGACCTGCTGTTTTTTGACACGGAGACGACCGGTCTGCACGGCGGAGCGGGCAATGCCGTCTTTTTGCTGGGACACAGCCGGTTCGAGGGAGACTGCGTCGTCGTCCGCCAGCACTTTTTGACCGCTCCTCACGCGGAAGCCGCCCTCTACCACTCGTTTCTGGAAGCGGCGCGAACAGCGACCGATCTGGTTACGTACAACGGCAAGTCATTTGACTGGCCGCAGGTCAAGACGCGGCATACGCTGCTGCGCGATCTTGTGCCCCGTCTGCCGTCGTTCGGCCATTACGACCTCTTGCACGGGGCGAGGAGGCTGTGGCGGGAGGATCTGGAGTCCTGCCGGCTGTCGCTGATCGAGCAGGAGAAGCTGGGCGTCCGGCGGGAGAACGATCTTCCCGGCTATTTGGCGCCGATCCGGTACTTTGACTATCTCACGGACAAGGACCCGGATACGATCAAGGGCGTCCTCGCCCACAACGAGATGGACGTGCTCTCCTTGATCACGCTGTACATCCGCCTCTCTTCCCTGCTGCTCGCCTGGGACAGGGAGGACGTCTCCGCGGAGGAGCGGTTCAACATCGCTCGCTGGTATGAAGCGTTGGGCGACGGCGAAAGTGCCCTCCGCGCCTACCGATTGGTCGCAACTAGCGGTCATCCGCTTGGCGTGAAGGCGACAATCGCGATGGGCCACTGCTACAAGCGGCAAAAAGACTGGAAACAGGCAATGCGGTTGTGGGAAGAAGTGGTCCGATCGGGCAGCTACGTGCCGGAAGACGTCTATGTCGAGCTGGCCAAAATCTACGAGCATCATCTTAAAGACTATGAACAGGCGCTGCACTGCACACTGCAGGCGTTTGACCTGTGGAAGAAAAAAAGCAGCCTGCTGCGCCGCAAGTCCAAGGCGGAGGAAGCTGCCTACCGCAAGCGGATCGAACGGCTGGAACAGCGGTTGGAACAGCATGCGTAAAGGAAACAATGAGGGGACAGGACCAGATGATTCCTGTTCCTTTTTTTGTTGACCCTCACGCTGCGTCAGCCATTATGATCGAGGTGGAGGTGATGACGTGCCGTACATGGTGAAGGAAGTGGCCGAACTGGCAGGTGTGAGCGTGCGGACACTCCATTATTACGACCAGATCGGGTTGCTGAAACCGGCGGCGATAACCCCGGCCGGGTATCGGCTGTACACCGACGAGGACCTGGAGAGATTGCAGCAGATTTTGTTTTTCAAAGAGCTTGGCTTTCCCCTGCAGGAGATCAAGCAGATTTTGGACAGTCCCGGATTTGACCGCGCGCAGGCGTTGAGGGACCACAAGCAGTTGCTGCTGGAAAAAAAGAAACGATTGGAAGAGATCATCCGCACCGTGGACAAAACCCTCTCTTCCATTGAAGGAGGAATCACAATGGATAAAAAGGACATGTTTGGCGGGTTTGACATGACAAAGATCAAGGAACACCAGGAGAAATACGCGGCGGAAGCGAGAGCGAAGTACGGCAGCGCGATCGTCGACGAGACGGAAAGACGAACGAACGCCTACACAGAGAGCGATTGGGCGCGCATCATGGGGGAATGGGAGAATGTTATCCGCGGGATCGTCGAGGCGATGGAAAACGGACCGGCCGATCCGCAGGTTCAGGAAGGCGTCGGAAAGCTGAGACAGCACATCACCCGCTACTACTACGAGTGCACACCGGAGATTTTCAGGGGGCTGGGTGAGCTGTACGTAGCCGACGAACGCTTTACAGCGACGTTTGACAAATACCGGGAAGGGCTGGCCGCCTTTTTGCGGGAAGCGATCCAACTCTACTGCGACCGGCTGCAGACTAATTGACCGAAATGGGATTGTGACCTTGGCCCATAATCTAATGAAGGTGGCGAGCATCCATCTGACTGCCATCAACTTAAAGAAACCAAGTAGCCAAAAAATGGACGGAAACCTTATCGGTTTTCCGCCCATTTTTTATTTTGGGGACTTATTGGACAGCCTCTTCTGTCAATCCAAATACTTCTCGCATAGTGATACGTACTTTCCATCTGACTTGAGCCCTTCCAAAATGCTTTTCAACATTGCACTTCTTTTGGGAAGCCGCTTCTCGAACTCTGCCACAAATGTGTCCTTGTCCCACTGTGATTTGCCAGCGTGATAAAACAGCTTTTCCAGGCGTTCCAACTCGTCGGCAGTAAAGCCAGTGGCTAAGGCCAGAATCGCAAAGCTTTTATGCTCCTTGTTCACCATATCTAAGAGTAACGTAATTGCGTCGGTGGCTAGATTCAATTTTGCTTCAAGATCCTTGATTCTTTCCTCGTACATAGCACCCTCCTTGTACTATAGTAATACCCAGTCTACGAATTTTGAAATGACCCAACCAACCTGTCTCGCTGTACTCAGTGGTACTCCCAGATCATATAACACCCCGCTAACTTGATCTTGAATGATTTTGATAGAAAGGTCTTTCCAAGAAGCTATGGTCCGCAAGGTATCAGCAATATCATCGGCATATTTCCTGATAGTATCTGCTACTTTTATACTGCCGTAATCCTCAACAAAGTCGAGCAATTTTTTTATGGCTTGCGATTCCAGCATATCTGCTAACTTCAATACCGCTTTCTGGAGTGCTGCAGTTTTGACACCCTGTGTTTCTACCTTTGGCGACACTGTGTTGACCTTCGCCACAGAAGGGTTGAGTTGTGACACCGTGTTTGTTTCTGCGGCAAAAACAGAAGTAGGTACTGCTACCGCCAAAACAGACAGAGCTAAAACAGGAGAAAAAATTCTTTTGAACAACTTCATAGACAGCTTCATAAATTTCTCCCCCCTTTTATCTTGACGACCAGCAAAGAAGTTGTAATGTCCGCTCCAAAACGCAACGCGTGCAGGGGGCAAACATCTGGTAGTTCGACGAAGTGAGATTTGTGCTCCCCTGTTTTTCCCCGCGACTTCGATTTTCCGCTAAGCAGGTCGTCAAAGGAGCTCGGTTGGCCCATCACTCCATGCTCGTACTTTATCTCCACCTTTGGTTGTAAAAAGTGCAGGCCTTCCGGCCTGGGAACGATGGTAGATTGTTTCCTTGAGGAACTCAATGGCAAAAAGTACAGTTTGTCTTCAGTCTTTTTATGGCGGCTAGACGTGTTTCTTCAGGTGCTGCGCTCGGTATTCGTCTTCCAGGATGCTCATGATGATCGAGTCGTGATACTGGTGGTTGTAGTACAAGGCTTCGCGCTGCACGCCCTCCCGCTGAAAGCCGAGTTTTTCATAGGCGCGAATGGCCCGCGAGTTGTAGGAGAAGACGTTCAGCTCAATCCGGTGCAGGTTCAAAATCCCGAATGCGTAGTCGAGCAGAAGACGCATGGCTTCCGTGCCAAGCCCCCTGCCCTGGTGTTCCTGGGAATTAATGGCGATACGGATATTGGCATTGCGGTTCACGTTGTCGATGCTCTGCAGGGCGATGTCGCCGATCACCTCGTCCGTTTCCCGCAAGGCGATCAACAGTAGGAGCGACGACGGGTCCTGCGTTTTTCCTTCGATGTATCGGTATATTTGTTCACGGGTAAAGCTTTTCTGCGTGCCGGTCAGTCTCCGCACCTCCGGGTCAAACAGCATCCGGAAATAGAGATCGGTATCGTCAAGGCCGATGGGCCGCAAGTACACCCGGTCACCCTCGAGGAACCGCACGGGCGCAGTGGGGGTGTCCTGATTGTTCATGGTAATCCTCCTTTTCTCCTAACAATAGCAAAATTGCCCATGCTTGAAAATGTGCGGGTTTGGAAAGGATTGACACTTGGCTCGCATTCCTCTTATACTGCAGGCGTGAGGAAAATGATAGAAATAAAATATTTTCCTTGGTTTCCGAGTGGAAGGAGTGGGATGCCCTTGCAGGAACGCATTGTTCAGGCGGCGATTGAAGAAATCCAGACCAGAGGCCTCAAATTTACGATGGCGGACCTCTCGCGCCGTGCGGGTGTCAGCACGAAGACACTGTACGGCCATTTTCCGTCCAAGGAAGCACTGATTGGTCATCTGATCGAACAGGAAATTCAGGACGTGCGGGACAGCATGGAAACCATCGTGAATCGGCAGGATCTGGATGTGACGGAGAAGCTGCGCCGGCTGCTGACTTATGTGCCGAGCGGGTTTGGCGGCACCGACCTGCGGTTGTGGTACGAATTGAAGCGATACTATCCCGCCCAGTGGGCACTCGTGGACGCGTGCATTCAGGAAGAGTGGGACCAGGTCCGGGCCGTTTTGGAAGAAGGGATGGGCAAAGGCGTGTTTCGCCGGGTGAACACGGACATCCTGATTCAGATGTATGTGGGCGCCTGGGAGCAGTTAATCAACCGGCAGTGGCTGACGAGAAACAACATGACTCTTGATCAGGCGCTTGACGCGGTGATCGACATCTTGCTGGGCGGAGTGGTCCGTACCCAAAAACGACAGGAGGAGAGCGTATGAGCTGGTTGTATCTGGCGTTGGCCATCTGTTTCGAGGTGGCGGGCACCACATTCATGAAGCTGTCGAACGGGCTTAGCCGGCCTGTTTTTACCGTATTGATGTTCGTGTTTTACGTCATCAGTTTTTCGTCGTTGAGCATGGCGCTCAAACAGCTTGAGGTGGGCACGGCATACGCGATCTGGTCGGGAGTGGGGACGGCGGCGATTGCCGTCATCGGCTTCCTGTTTTTCAAGGATGTGCTCACTGCGCAAAAAATCATCGCCATCGCGCTCATCATCGTCGGCTGCGTAATGCTGAATTTGAGCGGCGCGGCGCACGGGGAAAGCGCTTCGGCCGGGCCGGAAAAAGGCGTTGTGGCGGAGAGTGAGGCCAAATGAAGCGGCTGACAGGGTTTCTCGATCTGTTCATCTCGATCACCGGATTTGCCAGTCTGTACGCGTACCGCAGGAAAAACAGCTGCTGGCGGCCGTTGGCGCTGATCTCGCTGGTACTGACGTCCTGTTCCGGTCTGCAGGCGATCTCCTTTTGGCTGTTCAAAGGGGATTTTGATCCGGTTTGGTGGATTCCCAACCTGTACCTGTTGATCTATCCGCTGTTCTTTCTGCCTCGTTTTTTTCGGGAGCAGCCCGTCGTATCGGCTTCGGGCAAGGCTTGATCACATCCCGTAGGGCAGCGTGAGCAATCGGGTGCTTCGAGTCGCCATTTCACGTCCCCATACGGTATGTTCCATCCTCCGGCACCGCTTTTTGGCGGTGTCTTTTTTGCTGCCGGGCCTGCTGGTCCAGCACCTTCTTCATAACAGGGACTGGCAGCATTTTATCCTTTATTTTTACCGCGATAAGTTTGTATATTTTGACAAAGGGCAATTGATTTGAATCCAACTTGTAGCCATTTGTCGAATTCATACGTCATTACAGGTAAACGACAAATTTGTTCGCGGAGGTTATGCGGAAATGAATATGGCGAAGTCCAAGCACTGGCTGCTGCACATATGTGTCTGCCTGCTGCTGTTGGCCGGACTGCCCGACAGCCGGGCAGCAACGGTACATGCGGAATCATCTGTACAACTGGGCGTCACGCCCGGCATTCGCGGTGAGTACAAGCAAGCAGGCGTGGTCCCGGTTCAGGTGACAGTCAGCAATGGCGGAGCGGATGTGGAAGGCAGTCTGGTCGTAGCCGGAAGTAAGAATGACGACTTTTCTGTAGGGTACTACCAGCCTGTATCCGTCGCCAAAGGAGCGACCAAGCAGGTAACGATCACCGTACCGGGCAACGCGATCGACCCATTCGGATACGTGGCCCTGATTCAAGGCGATGAGATCGTGGCCCAAACGAAAATCGGCGGACGCCGGTATGGTCCGGACACGCTGTTCGTGGGCGTGCTGGCGGCCGACGTTGACACCGCCAACTTCCTTGGGGCGATGCCCCAATCGGTCTTACCCAATCCGGTGCGGGTCCTGCCGATGCAACCGGAGCAGATCCCGACTTCAAAAGTGCAGTTGGAAATGCTCGACATTCTGGTTTTGAACAATTTTGCCCTGGACGGGTTAAATGGACAGCAGGTGCAGGCGATCCGCGACTGGACAGCGGGGGGAGGCATGCTCGTGCTGGCCGGCGGTGCCCACTACAACAAGACGGCGGGGGTGCTTGCCGACCTTTCGCCGGTAGAGGTGACCGGTGTTACGAGCCTGACCGCTTTTTCCAGTCTGGCGGTGGAGAAAAACAAGCCGCTTGTGCTGGAAAAGCCGTTTACGATCAGTGCGGGACGTCTGAAAACGGGCAGCGTGGTCCATGCGGAGGGCGGCGTTCCGTTAATGGCGGTACGTTCGCTGGGTGAGGGCAAAGTGCTGTACGTTGCCTACGACCTGTCGGAAGAGCCGGTGGCAAGCTGGAGCGGCAACAGCCGTTTCTGGGCGGAGACGCTGACCAAGGCGTTTGGCTCATCACTGCAACGAACAGAAAGAGATCCCATGGATGGCATGTGGGGATTAAACCAGGCCGCCGACCGCATTCCCCAGCTGAAATTGCCGGACGTGAAGTGGACAGCGCTGTTTTTTGGCTGCTACGCGCTGCTGGCGGGTCCGGTCTTCTATTACCTGCTGCGCCGCAAGCGAAAGCAGGGCTACATGTGGGTGGTTGTCCCGGTGTTTGCCGTCATCACCGGCGTCGCTATTTTTTCGTACGGCGCGCTGCAGCGGGGAACTGGCGCGCTCGTGCATCAAACCGGCATCATCCACTTGCAGGGGGACGGACAGGCGCGGGCCAAGGCGGTCACGGCGCTGTTTGTGCCGACGAGCGGCGACTATGAGCTGGAAGTAAAGGGAGACGGCAAGGTGTGGCCGATTCAGCACCATTACCTCGGTGAAGCGTCGACGAAGGCGTGGGTCTCGATGCAGTCGGATCGGTCGCTCGTGCAGTTCCGCGACGTCGAGTTTTGGTCCATGCGCAAGGTGGGGATGGAGCACATCGTCACCGACGCTGGTTTGTTTGAGGCCGATCTGGTCTACGCCGACGGCACCGTCAAAGGGACGGTGACCAACAAGTCAAAGTATGCGCTGCGGGACGTCGTCATCGTCTCGGGCAGCAAGGTGCAAAAGGTGCCTGAACTGGCGCCGGGATCGAGTGTCCAGGTCAACCTGCCGTTTAATCCGGCACAAATAGACAATTCTGTCTATCAGTCCAGAACCGATATTCTCCCGCCGCACGTGGACTGGTACGACCCGTATGAAACGAGTCGGGAAGGCGAGATGATCCACGATTTGGATCGAGGAAGCGGCTTCCGGCCGGCGTCACTCATGCTTTTTGGCTGGACACAGACCCCTGCGGTGGAGACGGACGTGAAGAACAGGCGGTCTCAGACGGAAAGCCTGACGTTGGTGACGCAGCCGCTGTCGCTGAAGCCCTCCACGGACGGCCATATTGTCTACCCGCCCGGAACGATTGTGCCTATCAAAACGAGCAGTTCGGTGAAGGTTGATGAACGCGACGACGGGTATATGATGCAGGCGGGCGAGATCACGCTTGACTTCCCGATCGAACTTGGGGACAAACAGGTGAAGATCACGAACATTTACCTCTACACCTGGTCGGACAGCAATACGCAGTTTGATAAACAGGTGTACAACTGGAAGACCCATAAATTTGATCCGTTCGAAAAGGCGTTTGCCAACAACACGATGACCGGGGACAAGACGCCGGTGTACCTCTCGCCCGAAGGCACGCTTCGGATCAAGTTTTCGCACCGGTATGAAGATTACCGCCACCTCGGCACCCCGGTGATCAGCGTGGAAGGAAAGGTGATGCGTCCATGATCCAGATCAATCGGCTGGTAAAGCGATACGGCAAAATGGAAGCGTTGAAAGGGCTGACGCTGGAGATTGAGAAGGGCACCTTGTTTGGCTTCGTCGGCCCGAATGGAGCCGGCAAGTCGACGACAATGTCCATTCTGGCCACCTTGCTGGAGCCGACCAGCGGCCAGGCGTACGTCGGCGGATACGAAGTGACAAAGCATCCGCGTGAAGTGCGCAAGCTGATCGGCTACATGCCTGATTTTTTCGGGGTGTACGACAATTTGACGGCGGAGGAGTACCTGGACTTCTACGGAGCCAACTACGACATTCCCGCCCAGGAGCGCCGGCAGATCATTCCGCAATTGCTGGAGCTGGTCAATCTGAGCCACAAGCGGGACGCGTATGTAGACTCGCTGTCGCGGGGGATGAAGCAGCGCCTGGGATTGGCCCGCTGCCTCGTGCACAATCCGGAAGTGCTGATCCTCGACGAACCGGCATCCGGATTGGACCCCAGGGCCCGGATCGAGCTGCGCGAGATTTTGAAGGAACTGCGCGACATGGGCAAGACCATCATCATCAGCTCGCACATTCTGCCGGAGCTGGCCGAGATGTGCGACGTGATCGGCATCATCGAGGGCGGCAGCCTGGTCGCGTGTGGCAGAGTGGACGAGATTTACCAGAAGATGCAGGAAAAGCGGGTGCTGCGCATCCGCCTGCTGGACCGCGTGGAGGAAGCGATGACCCGGCTGCGTGAAGTGCCGACCGTATCAGACGTCACGCGCGAAGGCAGCTGGGTGGTAGCCGGGTTTACGGGAAATGACGAGCAGCAGGCAGCGCTGCTGCGCGATTTGGCGGCCGCGGGACTGCCGGTGGCCGCGTTCAACGAGGAGCAGGGCAATCTGGAAGAAATCTTTTTGGAAATCACGAAGGGGGTGGGCTCATGAACCTCATGCAGCGATTGCGCAACCCTGTGCTTGTAAACGAGTGGAAACTGCGGATGCGGACGCGCCGTTCGCCGTGGATCATCGCCTTTTACCTGCTGGCGTTGGGCATGGTGACGCTGACGTTTATCTATCTGGTGACGGGAGGCCGCGGCTACTACAACATGAACAACTCGCGCGAAATGTTCATCGTGCTCTCAATCCTGCAGTTGGGGATGATTTGCTTTGTCGTGCCGGGGTTGACGGCAGGGGTGATTTCCGGCGAGCGGGAGCGTCAGACGCTGAACGTCTTGCTGACAACCAACATCAGCGCGACCAAACTGATTTTGGGCAAATGGCTGGCGTCACTCAGCTTTGTGACGTTTCTCGTGTTCTCCACTATCCCGCTGTACGCGATCGTCTTTTTGTACGGCGGCATCTCTCCCGCCCAACTGCTGAAGGTGTTCGGCTTTTACCTGGTTACCATGTTGGCATTGGGCAGCGTCGGGGTGCTGATCTCGACATTGATCAAACGGACGGGAGTCGCTACGGTGTTGAGCTATGCGGTCGTCTTCGCGTATACCGCGGGCACCGTCATCCTGGCCGAAGTAATCCGTGAGTTCATCGAGTACCAGCAGCGGCAAAACCCTGCGCCGGTGCGCACGGAGCCGCTGTTGCCTGATCTGCTGCACAGCATCAATCCGCTGGTCGGAATGCTGGGCATTTTTAACGAAGGACCTGTGCATGATCTGCGCCGGACGCTCAGCAGCCAGTTCTCGTTCGTTTTGGTTGACCCGTTCTGGCTGTACGTGCTGTTTCTGACGTTTGTCACCGCAATCTGCCTGGCGCTGGCTGTTTATCTGATCAAGCCGGTGCGCCCCCGTTTGCGAAAAGCGGCGAATAAGGAGTGATGGGTCGTGTCCATCCGGCAACAGAAGGAACAGAAGGATGAGCTGTCCGCGCTGCTCCGGCCGATCCGCAGGAGGTTGAGCGTCCAGAAGCTTGTGCTCAGGCTCACGGCGGGTGTCCTGTGGGGACTGGGGGGAAGCCTGATGGTTCTTCTCATCGCCCGCCTGGTGCCCATCCCGTACTACAAGGCGATTGCGGCCGCCATCTGCCTGCTCGCAGTGGCGGCGGGAGCGATTGTCGCCTTTATTCACCGTCCTGATGAGCGGGAGTGCGCGCTGCTGGCCGACCGTCAGGGATTGGCACAGCGGGTCGTGACGGCGCTGGAGCACCGTGAAAGTACGTCGCCGCTAGCTGTTATGCAGCGGGAGGACGCCGTACGCCGCTTGCGCGAGGCGCTGCCGCAGGTGCTGGAGAGCATCCCCGTCCTGCCAGATGCAAAACGGCCCGCGTACGCAGCGGGATGCCTGCTCTCCCTTTGTCTCCTGCTGGTTTTCTGGGCCAACCCGCAGGATGAGCGGCTGGCACAGCTGGCCCAGGAGCGGGAGGCGAAGAAAGCGGCGCAAGAGGCGGTGACGAAGCTGGAGCAGGAGGCCAAAGCCGCTGAGGGGTTGAGCGACGCGCAAAAAAAGAAGCTGGAAGAGATACTGGCGCAAGCCAAAAAGGCGCTGTCGGAGGCGGACAGTCAGACCGAACGGCTCCAGGCGCTGAAGGCAGCGGAAAAGCAGTTGGATCAATGGAAGCAGGCGGAACTGGCGAAGCAGGCGGCACTGCAGCGTTTGCAGCAGTCGCTGGCGCAGCATCAAGGACTGCGGCAGGCGGCGGCTTCTCTCAGCAAAGAGGACCGGCAGGCGCTGGTAGAAGCGCTGCGCCAGTCGGCTAAAGCGCTGGAGGCGCTGTCTGCCAAGGAGCGGCAATCTCTTGCCGAGGAGCTGCAAAAAGCGGCGGAACAGTTGGCTCAGGCCGCTGCTGACGCCGGGACGGAAGACGCCGCCGCCACCGCGGCGCAATTGAAGCAGGCGGCCGAGCAGTTGGCCCAGGGCAACGTGCAGTCGGCCATGGCATCACTGCAATCCGGCTTGCTGCAGGCCATGCAGCAGGTGACACAGGCGCAGCAGGGAGCGCTGCTGGCCGCACAGTCACTGGCCGCGCTGCAGCAGTCGCAGATGATGCTGGCAGCAGCCGGTTCCCCGTCCGGCAGCGCCGGCCAGACAGGGATGGGCTTTGGCGCGGGAACAGCGGGATCAGTCGGCGCGGGAACGGCAGTCCCCGCCTCCGGGTCTGCGGGGGCGAATTCCTCGGGAGCAGGCTCCCAACAAGGCCAAGGGACATCCCCAGCCGGCAGTGCAGGTGGAAACGGCCAGGCAGGCGGAGGAAGCGGTTCCGGTGCGGGTAATGGCTCCGGGAATGGAGCAGGCTCCGGCAGCGGTGCCGGGGTGGGGGGAGGTTCCGGCAAAGGTGGCGGCAAGGGCCCGGGTGCGGGTCTGGGCGCAGGCAGACATGAACTGGTGACCGTCCCATCACCCCGCATCGGCGCAGAAGGGCCGACCGATACCGTGGGCGGTCCGCTCGGAGCCGGTCCCTCCCAGTCCCGGGCCAGCACCACGACACAGGTGTCGTCAGGAGCTGCCCGTCCCTATGAAGAGGTATACAGCCAATACGCTTCGTTTGTCCGCGAGAGCCTGGAACACGGGAAAATTCCGGACGATTACCAGGACGCGGTCAAAGCGTATTTCAGCAGTATCGAACCCTAAGCGAATACGTGAAGCAAGGAGACGTGGCGATGACACAACATGCAGTGGAAGAGTACCTCAGCCGGGTGGAACGGGTGAGGCAGGAGATCGGAAAAGTGCTGGTGGGGCAAAAAGACGTGGTGGAGCAGCTGCTCTGGGCGGTTTTTGCCGGCGGCCACGCGCTGCTGGAGGGCGTGCCCGGGCTGGGCAAGACGCTGTTGGTGAAGACGCTTGCGCAGGCGTTCGAACTGTCGTTTCAGCGGATTCAGTTCACCCCCGACCTGATGCCCACCGACATCACGGGGACCAACATCCTGCGCGTGGACGAAACGGGGCAGCAGTCGTTCCAGTTCCAACCAGGCCCCGTCTTCGCCCATGTCGTGCTGGCTGACGAAATCAACCGGGCTACGCCGAAGACGCAGAGCGCGCTTTTGGAGGCGATGCAGGAGCGGACCGTCTCTGCGGGAGGGAGCACGCGGCCGCTCCCGGAGCCGTTTTTCGTGCTGGCGACGCAAAACCCGCTGGAGCAGGAAGGGACCTATCCGCTGCCGGAAGCGCAGATGGACCGGTTCCTGATTAAAATCGACGTGCCGTTTCCCAGCGAGGATGAGCTGAGGGAGATCGTTTTGCGGACGACGGCGGGACAGCCGGCGTCTGTGGAAAAGGTGGCCTCCGCACGGGAGATCGCCGAGATCCAGCAGGCGGCGCGCGACATTCTGGTGGCTGATCCGGTGCTGCGATACGCGGTCAAATTGCTGCTGGCCACCCATCCCGGTGAACAGGCGGTGGAGTCGGTCAACCGGTACGTCCGTTCCGGGGCGGGACCGCGCGGCGTGCAGGCAATGGTGGCGTTGGCCAAGGTGCGCGCCCTGCTGGCCGGCCGTTTCAACCTGGCCTACGAAGACATCGACGCGGTTGCGCTGCCGGCGCTCAGGCACCGCGTGTTTCTCAACTTTGAAGGGGAAGCAAACGGCATCCGCCCTGACCGGATTATCACCGACATTCTGGCCGCGCTGGAGAAGGACAAGGCATGAGCGGGCAGTTGTTGGACCCGGCATGGCTCAGCCGGTTGGAGCGGATGCAGGTGTTGAGCAGGCGGATGGCCAGCGGCACCCACGCGGGCAAACGACGTTCCAAACGGACAGGCAGTTCGCTGGAATTTGCCGATTACCGGCCGTACGCTCCCGGTGACGATCTGCGGCAGTTGGACTGGAACGCCTACGCCCGCTCGGGAAAGCTGTTTTTGAAAAAATTTCTCGATGAGCAGGAACTGCATGTCACGCTGTACATCGACTGCAGCCGGTCGATGGCCTACGGGGAACCCCGGAAGCTGGAACGGGCGGTGCAGTTGGCAGCCGCACTGGGCTATATCTCGCTTTGCCATCTGGACTATGTGTCGGTATACGCCTTTAACCAGAAGGTGACGGCGTCGCTGTGCAATCTGCAGGGGAAACACAAGGCGGCCCACCTGCTCTCCTTTCTCTCCGGGCTGCAGGCGGGAGGGACAGGTGACATGAACCGGGCGCTCCGCTCACCGGGCGCCGTGCGGGGCAAACCGGGCATCTCCATCGTCTTGTCCGACTTTTTGTTTGAAACGGGTTATGAAGCGGGCATCGCCTATCTGCAGGCTGCTCGGCAGGAGGTCGCGCTGGTTCAGATACTGGCGCAAGACGAACGAGAGCCGTCGTACGAGGGAGAGCGGCGGCTGATCGACAGCGAGACGCGGCAGTTTAAAGAGGTGTCGCTTACCCGGCAGCTCGTCGACCATTACAGACAGACCGTGCGGGACTATCAAGCGGAGCTGGCCAATTTCGCCTACCGGCGGGGAATCGCCTGCACAGCGGTGGAGGCGGAAGCGCCGCTGGAGCAAATGGTCTTTCAGGTGTTCCGGCAGGCAGGGTTGATTCGGTAGAGAGGAGGAGAAGGCAGTCATGCAGTGGATGGCGTTGGGCAATCTGGGATTTTTGCTGATCGTGCCGGCCATTGTCGCCCTCTACCTGCTCAAGCGGAACACGGAGGACCTGGAGGTGCCCAGCACGCTTTTGTGGCAGCGGACGCTGCAGAGCTGGGAAGCGGTGCGCCCGTGGGAAAAGTTGAAGCGCAACCTGCTGCTTCTGCTCCAACTTTTGGCCGCCGTCCTGCTGGTGCTGGCGTTGGTCCGTCCGGCCGTGCCCACGGCGGGAGCAATTGCCGACCATACCGTGCTTGTCATCGACACGTCCGGCAGCATGCTGACCAGGGAAGGGGAGCACTCCCGCTTTGAGCAGGCCCTCGATGCCGCTCGCGGCATCGTGGAACGGTTGAGCGGCGGGCAGGCGATCACACTGATCGAGGCGGGGCTGGAGCCGCGGGTTCTGGTGTCCAAGAGTACGGACAGGCAGGCGCTGCTGCAGGCACTGCAATCACTGGCGCCTCGTCCGGGGACGAGTGATCAGCAGGCGGCCCTGTCGCTGGCCGCGGCGATCACGGCGACAGAGCCGGGCAGCGGGGTGATGTGGTTTGGCGACGGCGGGACCGCCCGCGCGGCCGAACAGGAGAGCGCCTTGGCAGTATCCGGTCCGTATCGCTTTGTGCAAGCGGGTCGGGCAAAAGAAAACGCGGCAATCGGCGCCTTCGTTACTCAGCCGGGCCAAGGCGGGACAGAAGGGCTGTTGCGGATCGACAACTACGGCAGTCAGCCCGTGCGGGGCAGGGCGACGATCTACGGCCCCGAGCAACAAGTGCTGGACGTAAGCGAGTTTGCGGTGGAGGCCGGGGCGTCCCGCACCGTTACCTTTGAACGCCTGCCCGCCGCCCCTGTCTACCGGGCGGTGATCGAACCGGAAAAGGACGGGCTGGCGGAAGACAACGAGCGGTGGAGCGTGCCATTTGCCGCCGGAAAAGGGCGGGCCGTGCTGGTCAGTCCGCAGGGAAACCGGTTTTTGCACCAGGCCCTGCAGTCAGTCGGCCGTTTGGAAGTGGAGACGCGCTCCGAGCTGCCGGATGGCACCGAGAGGGCCGACGTGTGGGTGTTTGACGGCGTGGTGCCCGACCGGCTGCCGGAGGGGAACATCCTGGTGATCGCTCCCGATCGAAAAACAGACTGGCTGCCGTACACCGGTGCAGCTGCTGTGCAGCACAGGCCGGAAACACTCCGGCCGGACGATCCGCTCGTGAAGCACGTGGATTGGCAGGATGTGCACGTGGCCCGGACCTCCGTGGTAAGCGAAATGCCGGGCATGCGGCCGCTGGTGAAGGCAGGAGACACCAACCTCGTCCTGGCCGGGTCATTGGCGGGACGAAAGGGTGTCATCGTCAACTTTGACCTGCACGATTCCGACTTTCCGCTGCGGCCGGCGTTCCCGATTTTCATGCAAAATGTGGCCTCCTGGCTGTCGTCCGCCCAGAACGTTCCGATCGGCCCCGCCGTTCCGGGAGAGACGCTGGCGATTCCGCTGACGCCGGGAGCGGAAAAACGGACGCTGACCTACCCGGACGGACGGGAGCAGGCCGTCGAGGCGCAGGGAACGACCTGGCTGTTCCGTGTTCCGGAGCAGACGGGGTTGTACCGGTTGACGGAAGAAGTCGCAGGAACGGCACAGGTCCGTTACTTTGCGGTTCACATGGACGAGGCGGAGTCGGACATCGCGCCGCGTTCGCTGACGGTCGGAAGCAGCGGGGCCGGCGAAGGAGAAGCCAAGCCGCAGGACGGCCAGGCTGCCGGAAGCCGGGAGCTGACCGGGTGGCTGGCGGCGCTGGCACTGTTGGTGGTGTTTGCGGAATGGAGGGTGTATCAACGTGGGTATTGACGTGCAGCAGCCGTGGTTTCTGCTCCTGCTGATTCCCGCCGCCTGGATGATTGCTTCCTGGTGGCGCGGCCAGCGCAGGATGCCGAACAGCCGCAAGACGCTGATCGCTGCCGTGCGCGGTGCTGTCTTTCTCCTGCTGATTTTGGCGCTCGCCGGGACACAGCTTCTCCATCCGGTGCGGGCGGAGACAGTGGTGGTCGTCGTCGACCGGTCGGCGTCGATGAAAGATGACCCGAGGGTGTACGAATTCATTCGCGCCGCGGTGGAGGAGAAGCGGGCCGAAGATCAGTTCGGCGTGGTGGCTGTCGGTGCGGAAGCGGCAGTAGACCAGCCGCTGACGACCCGGCAGGACGTGCAGCCGGTCGGGGTGGAAGTGAACCGGCATGCCACCAATCTGGCCGAAGGGATCCGCCTGGCCGCCGCGATGATCCCCAGCCATGCGCGAGGCAAAATTGTACTCCTGACGGACGGATTGGCCACGCACGGCGATGCCGCGCGGGAAGCAAAGCTGGCGGCGGAACGGGGCATTGCCGTCGAAGCGGTCTCCCTGCAGCAGCCGCAGGGAGAAGAAGTGGTGCTCACGGCTGTACAGGTGCCGGAGCGGCTGTACGCAGGCGAGGAGTACGCGATCAAGGTGGACGTCGAAAGCACGACGGCCACGCGGGCGACCCTCCGCCTGTACGAGGGGAATCGGGAAGCAGGCCGGCAGACCATACAGGTGGAAAAGGGGAAAAACCGCTTCCTGTTTACGCAAAAAGCGCTGCAGGAAGGGTTTCAGCGCTACCGCGTCGAGATCGAACCGGAGCGTGACACGGTACAGACCAACAACCAGGCACACGCGTACGCGCAGGTGGCAGGCGCCCCGACCGTGCTGGTTCTGGAGGGACATCCCGGCGCGGCGAAAAACCTGGTCAGCGCGCTTGCGGCAGGCAGCATCAAGACGGACGTGAAGGACCCGTCACTTTTGCCCAAGGCGCTGGACGGATACAAGCGGTACGCGTCGATTATCCTCGCCGATGTGGAGGCCACCCAGTTGAGCGACGCCGACATGGAGCGGATACGGACGGCGGTCCGCGATCTAGGTGTGGGATTGATCATGACCGGCGGTTCCAACAGCTTTGGGATGGGCGGCTGGCTGCAGACCCCGATCGAGGAAGCGCTGCCGGTCCATATGGATTTGCGCGGCAAGGAAGATCTGCCCTCGCTGGGACTGGTGCTGGTGATCGACAAGTCGGGGAGCATGTCTGCGGACGCGCACGGCGTGGACAAGATGGAGCTGGCAAAAGAAGCGGCGATCCGGGCCACCACGATGCTGAACGGGCAGGATCAGATCGGCGTCATTGCGTTTGACGGGAGTCCCTGGGAAGTGGTTCCGCCCCGATCCGTCACCGACCTGGACGAAATCCATCGGCAGATCGGCGGCATTTTCGCCGACGGCGGCACGGATATATTCCCGGCGCTGCAGATGGCGTACGAGCGGATCAAGACGATGCAGACAAAGCGGAAGCACGTGATCCTGCTGACCGACGGACAGTCGGGCCGAAGCAGTGACTATCAGGCGCTCCTGCAGCAGATGGCGGGCGAAAACATCACCGTGTCCACCGTGGCCGTCGGTGATGACGCCGATACTTTGCTGCTGGAGGATATCGCCCAATGGGGAAACGGGCGCTACTACTTCGCCAAAGACGCGACGTCGGTGCCGAAAATCTTCAGTAAGGAGACAGCGCTGGCCAGCCGCACGTATATCGTGGAACAGCCGCAGGTGCCGAAGCGCACCGGAGGCGACGACTGGTCCGCGCTCCGCCAGCCCTTGCCGCCGCTGCACGCATACGTGGCGACGACGCCAAAACAGACGGCTGAACAGCTATTGACCAGCCTGGACGAGGACCCGATTCTGATCCGCTGGCAGTACGGGCTGGGACGGTCGGTCGCCTGGACCAGCGATCTGGAGGGGAAATGGGCTCCGGCATGGGTGACGTGGCCAGGCTACAGCCGAATGTGGAACGAGGCGGTGGCCTGGACGCTGCCGCAGGTCGCGACGGGCCGCTGGAAGACAGAGACCCGGCTGGACGGGACGAGCGGCGTCATAACCGTCACCGTCCCCAAAGGGGAGAAGTTGCCGCAGGAACTGGAAGCGGTGGTGGTCAACCAGGAGATGAACCGGGAGGCCGTGCGCCTGAAACCGGTGGCTCCGGGTACGCTGGAGGGCCGTTTTTCCGCCGCTGAACCGGGCAGCTATCTGATACAGATCACGGAAAAAACGAACGGACAGGTAACGGCAAGCGAAACCGCCGGGTTGACTGTCTCGTATTCGCCGGAGTACGGCCTGCCTCGGGACGGGGACAGCGAACTGAGACAATGGCTGACGGCGGGTGAAGGGAGACTGATTACCAGACCGGACGAGGTGTTTACCGGCAAGCTGCCCGCCAAGTGGGATACGCAGCCGATCGGTGAATGGCTGCTGATGCTGGCCGCCCTGCTGTGGCCGCTGGATGTCGCCTGCCGCCGTCTGCAGCTCCCGGAAGCATGGTGGACACGATTTACGGCCCGATTCCGCAAGCGCGGGTCTGTCGGGAATGAAGGCCATCAATCGGTGTTTGCCCGCTTGGGAGAAAAGCAGGAAGAGCGGAAACGAAGCCGGGCAGCCAAGCGAGAGGCGGAAACGGCCGACGTGGCAGGGCAGACGAGGGCCGCGACGGACAGCAGCATGTCAGCTGCAGCGGCTCCTCCCGCCGGGCATTCCGCGCAGGTATCCGGCAGCAGCGAGCAAGGGGAAGCGTTGAGCCGTTCCGCCGCCGGCAGCCGATCTGCAGGGGCTTCTGCAACGGACAGCACCGCTGCCGCGCAGACGGACAGCGGGAAAACGCCGGCAGACAAGACAGGCGAGACCTTCAATCGCCTGCTGGCCGCGAAAAAGCGAAGACAGAAATAAGGAAAAAACCGCCTTTTGGGCGGTTTTTTCCTGTTCCGGGCAGTTTCCCTTTCGGGGCAGTTTTTCTTTGCTGCTGGGATTTGTGCGCGAGTCAAGGAATCTGGTCAGCAGACGGGAACGGCACCAGCGGGTGACGGCGGATGGAAGTTTTTGTGTGTCTATGGTGATTTCTTGATATAATATCGTCTAATATGGTTGATATTGAATTTTTCAGGATGATATTCATGACCTTTCCAGTTTTTATTGACGTCGGTCTGCTGCGGCTGCATCCGCACTTTGTGTTTGAGGCGCTGGCGTATTTCATCGGCTTTCGGCTCTATCTGCTGACGCGGCGCAAAGGGCGAATTCCCGTCAACCAGGCGTTTTGGGTGTTGGTCGGGGCCACGCTGGGAGCGGCTATCGGATCCAAACTGCTGTTTTTGCTGGAAGATCCGGCGAGGACGCTGACCCATTGGAACGAATGGACGTATATCATGGGAGGCAAGACGATCGTGGGCGGCCTGTTGGGCGGTTTGATTGGCGTGGAGTTGACAAAACATTGGATCGGTCTGCGCCAATCCACCGGAGACGACATGGTGTTTCCCCTCATCACCGGCATGGCGATTGGCCGGATCGGCTGCTTTTTGACAGGCCTGGACGATCATACCCACGGCATCCCCACCGACTGGATCACCGGCGTGGATTTCGGCGACGGTGTGCCCAGACATCCGACCCAGTTGTACGAAATCACTTTTCTCGGGTTGTTGGCTGTCTTTCTGCTCGCAGTCAAACGGAGGCGAAGGCTTGGCCGATGGGAACTGCCCGAGGGGGCGCTGTTTCAGTGCTTCATGTTTGGCTATCTGAGTTTCCGTTTTCTCGTCGATTTCATCAAACCGACGCCGCACGTCTACCTGGGACTGAACAACATCCAACTGGCGTGTCTGGCCGGACTTGCCTATTACATGTCGCTCATGCGGAAGTGGCCGCGTCGGAAGAGTGTGCCGCTGCACGGAAAGGAGTAAACCATGCCGAAAAACAGACCGTATCTTTTCTACGAACTGACCAACAGCATTTGTTCCCAATGCCTGCGCAAGACAGAAGCCAAAGTCATCTTCGAGGAAGGGCGGGTCTATCTCTGGAAACACTGCCCGCGCCACGGGCGGGAAAAGGTGCTGATCTCCACCGACGTCGACTACTACAAACGCTGCCGGGAATTCCTCAAACCGGCGGAGATGCCGCAGGTGTGGAACACGCCGATTCGCTACGGCTGTCCCTACGACTGTGGGCTCTGCCCGGATCACGAACAGCATAGCTGCCTGACGCTGGTGGAAGTGACAGATCACTGCAACCTGCAGTGCCCTATCTGTTACGCGGAATCGTCTCCAAATAGGACTACCTGGCGCTCGCTTGCGGAGATTGAGCGGATGCTGGATGCGGTCGTCCGCAACGAAGGGGAGCCCGACATCGTTCAGATCAGCGGCGGCGAGCCGACGCTTCACCCGCAGTTTTTTGACATATTGGACATGGCCAAGGCGCGGCCGATTCGTCACCTGATGGTCAACACCAACGGCATTCGGATCGCGCAGGATCGGGAGTTCGTCCGGCGGCTGGCGGCATACATGCCGGGGTTTGAAATCTACCTGCAGTTTGACAGTCTGGAAAAGGAGGCGCTGATGAATCTGCGCGGCGCCGACCTGCGGGAGATTCGCCGTAAAGCCGTCGAGCATCTGAATGAGTTCAACATCTCCACCACGCTGGTGGTGACGCTGAAAAAAGGAGTGAACGACGGGGAAATCGGCAGGGTGATCCAGTACGGGCTGGAGCAGCCTGCCGTGCGCGGCGTCACCTTTCAGCCGATTCAGGCGGCCGGACGGACGGAGGCGTTTGACCCCTCCCGCGACCGGCTGACGCTAAGCGAAGTGCGGCAGAAGATCATCGAACAGTCCGGCGTATTTGCGGCGGAGGACATCATCCCTGTTCCCTGTCATCCCGACTGTCTGGCGATGGGGTATGCGCTCAAGCTGAACGGAAACGTCATCCCGCTGACGGGACTGATTGATCCGCAGATTTTGCTGGAGGGCGGTCGCAACACGATCGTGTTTGAGCAGGACCAGTCACTCCAAGAACGGATCTTCCACCTGTTTTCCACCAGCCATTCACCGCAGTCATCGGCGCTGTCGCTGCGAAGTCTGCTCTGCTGTCTGCCGCAGGTGGCCCTGCCCGACTCGATCGGGTATGAAAACGTGTTTCGGGTCATCATCATGCAGTTTTTGGACGCGCACAATTTTGACGTCCGCTCGGTCAAGAAGTCGTGCGTCCACATCGTCCATCCCGACGGGCGGATCATTCCGTTTGACACCTACAACCTTTTCTATCGGGACGGAAGGGAAGAGGTGCTGAAAGCGTTACGAGACGAACGGCAAATGGAGGATAGACATGTCTGACAAGCCGGTAAATCACGCCACCGATGTGTGGATCGGGGTCGGGATCACGGCCCTGCTGCATCTGCTGTTGTTTATTTATCCGGAAGCCTTTCTGTTCATCGGGGTCAGCCAGCTCGTTTACATGCTGCCGGTAATCGTCGTGACCGCGATGGTGGTTCGCAAGCGAACCGGCATTCTTCAGGGCATGATGCTCGGGATGGGCATTACCTTTTTGTTGAATGTAGCCTGCGTCGGCTTCGTTTTCTTTCAATTTTTATCCTAGGTGGTGACCCGCGTATCGGTTTCTGCTGGTCGCGGTGAAGTAACGACTTTCTCTTGTGAGCGTTAGATGGGGAAATAAGTCCGGAGCAGCCGGGCCGAATCGTATCGAGAAAACGACAAGCACCGTCGATGGCAGACGGTGCTTTTGTTTTTTGCACAAAGTTCGTGGTCGCATGTGTGACGGTGCCCGCTCACTCTTTTGACGACCGCCTGCCCGTGCATGTCTGTGTACATCCCAGAAATACTAACGAAAAGATACCGTCTCGACGGAAGGGAGGACGCAGCATGAGCAGGTTTGGCCTGGTGCTTCAGGGAGGCGGGATGAGAGGCATCTACACGGCCGGTGTGCTGGATTGCTTTCTGGAACATGGCCTGATCGCCCCGTACGTGGTGGCCGTCTCGGCAGGCGCCTGCAATGCACTCACGTATCTGGCGCGGGAGAAAGGACTGGGCAAGTCGATCTACATTGAACACCTGTGCGACATGCGCTTTTTTTCGTGGCGCAACCTGTTCCGCTACGGCTGCATGCTGGGCTTGGACTGTCTCTTTGACGAGATCCGCAGGCACGTACGTCCATTGGCGTTTGATGTCTTTTCCCAGTCCAAGGAAAAGCTGGTGGTCGCGGCCACCAACTTCCAGACGGGGGAGAGCGTCTACTTTTCCAAAGACGAGCACAAGGAATTTCTGCTGGCGGTGCGTGCTTCCTGCAGCATTCCCCTGCTGTCGGGGGTGGTGCAGTACCAGGGGGTGACGCTGTTGGACGGCGGGCTGGCCGACCCAATCCCGATTGAAAAGTCGCTTCAGGATGGCAACGAACGGGTCATTGTCGTGCGAACAGGGACGGAAGAGTACGTCCGGCAGCCGGTCAACCTGTCCTGGCTGGGAGAGCGATTGTTTCCCCGGTACAAAAATCTGGTGCGCGTCTTGTTCGATCATCACCGCCGATACAATGAGGCACTGGCACGGATCAGGTCGCTGCGCGAGGAGAAGCGGGCTTTCGTGATTACGCCAAGCCAACCGGTTCGCATCCGTCGAGTGGAACGCAATCCGGCCGGTCTGCTGGACTTGTACAACCTGGGTTACCAGGATGCAAGCAGGGCGCTGGAGCCGCTCTTTCGCTGGATCGAATCGTGAGGAACGTCCGCAGTCGCGCGCCTCTGTTTTCCCGGCTGTCGACAGGCTCCTGATGGGAGGGGCCTGTTTTGTTGTTGCTGCTGCTCCAAGGGGCGGCGGTACAAGCAAAGCACGGCTGCTTGTCATACATAAAGAGTAGAAGAAGAGGAGGCTGGAGGAGGTGGGAGCCATGACGCCGGGGAAAAATGAGACGGACAGCGCGCAGCGGATTTATCAACGCCTGGACAAGTTTGAGGAACGGATTGACCAGCTGGAAGGAAAAATGTCCGTGGCGACCACATGGCTGGAGCGCATCGAACACCGCCTGGAGAGGATGGAGGAGGTTCGGGCCGAACTGCTGCAGGCAATCACCAAATTGCAGACGGAGCTGGAACTGAAACGGATCACGGACAAGGACTTTATCCTGAAATTGTTGGACCACGACAGAATTGACATGGAACATATTACCAAAATGATCGAGGGAGACAAGGGGAGAAAGCAGGAGCGGTTTTTGCAAATTTGGGCGGTATTGGGGCCAGTGCTTGCCTCCATCATTTCCGCTTTGTTTGCCAAGTATTTTTTATAAGATTACAAGAGTGTCACAGAATCGTCACCTTTGTGGAAAGGTTGTGGAAGCGTGTTTCCATCTTTCTTCCGCAACTGCACTCTATTATAATGACATAATGGACATAAAGGCGTAAGAAGTGCAAAGGAAGAAAGAGAGGACGACCTGATGAAAAAGTTTGATGTATCCATCCTGGCTGCCGCCGTGCTGCTGCTGGCGCTGGCAGTGGTGGGTCTTTCGCAGGGAGAGTCGGAAGATCCGGCTGTCGCCAAGGTGGGAGACGTGACGATCACCGAGTCGCAATTCAGCGACGCGTTGAGACACAAGTACGGAGTACGGGTCATGGACCAATTGATTGCGGATGCGCTGATCACCCAGGAAGCGAAGCAGCAGGGCATCACGATTGACGAAGCGGAACTGAACAAACAGGTGGAGGCGCTGAAGGAGTCGCTTGGTTCGGAGGAAGCATTCCGCCAATCGTTGGAAAAGAAAGGGTACAACGAGCAGACGTTCCGGGAAGCGCTGAAAATCGTAATGCTGAAAGACAAGCTGTTTGACAAGGCGTATCCGGTGACGGAAGAGCACATCAAGGAATACTACGAAAAGAACAAGGAAAAACTGGGCAATCCCGTGCCCGCTCTGGAACAGGTGCGGGAGAAAATCAAGGATAAACTGGCGGGCCAGTTCCGTGCCAAATACGAAGACGAGTGGATAAACGGATTGGAGAAAAAGTACGGCCCGACCTTGTTCGACCCCGTATTGGCGAAGCAGAAAGCGAGCCAATAGGAACAGCGTGGGCGCGCGTGCATGGCGACCTGGGCCTCGAGATTACTGGCGGCACAGGTCGTTCGTTTTGTGTCATCGCATAGCCTAAGGCTGTCCCGCGGGCAGGTTCATGACCGGCGGGAAAAAACGCCGGCAACAGCAAGAGTGGAGGAGCTATGATGAAACGCGTGACAAACAAGCGCAATGTGACCATTGCCGTGATGATCGCCACCTTTTTGGCCGCGATCGAAGGGACGATTGTCAGCACGGCGATGCCCACCATCGTCAGCGATCTGGGAGGACTTCATCTGATCAGTTGGGTGGTGTCCATTTACCTGCTGACGTCGGCGGTCACCACCCCGATTTACGGAAAACTGGCCGACTTGTACGGACGGAAGATTGTGTTCAGCATCGGGGCCAGCCTGTTTCTGATCGGTTCGGTGCTGTCGGGGCTGTCCCAGACGATGGAACAGCTCATCTTGTTCCGCGCCTTCCAAGGGATGGGCGCTGGCGCCATTATCACCATTACCTATACGATTATCGGGGACATCTATCCGTTTGAAGAGCGGGGAAAAGTGCAGGGGTGGATGAGCGGGATCTGGGGCATCTCCGGCATCCTGGGGCCGCTGACCGGGGGCCTGTTGGTAGACTACGTCTCCTGGCACTGGATCTTTTACATGAATCTGCCGTTCGGGCTTGTGTCCATCGCGCTGATCGGGATGTATTTGCACGAGCAGATCGAAAAGAAACGGAAGCATGTCGATTATGCAGGAGTGGCGACGTTTACCTTCAGCATGACCGCGCTGCTGTACGCGCTGTTGAGCGGCGGGACGGATCACCCCTGGGATTCGCCGCTGATCATCGGACTGCTGGTCGCAGCTGCATGCGGCCTTGCACTGTTTTTCTACATCGAGAAAAAGTCGCCTGAACCGATGCTGCCGCTGCAGTTGTTCTCCATCCGTGCCATCAGCGTTGCCAATCTGGCGGGCTTTTTGCTGTCGGCTGTCTTGGTAGCCGTCTCCTTTTATCTGCCGATGTGGATTCAAGGGGTTTACGGTCAGGGCGCGACCGGCTCCGGCCTGACGCTGATTCCGATGTCGATCGGCTGGCCGCTGGGAGCGGCGTGGAGCGGCCGGCTGCTGGCCCGCATCGGGATTCGCACCACCTCGCTGATCGGGGTAATCGCCCTGATTGGAGCGACGCTCTGGCTGGCGTTCATTTCGCCAGAAACGCCGCACGTGGTGCTGTTTGTGATCACCTTTATCGTCGGGTTCGGGTTCGGCTTTGCCTTTACCTCGTTTACCGGCGCTGTCCTGTCCGTCGGTTGGAACCTGCGTGGAGCCGCGATGGCGACCAACACCTTGATCCGGACGCTGGGGCAGACGATCGGCATCGCCCTGTTCGGTCTGATGCTCAACCAGTCGGTACGAGGCATCCAGGGGACGGAGGGGATCGACGTCAACAAAATCCTCAACCCGGAGACGGCCCGACACTTGCCGGCAGACGTGCTGCAGGCGGCGCGGGAAGCGCTGGCCGGCGGGCTGCATCAGATCTTTGTCGTACTGGCGTTGTTGGCAGTCGTCGGTCTGGTGGTGACGCTGGCGTATCCGCGGCAGGAGCGGCAGGAAGCGGCGTAACAGAAGGCTTTCACAGGCGAAAAGCAGTGCCGATTGGGCGGCGACCGTTACCCCTGCGGGTGGTTTGCGCTGCAGGGCAGAGCGGCGGCTTTTCGGCGGGTTAATCGGCAGCAGCGGCGGACATACTGATGGTAGTCCAACAGAAGGAGGAAGGATGCTGGTGGCCGGTTTGCTCCTAAAGCTGTTTGTCTCCCCGGCAGTGGTCGTTCTCGCCGACGCCCTGTTCCCGGAATTGAATTACGCCTCCCTCTATCAGTCGATCGGTGTGGGATTGGTTTTTGCCATTGCCGGACATGTGCTGGAATTGTTTCTGCTGAGGCCCGGCACCTTGTGGCTGAGCACGGCGGTCGATTTTATCGCCGCCTTCCTCATCGTCAACCTGAGCGCCTTTGTCCTGCCCGGGGCACGGATCGCCCCCATTGGCGCCGGTTTTGCCGCCATCCTGCTCGGCGTGGCTGAATACCTGCAGCACCTCTGGCTGATCAGGAGCGGACGAGCGGAAAAGGCGTGACGAGCGAAGCCCTTCGGAAAAGACAAGATGTCTTTCCGAAGGGCTTTTTTGCCGATGGACGCAAAAACTTCCTGGAGGACACGCTACATCCCCTGCTTGTCAACCCATTAAAAAATAGTTTCACAAAATTGTTCATAAATTTGTTAACAGATTTATTACAAATGGCATGGGAGCTTGCAAGAAATTTTTGTATACTAAAGAGGTTACCAGTATAGGTAGGTGTAGGGAATGGCCCTGGCTCTATTTGTTTGTCGCGCTCCGGTTGCTAATACTTTTCAGCATTGGGTATTATAGTGAGGGATAGCAGCAGGCGGAGTGATGGTTGACAGACAAAGGAGTACGAATAAACATTCGGCTGCACGGCAGTTGTGGGCGGAATGTTACCAACACGAAGGAAAGAGGGGTTCAATGGTATGAAGAGTTGGCAACAGTTTTGGCGTCAGCTTTTCCTGTTTGGGTTGTTGGCGCTGACACTTACCGGTTGCGGCATCCAAGAGCTCTCCGCGCTCAAGCCGCAGGGGCCGGTTGCAGCAATGCAGTTCGATCTGATGAAGTTGTCCTTCTTCATCATGACCGGCGTCTTTATCGTTGTTATGCTGATCTTGACTTATGTCCTTATTCGTTATCGCAAGCGCCCAGGACAAGAGGGCATTCCAAAACAGGTGGAGGGCAGTCACACGCTGGAGATCATCTGGACGGCCATTCCGTTCCTGCTTCTGATCATCATGGCTATCCCGACAGTCACCACCGGTTTCGCCCTTTCCAAAGAATACGACAATAAGGAAGCGCTTCAAGTTAACGTAACCGCTCACCAGTTCTGGTGGGAGTTCGAGTATCCGGATCTCGGCGTAGCTACCGCGCAGGATCTGGTGCTGCCGGTGGGCAAAAAGATTCAATTCACCCTGAACACCGCCGACGTGATCCACGCGTTCTGGATTCCGGCGCTGGGCGGTAAAATGGACACCAACCCTGGTATGGAAAACAAAATGTGGCTGCAGGCCGACAGAACCGGAACCTTCTACGGCAAATGCGCCGAGCTGTGCGGGACGTCCCATGCTCTGATGGATTTCAAAGTGGACGTAGTGGAACAGGCCGAATTCGACGAGTGGGTACAGAGAATGAAAGCAGCGCAGACTGCCGAACCGCAGAATGCTACCGCCCGTGCCGCAGAAGGCCAAGCTATTTTCGAAAAGAGCTGTTTGGGCTGCCACGCTGTAGGCGGCAAAGGCGGAAAACTGGGGCCGAACCTTACCAACTTTGCCGACCGCATGCGCGTGGCGGGCATTAAACCGAACGAACCGCAATACCTCGCAGAGTGGCTGAAAGACCCGCAAGGCATGAAGCCGGGCAACACCATGCCAAACCTCAACCTGGATGATAATCAGGTGAATGCGCTGGTTGATTACCTGTACACGCTCAGCGTGAAGGACGAGGCACAGAACAGTAACAAACAGTAAGTGACCGTCATGAGGCAGTGACGCAAAAAAGGAGGTAAAACCGTGTCTGCACATGCTTCTCATGCACCCAAGCGGTCAGGGCTGTGGGATTGGCTCACGACAGTGGACCACAAGAAAATCGCGATCCTGTACCTGATTGCCGGCGGAATTTTCTTCCTGGCCGGCGGGATTGAGGCCCTGCTGATTCGTTTGCAATTGATGTATCCGGAGCTTAACGTCGTCGGTGCCAAGACGTTTAACGAACTGATTACCATGCACGGCACCACGATGATCTTCCTGGCGGTCATGCCAGTGATTTTCGCCCTGATGAATGCGGTTGTACCGCTGCAAATCGGTGCGCGTGACGTTGCGTTTCCGTTTGTCAACGCACTCGGTTTCTGGCTCTTTTTCTTCGGTGGCGTGCTTCTCAACACCAGTTGGTTTTTGGGCGGTGCGCCTGACGCGGGCTGGACGTCTTACACGACACTGGCCCTCAATGAATACAGCGGACGCGGGATCGACTTTTACGTGCTCGGTCTGCAAATCGCCGGTCTTGGTACCCTGATCGGTGGTATCAACTTCCTGGTGACGATCATCAACATGCGCGCGCCGGGTATGACCTTCATGCGCATGCCGCTGTTTACCTGGGCGTCCTTCGTGACCTCCGGTTTGATTCTGTTCGCATTCCCGGCGATCACCGTCGGTCTGGTACTGTTGATGTTTGACCGCTTGTTTGGGGGTAACTTCTTCAACACGGATGCCGGCGGTAACGTTCTGATCTGGCAGCATCTGTTCTGGATTTTCGGTCACCCCGAAGTGTACATCCTGATTCTGCCTGCGTTTGGTATCATTTCTGAGGTCGTAAGTACCTTCTCGAGAAAGCGTCTGTTTGGTTACAGCTCCATGGTATTCGCGACCGCGCTGATCGGTTTCCTCGGCTTCATGGTGTGGGCGCACCACATGTTCACTGTCGGTATGGGGCCGATTGCCAACATTCTGTTTGGTCTGGCGACGATGTTGATTGCGGTGCCGACCGGTATCAAAATCTTCAACTGGCTGTTCACCATGTGGGGCGGTCAAATCCGTTTCACCGCGGCAAACCTGTTCGCCGTCGGATTCATTCCGACCTTTACCATTGGCGGTATGACTGGTGTAATGCTGGCGAATCCGCCTGCTGACTACCAATACCACGACAGCTATTTCGTCGTCGCACACTTCCACTACGTAATCGTAGGGGGTCTCGTATTTGGTTTGTTTGCCGGACTCTACTACTGGTGGCCGAAAATGTTCGGCAAAATGCTGAACGAAACGCTTGGGAAATGGAACTTCTGGACATTCTTTGTCGGGTTCCACCTGACCTTCTTCCCGCAGCACTTCCTGGGTCTGATGGGGATGCCGCGCCGCGTCTACACCTTCCTGGCCGGTCAAGGTCTGGAATTGGGTAACTTTATCAGTACGATCGGCGTATTTGGCATGAGCATCGGTACGATTCTGTTCCTGGTGAACGTCGCCGTTACCGCGAAAAGCGGCAAACGCGCTCCGGCCGACCCGTGGGATGGCCGCACGCTGGAATGGTCGATTCCGTCTCCGCCGCCGGAGTACAACTTTGCGCAAACGCCGCTGGTACGCGGTCTGGACGCACTGTGGGTAGAAAAAATGGCGGGCAACAAAGGCATGACTCCGGCCGAACCGCTGGGCTCCATCCACATGCCATCCGGTTCCTTCCTGCCGTTCGTCATGTCTGTGGGACTGTTTATCGCCGGTTTCGGGTTCATGTATCACAACTACGTGGTCGTCGTCATCGGCTTGGCAATCACCTTTGCGTGCATGCTGCTGCGTTCGATCAATGACGACCCGGGCTATCACATTGAACCGGATGAGATCGAAGAGAAGGGGGTTAAGGCGTAATGGCTACACATCACGTACATGCGGTTCTGCCTGACGAACCGGAAAAAGCCACCCTGGAAGGGAAGAACAAGATCCTTGGCTTCTGGCTCTTCCTCGGCGGGGAAACCATTCTCTTCGGTTCCCTGTTCGCGACATTCATCGCTCTGCGCGATCAGAACAACGGCGGCCCTACGTCGCAAGAGCTCTTCGACATGCCGCTCGTGGCGCTTGCCACCCTGCTGCTCTTGACCAGTTCGCTCACCAGCGTGTTCGCGGTGCTGGCAATGCACAAGAAGAACCTGAAACAGCTGCAGGCCTGGCTGACCGTGACGGTCCTGCTTGGCCTTGGCTTCCTCGGTCTGGAGATTTACGAGTTTATGCACTACTACCATGAAGGACACAAGATTTCCTCCAGCGCGTTTGGTTCGGCGTTCTACACGCTGGTCGGCTTCCACGGGGGCCACGTGCTGTTCGGGATTCTCTGGATTGTCACCTTGCAGTTGGCGGCTGTGAAAAAAGGCCTGACAGTGGTGACCGCTCCGAAGTTTTACGTCGCCAGCCTGTACTGGCACTTCATCGACGTCGTGTGGGTGTTCATTTTTACCGTGGTCTATCTCATGGGTATGATCGGTGGAAAGGTGGGATAATCGATGGGAGCACATACGCACAATGAAGAAGTACGCAAACCCAAAGTGAAAAAGGAAAGCGCGAAGAACCACATTGTCGCCTTTATCGCTTCCCTCGTGCTCACCGCCCTCGCTTTCATCGCTGTCGCGTATGAGGTAGTGCCGAGCGGCTTTACCGTACCCTTTATCATCGGTCTGGCGTTTGTTCAGGCACTGTTCCAGCTGTTCTTCTGGATGCACATGGACCAAAAGGGACACGAGTTTGCGCGCATCTCGATTTTTGCCGGTGTGTTCTTCGTGCTGGCATTCGTGATCGTATTCGTGTTGTGGGTATGGGTGTAACAAATTGATACAGAAGAAAGGGCAGACGAAAAAGTCTGCCCTTTTAGCATGTAGACAAAGTCCGTGGCGCATGGGTGATCGGGCCCGCTCGCTCTCTTGACGCCCAGCAAAGAAGTGGATGATGTCCGCTCCAAAACGCGACGCGGGCAGGGGCGTGGCCGACAGTGGACGTGCTGCCAACAGCCGAATATTTGTGCGAGTTTGTTCATTTTTACAAGACCAAGAAAGCGCAAATTCGCGGTATAATGAAGTTTAAATGGAGGGCACCCTTTCTAGTAAGAAAGGAGTAGGGATACATGCATAACCACCATCAGCATCACAACGCGGCCGATACGGGGATCGGCTCGTTTTCCGATCTGTGGAATCCGGAAGTCCTGCTGATCACCCTGCTTTTGGTCATCCTGTACTTTCTGGTGACCGGACCGCTGCGCAGCCGCTTTGATGGCGCAGAGCCAGTGACCGGGAAGAAAAAGACCGTCTTTGTCCTGGCGATGGTGATCTTATACGCGGCAGCAGGCAGTCCGATCAACTACCTGGGGCACCATTACCTGTTCAGCATGCACATGCTGCAGATGGCGCTGTTGTTCATTGCGCTGCCGCCAATGATCATGCTGGGCATTCCGGGCTGGCTGTGGGCTGTCATGTTCCGCAACCGGGGGATGCAGGCCGTCCTTCGTTTTTGCACCCGACCGGTGGTAGCAGCACTTCTGTTCAACAGCCTGCTTTCCTTTTATCACTTTCCGGAGGTTCTGGACTATGCGGCCCAGAACCACAACTGGATGAACGCCATTCACGCGGTGATCTTTCTTGCTGCCTTCTGCATGTGGTGGCCGATCGTGAACCCGCTTCCCGTGCAGGAGAAGCCGTTGGAAGGACTGCGGAAAGTGGCGTATCTGTTCCTCAATGGCGTCCTGATTACGCCGTCTTGTGCCCTGATCATTTTCGCGAGTGAACCGCTGTATCAAAGCTACATGAATGCGCCGCTGCTGTTTCCGAGCCATACCGCCTTTGCGGATCAGCGCCTGGGCGGCATCATCATGAAGCTGGTGCAGGAAGGAGTATACAGCTCAGTGCTGGCATACATCTTCTTCCAATGGTACAAGCAGGAGAAACAAAACGATTTGCCAATGGATCAGCAGGCGCCCAGACCGCAATTGGGCGATCTGGCTGCGTCCGGCGCAGATCAGGGAAACGCATAACAGACATTAGCGGACAATTTGAGGTGTAAGTCATGTCGATCATTCTCCCGACCATCAGTACGTCTTTTATTGCCATCAGCGGCATTCTTGTCGCGTTCGGCTGGTACTACATCAGCCGCCGCCGGACGGAAACGCACATCAAGCTGATGACATGGGCGGCCATTTTCGCCACCCTTTTCTTTATCACTTACGTGTCCCGCACTGCCTTCGTGGGCAATACGCAATTTGGCGGTCCGGACAACATTCGCATCTTTTATCAAATTTTTCTGCTCTTCCACATTGTGTTGGCCACGGTGGGGGGCGTGATGGGACTGGTTACTCTTTACTACGGGTACAAAAAGCAGTACGCGAAGCACAAAAAAATCGGCCCCTGGACTTCGATAGTCTGGTTTGGCTCAGCGATCACGGGCGTAACCGTATACACCTTGCTGTACCTGATATATCCGGGCGGTGAAACAGCCGGGGTGCTGGACGTCATCTTCGGCAAATAAGCGCCTGTTGAAATTTTGTCAAGAATATCGGCGTTTTGGATTTGCTTATTCTGATACAATGACGGTAATCGCAGCGCAACCACAGTTGCGGGCGCACTCTCGCACCCCGCAGGTTGACTTGTCAGGACTAGTTTCGTTACAATGTAAGCTGATTTATTCGCCGAAACGAATATGTGTGAGAGATTCGGGCCGCCGCTTCCTCGTCAGAAGCGGTATGCCCATGTAAAGGGATGTTTGCACAAATGAGACAGGAGGTACGAAACGTGGACCAGCAAGTGACGATGCAGGAATCGCTCAATACCGATTCCGCCATGCCGCCCCAACCGGTGCAGCAGGCTACTTGGCGCGATTACGTGCAGCTCACCAAACCGGGCATCACCATGTCGAACCTGATGGCTACATTTACCGGTCTATGGCTGGCTTCCCACGGTTTTCCCGATTGGAAACTGGCACTGTTCACCATGCTCGGCACCGCCTTGGTGATCATGTCTGGTGCGGCACTGAACAACTACTACGACCGTGAGCTAGATCAAAAGATGAAACGCACCAAGGACCGCGGACTGGCGGCCGGGCGCATTCACCCCCGTCATGCGCTGCTGATCGGTATTGTGTTCCTGCTTGTTGGTCTGGTCGTGCTGGCTGTCTTTGCCAACCCGTTGGCAGCGGTGTGGGGCTTGATCGGTCATATTTTCTATGTGTTGATCTACACACCGCTCAAGCGCGTCACCACTCTGAACACCGTTATCGGCGGCGTTTCCGGTGCGGCTCCCCCGGTTATCGGCTGGGTGGCGGTCACCAACAACATGGACCCGAGCGCGTGGTTGCTGTTTTTGATTCTGTTCCTGTGGCAGCCGCCCCATTTCCTGGCGTTGGCCATGCTGAAAACGGAAGATTACCGAGCAGGCGGCATTCCGATGCTGCCAGTGGTCAAAGGGTTTGCCGAGACAAAACGGCAGATGTTCCTGTGGGGCTCCGTGCTGCTGCCGGCCTCGCTGCTGCTGTTCGTGTACGGCAACGTTGGCTACCTCTATCTGGCAGTCATGGCAGTCATGGGCGTGCTGTACATCGTATTTCTGTATCAGGGCTTCCATACCAAGGATGACTTGGCGTGGGCGCGCAAGCTGTTCGGATTTTCCATTCTGTACCTGACCGTATTCTGCGCGGCCGTCGTCGTCAGCACGATGATCGCGAACTTTTGACACTTAACGCTCACAAATGGCAACGGAACATCCCTTGCATGGCGGGGGATGTTTTACTATTGTAAAGAGGGACAACAATAATTTATTCGAGCTAGGTGTTCACAGATGGAAAAATGGCTGAAAACGCTGGCTGTCGTTGCCACGCTCGTCATGTTGGGCGTGATGATTGGCGGCTCGCTGGTAACAAAGACCGAATCGGGTTTGGGATGCGGGAACGACTGGCCGCTCTGCAACGGCAAATGGGTCCCGGAATACACGTTGGAATCGTTGATTGAATACATGCACCGGTTTGTCACAGGGATTGCCGGCATCGTGGTCGGGGTGTTTTCCGTGATGGCATGGCGTCACTACCGGGGCAACCGGGAAGTGCGCAACCTGGCCATTTTTGGCGTGTTCTTTATCGTCCTGGAGTCCATATTGGGAGCATCCGCGGTGATCTGGCCGCAGTCGTCCGGGGTGCTCGCGCTGCATTTTGGATTCTCCCTGCTGGCCTTCACCGGTGTCTTTTTGTTAAGCCTGTTTGTGCTGCAGCGGGACAAGCGGGAAAAATGGGTGCAGATGCCCGTCTCCAAGGGATTTCGCAATTACATCTGGGGTGTGACCGCGTACGCCTATGGCGTCGTTTATCTGGGCGCCTATGTTCGCCATACGGGTTCCAGCATGGGATGCAGTGACTGGCCTCTCTGCCAGGGCAGGCTGATTCCCGACCTGGTGGGTCAGACCGGCATTCACTTCGCACACCGGGCGGCTGCTGCCGTGCTGTTCCTGCTGGTCCTGGGCGCCATGATCTACGCCGTTCGCCATTTCAAGGAGAAGCGGCACGACCTGTACGTGGCGAGCATCCTGGCCTTCGTGCTGACGGCGCTGCAGATCCTGAGCGGCGGGTTGGTCGTGCTGTTCCAACTGCATTTGTACGCGACCTTGTTCCACTCGCTGGTCATTACCTGTCTGTTTGGCGTCATCAGTTACATGTGCGTGCAGTCGCTCAAACAGCCGCACAAGTCCACTGTTCGTCACTGACAAGTGAAAACGAGCGAAGCCGCCATTCGGCCGTATGCCGAGTGTGCGGCTTTTTGCTTGTGAGGCGATGATTTCCGCTCTGGTCGGAAAAATCCCTCCTTACCGCAGGAACCGGCGGACGGAGATGCCTGGCAAACAGTCACAGCAGCTTTTTCTTGCCGCGTCCTGCTTTGCTTTTGTTACAATAAAAGCAAACACATGATCGGGAAAGGGTGAAAGCATGCGCATTTTACATACGGCCGACTGGCATTTTGGGCGGCAGTTGGAAGGACGCGACCGACGCGCGGAGCAGGCTGCGTTTGTGGACGAGCTGTGCCGGATCGCGGACGAGCGGGAAGTCCACCTGGTGCTGGTCGCCGGAGACGTGTACGATTCGGTCAATCCGCCGGCCTGGGCGGAAGAGCTGTTTTACGAAGCGCTGGAGCGGTTGTCGGCGGGGGGAAGGCGCGGCGTGATCGTCATTGCCGGGAACCATGACCAGCCGGAGCGTGTACGCGCGGCCGCACCGCTCGCCTCCAAGCACGGGATCGTCCTGCTCGGCCTGCCCAAGGAAGCGCCGCTTTTGTCCGGGCCGGAGGCATCGCCACAGCGCGTGCGCGTCGTGGACGGAGGGCCGTCGTGGCTGGAGCTGGCTGTGCCGGATGTCGACCATCACGCGGTCGTGTTGGCTTTGCCGTATCCGTCGGAATCGCGGCTGAAAGAGCTGGTGAGCGAGACGTTCACGCCGGAGCAGATGCAGCTCGCCTTTTCCGAGCGGATTCAGACGCTGTTTGCCGAGTTGGCCGGCCGGTTTCGCGAGGATACCGTCAATCTGGTGATGAGCCATCTCTTTGTCATGGGCGGCAAGGAAACCGAATCGGAGCGGCCGATTCAGATCGGCGGGGCGCTGACCGTTTCACCGGATGCCTTCCCGCCGCAGGCCCATTACGTGGCGCTTGGCCACCTGCACCGCCTGCAAAAACTGGGGGAGCGCCCCCTGATCCGCTACAGCGGTTCGCCGCTGGCGTACAGTTTTTCCGAAGCCGGCCAAAGCAAGGCTGTCGTACTGGTGGAGATCGTTCCAGGCGGAGAAGTGCGGGAAGAGATCGTCTACCTGCAAAGCGGCAAGCCGCTCGCCCGCTGGAAGGCGACGGAGGGCATCGCCCAGGTGGAACGCTGGCTGGAAGAAGGACGAGACGCGGGCGCATGGATCGATCTGGAACTGCACGTGTCAGAAGTGATCGATCCCGCCGAATTTCAGCGGCTGCGCAAACTGAGCGACGATTTTGTCAGCATTCGGCGCGTGGTGGTGCAGAGCGAGCGGGAACAAGCGCAGGAAGAAACGCGGACCGAGCTGGCGGAATTGCAGCCTGACCAGCTTTTTCGCCGCTTTTTCGAGCGCAGGCGGGGCGCGCAGCCTGACGAGCGGCTGGTCGAACTCTTTCTCCGCCTGCTGACGGAAGAATCCAGGGAGGAGGAGACGGGATGAAGCCGATACGCTTGAAGCTGGCCGGCCTGCACAGCTATCGGGAGATGCAGGAAGTGGATTTTGAGACGCTCTGCGAGGCCGGATTGTTCGGGATCTTCGGCCCGACCGGGAGCGGCAAATCGACGATTCTCGATGCCATCACGCTGGCCCTGTACGGACAGGTCGTCCGGCAGGGAGGGGGCAGCCATCCCAAGGATGTGCTGAACCAACTGGAGCAGCGGGTGTTCGTCTCGTTTACCTTTGAACTGGGCAAAGCGGGCGAACGGCGGCGGTACACGATCGAGCGGGAATTTGGCCTGGACAAGAAGGGCAAACGTCGTCCCCCGGAGGTGCGGCTTATCCAATGCGGTCAAACGCCGGACGAACAGGACGTGGTGCTGGAGTCCAGAGCGAAGGAGGCCACAGCGGCCGTCGAGGAATTGATCGGCCTGACGCTGCAGGACTTTACCCGCGCCGTGGTGCTGCCGCAGGGGCAGTTTTCCCGCTTTTTGACGTTGAAGGGCAGCGAGCGAAACGAGATGCTGCAGCGGATGTTTCATTTACATATCTACGGAGAAAAGCTGAATGAAAGTGTGCGCGCCGCGCTGGAGAAGACGCGGGCAAGGCTGCACGAGCTGCAGTTGGAGGCGGCGTCCTTGGGCGATGCCGGCCCGACAGCGCTGCAAGCGGCCCGGGAAGCGCTGGAGGAAGCGGCCCGACAGGAGCAGGTCTACGCGGAACAAAAGCAGGAGCTGGCTGAGAAAATAAAGGAAATGGAACAGCTCTACCAGTGGCAGCAGGAGCTTGAGCGCGTGCGGCAACGGCTGGACACGCTGATGGCCCGGCAGACGGAAGCGGATGAGTGGAAGGCCCGGATCGCCGAATGGGAGGCCAGCGTGCGCCTCTGGCCGCTGGTGCAGCAGTGGGAGCGGCTGGAGGCAGAGTGGACAGAAGCGGCGCAGAAGCTGGAGCAGAGCCGCCGCGAACAAGAAACTGCCCGGCAGGCACACGAAGCAGCCGAGAGCGAGTACCAGCGCTGCCAGAGCGCGCTCATGCAGGAAGAGCCGCTCTTGATCGAACAAAAAAGCAGGCTGATTCAGGCCGCGGAGTGGGAGACAGAGCTGGCGGCGCTGCGAGACGAGTTAACCGTTCTGGAGCGGGAGCAGCGGGCGGTAAGCGAGCAGTTGGCCGGGACAACACGACAGTTGGCCGAGGTGGAAGCGGCACTTGAAGACGGAGAACGCGAGTGGCAGCAGCTGACCGAACAGCTGGCTGCGGCTGTCGTGACGCCGGAGTGGCGCGATCGCTTGACGGCAGCGCGGGAGGCCAAACAGCACTGGGAACGGGAGATCAACGCGCGTCGCGAGCTGGAGGCCGAGCTTTCCAGCGTGGAACGGGAGCAGCAGGAGGCAGCTGCCGAGGCAGAGAGACTGCGCGCCAGCTGGGAAGCAAGCGCGGCTCGGCTGGCTGAGGTGCGCAAACAGCTGGACGTGCAACACGCACAGCCGCTGATGTCGGACGCGGAATGGGAGCATGCCCGCGATACGCTGGGGCAGATCAAGCAGCTGGGACGCCAATGGCGGGACCTGCTTCAGCAGCTGGCCGGCTGGCAGGAGAAGTGGCAGGCCGCTGTGCGGGAAGGCGAACAAGCTGAAGCCCGTTGTCGTAATCTGGAGGCGGCGTGGCAGAAGGAGGACGTGCGTCTCGCCCAACTGCAGACGGAGCGTGACCGGCTTCGCGAGGAATGGGAGCAGTGGCAGGAAGCAAACATGGCTCGCCTGCTCCGCGAGCGTTTGGCGGAGGGCGAACCCTGTCCGGTCTGCGGTTCGGCGCACCATCCCCGGGCGGTGTCCGGCAGTGCCGACAGCGCAAACGGCGAACAGGACGGCCGTGAACTGCGCGAGCGGGCAAAAGCTGTGGAGGAGGCGCTCCGGGAAGCGGAGCGGCAGCTCAGGACCGCCTATGAAGCGCTGCAGGCGGCCAAGGCAGAGCAAAGTGCCGTGAAACAGCGCCAGGACGTGCTGCGGGAAGAGCGGGAAGCGCTGGAACAGCGAATCACTGCCGTCCGGCAGGAGTGCGCAAGCTACGGCGACAAGTGGAAAGCGAGCAGCATCGAGGAACTGCTGGAAGCCTATCAGCGGGAAGACGCCGCGCTGCGGGAGCAGGCCGCTCGCCGGGAACAGCTTGCAGCCGAGCGGGAACGGCTGCAGCAGCAGGCGGATGCGCTGCGTGAACAGGAGGCAGAAGAGCGCCGCCGCTACGAACGGATCACCGTGCTGACGGAGCAGCTTCACCGCAAGCAGGCGGAGATGCGGGAGCGCATGCAAGCGGCCGATTTCCGGGTCGCCCAGGCAAGAGAAGCGCTCGATGCGAAGCGGGGCGACCTGCCGGTGGAGGAGATCGAGCGGCAGTTTGCGGAGATTGGCCGAAAAGACCGGGAAACGAACCGGCTGCAGCAGATTCGCTCCGAACAGGAAGCGCAGATGCAGCAACTGCGCAGCCGCCGGGAAGCGGCTGCATCGGCACGCGCGGAACTGCTGGCCCGGGAAGCTACCCTGCGTGAACGGCATGACGACCGAAACCGGCTGTGGGAGCAAAAACAGGCCCAGTGGCAGGAGCGAACCGGCGGCACGCCGGCCAGCGAGCGGCTCACTCTCATAGAGCGGTCCCTGTCGGCGCTGCGCGAGGCGCTCACGGCGGCGGAAGAGCGGCGCAGACAGACGGCAGAGGCGAGGGAACGGGTGCAGAGCGATCTGGTCAAGCATTCGGAGATGTACGCCGTGCTTACCCGGCAGCGGGCAGAGGCTGCGGAAGAACTGCAGCGCGCGCTCATGGAGAGCGGCATCGGCACGGCCGAACGCGTCAGGGAACTGTACGGGGAAAAGGAACTGCTGCCCCAGTACCAGGAGCGGCTTGCCACCTTTGAAAGCGAATGGGCCCGTCTCCGCTACGATGAAGAGCGGCTCGTGCAGGCGCTGGACGGCCGTACGGTCAGCAGCGAGGACTGGCAGGCGGCAAAGCAGGCCTGGGACGAGTGGGAACAGGCGTATCACACAGCCAAAGAACAGGTGGCGGTCGCCCGGCAGGCGTATGCCTCCATCGAGGAGAACCACGGCAAGTGGCAGGAACTGCAAAAGCTGCTGGAGGCGGAGACGGACGAGTTGAGCAGGCTGGAGGAATTGAAAAAGCTGTTGGAAGGAAAAGCGTTTGTCCAGTTTATCGCGGAAGAGAAGCTGGCCTCGATTGCCCGCGACGCCTCCCATCACCTGAAGCGGATGACCAAGAACCGCTACGCGCTGGAGATCGGCGACGAAGGCGAATTCGTGCTGCGCGACGAAGGAGCCGGAGGCCTGCGGCGTCCCGTCAGTACACTGTCGGGCGGGGAGACGTTCCTGACGTCGCTCGCGCTGGCGCTGGCGCTTTCGATGGAAATCCAGATGCGCGGCGGCCGCCTGGAGTTCTTTTTCCTGGACGAAGGGTTCGGGACGCTGGACCCCGAGCTGCTGGAAGTGGTGATGGACGCGCTGGAACGCCTGCGCATGGAGGACTTTACCATCGGCGTGATCAGCCACGTGCCGGAGATTCGCGTGCGCGTGCCGCGCCGTTTGATCGTGACGCCGGCTGAACCGCTGGGAGAAGGCAGCAAAATCAGCATGGAAGTGGAATAAAGGCGCCGGCACATGTAACGGTGCAGCCGTGGGAGCCAGGTGGGCAGGCATGTATGGCGCCCCTGGCTCGCTGCGAGGAATAGCGAAGAGGAGGGAAACGGATGGCGGTCCAATTTGTCCTGGGCCGGGCGGGAACCGGAAAGACGCGGACGATTCTGGAGCGGATCAGCCGGCGTTTGCAGGATGATCCGCTGGGCTCGCCGATCATCTTGCTGGTGCCTGAGCAGGCCAGTTTTCAGGCGGAGCAGACACTGGCCACCCTGTCCGGGCTGGGCGGCGTGATCGGCACGCAGGTTCTCAGCTTTGGCCGGTTGGCCCACCGCCTGCAGCAGGAACTGGGCGATCTGACGCTGATGCAGGTGGACGACCTGGGCAAGCACATGGTGCTGCGCCTGATGCTGGAACGGTACAAGGATCAGCTGCAGGTGTTTGGCCGTTCCGCCCTGCAGCCCGGTTTTGCGGCGCAGTTGGGACGGCTGATCAGCGAGTGCAAGTCGTACGGAGTAACCTTTGAACATACGGAAAATCTGGAGTGGGGGAGCGCTACACTCAACCAGAAGATACATGACCTGCGCCTGATCATGGGTGCGTACGAAGCCTACCTGGCTGACGGGTACTGCGACGCCGACGACATTCTCAACCGCGTGGCGGCAAAGGTGAGCGAATCGGCCTACATCCGCCAAGCGGAGGTGTATATTGACGGCTTCAGCGGGTTTACCAATCAGGAGCTGCGGCTGATCGAACAGATGATGATCCATGCCAAGCGGGTGACGATCGCTCTCTGTCTCGATCCGGCCGAGCGGGATGCGTCCCTGGATGAACTGGGCCTGTTTCATCCCACGCTGCGGACGTACCGGGCGCTGGAGACGATGGCGCGAGAAGCGGGTGTCGCCGTGGAGCAGCCCGTCCTGTTGACGGAACCTGTCCGCTTTGCTCACAGTCCGTGGCTCAAGCAGCTTGAAGCCCGCTACTTTGAATGGGGCGATCCGGAAGCGCCGCCCGCCCCTGCCCGCGCGGACGAAGTGGTGCTGCTCTCTGCCGCCAACCGGCGTGCCGAAGTGGAGGCGGTGGCACTGCAAATCCTCGCGCTGGCTCGGGACGAAGGATATCGTTGGCGGGACATGGCCATCCTGCTCCGGGAGATCGGGACGTATGCCGATGAGGTGGCCACCGTCTTTTCCGATTACGGCATCCCGTTTTTCCTGGACCAGAAGCGGACTGTGATGCACCACCCGCTGGTGGAACTGGTCCGCTCCGCCTTGGAGGTAATCGCCGGGAAGTGGCGGTACGAGGCGGTATTTCGCTGTTTCAAGACCGACCTGATCAGCCCGGAGCCGCAAGCGGAAGAAGGGGCAGGCGCAGAAGCGGGGGCGGATGCAGAAAAAGCAGGGACGGACGCAGAAGAAGCAGTGCGGCGCCAGATTGACGTATTGGAAAATTACGTGTTGGCGCACGGTGTATACGGCTCCCACTGGGCACAGGAGGCCCCCTGGCGCTTCGGCGGACCGGCGGGGGCGGACGAAGACGCCGAGGCAGACGGCCTGCGGCGCCGTTACGCTGCACCGCTGCTGCGGTTTGAGGCGGAGCTGAAGCGGGCGGAAAAGGAGAACGTGCGGGAGATGACGGCTGCCCTGTATCGCTTTCTCACCGCGTTGGACGTTCCAGAGAAGCTGGAGAGTTGGCAGCGAACGGCGGAAGAGGCTGGTGATCTGGAGGAAGCCCAGGTGCACGGCCAGGTCTGGAACGGCCTGATGAACCTGCTGGACCAGGTGGTGGAGGTGATGGGCGACGAGCAGATGGAGATCGCCATGTATGCCCGCGTCCTCGACAGCGGCCTGGAAAGCATTGAACTGGGGCTGGTGCCGCCTGCGCTGGATCAGGTGCTGGTCGGGTCGATGGAGCGATCCCGCCAGCCGGACGTCAAGGCGCTGTTTCTGCTCGGCGTCAACGAGGGCGTGATCCCGCTCAAACCGAGGGAAGAAGGCATCCTGGACGAGGCGGAGCGGGAGCGGCTGGCCGAGCTGGGGGTGGAATTGGCGCCAAGCGCAAGACAGCGGCTGATGGCCGAGCCGTTCCTGCTGTATCAGGCGATGACGCGCCCCTCCCGGCGTCTGGCGCTGAGCTGCGCCCTGGCTGACGAGGAGGGCAAGGCGCTGCTGCCGTCATCTGTCTTTTCGCGCGTGAAAGAGGTGCTTCCCGAGGCGCCTCACCGCTTTTTCCACAACGAGCCGACCGGGGAGGCGGAGGCGGACGCCTTTTTGCTCGGCAACCCGCGCCGCCTGTTTCGCCATCTGCTGACGCTTTTGCGGGGTATGAAAAAGAGCGGCGCCCTGCCTGTCTTTTGGTGGGAAGTATACGACTGGTTTATCCGCTGCTCGCCCGATGCAAAACGGGAAGGCTGGCTGCTTTCCGGCCTGCGTTACACCAACCGGGCGGCGCCGCTCGACGGTAAGACCAGCCGGGCGCTGTACGGCGAGCGGCTGAGAATGAGCGTCTCCCGCCTGGAGCGCTTCCAGTCCTGTCCGTTTTCCCACTTTTCCTCGCACGGCCTGCGCTTGGGCGAGCGGCGGCTGTACAAGCTGGAGCGGTTTGACGTGGGTGAGTTGTTCCACGCCTCGCTGAAGCGGGCCGTAGAAAAGATGAACGAAGAACACCTGGAGTGGGGACGGCTGACTGAGGCCGACAGCATGCAACTCGCCAGCGCGGTGGTGGACGAGCTGGTGCCGGCGACGCGGAGCAGCATCCTGACCCGGACGGCGCGGTACCGCTTCCTCTCCGGCAAACTGAAGCGTGCCGTGGGCCGGGCGATCTACGTGCTGGGAGAACACGCCAAGCGCAGCCGGTTTGCTCCGGTGGGACTGGAGGTGGCGTTCGGGCCGGGCGGTGACCTGCCGGGACTGGCGCTGAAGCTGGCAAACGGGGCGGAAATGCTGCTCGTCGGACGCATCGACCGCGTGGACCAGTCACTGGATGACGAAGTGCCGTATCTGCGCGTGATCGACTACAAATCCGGCCCCAAGCAGCTCCAGCTCTCCGACGTGTGGAACGGGCTCAATCTGCAGCTGCTGGTCTACCTGGACGTCGTGGTGTCCAACGCGGAGGCCTGGCTGGGGAAAAAGGCGGAACCGGCGGGGGTCTTTTACTACCAGGTGGCTGATCCGTTCGTCACTGCCAAGCGGCTGCTGACGCCCGACGAGGCTGCCCGGGAGCGGGCGAAAAAGCTGCGCATGAAGGGGCTGATGCTGGCCGACCCGGAACTTGCACGGATGATGGATGCTTACGTGGAGCAGGGGCCGTCGGAACTGCTGCCGTTTGAACTGAAAAAGGACGGCACTCTCTCGGCGCGTTCATCCGTTGCCACGCCGGAGCAGTTTCAGGCGCTGCAGCAGTACGTGCGGGAGACGGTGGAAGCGATTGGGCAGCGCATGGTCGACGGCGAGATCCAGATCGCCCCGTATGTGCAGGGGACCGTGTCCGCCTGCCAGTTTTGCGCGTACAAACCGGTCTGCCAGTTTGACGCGGAATCCGCCGGGGAAATGCGCCAACTCCCCAAATGGAACAACAAACAGGTGTGGAGCATGCTGGCCGGCCCACAGCAAACGGGTAAAGGAGGAAACGACGATGTCACAGCAGCAAGTGGCCAAGCCTGAGCAGTGGACGGAAGAGCAGTGGCGGGCGATTACGCGGCGCGGCCGCAACCTGCTGGTGGCGGCAGCAGCCGGTTCCGGGAAGACGTCGGTCCTGGTGGAACGGATCATCCGGCGAATCATGGATGAAAGCGATCCGGTCGGGGTGGACCAACTGCTGGTGGTCACCTTTACCAATGCGGCCGCCGCAGAGATGCGGCACCGCATCGGCGATGCCCTGCGCAAGACGCTGAAGACACAGCCCCACTCCGCCCATCTGCGGTGGCAGTTGGCGCTGCTGCAGCGGGCGACGATCACCACGCTTCACTCCTTCTGTCTGTCGCTCCTGCGCCAGTATTACTACCTGGTGGAACTGGACCCGGATTTTCGCATCGTCGACCAGATGGAAGCCGAACTGCTGCGCCAGGACGTGCTGGACGAGCAGTTGGAGGAGTGGTACGAACGAGATGCAGAGTTTCAGGCGTTGGCCGACCTGATCCTTGACGGCCAGGATGACACGCCGCTGGCAGCGCTTATCGTCAGGCTGCATGAGTTTTCCCGCAGCCATCCCGAGCCCGAGCGCTGGCTGGACGAGGCGGCGGGAATGTTTGAAGCGGCTGATCCCGGCGGGTTGGACAGTTTGGCCTGGACCAAAAGCGTCCTCCAGTCGCTGGCGTTGGAGCTGAGGGCGTTGGAAGGAAAAATTCGGCGGGCAGCTGTCCTCGCCGCGTCCCCGGACGGCCCCCAGGCCTACATGCCGCTCCTGGAGGCCGAGGCGGATGCACTGGCCCGGGCTGCTGCCGCCTGCCGTCAGGGATGGGAAGCGGCGGAGTCGGCAGTGCGTGCCGTATCGTTTGGAAGGCTGCCTTCGGTGAAGGAGGCGGCCCCCGAGGTCAAAGAACAGGTGCAGGACCTGCGCAACGAGGTGAAAAAGGCGCTGGGCGAGCTTACGGAACAGTATTTTGCCATGTCAGCAGCGCAATATGTGGAAGATTTGCGCCAGCTCGCTCCGCACATGCGGACGCTCGCCCGGCTCGTCTGCGAATTTGAAGCGGCATTTCAGCGGGAAAAGCGGGCCCGCTCGCTGGTCGATTTCAGCGACCTGGAGCATCTCGCGCTGCAGGTGCTGACGGAGCGGACGGAGGACGGCCAGACAATTCCTTCCGCCGTCTCCCGCCAACTGCGCGACCAGTTTGTCGAGGTGTTGGTGGACGAGTACCAGGATATCAATCTGGTGCAGGAGACAATTCTGCGGATGGTCTCCCGCGACGCCGAGACACACGGGGCGGCCAACCGATTTATGGTAGGCGACGTGAAGCAGAGCATTTACCGCTTCCGGCTGGCGGAGCCGAAGCTGTTTCTCGACAAGTACCTGACGTATGCGACGGAAGAGGACGAATCCGGATCAATCGGCGAATGTCCCGGCGAACGAATCGACCTGGCGGCCAACTTCCGCAGCCGGCGGGAGGTGGTGGACGCGGTCAACTTCCTGTTCCGGCAGATCATGTCGCCGGGAGTGGGAGAGATCGACTACGACCGTTCCGCCGAACTCATCTGCCGGGCCGCCTACCCGGAATCTGAACCGGAGCGGTTGCGGCCGGAGGTTCATCTGATCGATCGGGCCGCCCCCGAAGAGTCAGAGGATCAGGCTGAGGCCGAGGAGACCGGTCTGCCCCCTGCGGGAGAGGCGGCAGAAGAGGCCAGCACGGCCCAGTTGGAAGCAAGGCTGATTGCCAGGCGGATTCGCCGCTGGATGGAGCCGGGCGAGGGAGAGGCACCGCTGTTGGTCTACGATAAAAAAGAGGGCGGGCTGCGTCCTCTGGCCTACCGGGACATCGTGATCCTGCTGCGGGCTGTCTCCGGCTGGGGCGAGGCGATGATGGAAGAGCTGCGGGCCGCCGGCATTCCCGTCTACGCGGAGCAGAGCGAGGGGTACTTTGACGCGACCGAGGTGGAAGTGATGCTCTCGCTGCTGCGCGTGATCGACAACCCGCTGCAGGATATTCCGCTTGCCGCCGTGCTCCGCTCTCCGCTCGTCGGTCTGCGCGAAGAGCAGCTGGCTCACATCCGCATCAGCTATCCGGCGGGGCCGTTTTATCAGGCGGTGCACCGCTATGTGGAAGAACAGCCGGCAACATGCGAGTGGGAAGAAAAACTGCACCGCTTTTTCCGCAGCCTGAAGCGGTGGCGGACCCAGGCGCGGCGGGAACCGCTGGCCGAACTGATCGCCGCGCTATACAGGGAGACCGGCTATCTGGACTACGTCGCCGCCCTGGAAAACGGACAGCAGCGGCAGGCCAACCTGCGCGCGCTGTACGACCGCGCCCGGCAGTACGAAGCGGGCTCGTATCGGGGACTGTTCCGCTTTCTTCGCTTTGTCGACAGACTGCGGGAGGCGGGCAGCGACATGGGCGAAGCCCGAACGATCGGGGAGAGCGAAGACGTCGTGAGGATCATGACGATTCACAAGAGCAAGGGGCTGGAGTTTCCCGTTGTCTTTGTCGCCGGGATGGGCAAAATGTTTAACACCATGGATGTAAAAAGTTCGTTTCTCCTGCACAAGGATCTCGGATTTGGACCGATGGCGGTGGAGCCGCAACTGCAGGTCCGCTATCCCAGTCTGGCGGCACTGGGCATCCGGCAGCAGATGCGGCGGGAGATGCTGGCCGAAGAGATGCGGGTGCTGTACGTCGCCCTGACGCGGGCGCGGGAAAAGCTGGTGCTGGTGGGCACGGCCAAGGATCTGGGGAAAAGCGTAACCGCCTGGGGACGACAGGGGGATGGCGAACGGCTGCATGACGAAGACTTGATTCAGGCCAAGGGCTACCTGGATTGGGTGGGCCGCGCGCTGCTCAGACATCCTCAGGCTGCGCCGCTCAGGGACTACCCGCGTGAACGCGGCGGTGAGCCGGTGTCGGTCCGCACGGTGCCGGACGATTCCAGCTGGTCGTTTCATTTTTATCTGGCGGATCGGCTGCAGGCGGAGTCGGACGCTCAGGAGGAGGGACAATCTGTCTGGGAGCGGCTGACCCGACGCGAACCGATTCCCGAGCGTCCGGCCGACGACACGCTGCGCACGTTGATCGAACGCCGACTGGGCTGGAGCGATCCCCATTCGTCCGCATCCCGGTTGGCCGCCAAGTGGACGGTCAGCGAACTGAAGCAGCGAGCCAAAACGGGCAGTGGTTTTCCCTATCTGCTGCCGTCGATTGCGGAGAAACCGCGCTTTCTCGCCGAAGACGCACGCCATCGCCTGACCAGCGCCGAACTGGGGACGCTAACTCACCTGGTCCTGCAGCAGCTTGACCTGCGCCGACCACTTGATGAGCCGGACATCCGGCAGCAGATCGCTTCGCTGGTGCTGCGCCGCTTTTTGACCGAGGAGCAGGCGGAGGCAGTAAACGCACGCGACCTTGCCCGCTTTTTTGCTTCTCCGTTGGGAACGCGAATGAAACAGGCAGCCAAGGTCTATCGTGAACTGCCTTTTACGATGGCGCTGCCTGCCAATGAGGTAGATCCGGAGATCGGGGACGACGAGCACGTCATCGTCCAAGGCGTGATCGACTGTCTGCTGGAGGAGGAGAACGGCAGACTGGTCCTGATCGATTTCAAGACGGACCGGATCGCGGCAGAGCCGTCGCCTGCGGTTATCGCCGAGATGAAACGGCGGTACGAAGCGCAAATCCGTCTCTACGTCCGCGCCGTAGAACAGATTCTCAAGACGCGCAAGGTAGCGGAGAGTTATCTGTATCTGCTGGCGGGCGGGGTTGAGGTGCTTGTCGAACCCGACAGCCGACATTAAGCCGACATCAATAGAATCACCATCCGGTTTCCAATAGGAAGCCGGATGTATTTTTTTACCTAGAAACCATTACCTGTATATGTGCAAAGCATTGTCGGCACGCTACAAATAGGGATCCCGGAACGTTTCTCCAGAAAGACGCATCTTGCAACGGCCTGATTCGGAAGGGACTAACTGTCTGTCGGCGGCCGTTTTTGTTTATAGCAAAAAAATCTTTTAACGATAACAAAAATATAATTCTGATTTTAATATTGTTCTGATAAATATGACAATGTATAATGAGAGGCGTTTCCGGTGCGGACACCGGTTTTTAGGCGGCAGGCACATCTTATGTAAATGAGAACACAATCATCGGGGGTTATACGGAAAATGGACATTAGTCAATTCTTACGCAAAAAATCGATCTCCCAGATGCTGGAGCAGACGGAAAGCAAGCACGGCTCGCTGCGCAAAACACTGGGAGCATTTGATCTCACCATGCTGGGCATCGGGGCCATTATCGGCACCGGGGTCTTTGTACTGACAGGTGTGGCCGCCGCGAAATACGCTGGTCCCGCGTTGGTGCTTTCCTTTGTCCTGGCGGGGCTGGCCTGTGTGTTTGCCGCGCTTTGTTACGCTGAGTTTGCCTCTACCGTACCCGTTTCCGGAAGCGCATACACGTACAGCTATGCCGCTTTTGGCGAACTGGTCGCGTGGATTCTCGGTTGGGATTTGATCCTGGAGTACGGCGTAGCGTCCGCCGCCGTCGCGAGCGGTTGGTCCGGATACGCACAGGGGCTGTTGGCCGGATTCGACATATATCTGCCCACTGCACTGACCAGCGCGTACGACCCGGCCAAGGGGACGATCATCGACCTGCCCGCCGTCCTGATCACCGGCATCATTACCGCCCTGCTCATGATGGGCACACGTGAATCAGCGAGATTTAACAACCTGATGGTGTTTATCAAAGTGGCCGTCATCCTGCTGTTTTTGGTTGTGGGGGTCGGCTACGTGAAGCCGGACAATTGGTCGCCCTTCATGCCGTTCGGCTTCGCGGGAGTGGCCACGGGAGCGGCGACGGTCTTCTTTGCCTTCATCGGCTTTGACGCCGTCTCGACCGCAGCAGAGGAAGTGCGGAATCCTCAACGCAACATGCCGATTGGCATCATCGCCTCCCTGCTGATCTGTACGTTTCTGTACATTGCGGTCTCACTTGTGCTGACCGGGATCGTGCCGTTCGATCAGCTGAACGTGAAAAACCCGGTTGCCTTTGCGATGCAGTTTGTGCAGCAGGATTGGGTGGCCGGATTCATCTCCTTGGGCGCGATCACGGGCATTACCACTGTGCTGCTGGTGATGATGTACGGGCAAACCCGGCTGTTTTTTGCGATGAGCCGCGACGGACTGCTGCCTGGTGTCTTTTCCCGCGTCAATGAAAAGCGGCAGGTTCCCCGTCAAAGCACGATGATCGTAGGCGCCCTCGTCGCCCTGTTCAGCGGTCTTTTGCCGCTGCACAAGCTGGCCGAACTGACCAACATCGGTACGCTGTTTGCCTTTATCGTCGTCTCTGCAGGTGTGATGGTGCTGCGCAAGACCAATCCCGGCCTGCGGCGAGCGTTCCGCGTGCCGTTGGTGCCGCTGGTGCCCATCCTGGCGATTCTGTTTTGCGGATATTTGATTTACAGTCTGCCTTCCAGCACCAAGATCGGATTTTTGCTCTGGCTGGTTGTCGGAGCCGTCGTCTACCTGGCGTACGGCAGACGTCACAGCAAGCTGGCCCGAGATACAAGCGAGGGGTAATACGGGAACAAACGGAGACGAGCAGGCATGCTGAAGCGGGCAGCCTGCTCGTTTTCTTGCGCGTTCGGGGGTGGCAATCGTGGGGACGGGCGGACCGCCCCGGCATGCTGGCAAATATTTGCCGCCGGCCAGGGTTTTTTTTACAAGCGTCTTTACATGGAGGCGGGAGCATACATATAATGTACATAACACAAAAGTGAGTAATCACTCACTATAATCATCATCACTGGTATCGTCAAAATGGACTACGCTTGCATCAGGCACCAGAAAGTTTTATTGACAGCAAAAATGAGTGAGTGCTCACATCAACAAATTGGTCGAGGTGGTCTTATGTATCGTCGTTTTCTGTTGTTCTGTCTGGCCGGATCGCTTGCGGCGCTGCCGGGGTGCACATGGTTTCAGCCGCGCGAATGGCCGCTCTCCGGCACGATTGAAGCGGTGGAACTGCCTGTCGTCGCCGAAGTGGGGGGACTGCTGACGGCCGTCAAGGTGGACGACGGCGCCGTCGTGAAAAAGGGACAGGTGCTGGCCGAGATCGACAAGCGCAGCTATCAGGCGAGCGTGCGCGAAGCGGAGGCGGTGCTGGCCCAGGCCCAGGCACGGCTGGAAGAAGCCCAGGCGGGCAGCCGCGACTCGACCATCCGCCGAGGTATCGCCGCCGTAGACCAGGCGGACGCCGCCATCCGGCTGGCAGAGGCGCGTCAAAAACAGGCAGAAGCCGGGCTGAACCGGGCCAAAGAACTGGTGGACCAGGTCGCCTCGCAGCTGGAAGGGGCAAAGCAGACGCTCGCCTACCAGGAGAACCGCTTGCGGGAAGCGGTCCGGTTGTACGAGCGGGGAGCGATTGCGAAACAGGAGTACGAAGCGAAGCAGGAGGCGGTCAATCAGGCCCGGACACAGGTAAACCAGTTGGCCGCTCAACTGGAGGCGGCCCGCTCCCAGTACGCTGCCGCCCGGGAAGACGTCGCCGCCGCTGTCGCCCAGACCGGCACGGCGCAGGCGCAGCGGGCGGGTGCGCAGGCCGAGCTTGACCAATTGAAAGAGGGGAGCACCGATTACGCGATTCGCGCCCTGCTGGCGGCCAAGGAGCAGGCCCAGGCGCGTCTGGAGCAGGCCCGGCTGCAGTTGGAGAAGGCGGTGATCACCGCGCCGGAGGACGGTGTCGTGCTGCGTTCCTCCGTGACCCAAGGGGAAGTGGCAAAACCGGGAGCGACGCTGTTTACGATGAGGAAGGGCGATCATCTGGAGCTAAAGGTGTACATCCCGGAAGCGGAGCTGGGCCGCGTGCGTCCGGGCGAGACGGTGGGCATACAGGTGGACGCGTATCCGGGCGAGACGTTTCGCGGCGTGATCAGCGCAGTCGCCGACAAGGCGGAGTTTACCCCGAAAAACGTGCAGACCCCGGATGAGCGGACCAAGCTGGTGTTTGCCGTGACGATCCGCATCAGCGAAGGGCTCGACAAGCTGAAACCGGGCATGCCCGCCGATGTGCTGCTGCCCGGCAAGGAGGACGCGCAATGAACTACGCCATCCAATGCGAGCAGTTGACCAAGCGCTTTCAGGATCGCGTCGCCGTCAACAGCCTGACGCTGTCCGTTCCCACTGGCTCCATCTACGGCTTTCTCGGCCCCAACGGCTCGGGCAAATCGACCACGATCCGGATGCTCTGCGGCCTGATAAACCCCACGTCCGGACGGGGAACGGTGCTCGGCTATGACGTGATGACGCAGAGCGAGGAGATCAAGCAGCGCATCGGCTACATGTCGCAAAAGTTCAGCCTGTACGAAGATCTCACGGTGGAGGAGAACCTCGACTTCTACGCCGGAGTGTACCGTCTGGGCAGAGAGGAGCGCAGGCGGCGCAAAGCAGAGCTGATTGAAATGGCCGGGCTGACCGGGCGGGAGCGGCAGTTGGCCGGCTCCCTCTCCGGAGGCTGGAAGCAGCGGCTGGCCCTGTCCTGCGCCCTGCTGCACCAGCCGGAGCTGCTGATTCTGGACGAACCGACCGCGGGCGTCGATCCGGTCTCCCGCCGCATCTTCTGGGAGGTGATCCACGACCTGGCGAAGCAGGGGATGACCGTGCTGGTCACCACCCACTACATGGACGAAGCGCAGACCTGCGACTGGATCGGCTTCATTTTCTTCGGCAACCTGCTGGCCCAGGGAACCCCGCAGGAGCTGATCGAGCGGATGGGCGCAAACAACCTGGAGGACGTCTTTGTCACCCTGGTCAAGGAGGAGGAAGCCCGGCAGGCAGCCGCGGGCAGAGGGGAGGAACGCCGATGAAGCGGTTTTCCTGGGCGCGGTACTGGTCGGTGGTGAAAAAGGAAGTGATCCAGATCAGGCGGGATCGGCCCAGCCTTGCCATCGCGCTGGCGATGCCGCTGATGATGCTGTTTTTGTTCGGCTACGCCGTCAATACGGACGTCAACGACATCAAGACGGTCGTGTGGGATCAAAGCGCCTCGCCCTACAGCCGGGAACTGGCGGCCAACCTGGAAAACACGCGGGTGTTTCAGGTGGTCGCCCACGTCGGCGGGTATGCGCAGATCGAAGCGATGCTGGACGACGGCAGCGCGGACGTGGCCTTGGTCATCCCGCCCGACTACGCCCGCAAGCGCGACCGCGGCGAACCGGCAGCGGTGCAGATGCTGATCGACGGCTCCGATCCCAACATCGCCCGGACTGCCTTGTCCAACGCGCAGCTGATCGTGCAGAACCGGGCCGTCACCCTGGTGCAGGAGCGGATGGAAAAAGAGGGGATGGGCCGCTTCGAACCAAGCATCGAACTGGACGCGCGCGTGCTGTTCAATCCCAACATGGAGAGCATCGTGTTCAACATTCCCGGCCTGATCGGCCTGATCATGCAGAACGTGACGATGATCCTGACCGCGTTTTCGCTGGTGCGGGAAAAAGAGCGGGGAACGATGGAGCAGCTGATCGTCACCCCGATCCGGCCGCTGGAGCTTTTGCTCGGCAAAATCACGCCCTACGTCTGCATCGGCTTCTTCTCGTTTTGCCTCGTCCTGCTCTTGGGAAGCTGGTGGTTCGGCGTTCCGGTGAAAGGCAGCGTGCCGCTTCTGATCGCCTTGTCGGTGCTGTTTTTGGTCACCACGCTGACGCTCGGCATTTTCATCTCCACGGTGTCCCGTACCCAACTGCAGGCGATGCAGATCGCGTTTGCCTTCATTTTGCCCAGCGTGCTGCTGTCCGGGTTCATGTTCCCGCGCGAAACGATGCCGCTCGTGATACAATGGTTAGGCGGGATTGTCCCCTTGACTTATTTTTTGGAAATTCTCAGGGGTATCTTTTTAAAAGGGGTAGACCTGTCCGCCCTGTGGCAGGACACGTTGGGAATGGCAGTGTTTTTCCTGCTGATCCTGACGGTCGCCATGCTGCGGTTCCGCAAGAAGATCGAGTGACACGGCGCATGTGAAGCTCGGATGGAGGAGCGTTTGCAAGGATATGAGCCGATCGTTTGAAGAAAGCCTGATGCAGTTTGTCGAGGAATTGAAAGACGAGAGCGAAATGACGGAGAAGCAGCGCCGCATCCTGCAGGCGTCGCTCAAGCTGTTTGCCGCCAAAGGGTTTCACGCCAGCTCGACGGCTGAAATCGCCAAAGAGGCGGGAGTGGCGGAGGGCACCATCTTCCGCCACTACAAGTCCAAAAAAGACCTGTTGCTGGCCCTGGTGGCCCCTGTGCTGGTCAAGTTTGCCGCCCCGTTCATTTTGAAGGACGTGCGCGTCATTTTTCAGGAGCAGGCGAAAAAGCCGCTGGCCGAGGTGCTCACCGAGCTGTACCGGAACCGGCTGGAATTGATTGGGGCCAATGAAAAGCACGTCCGGATTCTCCTGCAGGAGGCGTTTTTCCACGAGGAAATCCGCGAAGCGATGCTTTCGACGGTATTTCAGGAGATGAAGCGGCTGGCGGCGAAACTGATCGAGGAGCGCAAGGAAGCAGGCGAACTGCGCCCACTGCCCACGGAGGCGGTGTTTCGCATGATGCTCTCTTCGCTGCTTGGGATGATCCTGTTCAAGCACGTGACGGAGCCGGAGGAATACGCCAAGCGCTCCGAAGAGGAACAGATCGCCCTCACCGTGGACATGCTCCTGTACGGTATCGCCAACCGCTAGACGGTTCGCCACGCGGGAAGACGACTCCAGGAAAAAGGCCGCACGTTGCGGGAGGCGGTGAAGCGCAGCGCTAGTCTTTTTCGTTCAGGATGTAGCGCAGCGTTCGTTTGGAGATGCCCAGCTTTTTGCTTAACAGCTCCCGGTCTCCGCTGGTTTCGGCCAGCCCTTTGGCAATCACCTGGCGGCCTATTTCCGTCTCCAGCCTTCTGATTCTGCCCAGCAGTTGGACAAAGTCAATCTCGTCCACCGAACTGATTTGCCCGATGACATTCTGTACAAACCGGACCGCTTCCTGTTCGATCGCATGGTGAACAGCAGGCGGTCCGGCTGTTTTGTCCCGGGGGGCGCCCGCACCGCTCACGATCGGCTGCGGCAGGTGTTCCGGCTTCAGGACGGCGCAGTCGTGGATGGCGACCGCCTGGTTGACCACGTTGATGAGCTGGCGGACGTTGCCCGGCCATTCATAGTGCTGCAGCAGCGTCATCGCTTCCGGATCGACCCGGCAGGCGCCGCCAAACTTCTTTTCCAGGAAGGCGTGCACAATGGCCGGGATGTCGTTTGGCCTCTCGCGCAAGGGGGGAATGGTCAGCTTTACTCCTTCCAGGCGGTACAGCAGGTCGGCGCGAAACCGGGACGATTCCGCCTCCTGTTCCAGATTCCGGTTGGTGGCAGCGATAAACCGGACGTTGCACTTCAGCGTCTGCTCGCCGCCCACCCGCATGTACTCGCCTGTCTCGATGACCCGCAGCAGCTTCACCTGGATGAGCGGGGGGGCTTCTCCGATCTCGTCGAGAAACAGCGTCCCGTTATTGGCCAGTTCGAAGATGCCTTTGCGCTCTTTGACCGCACCGGTGAACGCTCCCTTTTCATGGCCGAACAGTTCACTTTCCAGCAGGGACTCCGGGATTGCGCCGCAGTTGATCCCGACGAAGGGATGCTGCGAACGGGCGCTGACTCCGTGCAGAAAGCGGGCCATCAGTTCCTTGCCGGTGCCCGTTTCGCCTTCGATCAGCACGTTGATCGCCTTTTTGGCCAGCTTGTCCGCGACGGACAGGACTTTTGCCATCGGGCTGCCGGCTGTGTAGATGATGCCAAAGCGGGCAGCCGTCTCGGCCAGTTCATCGGAGAGGCCGCCGGGCTTGTCCCAGACGGAGAAGATCACCTGTTCCAGACTGTCCAGATCGTCAAACGGCTTTTCCAGATAGTCTCGCGCTCCCGATTGGATGGCGGTCACCGCCGACTTGATCGTGCTGTAGCCGGTCATGATGATGACCTCGCAGGCGGGCTGTCGCGCCTTGATGGCGGAGAGCAGCTCCAGTCCGTTGGCATCGGGCAGCTTCAAATCAATCAGCGCCAGGTGAAACGGGAAATCGCCGGCCAAAAGCTGCCGGACCGCTTTTCCCGAGTGGGCGACCGTCACGTCGCACTGCTTGGCTTTGAGAAAATAAGAGAAAAAGGACGTAACCTCCACTTCGTCGTCAACGACTAGCACCTGTTTCGGATTCATCAGCACTCTCCTCATCTGTGTAAATGGGCAGCAAGAGCGTAAACGTACTGTACTCCCCTCGCACGCTCTCGGCGGTCAGCGTTCCGCCGTGCGACTCGGCAATCCCCAGACTGACGGACAGACCCAGTCCGGTTCCCTTTGTTTGTTCCTTGGTCGTAAAGAAAGGATGGAAGATCTGCGGCAAATGCTCTGCGTCAATGCCTGCGCCGTTGTCGCGAACGGACATGCCGACGTAGACGCCGTCGTCCGTTTCCTGGCGAAAGGTTGTGATGACAATCTCGGGGCTGGATGCGCCGTGCAGCGCGTCGCGGGCGTTCAACAGCAAATTGATGATGATCTGCTCGATCTGGTGCCGGCTTCCCCAGACAGCCAGCGGCTCGTCCGCCAGCCGCTTCGTGATGCAAATGCCGGACACGGTAAGCTGGTAGCCGATCAGGCCGAGCACGACTTCGACCAGGTCGTTGATGAACAGACGCTCAAACTGGTACTCCTCCTGCCGGGAAAAGGTCAGCAGGTTTTGAATGATCTTCTTGCAGCGGACGCTGCACTGAAACACGTCCTGCAGCATTTGCCGCTGCGGCTCGGTGTGCGTCTCCCTCAGCAGTAGCTGGACGTTCCCCAAAATGGCGGTAAGCGGACTGTTCAGTTCGTGCGCCACTCCGGCGGCCATTTCGCCGATGGCGGCCAGCTTGGCTGATTGGATCAGCCGGGCTTCGATCTGCACTTTCTCACTGACGTCTTTAAACAGGAGGATGTTTTCCACGGACACCCCGACGTGTTCGGCAATTTGCTGAAAGAGGAGGAGATGCTCTCCGTCGTCTTGCGGCTGTTGCTGATGAAGCAGGGTGATAAAGCCAAACGGTTTGTTCAGCCGGCTTTGCAGCGCGACGGAGGTGAAGCGGCAGCCGGGGTGTTCGGTCTGAAACAGGCGGTCCAGCGCGCTCGTGGAGACGGACTCTCCCCGTTTCAATGATTGGGTCAGGGTGCGAACCCGCCAATCCGCCCCGTTTCGCTTTGCAACATAGGCGGAGAGGGACGTTCCCTCCACCAGCGTGAGCGCGAACAGGTCAAACGGGATCAGCCGGGACAACTGCTCCGCCAGATAGGCGCTGACTTCGCTCCAGTCCGCATCAATCTTGATTTTCGTCAAGCAGTTGATGACTTCCAGCTGACGGTTCTTTTTCTTCATTTCGTCCACGACAAGGTTCAGTTCGCGGTAGTAGCTTTTGCGCGAGGATTGGATGCCGGTCAATTTCTCCAGGATTTCTTGTTTGTGATGCATGGCGTCCTCCTACAATGCATTGCAAAACAGCATGTGCACGTCTTCTTCCGTCATGTCGCGGGGGTTGGTGGCCATACAGACGTCGCGGACGGCGTTGCGGCTCAACACCGGGATGTGCTCCGGCTGCAGCCCCAGCGTGGACAGGTGGTCGGGGATGCCGAGATCGCTCGCCAGTTCCTTGACCGCTTTCATCGCCAGGCGGGAAGCGTCGGACAGGCTTAATCCGGAGACGTTTTCGCCCAGGGCTTCCGCCATCTTTTTGTACTTTTCCGGAGCGGCGAGGAAGTTGTACTCCAGCACGTAGGGCAGCAGCACGGCGTTGACCTCCCCATGCGGCAGGTCCAGCAGCCCGCCCAACTGGTGGGACATCGCGTGGACGGCTCCCAGGATCGCGTTGGAAAAGGCAAGTCCCGCCTGCAGACTGGCCATCGCCATGCCCTGCTTTGCCTCGGCATTGTACCGGCTGGCTGCCGACGGGCGCAGGTGCTGGGCGATCAGCCGCATCGCCTGCAGCGAGAGGACTTCCGTCAGCGGCGTGGCTGCCAGCGAGACGTACGACTCGATCGCGTGCGTCAGCGCGTCCATTCCCGTGTTGGCCGTCAGCTGCTTGTCCTTGGTCATCAGTGTCTGCGGGTCGATAATGGCGATGTCGGGGATCAGTGATTTGGAGATGATCGTCATCTTGACCTTGCGCTTGGAATCTACGATGATCGAAAATTGCGACACTTCCGAGCCGGAACCGGCCGTCGTCGGCACCATGACCATGGGCGGCAGGGGACGCGTGATTTTGTCTACACCTTCGTATTCAAGGATGCTGCCGCCGTTCGACGCGAGCAGGGCAATCGCCTTGGCTGCGTCCATGGCGCTTCCGCCGCCGATGCCGACAATCGCGTTGCACCCGTGGCGAAGGTATTCGGCTACGCCGGCGTGCACCTCTTCGTCTTTCGGGTTGGAGGTGAGGTTCGTCCAGAGGTGCCACTCCAGTCTGCTCTGCTTCAGGTAGCGGATCGCTTGCTCTGCCCATCCGGCGTTTACCACGCCCGGGTCGCTGACGAGAAACACGTTTTTTGCCCCCAGCCGGATCAGACTTTCGCCGACTTGGCTGATCGACTGGTTGCCAAAGATAATTTCCGGCGTCATGAATTTGGAGATTTGCATGGGAACACCTCCTGTCAGGTTCTATTGTAAACAGGGGCGGCTCGCTTCCCAAGGACAAAATTACGGCCCGCGGGCCGATTTTTTGGCAGATGGCCGAAAAATTGTCCCGACAGCATTGTAATAGGTTGAATGATCCTAATATTTGTTCATTTTTTGAGCTTGGTATGCTTTTTGCTGAAATGGAGCGGTACAAGCACGTAATTCATGTTTCAAAGGAGGAGAACAGATGAAAGCAGCAGTTGTCAATCACTTTCGCGAAAAGCTGGAGGTAAAGGATGTGCCGATCCCCGAGATCGGGTTTGGCGAGGTGCTGGTTCGGATCAAGGCGTGCGGGGTCTGCCACACCGACTTGCATGCGGCGCACGGAGACTGGCCGGTCAAACCGAAGCTGCCGCTGATCCCCGGACACGAAGGCGTCGGGGTCGTGGAGAAGGTAGGCGAAGGGGTAACCTCGTTGAAGCCGGGAGACCGCGTCGGGATTCCCTGGCTGTATTCTGCGTGCGGTGAGTGCGAGTACTGTCTGACGGGATGGGAGACGTTGTGCAAGAAACAGCTGAACGGCGGGTACTCCGTTGACGGCGGTTATGCGGAATACTGCAAGGCGCCTGCCGCGTATGTGGCTCGCATCCCTGACGGCCTGAGCGACGTGGAGGCTGCCCCAATTCTGTGCGCCGGCGTGACGACGTACAAGGCGCTGAAAGTGGCCGACATCAAGCCGGGGGAATGGGTGGCCATCTACGGCATCGGCGGATTGGGCCATCTGGCGCTCCAGTATGCCAAAGCGATGGGGTACAACGTGGCGGCAGTCGACATCAACGATGAAAAGCTGACCTTGGCCAAAGAACTGGGGGCCGACCTGACAGTCAACGGGGCCAAGACAGATCCGGTCGCGGAGATTACCGAAAAAATCGGCGGAGCACACGCCGCGATCAGCGTCGCTGTCACGCGCAAGGCGTTTGAACAGGCGTACCGTTCGGTGCGGCGCGGCGGATCGCTGGTCGTGGTCGGACTGCCCAACGACGAGCTGCCTGTCCCGATTTTTGACACCGTGCTGAACGGCGTTTCTGTGAAAGGTTCCATTGTCGGGACCCGCAAGGACATGCAGGAGGCGCTAGACTTCGCTGCGCGCGGTAAAGTAAAGGCGATCATTGAGACGCAGCCGCTGGAAAAGATCAACGAAGTATTTGAACGGATGGAAAAGGGACAGATCAACGGCCGTGTCGTGCTGACCCTGGAATAATCAGCTCGTCTCGGGCAAAAAGGCACCGCGCGCCAAAGCCCGATACGCTTTGCAGCACCGCTTTCTGAAAGCGGTTCCAGACTGAAGACAAACGGTTCCTTGAGTAAACGCCCACAAGAAATGATTTCCAGACCGAAAGGCCTGCCTATTCATCAACCGAAGCGAAAAGACAATGTGCATCGCATGGCGGGATGGGCCAAGCGAGCTCCTTTGACGACCGACTCAGCGGAAAAACGAAGACGCGGGAATCAACAGGGGACACAAGTCTCACTTCATCGAAACACCCAGATGTT
>Ga0310832_100158_pt1 | contig 91289 bp, 87 predicted proteins | sample WT_ome_7_FD_201303 | JGI IMG/M metagenome (GOLD analysis project Ga0310832, IMG submission 201303) | Sorghum-adapted microbial communities enriched on wild type (WT) sorghum from Joint BioEnergy Institute, Emeryville, California, United... ...
GCGGCCAGTCCGTTTCCTTGATAATGCGAACAGTTGTGTACTGCTTCCCAAAATCCGGACTGCGATAATCATAGATTTTAAGAGTATTTTCCGCATACTTACCAGTAAAGTAATGCAGATACGGCTCAATATCCACCTTCTCCGTTACTTCCTCCAGGGTTGGCACATTCTTGTGACCGATCCATACATAGCGGCTCAGCGAATCCCATTCCACCGTCTCGCCAAGCTGCTCCGAGACGAATCGGGTTGGCACCATTGTCCGCCCTTTCGTCGCATACGGCGCCACAAGCAGCTCCTTCTTCTGGCCGTTGACATACGCCGTCTTCGAGCCGATTGTAATCGTCACTTTCCGGTCGCCCCTGGTAAACGTGATTGTCTTCCAGTCCGGCGTCACGTCGAGCTTCGCGCCAAGCGCATTTGCCACAGCGCGGAACGGCACGAATACAACATCATTTTTTATTTCCGGCTGCACGTCGCTGGTAATTTGCCGCGCGTTGTACAGCACCTTGATCGGCAGATCGAACTGCCGGGGCGTCGCCTGCTCCGCCGCCGCAACGGCGACCGACACCAGCGACAGCGCCAACACCATCCCGCCAATCCACAACTTCCGGATCATACGCGAACCGACACTCCTTGCTCAAATTTTGTCGACAAGTTAAATATTAGATGATTATGGCCAATTCTGGAACAAGAATCCTGAAAAAACGCAACAAAAAACACCCGCCCCGCGCCTCCGCGCGAGACAGGTGCTTCCTGTCCAAAGTCCTAATCCAATTTACATTATATGACAAACGGATCCGGCTCGCAAGCCGACAAACGAACAAGGAGCGCATGCGGCATCCGGTACATTCAGCCGCGCCCCTGTGTCAAGACAAGCGCCCGCTGACTATAATGGCTATACGAATTGGGCATTCGTCCAGAAATGCGGCCGAAGGGAGGGGCGGAACATGGCGGAATGGAGCGCGGCCATTGCCGCGGCGGCATTCGTCGTCCTGACGATCGCGCTGCTCGTCGCCCTGCGCGGCTTCATGAAGCGGCTCAACCGCTTCGAGCAGGCGATCCGCAACATCGAGGCCGAAGCCGCGCCGCTGCTCAAGGAGTTGCGCGGGCTGGCGGCGGAAGCGTCGCAAGTCACCCGGCGGACGGACCGGCAGCTGGAGCGGATTGACCGGCTGCTGGACGCGGCGCGGCAGTGGGAGGGAGCCGTCCGGCGCTCCGCGTCGACGGTGAGCCGGATTGCCGACGCGGTCGACCGCGCGGCGGCCGCCCACGTCGAGCAGGCGATCATCAGCCATCAGGCGCGAATCGGCGAGACGCTCGGTTGGGCCGAACTCGGCTGGTCCGTCTGGAAATGGTGGCAGTCGAAGCGGGATGAAGCCGGAGCCGCTCATCCCGGCCGCACGACGGACGACATGCGCGATCCGGAATGAAAGGAGCGAAGAGCGTATGGCAACGAAACGCGAGATCAAGGGATTTCTGATCGGCACGGCCGCGGGCGCGACGATCGGGGCGATCGCGGCGCTGCTCCTGGCGCCGAAGGACGGCAAGGCGCTGCGCCGGGACATCGCGGAAGGCACCCGCAAGGCGGTGAAGGCGGCCGGCGAAGCGGGCGAGAAAGCGGGCAAATTCGCGGCCGACCTGATCGACACCGCGGCCGTATGGCGCCGGAAAAAGCGGGAGGGAGCGGAGGAAGGCAAGGCCGAAGTCTCCGTGGCCCGGGACAGCCAGACGCAATCGGAGGAAATCGTTCGGGAAGAGGCGGTCTGAAGCCGGAATTCCGGCTCCGGCCAGCCGGGGGCAACCGCGGCCCGACGAATCCGGAGCCGTCCGGATGGATCGCGTGACCAACGCCCCGGAGCCGCTCCGGTCAACTCTGCTCCGCGCGCCGCTTCGCGTTGCGGTAATCGGTCGGCGACATGCCGCTCCACCGGCGGAACTGCTTCGAGAAGTAAAGCGGGTCCCCGAAGCCGACCGACGATGCGACCTGTTCGACGGGCAGCGCCGTCATCAGCAGCGACGCGGCGCGCTCCATGCGGATTTTCAGCAGGTATTGCTTCGGCGACATGCCGACGGCCCGCTTGAACATCGTGGAGAAGTGGGTACGGTGATAGCCGAACGAGCGCGAAAGCCGGTCGATCGAGATCGGCTGCGCATAGTTGGTGGACAGCAGACGGACGGCCTGCGCGATCTGCCGCTCCATGTCCGAGCGGCCGCCCTCCGCGGCTTGCGCGGCCGTCGCCGCTCCGTACGCGGCGAGCAGGAGCCGCAGATAGCCGGCGCTCTCGAGATCCGCAAGCTGCGGCGATTCGTCGCGCTCGAGCGCCCTCCGGATGCGGCGCAGAAGCGGCAGCGCCCGCCGGGCGGCGCCTTGGATGACAGGCCGGTCCGTCGTCACGCCGAGCTTGGCCAGCAGGCCGTAGGCCGCCGTGCCGGTGAACGCGACCCAGGCGTAGCGCCACGGATCGTACGCGTCGGCCTCGTAGCTGAACAGTTCGCCGGGGAAGATGACGAACGTGTCCCCCGCCCGGCATTCGAACGTCTGACCGCCGGCGACGAACCGCCCGCTGCCGGAGATGACCGTATGGATCAGGTAGTAATCGTGCACCGCCGGGCCGATCTTGTGCCCCCCGACGGGATCGCCCTCTCCGCTGAAGATGACGGACAGTTCGCCGGAACCGGGAGCGGGATTGACGCCCAGCAGGAAACGGGTATGATCCGTTAGCAACACCGACGACTCCTTGTGGAGAATTTGCTGCGTACCTGATGATAGCGGGTCGCCGGACATTTGTCCATATGCGGCAAAACCCGAAAACCGGACCGCCGGACGTCCGCCCGCCCCCGGCAGGACGTCCGGCTTTTTCACGTCCGCATCCGGGGCGATTCCGCAACAAGCGCAGGTACGTTTCCTCCCGCCGCTTCATACTTTATGGTTGACGGCACCCGGCGTAAATGTCGACGAGGAAAGCGGTGTATTTGTGCGACAACCGATTGCGATACTGGATTCCGGTGTGGGCGGGCTGACGGTTGCCAAAGAGGTGATGCGTCAGCTTCCGCGGGAGAGAATCGTCTACTTCGGGGACACGGGGCGCGCCCCCTACGGCCCGCGTCCGGCCGAAGAGGTCATCCGCTTCACGCGGGAAATCGTCGATTTCCTGGCCCGGTTCGATCCGAAGCTGATCGTCGTGGCCTGCAACACGGCAACCGCATACGCGCTCGAGGCGATCCGTCCGCTTGTGAAGGCGCCCGTCGTCGGTGTGATCCTGCCCGGCGCTCGGGCGGCCGTCAGGCGGACGGCGACGGGGACGGTCGGCGTGATCGGCACGGAGGGCACGATCCGGAGCGGCGCCTACGAACGGGTGCTCAAAGCGCTGTCGCCCCGGATCGAAGTAGTCAGCCTGGCTTGTCCGATGTTCGTGCCGATCGTGGAGCGGGGAGCGTTTCGTACGTCCGAGACGTACCGGATCGTGGCCGAGACGCTCGCGCCGCTTCGCCGCACGGCGATCGACACGCTCATTCTCGGCTGCACGCATTATCCGTTTCTGGCGGACGCCATTTCGGCGGCGATGGGCCCGGACATCGCGCTGATCAGCTCGGCGGAGGAGACGGCGCGCGACATCACCGCGATCCTGCGGGAGACGGATCGGCAGTCCGACGGGACGGACGTGCCCGTCCATCAGTTTTATTGCAGCGGCGACCCCGGCCTGTTCCAGACGATCGCCCGGCAATGGCTGCGGGAACAAACCGCCGGCGTGCCGATCGTCTGGCAGGTGCCGTGCATCTGTTGATCCGACGGTTGATCTTCTCAGCGCGGTTCATTACAATAAGAAGAATGAATCGCGGCCGCGCGGCCGGCAATCGCGGGTGACGGCCGGCCGCGCGAGCAGAAGGGACGGATCACGGATGAAATGCAAAATTTCCCGCAACGCCGCCAAGGTGTTGCTTGCCGAGCTGAACAAGCCGGAGAACGAGGGCAAGAAACTTCGCGTCTACGTGACGCACCTTCACGGCGACCACGCCCATTACGGCCTGGCGCTTGACACGCCGACCGACTCCGACGTCGTGGTGACGACCGACAAGGGGATCGACGTCATTCTGGACAAGAACGAGCCGTTCCTGGACGGCGTGCGGATCGACTACTTCTATCTGCCGCGGGAGGGGTTCCAGATCACGAACCCGTCCAGGGGCAGCCACGGCGACCACTGAACGGGCCGGGACGGAAGCGGAGCCTCGAGATCATGGCCAACGATATCCGCATCTGCGACAAGTGCAGATACATCCGGGTGAAGACGCTGGTGCCGAAGCTGAAGAAGCTGGCGCCCGACGCCGTGATCCGGATCGGGTGCAAAAACTACTGCGGCCCCTGCTCCCGGAAAGCGTTCATCTACATCAACGGAAGGTACGTCACCGCGCCGACCGAAGACGAAGCGGTCGCGAAAGCGAAGCCGTTCATCAAGCCTTGAGCGACAGGGCGAAGATCAGCCGAATCGATCGGCGGTCTTCGCCTTTGCGTTTGCCGGCGGCGCGGCGCGCCATTTCCCGATCAGGCCGTGTTCCACCGCGCGCGCGGAGGCGGCGATCTCCTCTTCCGCCGCGAGCCGGGCGGCCTCGCAGCGCGAGCCGGGAAGCGGCCTTCCGGTTGCGACGTCGTAGCAGATGCCGCCGCCTTCCTCGGGCGGCCGCACGGCCCAAAAGACCCGGCCGTCCGTGAACGAGCCGTTCCGGAACGCGATGACCCGGCCGCCATCGGACCCGTTCGCATGCCGTTCGGTCAGCAGCGGGATGCCCGCCATGATCCGGTCGCCCGTTCCGATGCCGAGCAGATGGAGAATCGTCGGCGCGATGTCGACCTGGCCGGCCGGCTCCGGCCGGACTTCGCCGCCCAGCGCGCCGTCCGGCAGATGGATGATGAGCGGAACCGCGCGCAGCAGGAGATGCCGCTCGGCCATATGGAGCGGCCGGCCCAGGAACCGCTCGTACTGCGCCCAATCCGCGATCGAATTGTCATGGTCGCCGTAGATGACGACGATCGAGCGATCCCACAGGCCGTCCGCCTTCAGCCGGTCGACGAATTCGCCCAGCGCCGCGTCGGCGTAATGGACGGCGGCGAGATAATCGCCGAAGATCGTGCCTTCGAATTCGCCGGCGTCGAACGCGCGCGCGGACGCGGGCAGCCGGTACGGGTGGTGGCTCGAGAGCGTGACGAGGAACGCGTAGAACGGCTCCCCGAGCCGTCCCAACCGGTCCGCCGATTGCCGCAGGAACGACCGGTCGCCGAGCGACCAGCCGACCGGCTCGTCCATCGCGTAATGCTTCTTGCTGTAGAAACGGTCGAACCCCATGCGGGCGTACATCACGTTCCGGTTCCAGAAGCCGCCGTCGTAGGCGTGGAACGCGGCCGCCGCGTAGCCCGCCTCCTTCAGGATGCCGGGCAGGCAGTCGTAATCCCGGTCGGCGCGGCGGATGAAGACGGCGCCCGCGGCCAGCGGATGCTGGGAACATTGCGCCGCGAAGTCGGCGTCCGCCGTCCGCCCCTGCGCCGTTTGATGATAGAAGCGCCCGAAATAAACGCTCTCCCCGAGCAGCTCGTTCAAACGCGGCGTGACCGGCCGCCCGTTCCATTCCCGGCCGATCGCGAAGGACTGCAGCGCTTCGACCTGGATCACGATGACATTGCGGCCGGCGTACCGGCCGAACAGTCCGTCCACGGCCGAAGCTTCCCGTTCCCTGCCGCGCCGCGCGAACCAGTCGGCCGACTCCGCCTCCGCCTCCGCGGCGAGCGGCACGCTCGCGTACCTGCTCTTCATATGCCGGTAAGCGTCATAGGCGTGAAACCCGTACAACCCGACCACGTTGTAGATCGAGACGTTCCACCAGTCGGCGCCGAACAGCCCCTTGGCCCAGCCGGCGCGGGCTTCGCGGATCGGCAGCGCGGCCATCAGGAAGCCGGCGGCGCATACGGCCGCGCAGACGGCCGCCCGGACGCCGCGGCTTGCGGGTCTGCGCCCGTCCTTCCCGCGGGACAGCGGCAGCCAGGGCAGCAGAAGCGCGACCGGCCAATCGAGGAAGAGCAGCGCGTCGTCCGGCTCGACGAGCGCCGCGATGCTGCCGCCGAGCGAGCCGACTTGCCGCGCCTGCAGCAGCACCGGCACGGAGATCAGATCCTGGAAGTGGCGAAAATAGAGCAGATCGGCGTACAGCACCAGCGTAAGCCCCACGTTCAGCGCGGCAAGCGAGACGAGGCGGGCGCGGACCGGCAGGAGCAGCGTCCAGCCGGACAGGAGCAACAGCGTGCCGGCGGCGATGACGGCGTCCGTGGTCGTCATGTCCATGTAACGGACGCCGATCCACCGGTTGAACAGCGTGAGCTTCACCAGCATCGAGAGCACAAGCAGCGGCCAGCCCGAGCGGAGAAAAAGGGACGGCAGAAGCGGCGCTTTATCCCATATCCAGCGGCACAGTCGAGCAAATGCGGAGCACACGACGAATTCCATCGCCTCTCGCAACCCAGACTTCGCTTCCGTATCGGACCGGACAGCGATACAATCCAGTATGGGCGATTGAACCGGGATTAGACATGCGCTTCGGCGCGCGGCGCACATGGCGTACATAAAGGAGGAACCCGAAATGCGGAACATCGAGGAATATGTGGACGGCTTGTTCGGCGCCGATCCGGATCTGGAGCGCGCAACGATCGGCATCCGCGAGGCGGACATGCCGGAGGTGTCGGTCGCGCCGGGATACGGCCGGCTGCTGACGATCCTCGCGGCGGCGACCGGCGCGCGGGAGGCGCTCGAGATCGGCGCGCTCGGCGGCGTGAGCGGCATCTGCATCGCCCGCGGCCTCGCGGAGGGCGGCATGCTCACTTCGCTCGAACTGAAGCCCGAATATGCGGCGATCGCCCAATCCCACGCTGAGGCCGCGGGAGTGGGCGATCGGGTGCGGTTCATGGTCGGCGATGCGCTGGAGTCGCTTGAGAAGCTGGCGGGGGAAGGCCGGCGCTTCGATTTCTTTTTCATCGACGCGGACAAGGGGCGGTACCCCGACTACCTCGAATGGTCGATCCGGCTCGCGCGGCCCGGCGCGCTGATCGTCGCCGACAACGTGCTGCTTCGGGGCAGGGTGGCCGATCCCGACGCGCCCGGACCGTCCGTCGCCGCCATGCGGATCTTCAACGAGCGACTCGCCCGCGACCCGCGCCTCGTCGCGACAATCCTGCCGGGCTACGACGGCCTCGCCGTCGCCTTCGTGAAGGACGTGTGAGCGACGAGCGCCGAATTGGCGAGCAGGAGGGCGGCCGACAGCAGGAACAGCCCCTTGATGCCGAGCAGACCGCTTGTCAGCCCGCCGAACACCGGGCCGACCATGTTGCCGAGGCTGAGCATGCTGCTGTTGAAGCTGTAGGCGCGGCTCTCCATTCCTTCCGGCGTATTCTTGCGGATCAGCGCGTTCACGCACGGCACGAGCCCGCCGAGGAAAACGCCGAGCAGGAAGCGCGCGATCAAAAGCTGCCATACCGCGCCGACGAACGCCTGCGGAATGAACATGAGCCCGGCGCCGGCGAGCGAGAAGCCGAGCACGCGGTGGGCGCCGATCCGGTCGCTCAGCCGGCCGAGCAGCGGCGACGCCAGCATGTTCGAGATGCCGGTCACCGCGCCAACCGTTCCCGACCAGAACGCGAGGTTCGCCGTGCCGTGCAGCTCCTGCACGAACAGCGGCATGAGCGATTGCGTGTTCATGAGCGAGAACTGGATCAGCAGGGTGACGCCGAGCAGCACCATCAGCGGGCGGATGCGGCGCAGCTCCTTCCAGCCCTGCAGGACCGAGATTTGCGGAGCGGCTGCCGCCTTCTCGCGGTCGAAGTTCTCGCGCACGAGGAGAAGCGCGAGCAGCGACGCGCAGAACAGCAGACCGCCCGTGATGTAGAAGATCGGCCGGAAGCCGAATTGGTCCGCGAACACGCCGCCCATGAGCGGTCCAAGCACCGTGCCGGCGATCATCCCGGACTGGATGACCCCCATCGCGAACCCCATTTTCTCCCGCGGCGTCGTCGCCGAGACGAGCGCGACGGCCGCCGGGTTGAACCCCGAGATCGTCCCGTTCAGCAGCCGCAGCGCGAGCAGCTGCCACGGCTCGGTCGCAAACCCCATGAGCACCGTGACCGTCGCCATGCCGAAGCCGGATCGCAGCAGCATCACCTTGCGTCCGTGCCGGTCGGCGAGCCGGCCCCAGATCGGCTGGAACAGGAACGCCGTGACGAAGTTGCCCGCGAAGATGATGCCGGTCCACGCGGCGACCTCATGCTCGTCGGTCAGGCCGAAGTCGGACTGGAGATAGAGCGACAGGAACGGCATGATCATCGTCATGCCGGCCAGGGCGAGGAACTGTCCGAACCAGAGCACGATGACATTGATTTTCCACTGTGGCATGATTCCGCCGCCTTTCACACCTTCTACTATATCACATTCGAAGTGGACAGGCTGCGGAAGCCGCGACCAGAAAAGCAAAAAAACGGGCCGGGGGGGGGCCGGCTATCGGACCCCGGCCGGCTCGGTCCGACGGACCGTCGCTTTCGAGATGGCGACACTGATCTCGTAGAGCAGGAGCAGCGGCGCGATTACGATGATATCCGACACGATGTCGGGCGGCGTTATGCTCACGGCGACCACGACGAGGACGAAATAGGCGGATTTCCGCATCTTCGCGAGCAGCGCCGGATTCAGAAGCCCGATCCGGGTGAGGAACAGGACGGCGGCGGGCAGCTCGAACAAGAAGCCGAACGGGACGGTCACATGGATCATGAAGGTGAAATAGTTCCGAGCCGTGTAAAGGGTCTCGAACTGCTCCGACGCCATCCGTTCCAGGAAACCGAGCATCGCGGGAAAGAGCGCGAAATAGCCGAAAGCGAGCCCGGCGAGGAACAGCAGCGCCAGCACCGGGATGAACATCGCCGTCCGGCGGCGCGTCCGCACGCCCAGCGCCGGGCTGACGAAGCGCCACGCGTGCCAGGCCGCCACCGGCATGGTGACGGCCAGCGCGGCGACGCCGGACAGCAGGAGGTAGACCCGCAGCACATCCGACGGGCCGAGCACAACGAGCTTCTCGTCGAAATCACGGACGAGCCAGGCGTACAGGTCTTGGACGTACAGGAAAGTCGCCGCCATCGCGGCGAGGAACGAAAGCAGCGTGCGGATCATCCGTGCGCGCAACTCGCCGAGATGGCCGACGACGCTCATGCGATTGGGGTCGCGCATCCCGCTCATCGCACCTCTCCGCCAAGGGCGTGGACGGACGCGCTCGCGGCGCTTGCGTCCGGCGAGCCGGGAGGTTCAACGGCGCCCGCGTCCGATGCTCCGGCACGGTCAGGAGCGGCCGCAAGTTCCGCCGCGGCGGTGATCTTCTTCCCCGCGGGCGCTTTCCCGTCCGCAGATTCCGCATCCCCGGCATCCGCCGGAAAATCCGTCCCGCCGACCAGCCCGCGGGTCGCGCTCCTGAATTCGCTGAGCGTCCGGCCGAACGCGCGGCCGAGTTCGGGCAGCTTCGACGGTCCGAAGATGAGCAGCGCAATGAGAAGGATCAGAATCAGACCGCTGACGCCGATGTTGCCGAAGGGCATGGATGTTCAACTCCTTCATGTCGATCTCAGCCGCCGAAGCGGAAGCCGGTGATGGCCACGACGCCCGCGCGCGCCTTCGTGTCGCCGGGCCGGTGCGGCCAGCGGCTCGTCGGATTGTCGAGGTCCTTCGTCTCCTCGCCCGGATGCTGGACCGAGAGGAACAGCGTCCGCTCGTCAGGCGTGAAGAACGGGCCGGTCAGCTCGCATTCGACCGGACCGGAGGCGAACTGAAGCGCGACGCCCTTTGACGGGCCATGCGTCGGGATGACGAACAGGCCGTTGTTCATGAACGATTTGTGCACCCCTTTGTTCTGACTGGAGCTCGAGATGTCCGTGACGACCCACAGGTTGCCGTTCGAGTCGAAGGCGAGGTTGTCGGGGGAACTGAACCCGGATTGCCGGCCGCCCGCGGCGAAAATCTCGAAGTCGAACTCGAGCGCGCCGAGATCATTGCCTGCCTCGAAAATGCGCGTGATGTGGCCGTGAATGTTCCCGTGCGCGTCATTGTTCGTGTGGCAAATGAAGACGGTGTTGTCGAACGGGGAGATCTCGATGTCCTCCGGCCGGTCGGTCGGCGTGCCGCCGACGATGCGCGCCGCCTCGTGGCAGTTCGTCACGACGTCGCCCTGGTGATTCCATTTCTTGAGCTCGTCCGGTTTGCCTTCGAGCGCCTTCCGGACACCCTCGACCGTCACCGGGATCCACTTGCCGGTTTTCAGGTTGGCGACGTAGAGCGTCCCGTCCTCGAGAAGGGCGGAATTGCGGCGGCCGAGCGCAGGGTCGTATTTGCCCCGGCTGATGAACTTGTACACGCAGGCGTCCTTCTTGTCGTCCCCCATGTAGACGACGACGCGCCCGTCCTTCGCGAGTCCCATCGCCGTGTTCTCGTGGTTGAACCGGCCGAGCGCCGTATGCTTCTTCCGGTACGACGCGTCGAACGGATCGATCTCGACGACCCAGCCGTAATGTTCGAGGGGCAAACCGGAGACCTTCGCGGTCTCCTCGAAGTTCTCCTCGCACGACAGGACCGTGTTCCAAAGCGTCACGCCGCCGGAGCAGTTCGCGAACGTGCCCTGCACCGTCCGCGCGCCGCCCACCGCCGACGTGCCGGCCGCGGGCCCGGTCAGCGTGAAGCTCGTGAACCCGTCGATACGCCGCGCGTAGCGGGAGCCCGTATCCATCCGCCATACGCCGTCCGCGCCGCGCCTCACCTCGATGACGGACATGCCGAGGTATTGCAGGTTCTTCTTCACCTGCTCCGGCGTCATCCTGCCGTCCTTCACCGGCCCGATGCTGAAAATGCTCGTGTACTCGTGGTTCGTGACGAGCAGGCCGTGCTCGTTCGATCCGTCGATCGGGAAATACGCGTTGTAGTCCGCGCCGTCGCCGAACCGCTCGCCGGCGGCGTTGATGACATCGTCCATGACGGCCACGACGTCGTAGCGGTAGCCCCGCGGCAGAATAAGCTTGTCCTCCTTCGACGGCTGAATCGGCTCGAAAAAGCCGGTGACGCGGTTCGTACTGAACCCGAACAGATGGTCCGCCGTGCCCGTCGCGGCCGACGCTTTCCCTTCCAGGGCGCCGAGGCCGGCGGACGCCGCCGCCAGCGCGGCCGCCCCCGTGCCGAGATAGGAGAGGAATGTTCTGCGGTCGATGGGCTTGTCGTTCATGCGGTCACGCTCCTTGAGTGGTGTTGTTGGTTCTTGCAAGACAAGCGTAAGCCGGAAATGTCATGCGGACATCACGGGAAGATGAAATTTTTGTAAATCCTCTTGTCAGCGCATTTTCAAGGCGGATTGATTCGTTGCCCGTTATCGGGTACAGTTAAACGGGAACGGATTGGCATTCGGAAAGGGGGAAGCGGCATGGAAAGAAAGCGCGCGGCGGGCGTCCGGGTGGTCGCCTCGATCGCGGCGGGACTGTTGCTGTGCGCGGGAGCCGTGCCGCATCCCCCCGCGGATGCGCGGAACGCGGACCCGTCCGGGGCGGCGGTCTGGTCGGACATCCCGCGGGACAAGCTCGGCCCGTCCGTCCGGCCGGCGTTCGGGCCGGCCCAGGACGGACCGGGCGGCGCGGCGTTCCGACCGGACGGCGGAAGACACGCGCGTCATCGGACGGAGGTTCCGGCGTCCCCGGTGAAGCCCGGAGAGCCGAAGATGGTCGATCCGCGGCTCGGTCTGCTGGCGCCGCTGAAGTTTGCGACGAATTATGTGGACGGATCGCCGGAAGCGAGGGTGTGGGCGGCTTTTTTTCCGGAAACCATTGAACCATAGAGATACGATATGACGGAGGATAGACGATACGGATGAACAAATCGCGATTTCTCGGATTGATCTTGACCGTCTTGATCTCCCTGGTGACGGTGGGCCTCACGTCCCCGACCGTGCTGGGCGGCATCAAGCTGGGCCTGGACCTGCAGGGCGGCTTCGAGATCCTGTATGAAGCGCAGCCGCTCGTCGAGGGCGGCGAGGTGACGAAGGAGTCGCTGCGCCAGACGGCGAAGAGCCTGATGATGCGCGCCGACAAGTACGGCGTCGCGGAGCCGGAGATCACGCCGGAAGGCTCGAACCGGATCCGCGCGCGCATCGCCGGCGTGTCCGACGAGGAAACCGTGCGCGAGATCATGAAGAAGCCCGCCGAGCTGACGTTCCGGGGGCCGGACGGCACGATCGAAATGTACGGCAGCGACTTCAAGGAAGGCGCGGCGCAGGTCGCCTTCAATGAACTGAACCAGCCGATCATCCTGATCGAAGTCAAAGACAAGGACAAGTGGGCGGACGTCACGCGGCGGCTGCTCGGCCAGCCGCTCGCCATCTATCTGGACGACGAGCTCATTTCCGCGCCGGTCGTGCAGGCCGTTCTGACGGACGGCAAGGCGACGATCTCCGGAAGCTACACGCTTGCGGAAGCGCAGGAGCTGGCCGAGATCATCAACCTCGGCGCGCTGCCGCTCAAGCTGACGGAGAAGTACACGCAGTCCGTCGGGGCGACGCTCGGCAAGCAGTCGCTCGAGCAAACGGTGTACGCCGGCATTCTCGCGACGATCTTCATCCTGCTGTTCATGATGGCCGTCTACCGGCTGCCCGGCGTCATCGCGAGCGTCACGCTCGTCGTCTACAACTGGGGCATCCTGCTCATTTATTACTGGATGCAGGCGACGCTGACGCTGCCCGGAATCGCGGCGTTCGTGCTCGGGGTCGGCATGGCTGTCGACGCGAACATCATCACGGCGGAGCGGATCCGCGAGGAGATGCGCTCCGGCAAGTCGCTGCTGTCGGCGCTCAAGTCCGGCTCGCGCAACTCGCTCCGGACGATCGTCGACGCGAACGCGACGACGACGCTCGCCGGCGCCGTGCTGTATTTCGTCGGCACCGGGGCGATCCAGGGCTTCGCCCTCATGCTCATCCTGAGCAACGTCTTCAGCATGGTGACGAACGTCGCGTTCTCGCGCTTCATGCTGAACCTGCTCGTGCGCAGCAATGTGTTCAAGGCGCCCGGCTACTACAACGTCAAGGAGAAGGACATCCGTCCGCTCTCCGACAAAAAATCGTTCGACGACGAGCACTACTACCGCATCTTCGACTTCGTCAAGCACCGGAAAGTCTTCTTCTCGATCTCTTCGGCGCTGACGGTCATCGGCATCGTGTCGCTGCTCGTCTTCGGCCTGAACTACGGCGTCGACTTCAAGGCGGGCACGAGCATGGACATCCTCGTCGGCAAGGCGGTGACGCAGGAGGAAGCCGAATCGGTGCTCCGCGAGGCCGGCTTCGAGGCGGAGTCGGTCGTCGTCGGCGGAGGCGGCGAGCGCGTCTCGATCCGCTTCGACCGCGTGCTGGACGCCGAAACCGGCGAATCGAACAAGGTCGTCTCCGCGTTCCGCTCGGCGTTCGGCGACCAGGTGTCGGCGGAGGAGAACACGGTCGACCCGGTGATCGCGCAGGAACTCGGCATCCGGGCGATCATTTCGATCCTCGTCGCAAGCGTCGGCATCATCCTGCTGATCATGCTGCGCTTCGAATGGCGGTTCGCGGTGGCCGGCATCGTCGCGCTGCTGCATGACGCGTTCCTGGTTGTGACCGTATTCTCACTGTTCAGGCTGGAAGTCAACCTGCCGTTCATCGCGGCGATCCTGACGATCATCGGCTATTCGATCAACGACACGATCGTCATCTTCGACCGGATCCGCGAGAACATGCGATTCGCGAAGCTGCGCACGTTCGACGATCTGTGCCGGCTCGTGAACGTGAGCATGTCGCAGACGCTCGTCCGTTCGATCAACACCGGGCTGCAGGTGCTCGTGGGCGCGCTGCTTCTCCTCTTGTTCGGCAGCGAGTCGATCCGTCTGTTCTCGCTCGCGATGACGCTCGGCATGGCGATCGGCATGTACTCGTCGATCTATATCGCCGCGCAGCTCTGGATCGTCATGAAGTGGCGCTCGATGCAGAAGAAGCCCGCGGCGCCGGCGGCGGAGACGGCCTGAATTCCCGCGCGAAATGTCATCGAATTGTCAACGATGACGCTTCCGGGCCGGTTGTTGCCCTGTCATGAAAGGGGCATAATGAGAGGAAAAGCCACCGGAACGGAGTACCGCGATGAGTTACAATGACCGTTTCCTTCGCGCCTGCCGAGGCGAGCGGACGGACCGGGTGCCGGTCTGGTACATGCGGCAGGCCGGACGCTACGATCCGGAATACCGGAAGATCAAGGAGAAATATTCGCTGCTCGACATTTGCCGCAATCCCGAACTCGCCGCCGAGGTGACGATGATGCCGGTGCGGAAGCTCGGGGTGGACGCGGCGATCCTGTACTCGGACATCATGAACCCCGTCATGTCGCTCGGCGTCAAGTTCGACATCGTGCCGAACGTCGGACCGGTCGTCGACGAGCCGATTCGCGCGAAGCGGGATGTCGAGCGGCTCAGGCCGATCGACGTGGAGGGCGATCTCGGCCATGTGCTCGAGACGATCCGCATCCTCGCCCGGGAGCTCGACGTGCCGCTCATCACGTTCGCGGGAGCGCCGTTCACGATCGCCAGCTACCTGATCGAGGGCAAGCCTTCGCGCCGCTATCTCCGCACGAAGGCGCTCATGTACGGCGATCCGCAGCTCTGGCACGAGCTGATGGACAAGCTCGGCGACATGGTGATCGCTTACGCCCGCGCGCACTTCGCCGCGGGCGGCAAGGCGTTCCAGCTGTTCGACAGCTGGGTCGGGGCGCTTTCGCCAAGGGATTTCGAGCGCTACGTGCTGCCGGTGATCCGGAGGATCTTCGACGGGCTGGCGGATCTCGACATGCCAAAGATCTATTTTCCCGGCGTCAGTTCAGGGGAGCTGCTTCCGTCGCTGGTCGGCGTGAAGGCGGATGTGATCGGGCTCGACTGGCGCGTGCCGATCCGCGAAGGGCGCCGGCGGCTTGGCGGCCGCTACGCGGTGCAGGGCAACCTCGATCCCGCCGTGCTTACCGCGCCGATGAACGTGATCGAGGAGCAGGCGGCGGAGATCATCGAACAGGGGCTCGAAGAGCCGGGCTTCGTGTTCAATCTCGGCCACGGGCTGTTCCCGGAGGCGCACCTGGACAAGATCGCGGCGCTTACCGCGTTCATTCACCGCTATTCGGAACGCCGATTGCGGGAGCTTGCGGCCGGTCCGGCGGCGAGGGAGGAGAAGCGCGCATGACGAATCGTCCGATCGGGGTGCTCATCATGTCTTACGGCACGCCGAAATCGATGGACCACATTGAAGCGTACTATACCCATATCCGTCGGGGACATCCGCCGACGCCGGAACAACTGGCCGAGCTGACCGCCCGATACGAGGCGATCGTCGGCGGCGTCTTCCCGCTCAGGGAGCATACGAACCGTCAGGCGGCCGGCGTGCAGGCGCGGCTGGACCGGGAACGGCCCGGCGCGTATCGGGTCTATCAGGGACTGAAGCATGCGGAGCCGTTCATCGAAGACGGCGTGAAAGCGATGGCGGCGGACGGCATCCGCGAAGCGGTCGGCATCGTGCTGGCGCCGCACTATTCGGTCATGAGCGTCGGCTCGTACATCAAGCGGGCGCGCGAGGCGGCCGATGCGGAAGGCATCCGCATGGCGTTCGTCGAGTCGTATCATCTGCATCCGAAGCTGATCGAGGCGATTGCCGCGCGGCTGCGGAGCGCCCTTGCGCGGTTCGGCGGGCCGGAGGAACAGCGTCGCGTCAAAGTGCTGTTCAGCGCGCACAGCCTGCCGGAGCGGATTCTGTCCATGGGCGATCCTTACGTGGACCAGCTGCTTGCGACATCGCGCGCGGCGGCGGAAGCGGCGGGCGTCGGGGACTGGGAGTTCACCTGGCAGAGCGCCGGTCGCACGAACGAGCCGTGGCTCGGACCGGACATTCTCGACACGCTGGACCGGCTCGCGGGCGAAGGCGTGAAGGCGGTGCTGTCGGCGCCGATCGGCTTCGTCAGCGACCATCTCGAAGTGTTGTATGACCTGGATATCGAGGCGAAGCAGTTCGCGGCGGAGCGGGGCATCCGGTTCGAGCGGATCGACATGCTGAACGACGATCCGCTCTACATGGAGACGCTGGCCGAATTGGTTGCGGAAGCCGCCGCCGGACTGGCCGCCGGGAAGCGGGGCTGACGGGGATGGCGGCAGCGGCGGAACCGAGAACGATCGTCGTTGTCGGCGGCGGGATCACCGGGCTCGCCGCCGCTTACTATTTGCGCAAATCGGCGGGCCTTGCGGGCCTGCCCGTTCGCATGGCGATTGTGGAGGCGTCGGATCGGCTCGGCGGAAAGATCGACACGCTGCGCAAGGACGGCTTCGTCATCGAGAAGGGGCCGGATTCGTTCCTTGCCCGCAAGAAGGCGATTCTCGAGCTGGCCGTCGATCTCGGCATCGAGGACGAGCTCGTGCCGATCAATCCGTCGGGCAAGAAATCGTACATCGTCTTCCGCGGCAAACTCCATCCGATGCCGGACGGGCTCATGCTCGGCATCCCGACCGAGATCGCGCCGATGCTCAGGACCGGCCTCCTGTCGCCGGCCGGGAAGCTGCGCGCCGGGCTGGACTTCGTCCTGCCCGCGCGCAAGGGCGACGATGACGAGTCGATCGGCGAATTCCTGACGCGCCGGCTCGGGCGCGAGATCGTCGAGCGGATCGCCGAGCCGCTGCTCGCCGGCATCTACGCGGGCGAGCTGGACAAGCTGAGCCTCCGCGCGACGTTCCCGCAGTTCCGCGAAGCGGAACTGAAGCACGGCAGCCTGATTCTCGGCATGCGCCGCGCGATGAAGCGGCGTCCGGCATCGGCGGCGGGCTCGGGCGGAGGGTCGGCAGGCTCGGGCGGTTCGGTTGGCGGGGCTTCCGGCGGGGCGGCAAGCGCGGGAGGCGCGGCCGATCGCGCGGGTTCGTCCCCGTCTCCGGCGGACGCCATCCTCGCCCGGTTCAAGGGCGCGCCGTTCCTGAACTTCCGCCGGGGACTGGCGACGATCGTCGAAGCGCTGGAGCGCGAGCTGGCCGGGGCCGAGTGGCGGCGCGGCCGGAAGGCGGTCGCGTTGCGCAGGGTCGCCGCGAACGCATCCGGCGGCCGTTACACCGTGGTGCTCGATGACGGGGAGGCGCTCGTCGCCGACGCCGTCGTCGTGACGTCGCCGGCTTACGACGCGGAGCCGCTGCTCCGCGATCACGTGGATTGCGGCATGTTGCGGAGCGTGCGGTACGCGTCCGTCGCCAACGTCGTGCTCGCCTTCGACAAGGCGTCGTTCGGCCGGGAGTTCAACGGCTCCGGTTTCCTGGTGCCGCGCACGGAAGGCCGGCAGATTACGGCGTGCACCTGGACATCGACGAAGTGGCTCCACACAAGCCCGCCGGACAAGGTGCTGCTGCGCTGCTACGTCGGGCGCTCGGGCGACGAGGACGCGGTGTCGCTGCCCGACGACCAGCTCATCCGGCTCGTGCGGCGCGATCTCGGGGAGCTGATCGGCGTGACGGCCGAGCCCGTCATGGTCGAGATTACGCGGCTCCATCGCTCGATGCCGCAGTATCCGGTCGGCCACGTCGAGGCGATGCGCGACTTCAGGCGGAAGCTTGCCGCGGCGCTGCCGGGTGTCTGGACGGCCGGCGCGGCGTTTGACGGCATCGGGCTGCCGGACTGCGTCCGGCAGGCGAGGGAGACGGCGGAAGCCGCGATCCGGGAACTGCAGGGCGCCGGGGCGTGACAACGGAACGGCCGGCCGGGAATACCCGGCCGGTCCTTTTTTCGGCCGCAGGACAACCGGGCCGTGCCGGTCCGGAGCGGCCGCAATTCGCCCGGCGCAGCCGGCCGTTTCGATGCGGAAACCGGCTCTTTTTTTTCGGCTTCCGGAGCGTATCGGCCGTTTTTCCTGCTATAATGAATGGGAAATCGCACAGCGTTCAAGGGGTCTTGTACATATGGCATTATCAAGGGTGGATTCGCGCGCGCGGGAGCGGATAAGACGCAAAAAGCGAATGCGCCGGCTTGTGCTGCTCAACATCGGCTTGCTGATCGCCATCGCCGCGTTGGCATACGGACTTGCGCAGGGGGATCTGTTCGGAGGCGCGGGAGGAGAGGGCGGCTCCGCGAAGGGACCGGCAACCGCGGACCGCGCGGCACCGGAGCCCGACGAGCGCGCCGATGCGGACGGGGAAAATGCGGATGCGGACGCGGGGGCCGGTCGATCCGGGGAGCAGGCCGGCGGCAGCGGGACGGCAACGGAAGAGAAGCCGATGCCGACGGAAGAACCGGACGAGGAGCCGAGGCTGGAATCGGTGCGGATCGCGTTCGTCGGCGACATCCTGCTGGCCGCATCCGTCGAAAAGCTGATGCGCCGCGAAGGGTTCGATTACCCGTACGCCAAGGCGCTGCCGTACCTCTCGGAGCCGGATCTGACGATCGGCAACCTCGAGAACCCGATCACGACGCGCGGCACGCCGGCCGAGGATAAAAAGTACGTGTTCAAGGGCAGCCCGGAACTGCTTCCGTCGCTGCGCGAAGCCGGAATCGACTTCGTCGCGCTCGCGAACAACCATACGCTCGACCAGGGCGTCGAAGGGCTGCTCGACACGATCGACCATCTGAACGAAGCGGGCATCAGGCACGCGGGCGCCGGACGCAACGACGAAGAAGCGTTCACGCCGGCCGTTTTCGAAGTGAACGGGATGTCGATCGCGGTCTTCAGCCTGAGCCGCGTCGTGCCGCATGTGTCCTGGAAGGCGGACAAGAACCATCCCGGCGTCGCGGAGACGTACGATTCTCGCCGGGCGGTGGAAGCGATCGGACGCGCCGCGGAGTCCCACGATCTGATCATCGTGTATGCCCACTGGGGCGAGGAGCTCAAGACCGAGCCGCGCGACATCGAGAAGAAGCTGGCCCGGGAATACATCGACGCGGGCGCGGATATCGTCGTCGGCTCCCATCCGCACGTGCTGCAGGGATTCGAATATTATGAAGGCGGGTGGATCGCCTACAGCCTCGGCAATTTCATTTTCAACGTGACGGAAAACGCCGGGACGCGCGACACGGGGGTATTGAACGCGGTCTGCGCGAAGGACGCGGGCTGCGAGCTGTCTTTCGTGCCGATGCGGGCGATCGAGCCGTCGCGTCCGGAACCGCTCGAAGGAGAAGAGCGGCAGGCCATGCTCGACCGGTTGGAGCAATTGTCCTTCGGCGTCGAGATCGGCGAAGACGGATCGCTGCGCCCGGCCGCGGCGGCCGGAGGCGCGTAGGCGGCCTGAACGGCGCGCATACCTTCCTGGAGGAGGCCTGAAGCGTGGGAATTGCCAATCCGTGCTGCGCGCACCGGGGCGCGTCCGGCCTGGCGCCGGAGAATACAATGGCTGCGATGAAGAAGGCGCTCTCTTTCCCGTTCGTCGAATGGATCGAGCTCGACGTGCAGCTGTCGAAGGACGGCGTCCCGGTCGTCATCCACGACGACACGGTGGACCGGACCACCGATCGCAAGGGGCGCGTGGCCGACTTCACCGCGGCGGAGCTGCAGGCGATGGACGCGGGGAGCCGGTTCTCGCCGGCGTTCCGCGGCGAGCCCGTGCCGACGCTGGAGCAGGTGCTGGAGTTTACGGCGGGCAAGTGCAGGCTGAACATCGAGCTGAAGACTTACGGCGGCCGCTATCCGGGCATCGAAGCGGCGGTTGTCGGCATGCTGCGCCGCCACGGCCGGACCCTCGACACCGTGATCACGTCGTTTGATCCGTTGGCCCTGAGGCGGGTGAAGGAGGCGGACGGCGCCATCCGGACGGGGCTGATCATCGACGCCGCTCCGCCGGGGCTCGAACAGGCGCTCGCGCGGATCGGCGCGACGTTCCTGTCGATCGGCTGGAACCGGCTGAAGGAGGACCGGATGGAATCGTTCTGCAGGGCGGGCCTCACCGTGATGGCCTGGACGGTGGACCGGAAGTACGCCATGCGGAAAATCGCCGCGATGGGCGAGGACATCATCATCTGCACGAATTATCCCGACCGGTTCGGCGAGCTCAGGGAAGAGCGCAGGCGCCGGTGGTTCGGGAACTGACCGTCAAAAAGGCCGGAGGGCGCCGCCATGCGCCTCTCCGGCCTTCACGCGTTATTCCTGCAATTCGTCCCTGTAGCGGTCGCGCGCTTCGAGGATGCGCGGAAGCTCGTCCATGAAGACGTCCACGAGCTTCGGGTCGAAGTGCCGTCCCCGCTCCTCGCGGAACAGATTAATGATGCGGTCGAGCTCCCAGGCTTTCTTGTACACCCGGTCGCTGCCGAGCGCGTCGAACACGTCCGCCACCGCCGTGATCCGTCCGTACAGATGGATCTCCTCGCCCTTCAGGCCGCGCGGGTAGCCGGTGCCGTCCCATTTCTCGTGGTGCTCGTATGCGATGTGGGCGGCGGTGCGCAGCAGTTCGCGGTTCGATCCCTGCAGCAGGTTGTAGCCGATCGTCGTGTGGGTCTTCATGATCTCGTATTCTTCTTCGGTCAGCCTGCCCGGCTTCTTCAGCACCGCGTCGGGAATGGCGACCTTGCCGATGTCGTGCATCGGGGACGCCATCCGGATTTTCTCCGCTTCATCCTTCGGCAGGCCGAGCCCGAGGGCGAGGATGTAGGAGTACTCGGCCACCCGCTTGACGTGGTTGCCCGTCTCCTTCGACCGGCTTTCTCCGATTTCGCCCATCCGGAAAATGATCTCCTTCTGCGTCGCGACGATCTCCTCGTGCAGCATGACCGATTCGAGCGACTTGCCCGCGTAGGAAGCGGCGAGCGACAAATATTCGAGGTCGCGCTCCGTGAAGACGCCCGCCTTCGTCATCTTGTTGATGGCCTGGTAGGCGCCGATGATGCTGCCGTCGTTGCCGACGAACGGCACGGTGATGACGGATTTCGTGCGGTAGCCGGTCTTGCGGTCGTTCTCCGCGTTGTGGCGCGGATCCTTGTACGCGTCTTCGATCAGGAGCGGCTGGCCGAGCGCGATGGAATGGCCGACGAATCCGGTGCCGATCGGGATGCGGATTTCGTTCACGCCGTGTGCGACGGTGGTGAACAGTTCGCCCCGCTTGTGGTCGATCAGCCAGACGGTGCAGCGGTCGGACAGGATCATTTCACGTCCCATGTCCGCCATCAGGACGAGCACGTTGTGCAGGTTTCGTTCGTTCGCGATCTTTGCGGTATAATCGAAGATGATGCGGAGCATCTGCTCGGGCGTCAGCTCTTCCCTGTGCGCGGGCTCCCTTTCGAACTCCACTGGATAATCGGGCAATGTGCGACACTCCTTGTCAACCGGCGGCGTTGTCCGCGAGAAACTTCCATTTCCTGAAACTCTTCGACACGAATCACGGAAACTCCTGCCGTTCATGGCAGAAAAATTGACGTTCCCCGCGCCAAGATCGGCAGACGCGGGAGCGCATCCGGAAGGAAGATGGAGACATGCTGGACATGATAGCCGCCTCGTTCCCGCTCAGGTGGGCGGCGGGACTGGCGGGCGCCGGGCTGATCGCCTGGACGGCCTGGCGCAAGCGGGCGCTCACGGCTTCCGGGGCCTGGTCGGCGACGGCGATGGGCGCCGCCTATTTCGCGCTCGGCGGGCCGTTCTGGTACGGCTCGCTGCTCGTCTTCTTCGGAACATCCGTCTTCTGGTCCCGCTGGAAGCGGCATGCCCGTGCGAAAAAAGAAGCGGAACGCCATTATGCGAAGGACGGACGGCGCGACGCGGGCCAGGTGTGGGCGAACGGCGGCCCGGGCCTGGCGCTGTGCGCGGCGTACGCGTTCTGGCCGGAGCCGGCGCTCGCGGCCGCCTTCGTCGGCGTCATGGCGTCCGTGAACGCCGACACCTGGGCGACGGAGATCGGCGCGCTCAGCCGGACGCAGCCGCGCTCCGTGCTGACCGGCCGCGCCGTTCCGGCGGGGACGAGCGGCGGGGTGACGCCGCTCGGCACGGCGGCCGCGCTCGCCGGCGCTGCGGTGATCGGCGCATCCGCCGCGCTGCTGGGCGGAGGGGAAGCGGCGGGGATGTCCGCGCCCGCGCTGATCGCCCTCGCCGCGGCGGGCGGGCTCGCCGGCGCGATGGCCGATTCGGTGCTCGGCGCCTGGCAGCAGGCGATGTACCGCTGCCTGACATGCGGCGCCCTCACGGAGCGCGCCGTCCATTGCGGCGAGCCGGCGCTGCATGCCCAGGGCAGGCGCTGGATGACGAACGATCTCGTCAATTTGCTCTCTTCGCTCGCGGCGGGCGCGCTTGCGGCGATGGTCCGGTTGTTGTCGTAATTGCAAAAGCCGGGGTCGGATAATTGAATTGACACCCTTCCCGCGCGATGCCTATGATTCATGTATGTATGGTTCTGGCAACGAACCGGCAGGTTCGGCATGGGAGGGACGACCCGACATGTCAAATGAAAACGATCTTGCATCCGCCGGGCCGGCGCCTGCTCGCGCGAACGCGCCGGATGGACAGACCGCGACGGGTCCCGTCATCCTGCGCGCGGAGGGCATCCGGCGGGTGTTCGGCAGCGGCGGCGGCGCCGTGACGGCGCTGGACGGCGTCGATCTGACGATCCGCGAAGGGACGATCACCGCGCTGGTCGGACGTTCGGGATCGGGCAAGACGACGCTGCTCAATATCCTGTGCGCCCTGGACGATCCGACGCAGGGGCGCGTCTGGTGGGGCGACCGGGAGCTGACGGCCATGTCGGCGCGGCAGAAGAACGCCCTGCGCCGCCGGGAAATCGGCATCGTCTTCCAGTCGTACGGTCTCATGCCGCTCATGTCGGCCTACGAGAACGTCGAGTTCGGCCTGCGCGTCGCCGGAATCCGGGGCGGACGCGAGCGGGCGGAGCGCGCCCTCGAGTGGGTCGGGATGAAGGAGCGGATGAAGCATCGTCCGACCGAACTGTCGGGGGGCGAGCAGCAGCGCGTCGCGATCGCCCGGGCGATCGCCCACGAGCCGCGGCTGCTCATCGCCGACGAGCCGACGGCCGAGCTCGACAGCCGGATGGGGCTGCAGATCATCCGCGTTTTCCGCGATCTGGTGAGGCGTCTCAACACGACGATCGTGCTGACGACGCACGATCCCGGCATCATGGAACTGGTCGATCAAGTGATCGCATTGGAGGATGGGAAAATTGTCGAACATGCGGAACCGGTACCGTCGCGGTATTGAGCGCGCGGCGGCGGCGATGGCGGCGCTGATGATCGCGGCCGGCTGCTCCCTGCTGCCGTCGGAAGAGGAAGCGCTTGCACCGCCGTTGGTGCAGCCGAAGGAGGAAGTATTCGATATCGTCGAGGCGAAGCGCGGCACGATTCAGACGGTGCTGCGCGGCGGGGCGACGTTCACGTCGAGCCGCAGCGCAGCGCTCTTCTTCGGGGAATCCGGAGGACGGGTGCTGGCGGTTCATGTGAAGCAGGGCGACACGGTCGAGGCCGGCCAGACGGTGCTCGAGCTCGACGTCGGCGATCTCGAGACGCAAATCCGGTTGCAGCGGCTCAATCTCGAGCGGGCGCAAATCCTGTTCGGACAAGCGTTGCGCGGAGGACTGACCGGGGATGAGCTGCGGCTGCGCGAGATCGACTTCGAGCGGGAGCGGGTCAACCTCGAGGCGATGGAAGAGAAGCTTGCCCGGTCGAGGCTCGTCGCGCCGTTCGACGGCGAAGTGACGTTCGTCGCGGACATATCGCCCGGCGACGCGGTCACGGCTTACCGGCCGCTGGTCACCGTATCCGATCCGAACCAGGTGCTGCTGACCTACGTGGCGCCTTCGGCATCCGATCTGCTCGGCGTTCATCCGGGCATGGAAGGGACGGTCGTCTACGCAGGCGAGAAATATCGGGTCGTGGTCGTCCAGTCGCCGACGAACGCGCCGGCGACGACCGACCGGACGGAGCAGGAACGCAACGCGCGCACCCTCGTGCTCGGGCTGGACAACCCGCCGGAGAACGTCCGGATCGGCGACAGCGCCGAGTTCGAAATTCCGCTGCAGCGCCGCGAGAACGTCATCGTCATCCCGCGCTCCGGCCTGCGCAACTACATGGGACGCGAGTACGTGCAGATCGAGGACGGCGAGCGCCGCAAGGAGGTCGACGTCGAAACCGGACTGAAGACGTCGACCGAGGTCGAGATCGTCCGCGGGATTGAAGAAGGTGCCCGGGTGATCCTGAACAATTAGAGACTGGCGCGCCGCGCGCGGCGCGGGGGAGTGGAGCGCCTTGGCCTTGTGGGTCATGATATTGCGCAAGATGGCCAGCACGAAATGGCTTCAGCTGAATCTCTGGTTCGGACTGACCGTGTGCGTCGCGCTGTTCAGCTCGATGCCGCTGTACGCGAACGCGATTCTCGAACGGACGCTGCAGAAGGAATTGCAGCTCATGCAGACCGAACGCAACATTTTCCCGGGATATGTGCGTGTGAACGCGCTCCCGAACGCGATCAAGGATAAATCGCGGACGCCGCAGATCGTGGACGAGCTGGACCGGTACATGGCGACGTTTCCGGAGCGCGTCGGGCTCCGCGCCCATTCGGGCTATATCGCGCGCTCCTCGGGCGTGCTCCGCACCTATGGAGCGGACGCGACGGAAGAGGAAATTCGGAGAACGAACGTTGTCGGCAGCTTCCGCGCCGTCAGCAACCTGGAACGGCAAGTCCGGCTGATCGACGGCCGGATGCCGGACGCCGGGCGCGACGACGGCGTGTACGAAGCGCTCGTCACCCAGTCCTTCCTGATCAAGCTCAAGCGGGATCTGAACGAGGAGATTACGGGACTGAACCGCGAGACCGGCGAGAAGTTCCGCATCCTGCCGGTCGGCGTCATTGAATCCGCGCCGCCCGGCGAGATCGACGCCTACGCGCCTTTTCCGCTCGAGAGCCACGAATCGTCGTTCTACATTCCGCACGACGTGTTCATGCGCGATTTCGTGTACGGCGGACGCCTGCCGCTGGGCAGCTTCCAGTATGTGCTGGCGCTGGACTACACCGGACTCAAGACCTCCAGGCTCGACACGTTCGTCGAGGAGAAGAAGGAACTGGAACGCTATCTGATGAACGCCTTCTCGTACAACGCGGAACTGTCGATTCCGATGCTCGAGAAGATCGAGTCGTACGAGAAGAAGCGCGAACGGCTCGGCGTCGTGCTGCTGTCGCTATATATGCCGGTCATGATGATGCTCGCCTTCTACCTCTATATGACGGCGGGTCTGATCGTCGAGCGGCAGAAGACGGAGATTGCGGTGCTGCGCAGCCGCGGCGCGAGCCGGCTGCAGGTGCTGCTCGCCTACGCGGCGGAAGGGCTCATTCTCGGCACCGCGGCGCTCGCCGCCGGTCCCTGGATCGGCGTCCTGTTCACGAAAATCCTCGGCGCGTCGAGCGGCTTCCTGACCTTCGTCGACCGCGCGGCCCTCGACGTCGAGCTGAACGGCGAAGTCTGGACCGTCGCGGCGGCCGCGGCGTACGGGGCGGCGCTGCTCACGCTCGTTCCGGCCGCCCGGGCGGCGCGCACGTCGATCGTCGACCGCAAGCGGGAGTCGGCGCGCCTCGAGCGGACGTCGTTCTGGCACAGGACGGGCATCGATCTCATCCTGATCGCGGTGGCCTTCTGGCTGCTGATCGATTTCCGCCGGCAATCGGCCGACATGCGCAAGCTGGCGCTGGAAGCCGGTTCATTGCACGTCGATCCGCTGCTGTTCGTCATGCCGGCGATGCTCGCGCTCGGAGGCGGGCTGTTCATTCTCCGGCTCTATCCGTGGTTCATCCGGCTGATCTATTTGCTCGGGAGAAAATGGTGGACGCCGGCGCTCTACTCGACGCTTGTGACGATCAGCCGCTCGTCCGGACAGTACCTGGGCATCAAGGTGTTCCTCGTCTTGACGGTGTCCACCGGCCTGTTCAGCGCGAACGCCGCCCGGACGATCGGCGACAACATCGAGAGCAAGATCCGCTACGCGATCGGCGCGGACATCGCGCTCACGACCCGATGGGAGAGCGACGCTCCGCCGGTTTCGCCGGTCGGAACCCCGATGGAGCAACCGACAGCCGCGGAAGAGACGGCCGTGCAGAAGCGGGTGCAATACACCGAACCGCCGTTCCTGCCGTTCACCGAGATGCCCGGAGTCGAATCGGCGACGCGCGTCTTCGTGAGAAACAACGCGCGGCTGAGCGTGGCGGCAGGCAGCGCGACCACGACGCTCTACGGAATCGAGACCTATTCGTTCGGCCTGACGGCGTGGATGAAGAACGGCCTGCTCGACTATCATCTGAACGCGTATCTGAACCTGCTTGCTTCCGATCCGCGGGGCGTGCTGATCTCCCGCTCGGTGGCCGAAGAACTGAACGTCGGGCCGGGCGATCCGATCTACATCGGCTGGGACGGCGTTGACCCGACGATGCTGACCGTCTTCGGCGTCGTCGATTACTGGCCGGGCTGGAATCCGCTTCCGGAGCCCGGCAAACAGGGCAATCCGCGGCTCGTCGTCGCCCATCTGTCCACGATCCAGAACCGGCTGGCGCTCGAGCCGTACCAGGTCTGGCTGAAGCTGGAGGACGGCGCCTCGAGCGCGGACGTATACCAGGCGATCCTCGATGCGGGCTATCGGCTCACATCGCTGAAGGACGCGTCACAGGAGCTGATCAAGTCGAAGAACGATCCGTTCCGGCTCGCGATCAACGGCGTCCTGACGCTCGGGTTCGTCATTTCGATGCTGATCAGCTTCTTCGGGTTCCTCGTGTTCTGGCTGCTGTCGCTGTCCGGGCGGACGCTCCAGTTCGGCGTGCTGCGCGCGATGGGCATCCCGTTCGGGCAGCTCATCGGCATGCTGGTCAGCGAGCAGTTGCTCACGACCGTCGCTGCCGTGCTCATCGGCGTCATCGTCGGCAATGTCGTGAGCGGCCAGTTCGTGCCGCTCTTCGAGATGGCGTTCAATCCGTCCGAACAGGTGCCGCCGTTCGAGATCGTCCGCCAGGCCGGCGATTACGCGCAGCTCTACGGCGTCGTCGCGGTCATGCTGACCCTCGGTCTCGCCGTGCTCGGCTGGCGGCTCGCGCGCATCAAGATCGCCCAGGCGCTCAAGCTCGGGGAGGAATGACCGCATGGCCATGATCATTTGCGACGGACTCGTCAAGATCTACAAGACGAAGGATCTCGAAGTCGTGGCGCTGCAGGGCCTCGACCTCCGGGTGGAGAACGGCGAGCTGATGGCGATCATCGGCAACAGCGGCAGCGGCAAGTCGACGCTGCTCAACATGCTGGGCGGCCTCGACCGCCCCTCCGCCGGCAAGCTGATGGTCGACGGGAAGGACCTGCTCGCCTTCTCCGAGCGCGATCTGGTGAAGTACAAGCGGGAAACCGTCGGCTTCGTCTGGCAGAACAAGGCGCGCAACCTGATCCCGTACCTGACCGCGCTCGAGAATGTGGAACTGCCGATCCTGCTGCGCGGCAGGCGGCGCCGGGCGCGCGCTGTCGAGCTGCTTGAAGCGGTCGGGCTCGGCCATCGGATGAAGAACCGGCTCAGCGAGCTGTCGGGCGGGGAGCAGCAGCGCGTCGCGATCGCGATCGCCCTTGCCAACCAGCCGAAGCTGCTGCTCGCCGACGAGCCGACCGGCGCGCTCGACACGAGGACGACGAACCAGGTGATGGACCTGTTCCGCGAGCTGAACCGGACGCTCGGCATCACGATCGTCATCGTCACGCACGATCAGCAGCTGGCGCGCAAGGTCGACCGCGTCGTCGCGATCCGCGACGGCAAGACGTCGTCGGAGCTGATCCGGCGTTCGTACCGCGAAGACCTCGAGAATCTCGAGCGCGAAGCGGAGGAGAGCCACGTGGAATACGCCGTCGTCGACAGGGCCGGCAGGCTGCAGATACCCGCCGGGCTCATGAGCGCGGAGGGATTCCGGAACGCGCGGCGGGTGCGCGTGGAGATGGAGAACGGGCGCATCGTGCTGTATCCGCCGGACGAGGAGAAGTCGGAAGCGAATTGAGACGGAAGTGAACGAAAGAGGCCGTGTCCGCATGGACACGGCCTTCATAGTCAAGCCTGCGTCAGTTCCTCCATCTGCCGGATCAGATCCTCGAACACGCTCATCGCCTGTTCGATCGGCTCCGGCGTCGACATGTCGACCCCGGCTTTCTTCAGGATATTGATCGAGTAGTCGCTGCCGCCGCTCTTGAGGAACCCGAGATACCGCTCGACGGCCGGCGCGCCTTCGTCGAGGATCTGCTTCGCGAAGCTCGTCGCGGCCGAGAACCCGGTCGCGTACTTGTACACGTAGAAGCTCGAGTAGAAATGCGGAATGCGCGCCCACTCCATCTCGATGTCCTTGTCGACGACCATGCCGTCGCCATAATACAGCTTGTTCAGATCGTAGTAGATGCTGCACAGGAGCTGCGGCGTCAGCGATTCGCCGGCCTCCGCCCTCTCGTGGATGATTTTCTCGAACTCGGCGAACATCGTCTGGCGGAACACCGTGGTGCGGAACTGGTCGGCGTAGTAGGTGAGCAGGTACATTTTTTCCTTCGGGTCGTTCGTCCGCTTCAGCAGGTAGTCCATCAGCAGCGATTCGTTCAGCGTCGACGCGACCTCGGCGAGGAAAATGGTGTATTGCGCGTCGCGGTACGACTGGTGACGGTCCGAATAGTACGAGTGCAGGGCGTGGCCCATCTCGTGCGCCAGCGTGAACATGCTGTTCAGATTGTCCTTGTGGTTGAGCAGCACGTAGGGGTGGGTGCCGTAGGCGCCCCAGCTGTAGGCGCCGCTCCGCTTGCCCTGGTTCTCGTAAACGTCGATCCAGCCGCCCTCGAACCCTTCCTTCAGCACCTTCTGATAGTCCGGGCCGAGCGGGGCGAGGCCTTCCAGCACCGTCCGCTTCGCTTCTTCGTAAGGAATCTCCATCTTGAACTCTTCCACGAGCGGCGCGAACAGATCGTACATGTGCAGCTCGTCGACGCCCAGCAGCTTCCGCCGGAGTTCCATGTAGCGGTACATGAGCGGCAGATGCTTGTGGATCGTGTCGATCAGGTTGACGTACACATCCTTCGGGATGTTGTCGGCAAACAGCGACATCTCCAGCGCGGACGGGTATTTGCGCGCGCGGGCGTAGAACAGGTTCTTGTTCACGTTGGCGGCGAGCGTCGAGGCGAGCGTGTTCTTCAGCTTGCCGTAAGTATCGTACATCGCCTTGAACGCGGCTTCGCGCACCGACCGGTCGCGGCTTTCGAGGAACTGGATGTAGGTGCCGTGGGTAAGCTCGACTTCCTCGCCCTGCTCGTTCCGGATCTTCGGGAACTTCAGGTCGGCGTTGTTCAGCATGCCGAAAATCGTATTCGGAGCCTGGCTGATGTTGCCGGCCTGGGCGAGCAGCGCCTCCTCGGCCTTGCTCAGGATGTGCGCCTTCTGGCGGCGCATCTCTTCGAGCGTGAACCGATACGGCTTGAGGTTCGGGTCCTCGATCATCCGCGCGAGCGTTTCGTCCGGCAGACTGAGCACTTCCGGCGTGATGAACGAGAGCGCCTCGTTCGCTTCGACGCTCAGCTTCTTCGATTTGTCCGCGAGCGCCATGGCGTTCGGCTCGGCCGTGTCCTCGTGGTGGCGCATGTTCGCGTACACGTAGAGCCGCTCGACGTGGAGCGACAGTTCATCCTCAAGCTCGAAGCAGGCCTTGAGCTCGGCCGGATCGGACAGCTTGCCCTGGAATTCGGCTGCCTTCGCGATCAGCTGCTTGGCCTGCTCGTATTCCCGTTCCCAATCGGCTTGCGAAGGAAAAAGATCCTCCAGCCTCCAATGGTACTTCGGGTCGGTCTCGGAACGTTTCGGCACTTGCTGCATTTCGGGGTTCCTCCTTGGGGACAAGATTTCGGCCTCCGCGGCGTGCGCGGCGGCGCGGTCGACCCGTGCGGGCGCCGTTGCGGCAATCAGAACGAGGCAGAGGAGGGCGGAGATCCGTTTCATGACCGCACTTCCTTTTTTTGCCCGTTAGTATGCGCCGCGGCGCGTCGAATCATGAGACGAAGGATTGCCGCGAGCTTCGTCTCCCGGGGTCAGGTTCGGCGGATCAGCCGCTCATCGTCAGGAACGCGTACACCAGCATGATGAACGCGGCCGTGACCATCAGGAGCGCGACCAGCGCCAGGAACCGCCGCATCGGCGGAGCGATCGCGTCCCGCTTCATGATCAGGATGGCGCCGAACGAAAAGGCGACGATGATGAAAATGACGAGCGCTGTGGTATCCATCGGTTCCTCCAGATTCCGGCTTCGCTATGCAATTCGCCGTCCGGCATGTTTTTCCTGCCTTTACAACCGCGGACGGGCGGTCAGATCGAGCGGAACTTCGCGAGGATCTCCTCCCGCTCCGTTTCGCCGCCCGGTAGCCGGTCCGCCTGGAAACGGGATTCCGCCCAGGCCAGCATTTCCGGCCGGCTCAGAAACGTGTGGCACTCCTCGCCCCACGCGTCGGAGATCTCGCGGACGACAAGCGATTTGCCTTGCACTTCCACCGTCAGCATATTGTATTTGTCGTGTTTGTAGATCTGAATTTTCCGGATCACGGTCATCTCTCCGCCCCTTGCGATTTGCTCCCATCATATCGAACGGGGGGTTGGAAATCAACCAGGCTGCGTGTATGATATTGGCAAGGGTTCGGGAGCTGCCGGCTTCGGCCGGAAGCGGCGGGACCGTGAACCCGAAAGACGAGCCTAGATCAGAAATGGCGAGACGAGGAGAGATGAGACGATGGAGAGGAAGTATGAACAGGTCGGCACCGCGCTGACGTGCCGGAGCTTCGAGGAGTATGCGCGCATGTTCGCGTTCGGGCGTCCGCCCGAACCGCCGTGCGCGGTGCTGGACGCGGCCGCGGGGGCGTCGTCGTTCACGGCCGAAGCCGCGCGGCGCGGTCTTGCGGCTGTCGCGGTCGATCCGCGATACGGCCTGCCGGAAGATGTGTTGTATGAGGAAGCGCGGACCGAGATCGACGTTTCGACGGCCAAGCTGGACGGTCTGCGCGATCTGTTCGATTTTTCGTACTACGGCAGCCTCGAGAATCATCGCGCCGGGCGCGAAGCGTCGCTGGAGCAGTTCATCGCCGACTTCGCGGCGGACCGGCGGGAGGGAGGCGGCCGCTACGTTGCGGGCGAGCTGCCGCATCTGCCGTTCGATGACGAACGGTTCGATCTGGTGCTGTGCAGCCATTTCCTGTTCTTGTACGGAGAGCACTTCGATTACGATTTCCACGAGCAGGCCGTGCTCGAGCTGTTGCGGGTCTTGCGCCCCGGCGGCGAGGCGCGCATCTATCCGCTGGTGACGCTGAGCTTTCGCGAGTACCCGCATCTGGACCGGCTGACCGACCGGGTGCGGGAGGCGGGCTGCGAGGTCGAATTCCCCGAATCGCGGCTGCCGTTCATTCCGGGCTCGCACCGGTTGATGACGATCAGGAAGCCGGCGGAAACGGACGCGGCGGGCGCGTTCGGCCGCGCGTGATCGGCCGGAGGGAATGGCCGCTGACGGTCCGTGAGACCGTTAAGCGACAGTTCGGTTGGCGCGGGGTATTCGCTAACGGTCCGTGGGACCGTTAGCGTGCGTTTTCAGCCGCGCCCGACTGGCCGAAGTTGCCGCTAACGGTCCGTGAGACCGTTAAGCGGCTGTTTGGTTGGGGCGGGTTATTCGCTAACGGTCCGTGGAACCTTTAGCGGTGAGCAAGACGGGGTTGCGGTCATCGGCTGCCTTCTGTAACGGAACGTGGTTCCGTTACAGGGGAATCAGGCGTACGTGGGAGCCGTCTAACGGAACGTGGTTCCGTTAGCGGCAGGCAAGACGGGGTTGCGGCTATCGGATGCGTTCTGTAACGGAACGTGGTTCCGTTACAGGGGAAACAGGCGTACGTGGGAGCCGTCTAGCGGAACGTGGTTCCGTTAGCGGCAGGCAAGACGGGGTTGCGGCTATCGGATGCGTTCTGTAACGGAACGTGGTTCCGTTACAGGGGAATCAGGCGTACGTGGGAGCCGTCTAGCGGAACGTGGTTCCGTTAGCGGCAGGCAAGACGGGGTTGCGGCTATCGGATGCGTTCTGTAACGGAACGTGGTTCCGTTACAGGGGAATCAGGCGTACGTGGGAGCCGTCTAACGGAACGTGGTTCCGTTGGCGGCAGGCAAGACGGGGTTGCGGCTATCGGATGCGTTCTGTAACGGAACGTGGTTCCGTTACAGGGGAAACAGGCGTACGTGGGAGCCGTCTAACGGAACGTGGTTCCGTTGGCGGCAGGCAAGACGGGGTTGCGGCTATCGGATGCCTTCTGTAACGGAACGTGGTTCCGTAAGCGGATGGCACCAGGAGGATGCGTGCGCGTCCGGTCTCCGGCCGGTCGGCCGAAGTCGCAGACGAAGCCGCGCCCCGAAAAAAAATTTCAATTTCAGGCAAACTTCATTTGCTTTTTGCCCTGCGTGCGCGTATACTGTGTCTAAGCGCCGGACGATCGGCGTGAATTTTGGGAGGTTGTTCATTTGAAAGGAACAGTTAAATGGTTTAACGCCGAGAAAGGCTACGGCTTCATCCAGGTGGATGGCGGCGACGACGTGTTCGTCCACTTCTCGGCAATCCAGGGTGAAGGGTTCAAGACGCTGGACGAAGGCCAGCTCGTCGAATTCGAGATCACCCAGGGCAATCGCGGCCCGCAAGCGGCCAACGTCATCAAGTTATAAGAACGGACAGCCTTCTTATAATAGAAGATGCGTGACAAGGCGAGACTCCGGAGCAATCCGGGGTCTTTCTTGTTTTGACCGGAAAGCGCCGGCAGTGGTAAACTGCTGTATGGAATCAAGCCCGGGAGGATCAACGGAAACATGCCGAAGTTCAAATTGTTCAAAGACCGCAAGGGCAAGGCCGACCAGGCGCGGAACAACAAGTTCGTCAAGCTGGCGAGGGAAATCTACATGCACGCGCGCCGCGGCGGTCCGAACCCCGAAGCGAATCTCGCGCTCAAGAACGCGATCGCGAACGCCCGCGCGGAGCAGATGCCGGTCGAGAACATCGAGCGCGCGATCAAGCGCGCGACGCAGACGGTCGGCGGCGAAGATTACGAGGAAATCATCTATGAAGGGTACGGTCCCGGCGGCGTCGCGATCATGGTGAAATGTCTGACCGACAACCGGAACCGGACGGCGGCCGACGTGCGCGCCATCTTCAACAAGCGCGGCGGCAACATGGGCGAGTCGGGCTGCGTCTCGTACCTGTTCGACGAGAAAGGGCTGCTCGTCATCAGCCGCGAGTCGCATGATATCGACGAAGACTCGATGCTGATGGCGGCGGTCGAGGCCGGGGCCGAGGACGTCATCGTGAACGAGGATTCGTACGAGATTCTGACGGCTCCCGCCGATTTCATCAAGGTGAAGCAGGCGCTCGAAGCGGACGGCCTGACGTTCGAGAGCGCCGGCATTCGCTGGCTGCCGCGGACGACGGTCAAGGTGGAAGGCGAGAACGCCGAGAAGCTGCTGAAAATGATGGACGCGTTCGACGAAAACGACGACGTGCAGGACGTGTACGCCAACTACGAGATCGACGACGAAGAACTGGCCAGACTGGGCGGTTGACGGTCAGCCGCCGCAGTCCGCATGACGAGACAGGCTGTCCCTCGCCTTCGCGGCAAGGGACAGCCTGTCCGATTGTGCGGTACGTCTGCGCGCCCGTCAGGAGATGATCGTCAAAATCTCGTCGATCTCCTTGCGCGGCAGACGGCCCGGCGTCTCGGCCGGATGACCGAGTGCGATCACCATGTTGATCTGGCGCGACTCGTCGATGCCCAGATATTCTTTCAGCTGCGGCTCGGCCAGCAGCACCGGCCCGGTCATCGGGCAGGTGGCGAGCCCCATCGCGTGGGCGGCGAGCATCAGGTTCATCGCGGCGAGGCAGCTGCTCTTGATGCCTTCTTCGCGCCATACTTCTTCCGGCACCAGCCCTATGGGATCGAAAATGCGCTCGCGGAACTTCGACCGATACGGGGTGGCGAGACAGACGACGAGCGCCGGAGCGTCCGAGAACGCGGTCGCGTACGGCCCGAACGACTTGACGAGCAGCCGCGCCTCCTTCGCGAGCCCGCGCTCCTCGGCGTCCTTCGCCCGCGCGTGCAGCTGCCGCCAGGTCATGTCCTCGATCGCGCGAATCTTCTCGCGGTCCGTGATGACGATGAATTCCCAGGTTTGCGAGTTCGTGTCGCTTGGCGCGTAGCGGGCGCAATCGATCAGCTCCCGGATCTGCTCCGTCCCGACGGGCTCGTCCCGGAACTTGCGCACGCTGCGCCGGTCCAGCAAGATTTGTTTGAATGACAAGTAGTCCATTGTGCTGATCCATCCTTTCGTTCTCATTATAGGCGATCCGGCCCTTCGTCGCCAACGGGAGGATCGCGTCCGCTGGAATTATGCCGGATGACATGGTACATTATTGGGTGGAGGTTCACAATGGGTGATTCATGGTTCGTCTACGATGAGCGGCTGGGGATCGAGGTTCCGGAACTGGAACTTGAATGGGAGGCGTATCCCCTGGAAGTGAGAAGCGCGATTCTCGACCGGTGGGAGACGATCCGCGGCCGCATCCCCGACCGGATCCTGGAATTGGAACAGCGGATCCGCGAGCTCCAGCGGCAGCTGGACGAGGAAGAAGATTTCGAGACGTCCTGCCGGCTCAACGCCGATATCGCGGAGCAGGCGAGCCGGATCAACGATTTGAACATCTGGTACCGCATCAATCAGACGATTGATCCGCGGCGTCATACCTGACGGACGGAGGCGCCGCCTTTGAACGGAGCAAAGAAACAGCAGGGCATGCCGGCCGGTCCGATCCGGCTCATGTATCGGATGTACCGGCGCGTGCTGCCCGCGGTATATGATGAACTGGCGCGCTGGCGCGCGCGGGCGGAGGCGATCCCCGATCCGGAATTGCGCGCGCAGGCGCTGGCCAGCATGTCGAGCAAGCAGTTTCACTGCGAGGGCGGGGCGGTGTTCGCGGCCGCGGCCGGCGACCGGCTCGGCGATCTCGTGCCGCTGATCGTCGCCCTGCAGACTATCAGCGACTACCTGGACAATCTGTGCGACCGCAGCACGTCGCTCGATCCGGACGATTTCCGTCTGTTGCACCGCGCGATGCTCGACGCGGTCGATCCTGACGCCGCGCCGACCGATTATTACGCGCATCGCGCCGAGCGGGAGGACGGCGGTTATCTGGCGGCGCTTGTCGCCGCGTGCCAGGCTCGCGTACGCGCGCTGCCGGGCTACGCCGTCGTGCAGCCGCACGTCACGCGATTTGCCGGATTGTACGGCGATCTTCAGGTGTACAAGCATATCCGGCGGGAAGAGCGGCTCGAGAGCCTGCAGCGATGGTGGGCGCACCACCGGGCGGACCATCCCGAGCTCTACTGGAACGAGTTCGCCGCCGCGACCGGCTCGACGCTCGGCATGTTCGCGCTGTTCGTCGAAGCCTGCAGGCCGGACGTGACGGAGCGGGACGCGGAGCGGACGGCGGGCGCCTATTTTCCGTACCTGTGCGGCCTGCACATCCTGCTCGACTATCTGATCGACCAGGAGGAGGATCGGATCGGCGGCGATCTGAATTTCTGCAGCTATTACGCGAACGACGCGGAGATGCTGAGGAGGATCGGCTGGATCGCGGACCAGGCGCGCCGGGCGGCGGACCGGCTGCCGTGCCGGAAGTTCCACCGGATGGTGATCGAAGGGCTGCTCGCGGTCTATCTGTCCGACCCGAAGGCGACCGAACAGCCCGTCGTCCGGTTCATCGCGCGCGAGCTGATGCGCAACAGTCCGATGACGCGGCTGTTCTTCCGGCTCAACGCGCTCTGGATCCGGAGGCGCGCGAAGGCGCCGCGCCGCTAGCGGCCGCCCGCACACAAGGATGTCACACCAATCGAAATACAGGGGGAATACGATGTCTGCAGTTAAGCGCATTGCGGTATTGACGAGCGGGGGAGACTCGCAGGGCATGAACGCGGCGGTCCGCGCGGTGGTCCGGAGCGCGCTGTTCCACGGCATTGAAGTGTTTGGCGTGCAGCGGGGATACGCGGGGCTGCTGAAGGACGATCTGTTCCCGATGGATCTGCGCAGCGTGGGCGATATCATCCAGCGCGGCGGCACGATCCTGCAGACCGCGAGATGCAAGGAGTTCACGACGCCCGAAGGACAGCAACGCGGCGCGGAGGTGCTGAGGAATCGCGGCATCGACGGCCTCGTCGTCATCGGCGGCGACGGTTCGTACCAGGGCGCCCACAAACTCAGCAAGCTCGGCATCCGGACGATGGGGCTGCCGGGCACGATCGACAACGACATTCCGTTCACCGATTTCACGATCGGTTTCGATACGGCCGTCAGCATCGTCGTGGACGCCGTCAACAAGCTGCGCGACACGATGACATCGCACGAGCGGGCGTCGGTCGTTGAAGTCATGGGCCGCCACAGCGGCGACATCGCGCTCTATGCGGGGCTCGCGAGCGGCGCCGAGACGATCATCGTTCCCGAGGTGCCGTACGACATCGAAGCAATTGCGACGCGGATGTCCGACAACTTCAAGGCCGGCAAGCGGCACAGCATCGTCATCGTGGCGGAGGGCGCGGCCAGCGGCAACGACATCGCCGAGGCGATCATCCAGCGCACCGGCATCGAGCCGAGGGTTACGGTGCTCGGCCATATCCAGCGGGGCGGCTCGCCGACGCACAACGACCGGATCCTCGCCAGCCGGCTCGGCGACTTCGCGGTTCGCAAGCTGATGGAAGGCGATTCGAGCAAAGGCTGCGGCATCATTAATGGCGAACTGGTCGCGACGGACATCGAGAAGGTCGTCTCCACGAAGAAGCCGTTCAACATGGAATTGTACAATCTGGCGCTGCGTCTGTCGCAATAAGCGCCGTCAAGCGGAAGGGCTGCGCCCGATTAGCGGGCGCAGCCCTTCGTTGCATTCAATATTGCACGCCTGCCGTATATTTATTGCCCGCGTTCCAGATCATGAACTCCTCGACGCCGGTGTCGGCGAGCGCCCGGATCTGCGCTTCGACCTCGGCCTTGCCATAGGGGATGTAATGCCCCTTGCCGAGCCAGGTCGCGGTGAAATCCTGGATCCACGGGCGGATGATCGGCTTCCGGTCGCCGAGCGGCTCCAGCTTCTCGTGCGTGTCCTCCATCGCACCCTTGATCGTGGCGTACGGCTCCTTGTCCGGATCCTTGAGCCCGAACCAGCCGGTGCTGTAGTGACTCGGATACACCATGGGACTGATCACGTCGACATGCTCCGAGATCTTCACGAAGTCCTGCCCGATGCCCTCCGCGGCGGGAACCGATGCGGCGTACCCGAAAATATCGACCGATACGCGCACGCCCAGCGGCTCGAGCTGCTTCTTCGCGTATTCCACGAATCCGCTCACGACATCGACGCGGCTTTCGTCGGTCCGGTCGTACTCCAGCTCATCGGCCCGCTTCTCGAACCCTTCCGGGAACCGCACATAGTCGAACTGGATCTCCTTGAACCCGAGGCGCGCCGCTTCCTTTGCCACCGCCACGTTGTAGTCCCAAACTTCTCGGCGGTACGGATTGACGAAGCTTTCGCCGCGGCCGTTCTTCCATACACTGCCGTCGGACTTCCGGAACGACAGGTCCGGGCGCTTTCCGGCGAGGACGGAGTCCTTGAAGACGACGATGCGCGCGATCGGATAGACTTCGTCCGCCTTCAGCCGCTCCAACAGCGCTTCCATGTCCTTGATGATCTTTTTTGTGGTGCCGAGTTCGGCGAGTTCCGGATGGTCCGTCGGCCAGGTGATGTACCCGTAATCGTCCTTCACGTCGATGACCATCGCGTTCAGGTCGGTGCCGCGTACGAGCTCGAGCAGTTCTTCCATGCGCGAACCGCCGGCGCTGTGGGCCGTGACATAGATCCCCTTGATCTTCGGCGCGTCCGGCTGCGGATCAACCTTGCCGCCGGACGGTTCCGCCCCGGGAGCTGTTTCGGGAGCCTCGGCAATGATCTCACCGCCGCTTCCCGCCGGCAGTCCGCCCGCCGCGTTCCCGTAATCGCCTGCGCCGGACAGCACGCCGTGCAGCAGCAGCAAGATCGTAAGCAGCATATCCATGGTTTCTCCGCTCCCCGCAAGCTCTCTCTCCAATTAATAAGTATTATACAGCAGGAAATGATTCGCAGACAGAGGATTTTTGCGGGAAAATGCGGAAACGTGCCGACTTGCGTCGACGCGGCATGAAGACAAAAACAGAGGCGGGAACGGTCAGGCCGTTCCCGCCTTCAAGGTCAATGCAGAAGCTTCTGCTGTTCGCAAATGCTGTGACGCACAATCTCCAATGCGTCTTCCGGCTCGAGCCTGTCGAACCCTTCGCGGAGCACGATGTTCATGTTCAGCTCTCTCCGCGTCAGGAACGGGAGAAGCTCGGGCGCGTGTTTCTCGACGATCTGCCACAACGTCACCATCGCGAGTTCCACTTGCATCACCCTCCCCGAACGGATTCAAACCAATTACAGGGCCGGACGCAGGACGGAAAGCCCGGGTACATTTTCATTATAGCATTCGTGAATCGGGCTGAACAGTGAAAACGGCTGGTTGTCCCGGACCGGCTTCACGCCGCGAAAGCGAACGCTACACCTTGCGAAAATCCCCCATGACGCTTACCGTTTCGACGATTGTGACGAAGGCCTTCGGGTCCGTCTCGCGGATCATCGCGCGCAGGGCGGACAGCTCGTACCGGGTCGTGACGGTCATGAGCATCAGCTTGTCCTCGCCCGTGTAGCCGCCCCGGATCGGGATGACCGAGACGCCGCGCGGCAGGCGGCGCAGCTTCTCGAGCATCCGGACCGGATCGCGGCTGATGATGAACGCCGTCACCTTGAGCTGGCGAATGTGGATCGTGTCGATCAGCTTGCCGCTTACGTACATCGACAGCATCGAATACATGGCGCCTTCCCAGTCCTCCGACCAGAACGCTTGCAGGAGGACGATCGAGACATTCATGATGATCAGCAGCATGCCGATCGGCACTTCCCGCCGGCGCGTCAAGATCGTCGCGACGATGTCGATGCCGCCCGTCGAACCGCCGTAGCGCAGGGCGAGCCCGGAGCCGATGCCGACGGCGACGCCGCCGAAGACGGCCGCCAGGATCGGGTCGGCCGCGAGAGCATGGACGGGCGTGAAGCGGAGCAGGAAGGATGTGACGGCGACGGAATAAACGCTCCAGATGATGAACGCATGTCCGAGGGCGAACCAGCCCCAAATTAAGATCGGAAGATTCAGCGCAAAATACAGGATGCCGGCATCGAGCCCCGTCGCGTAGCTGAGCAGCATCGACACGCCGGACACGCCGCCGCTGAGCAGCCGATGCGGGATGAGGAGAAAATTGAAGCCGAAGGCGATCAGGGCCGAGGCGCAGGTCATGACAAGCGCCGTCCGGACGCGGCGCGCGGCGGTCAAGGCCATCGCTCCTTTCCCTTGCCGGAAATGGGCATCAGCACCGGCTAGTATCGCCGATTTCCGTTCGCTGGTATTCGCACGTCGACCTGTGCTATAATGAACGGGATATTCTTTCAGAAGGTCAAGAACACAAAGGAGTTTGAGAAAGTTTGAAAACATTCGCTGAATTCGGCCTGGAGCCGAAAGTGCTGCAGGCCGTTACCGAAATGGGATTCGAGGAAGCGACGCCGATCCAGGCGAAAGCCATACCGATCGCGATGAGCGGCGCCGACCTGATCGGACAAGCGCAGACGGGAACAGGAAAGACGGCCGCCTTCGGCATCCCGCTCATCAGCAAGATTCCGCCGGAGGAAGAGCGGATCGTCGCCCTGGTCATGACCCCGACGCGCGAGCTCGCGATCCAGGTGGCTGACGAGATCGGCAAGCTCGCCCGCTACAAGGGCATCCGCACGCTGCCGATCTACGGCGGCCAGGACATCGGCAGACAGATTCGCGCGCTGAAGAAGAAACCGCAGATCATCATCGGCACGCCCGGCCGGCTGCTCGACCACATCAACCGGAAGACGATCCGGCTGGACGATGTGCACACGGTCGTGCTGGACGAAGCCGACGAAATGCTGGACATGGGCTTCATGGAGGATATTACGACGATCCTGGGTCTCGTGCCCGAGAATCGCCAGACCATGCTTTTCTCCGCGACGATGCCTCCCAACATCCAGAAACTTGCACAGCAATTCCTGCGCAACCCCGAACATGTGTCGGTCATTCCGAAGAACATCACGGCGCCGAGCATCGAGCAGACTTACATCGAAGTGCATGAACGCGAGAAATTCGAGGCGTTGAGCCGGCTGCTCGACATGGAGTCGCCGGATCTCGCGATCGTGTTCGGCCGCACGAAACGCCGCGTCGACGAGCTGAGCGAAGCGCTGCAGAAGCGCGGCTATTCCGCGGACGGCCTGCACGGCGACCTGTCGCAGAACCAGCGCGACGCCGTCATGCGCAAGTTCCGCGACGGCAGCATCGACGTCCTCGTCGCGACGGACGTCGCGGCGCGCGGCCTCGACGTGTCCGGGGTGACGCATGTCATCAACTTCGACCTGCCCCAGGATCCGGAGAGTTATGTGCACCGGATCGGCCGCACCGGCCGGGCGGGCAAGGAAGGCGTCGCCTACACGTTCGTCACGCCGCGGGAGATCGACCATCTGCACTTCATCGAGCGGGTGACGCGCCAGCGCATCGCGCGCCGGCCGCTCCCGAGCCTCGCCGAGGCGATCGAGGGCAAGCAGCGCGTGACGGCCGAGAAGCTGATCGAGATCATCCAGCGCGATGATTTCGCCGAGTACAAGGGCATCGCGATCCAGCTGCTCGAGCAATACGATTCGGTGCATCTGGTCGCGGCGGCGATGAAGCTGCTCACCGGCGAGAAGAAGGATGTCGAGATCGAACTGACGCCGGAAGATCCGATCCGCGCGAAGAAGCGCCGGCCGGATGTCCGCTCGAGCGGTCGCCGGTTCGGCGGTTCGTTCGGCGGTTACGGCGACCGGCATTCCCGCACCGGAGGCCGCGGCGGTTACGGCGGCAGCCGGGGCGGCTACGGCGGTTCCGGCAGCAGAAGCTACGGCCGCAACGACGGGAGCCGGCCGCGCGCCGGCGGGCGCAGCTACGGCGAAGTTCGCCGTTCGGGCGGCTGGTCCGAGGATTGACAGGCAAGAGAGGACCGGGGCACCGGGAGGGCGACGCGTTCGCGGTGCCTCCGCCGGCCCCGGTCTTTCTTGCATGCTGATCGCAGGGCAGAGGAGTCAGGTTAACGGAGGGATTCACCGATGGAAATGCGGGGCATGATGGGCGGCTTTTACAAATTGTCGGAATGGATCATGCGGCTGTCGGTCACAAATCTGCTTTGGGTCATCACGACGCTGCCGTTCTGGTTTCTTTTCGCCACCTTCTTCATCCTGCCGTCCACGAATCCGGAATACGCGTCCCTGAGCGAAGAGCAGATCATGGGGCAGCTTTACCTGGGGCTGTACGTATGCGCCGCGGTGACGCCGTTCGTGGTGTTTCCGGCGACTTCCGCCATGTTCACGACGGTTCGGAAATGGGTGATGGGCGATGTCGACGTGCCGCTGTTCAAGACGTTCTTCCGCGGCTACAGGGAAAATTACAAAGTCAGCATGTTCGGCGGCATTCTCTATACGCTGATGTTCGTGATCATCATCCTCGACATCCAGTTCTACAACAGCGGGACGCCCGGACTCGAACTCATCTCTTACGTCTTCCTGGGCATCGCGGTCCTGCTCGTCGTGTCGCTGTTCAACTTCTTCTCCATGGTCGTGCACTATCATATGAAGACGCTTCAATTGGTCAGGAACGCCGTCCTGATCACGATCGGCAGGCCGTTCCGCTCGCTGTCGTCGGCGATCGCGGCCGCGGGCGTCGTCTGGATCAGCACGAAGTTCACCTTTCTGCTGCCGTTCTTCACCGCCGTGATCATCGCGTACCTGTCCTTCCTCAATTTCTACCAGATCTATCTGAAGCTGAAGGAGCAGCAGGAACGGCAGGAGCTGGAGCGTCAGGAACAGGAACAGGAAAAGGAAGAGGAACGGACGGACGGAGAGCGGCCGCGCGATCGGGACGAAACCGGAGAAGCGGCGGAGTCGAAGAATTGAGCCCGCGCGGTTTACTTTTGACCGGGACGGGGATATAATACGAATACATCCTGCGGTGTGCGTTACGGTCCTCCATCGTTGTTTTGAACCAACACCGATAACAAGGGAGACCTACATCGGAGCGCGGCTGAAATGCCCCCGAAAGGGGACTTCAAAAACGTTCCTGCGGTCACCCACCTGCCGAGAGCGGGTTCAGAAACACACGGGCCGGACGGCATTTGCGGGGATTTCCGACGCATTCGGGGCGGCGCTCGCGCCGCTCGCACGGGCCTCCGGCTGCTCCTTGCGACGCACCGGGGGCTTTTGCGTGTTCTCGTGCGAGATGGACGGTTTTCTCCGCCGTTTTTTCATGTTATCATAGGGGAAGCTGGAATGCCGGAGGGGAGACATTTGCTGAAGCGTACGTTGATCGGGCTGATTCGGAGCTTCGAACAGACCGGCGACCGGGCGAAGGACCCGCTGCTGAGATCCCATTACTACAAGCTGTCGAAGGAAAAGGCATGGGAAGAGGTCGTTTCGACCCTGAAAAAAATGCCGGGGTACAAAGTGCTGCACGCGGTGGAATCGGTCGGCGAGATCGTGCTCGAGAAGCGGACCGCGCTCGGACGGACGATGGATATCACCGTGTCGGTCATTCCCACGGGGCCGCTCACCTCGGCGGTCGATATCTATTCGGCATCCCGCGGGTCGCTCGGCGATCTCGGTTCGAATTACCGGGTGATTCTCGACATCTACCGTACGCTGGACAAGAAATTGGCAGCCTACAAGACGGAATCGCCATGAATCCCAAGCCGTTGCGGCATGCTGCCCGGTTGGCAGATGCGGACGGCTTTTGCTTTTGACGGAAAGAACCGCCGGAACGGGGTCCGACGGTTCGCGGTTCGCGGCGCGACAGGCGCGATATTACAGCAGTTCGCGGACGGCGGCAAGCGCCGCGTCGTAGTCCGGATGCTCGGTCATCTCGCGCACATATTCGACGTAGCGGATCGTGTCGTTTTCGTCGATGACGAAGATGGAACGGTAATCGAGGGCGAATTCCTTGATCAGCACGCCGTAGGCTTTGCCGAAGTTGTTGTCCTTGTAGTCCGACAGCATGACGACGCGATCGACGCCGGCCGCGCCGCACCAGCGGGCCTGGGCGAACGGCAGGTCGACGCTGACGGTCAGCACGACCACCTTGTCTCCGAGCCTGGCCGCTTCTTCGTTGAACCGGCGCGTCTGCGCGTCGCAGACGCCGGTGTCGATCGACGGGACGACGCTGATCAGTTTGATCTTGCCGGCGAAGTCGGCGAGCGATGCGGTTTCGAGCAGCGATTTGCTCAACTTGAAATCGGGCGCCTTGTCGCCGGGCTTCAGCTCCGGACCGACAAGCGTGATCGGGTTGCCCTTGAACAAGGCGGCGCCTGCGCGTTCCTGGGTCATTTTCGAAACAACCTCCTTGCGAAAGTCGAAGTTCAGCCTCCATTATAATCGCTGGGCGCGGTCATTGTCCAATCCATGGAAGCGGGGGGCAGGCATGATCTTTCTGCGCTATGAAAGCCTTCGCGAATATTTGCGCTATTATCCCGTTACGTCGGCCATTCTGGCGCTCAATCTGCTGGTGTTTCTCGCGGATCTGGTGCTGGAGGGGAGGCCGCTGTTCGAGGCGGGCGCCTTCGTCCAGCATCCGGTGTTCGACCGCTACGGCCTCCTGGAACCGTGGCGGTACGTGACGTCCATTTTCCTGCACGCCGGCTGGGAGCATCTGCTGTTCAACGCGTTCTCGATTCTCGTGTTCGCACCGCCGCTCGAGCGGCTGATCGGCCACTTCCGTTATGCGGTGTTCTGGCTCCTGGCCGGAATTCTGGGCAACGTGTTCAGCGCGGCGGTCAATCTCGGCGGCGATTTCCGCGTGGCGGTCGGCGCGTCCGGCGCGGTGTACGGCGTGTTCGGCGCCTATCTGTATCTCGCCCTGTTCCGGAAACATGCGATGGACGAGGCTTCGCGCAAGACCGTCTATTCGATTCTGCTTTTCGGATTGCTTTATTCGGTCATATCGCCTAGAATTGATATCTGGGCTCATGCGGGAGGATGCCTCGCCGGCTTCCTCATGCTGGGCATGCTGGTCCAAAGCCGCGGCAGGTGAAGGACCGTCAGCGAATTGTGCGGGAGCAGGATCGGATGGAACTCAGGCAATTGTATTATTTCGTGAAAGTGGCGAACCGCGAGCACGTGACGCGGGCGGCGGAAGAGCTGCACGTCGCGCAGTCCGCGGTCAGCCGGCAGATTCATCTGCTGGAAGAGGAGCTCGGCGTCAAGCTGTTCATTCCGAAGGGGCGGAACTTGCAGCTGACGCACGCGGGGAAGCTGTTCCTGAAGCGCGCCGAAGCGATTCTCGCCGATCTGGATCGCGCCATTGCGGAAATCCATGAGCTGACCGATCCGGAGCACGGCGAGGTCCGGCTCGGATTCCCGCACAGTCTCGGCACGCATCTCGTGCCGACGGTGATCGCGCATTTCCGCAAGCACCATCCCGGCGTCCGATTCATCTTCCATCAGGGCGTGTACGCGTCGCTGATCCGGGACGTGCTGTCGGGCGAGGTCGATCTCGCGTTCATCTCCCCGCTGCCGGAGAATGACGAACAGTTGTGCGGACACGCGGTGCTGAAGGAGAAACTGCTCGCCGTCGTGCCGATGCACCATCCGCTGGCCGGCGAGCCGGTTATCGAGCTTGCGCAATTGAAGGACGAGCCGTTCGTCCTGTTCCGCGAAGGATACTCGCTTCGGCCGATCGTTTGGGAAGCGTGCCAGAGGGCCGGGTTCACGCCGAAGATCGCCTTCGAGGGAGAGGAGACGGACACGATCCGCGGACTCGTGGCGGCCGGCATGGGCGTAAGCCTCTTGCCGGAGATGTCGCTCGAGCAGACCGGACCGCTCATGCCCGCCAAGATCGAACTGAAGGATCCGGTTACGCGGACCATCGGCGTCATCCATCGGGCGCATGACCAGATGCCGCTCGTCGCGCGCGTGTTCCATCAGTATCTGCTCGATTATTTTCACAGGGAGTTCGGTCCCGCGACATGAAAAGAAGGGCTGCAGGCGTCGGTTCGACGCTTGCAGCCCTTTCCGCTTCGACGGGCGGGAAGCTCGTCACGATTCATTCTTCCCGGGCCGACGTGAAGATCATGATGTACTTGATCAGCTCAAGCAGCGCGATCAGCGCGGCGGCGACGTATGTCCAGGCCGCGGCGTTCAGCACCTTCGCGACGCCGCGTTCCTCGTCGTGCGAGATGAACCCTTCCGAGATCATCAGATCCCGCGCCCGGCTGCTGGCGTTGAACTCGACCGGCAGCGTCACGAGTTGGAAGGCGACGGCCGCGGTGAAGAAGATGATGCCGAAGCCGATCAGATTGAGCGAGCTGAACAGGAAGCCCGCGATCAGCAGGAACGGCGCAATGCCGGAAGCGAACCGGACGACCGGGAACATACGGTGACGGAGCACCAGCATCGGATAGTGCTGCGCGTGCTGGATGGCGTGTCCGACCTCGTGGCAGGCGACCGCCACGGCCGAGATCGAGCGCTCGTAATAGACCGGCTCGGACAACCGCACGACGCGGTTGATCGGGTCGTAGTGGTCGGTCAGGACGCCGCGCACCGGCTCGATCGGCACATCGTGCAAGCCTTGCGAATCGAGCATCCTGCGCGCCGCGTCATATCCGGTCAGCCCGCGCATGTTCGGCACTTCCGCCCAGCGGTTGAACGTCCCCTTGACGCGGAACTGCGCCCACATCGAGACTCCGAACGCGATCAGAATCAGGAAATCCATCGGGTGAAAGAACAATGTGAACCCCTCCGTTTCGTTGTGTGGAACCCGTGATGCCAAATTACAGTAACGAAGCCTTGTCGATGAGCAGCAGCAGCGCTTCGACGCAGGCGGCGGTCTGTGGCATGAGACGCTTGTAGACGCTGCGGACCTGATGCGGCTTCAGCCGGCTCAGCACCGGTTCCAGTTCCTTCACGTCGCGCTGCAGTCTGTCCAGCGACAGTTGCAGATCCGTCAGCTTGCGGCTGATCTGTTCTTCGGAGGAAATCCGCCTCCAGCCGTCGAGTATCTCCTTGATTTCTTCGAGCGTATATTTTTCTTTCTTCAACTCTTCAATACGTTTCAGCCGCTCGAGCGTTTCAGGTCCGTACAGCCGGTAATTGCCGGCGGTGCGTTTCACGGGACGGATCAGTCCGATCGATGTGTAGAAATCGATGGTGCGCGGGCTGACATTGGCCTTCGCCGCGAGCTCGCCGATCCGGAACAAGGTCTGGTCCAAGCTCTCACCACCCTTCCGCTGTCGTCTTCCGTTCTTCTAAATTCATATGATAACCAATTCCGATGCATACAGTCAAACGTAATGGTTGCGAATCCGCGAAGGCTATCATCATGTCAACTTATCATACATATATTTCAAAGTGACGGTCGGCGCACCCTCTCCGAGCCGGTCTTCAAAGGCGAAGATTCGGGGGGTGAGGAACCAGACAATGGGGATGAAAACGTAAAAAAACTTAACGTTAGTGATGATGACTTAGACGAACGTTAGATTTTTTTGCACTTTTCAATCAAAACCAGCAAAATGAATATTGTCAAAGCGCAAGGTTCTGACTATAATGACATTAAGTCTTTCCCGATGTGTAAGAAAAAATGACATGGGAGTGGTCAACATGGTGAAGAAGCTGACACTGGCTGCGGGCGTGCTGCTATGCCTGTTCCCGGCAATGGCGCTCGCGGCACCGTCGACGGCGCTGCTGGACATGGGGCTCAACACGCTCTGGGTTCTCATCGCCGGCGTCCTCGTCCTCTTGATGCAAGGCGGCTTCATCCTGCTGGAGACCGGTTCGACGCGGATGAAGAACGCCGGCCACGTCGCAGGCAAGACGATCTTTACGGTCGGCCTTGCGTCGCTCGTCTACTGGGCGGTCGGTTACGGCATCGCGTTCGGCGAAGGCAACCTGTTCGTCGGCCTGAGCGATTTCTTCTACTATCCGCCGCTGGTCGGCGCGGAAGGCGACGGATTCGCGAATGCTGCGTTCTGGGTGTTCCAAACCGCGTTCGTCACGATTTCGCTGTCCATCGCATGGGGCGGATTCGCGGAGCGCGCGAAACTTTCTTCCTATTTAATCTTCACGCTGTTCTTCGCGAGCGTCATCTATCCGGTCGTCGCGCACTGGATCTGGGGCGGCGGCTGGCTGGCTGAAGACGGCGCGCAAGACTTCGCGGGTTCGACCGTCGTCCACCTGACCGGCGCGCTCGGCGCCTTCGCGGCGACCGTGCTGCTGAAACCGCGGATCGGCAAATACAACAAGGACGGCTCGGCCAACCAAATTCTCGGCCATAACCAGGTGTACACGGCGCTGGCGGTGCTGCTGCTGTGGGTCGGCTGGTTCGGCTTCAACGCAGGTTCCACGGTCGCGGTGGGCGACGGCTTCTTCGGCTATGTCGCGTTCAACACGCAACTCGGCGCCGCTGCGGGCGCGGTTGCGGCGCTCCTGATCACCTGGATCGTGACCGGCAAGGCCGACATTACGACGATGCTGAACGGCGCGCTGGCCGGCCTCGTCGCCATCACGGCATCCTGCGCGTTCGTCGAGCCGTGGGCGGCCGTCGTCATCGGTCTCATCGCGGGCGTCCTCGTTTTCTACAGCGCGAAGATGTTCGACAAGCTGCGCATTGACGACCCGATCTACGCCCTCTCGGTCCACGGCGTGGCGGGCATCTGGGGCACGCTGGCGAACGGCCTGTTCGCGACGGAAGAACTGGCCGCGCAAGTCGGCGTCGGCCAAGGCGGCCTGTTCTACACGGGCGACTGGTACCAACTGTGGGTGCAATTCGAATCGGTCGTTGTCTGCGGCGCCTTCGTCCTCGTCGCTTCGTTCATCGTCCTCGGCATCATGAAGGCCCTGATCGGCTTCCGTGTCACGGAAGAACAGGAAATTATCGGTCTGGACCTGAGCGAACACGGCGTATACGGCTATCCGGAGCAAATGAAGAAAGCGCAAGATGCGCTGAACGGCTGATTCGGTATAAAATGGAATCAGCATAACGTTGGCGATGCGGGCCGGGGGGAGAGTCGCACATGAACGATCCGACGATTGACGGACTGATTGAGGAAATCGGTTCTGCCGAAGACGCGGACGCGCTGCGCGATCTCCGGGACCAGCTTCATCGGCGGATGGAAGCGATGATCCCTCCCGGCGACGCCGTTGAATCCTTCAACGCCATATTGAACGGGATGCACGACGCGCTGATCCGGCGCGCCGTCTTCCTGTCCGAAGAAGCGATGGCACGGGCGGGGAAAGGCGCTCCCCCCGTGCCATACGCGTATCTGCTGTTCGGCAGCGGCGGAAGGTGCGAGCAGACGCTCTCGAGCGATCAGGACAGCGGCCTGCTGTACGATGATCCCGGGCCGGGCCTCGATCCGGACGAAGTGCGCGCCTGGTTCCGCGAGCTGGCGGGCCTGGTCGTGAAGACGCTGGAGCGGGCGGGATACCCGCCCTGCGAAGGCAACGTGATCAGCTCCAACGAGGCGTGGTGCGACGCGCTGTCGGCGTGGACGGCGAGGTTGGACGCCTGGTTCGATGATCCGCAATGGGAGCATGTGCGCTATCTGCTCATTCTGTCCGACGGCCGCGTCGTCCGGGGCGACGAACGGCTGGCCGTCCGGCTGAAGGATCATTATTTCCGGAACACGCGGGCCTATCCGGGCATCGCGGAGCGGATGCTCCAGAACACGATGCGCCACAAGCCGCTCGTCGGCCTGTTCGGCCAGCTGCTGCCCGAACGCTACGGCGAGGACGCCGGCAGCATCGACATCAAGTACGGCGCCTATATTCCGCTCGTGAGCGCGGTGCGGCTGCTGGCGATCACCGGCGGCGTCCGGGAGACGTCGACCCTGTCGCGCATCCGTCGGATGCGCGAGACCGGCAGGCTGTCCGCGCGGGACGCGGACGCCTGCGAGGCCGCGTTCGGCTTCTTCCTGAAGCTGCGCCTTCTGGCCGCTTCGCGCAATCGGGGCGGGGTATACGCGAACAACGGCAAGGTGCCGGTGACGCTCCTCACGAAGCCGATGAGGCGCGAGCTGCGCCTCCATCTGGGCACGGTGCAGCGGCTCAGGCACATCCTGCAGCGGCAGATTACGGGCAAGTTCCGGCCTGGAGACGATGGTGGTGATCAGTCATGAAGGAAGGCGAGCGCGGCGTCGGGAGAGCGTGGAGTCTTTACAAGATGGGAGGATTGACGCCGGCCATCGCTTCCATGTTCGGCGCCCCCGGCGCGCAGCAGATGGCGTTCATCCGCCAGGCGGCGAAGGAGCAGCGCAAGCAGCCCGTGCTCGACCAGCCGCTGATGGAACTGGAGACGGTCGTCTTCGATCTGGAGACGACCGGCTTCTATCCGGAGAACGGGGACGAGATTCTGTCGATCGGCGGCGTGTTGATGCGCGGGCCGGAGCTGCTCGAGGAGCAGCGGTTCTATCGGCTCGTCAATCCGCGGCGCCGGGTGCCGCGCCATATCGTCGAGCTGACCGGGATCACGAACGAGATGGCGGAGCGGGGCGAGGATCTCGTGCAGGCGCTAAGCGATTTTCTCGCGTTCGTCGGTCGGCGGGTGCTGGTCGCGCACGCTTCCGGGCACGACAAGCAGTTCCTCAACGCGGCTTTGTGGCGGACGTCGAAGGTGCGGCTGACCCACCGCGTGCTGGATACGATGATGGTGGCCAAATGGCTCGAGCCGAACCGGGACAGCTACGGTCTCGACGAACTGCTCGAATCGAACGGGGTGCCGATCACGAGGCGCCATCACGCGCTCGAAGACGCGATCATGACGGCGAAGCTGTGGCAGCGGTACCTAGAGAAAATCGCCGCGCGCAATATCGTGACGCTCGGCGATCTGTACGCTTATCTCAGCCGGCACTAGCGGGGAGCCCGGAACGCCGCCCCGCAGGCGCCAGGCGGCAATCTCGGGCCGATCGGCGTTCAGGAGCGAGACAATCCAATAGGAGTATTCCCGTCCTCCGAAGCGCCGCCAGTTCTCCAGATCGGCGGCGGAAGGCATTGGAGGCGCGCAGGGATGGGAGTGGTAGAAGCCGGCGATCCGTCGCCGGCTTCGCCGTGTTTCCGCCCATGCGCGCACCCAGTCTTCGGGATCGAAGCGAAACGCCCGCTCCGGCCGGGGATGCGCGTTGCGCACGGGACGAATCCGGTCGATCGGACCGCCCTCGGCGTCCGCGAGCAGCAGCCCGCAGGCTTCGGCGGGTCTGGCGGCCAGGCAGGCTTCGATCAGGCGTTCGCGGGCTTCGCTGGTTATGACGATCATGGCTTCCTCCCGGATTTCGGCGTTATCCCCAGTATAACGCAGGCGGGTCCCGGCCGTCATCGGACGTCGCCGGCCAGTTCCGGAGGCTTGACCAGGAAGAAGACGAGGGCGAGGGCGGCGGCGGCGAGTCCCGTCACGGCCCCGAACAGCACGCCGCGCGAGACGCCGGCGAGCCAGCCGAACGCTGGCGGACCGAAGGCGACGCCGAGGAAACGCAGGCTGCTGTACAGCGACGTGATCATGCCGCGGTGGCTGCGGTCGACGGCGCCGGTGATCAGCGTGTTCAGGCAGGGCAGCATCAGCCCGGTGCCGATGCTGCTCGCGGTGAGCAGGGCGACCAGCAGCGGCATGCTGCCGTGCAGCCAGACCGCCGCCGCGAACGACGCGGTCTGGAGCATGAGCCCGATGTTCATCAGCGCGCGCATCAAATGTCCCTTGTTCTTGATGATCCGTCCCGTCGCGTAGGAGGTGACGACAAGGCCGAGGAGCGGAATCGCGAGCACGCCGCCCTTCGCCAGTCCCTTGACGGCGAGCGGCGGCTTCTCCAGTTCGTCGGAGAGGAAGAACAGCACGCCGAACAGATTGAAAAGTCCGGTCGACCCGGCGAGAAAGGCGGGGATGAGCCAGCGCCCCTTCGAGCGGAACACTTCCCTGATATGGCGGATATAGACCTTGAGCGCGGGACTTCTGCCGGACTTCGGTTCGCGGATCAGGAACGCCATGGCGAGCAGCGACAGCGCGCAGAAGACGGGGAAGGCGAAGAAGGGAGCCTGCCAGGCGATAAGCGCGAGCAGGGTGCCGAGAATCGGGCTGAGCACCTTGCCCGTGCCGTTCGACGCCTCGATGAGCCCGAGCGCCTCGCTTTCGGCTCCGTCGCGGTACATATCCCCGATGAGCGCCATCGTGATCGGCGCGGTGCCGGCCGCACCGATCCCCTGCAGCGCGCGGGACGCGATGAGCAGCGGATAGTTGTCCCACAGGACGGCGAATCCCGCCAGGAGGCCCGCCGCTCCGAAGACGGCCAGGGAAGGGAGGATGACCGCCTTCCGCGTGAAGCGGTCGGACAGATAGCCGACGACCGGGATGACGAGGCCCGCCGCCAGCGAGAACAGTGTGATGACGAGGCTGGACTGGACGGCGGTGATGCCCAATTGCCGCTCGAGATCGGGCAGAATCGGCACGATCATCGAATTGCCGAGCACCATGACGAGGGGAACGGACGCGAGCGCGGCATACGCGGCCCATTTCGCGCCTCCGCCGGCCGCGGCGCCGGAGCCGCCGCGCGATCCCGACCGGTTGCCCGACGCGAATCCGCCGCCGCGCGCAGCCGCGCCGCCGCTTCCCGCGGCCATCCACCCGGGCTTCGCCTTCTCCATCGCGCATTCCTCCAACCAAAAAAAGTTCCGCCCTTTGCCTCATGCGGCTCCACGCGACTAATGTGCCCGCCGCTTCCCGCGGCTATTCGATGATGGCTTGAACGGCAAAAACGGGCATGATAAGATGGGGACAATCCAGCGGGAGATGAAGCGGAACATGAGACGCGCCTGGGCAATGGTTGTGGTGATCGCGATATTAGCCGTTCTGGCCGTCAACCAGAATCTGACGGGGACGGCGAAGACATCCGCCGCGTCGGAAGAGAAGCCGAAGATCGGCTATCTGGCGCCGGCGTTCGAGCTGCCGGATCTGGAGGACCGCCCGGTCCGGGCGGGGGGAAAGTCGGACAGGCTGACGATGATCAATTTCTGGGCTTCCTGGTGCGGTCCGTGCATCCTCGAGGCGCCGGACCTGCAGAAACTCCATGAACGGCACAAGGACCGGCTGCGGCTGCTCGGCGTGAACAGCACAAGGTACGACCGGGAGCGTGAAGCGCGGGCGTTCGTCGATGAGCACGGGCTCACGTTCCCGATCCTGATGGACCGGGACGGCGCCGTGACCGAGCTGTACAAGGTGGGACAGTTTCCGACGACGCTGCTCGTCGACCGCGACGGCGTCATCCGCGAGCGGGTTGTCGGCGTCCTGTCAAAAGCACAATGGGAAGCGCTGATCGACAAGTGGAGTTGATCGGCGCTTCCCGTTTTTCGTTTCGGATAAGTTCCAGCAGTTGACGATTACGGGTTGCTTCGCGGCCCGGCTTCAGTGATTGACGATTCCGATCTGCTCTCGCCGGTCGTCCTGCGGCGCCGGCTTCTTCTCGCAGTTGAGCAGCGCGTAGCGGAAACTGTCGACGAGCGCTTCCCAGCTTGCCTCGATCACGTTGTCCGACACGCCGACGGTGCTCCAGCTGCTCTTGAAGTTGGTCGTCTCGATCAGCACGCGCACCTTCGCGGCGGTGGCGTCCTTCTCGTCCAGGACGCGCACCTTGTAGTCGGACAGCGCGATGTTCAGGATTTCGGGATAATATTGGACGAGCGCCTTGCGGAGCGCGTTGTCCAGCGCGTTCACCGGCCCGTTGCCCTCCGCCGCGGTGTAGACGATGTCTCCGCCCACGTCGAGCTTGACGATCGCCTCGGACACCATCCGGCCGTCCGATTTCTCGACGAAGATCTTGAACGATTCGAGCCGGAAGATCTGCGTCTCCTCTCCGAGCGCGTCGCGCAGCATCAGTTCGAGCGAGGCGTCGGCGCCCTCGAACGAATAGCCTTCGTGCTCGAGCGACTTGATCTTCTCGATGACCGCCTTCGCGCGCTCGTTGCCGGAGCTGAGGTCGAGGCCCATTTCCTGAGCCTTGTGGATGATGTTGCTCTGTCCCGCGAGCTCGGAGACGAGAATCCGCCGTTTGTTGCCGACGAGCTCGGGCTGGATGTGTTCGTACGTCTTCGGATCCTTCAGAATCGCGGAGACGTGGATGCCGCCCTTGTGCGCGAAGGCGGCGTTGCCGACGTACGGCTGGCCGACCGGCATGATCGCGTTCGCGATCTCGCTGACATACCGGGCGACGCTTGTCAGCTGCGCGAGCTGCTCGTCGGAGATGCAGCGCAGCCCCATCTTGAGCTGCAGGTTCGGAATGATGGAGCACAGGTTCGCGTTGCCGCACCGTTCGCCGTAGCCGTTGATCGTGCCCTGCACCTGGCGGGCGCCCGCCTGGACGGCGGCGAGCGTGTTGGCGACCGCGAGTTCGCTGTCGTTGTGCGTATGGATGCCGATCGGTGCGTCGATCTCCTTCACGACGCGCGAGACGATCTCGTAGACTTCGTTCGGCAGCGAGCCGCCGTTCGTGTCGCACAGCACGATCCAGTCCGCGCCGGCTTCGGCCGCTTTCCGGAGGCACGCGAGCGCGTATTCGGGGTTGTGTTTGTAGCCGTCGAAGAAATGCTCGGCGTCGTAGATCGCTTCAAGCCCCTTGCTCTTCAGGAAAGCGAACGAATCGCTGATCATGGCCAGATTCTCTTCGAGCGTCGTCTGCAGCGCCGTCGTGACATGGAAGTCCCACGACTTGCCGACCAGGGTCGCCGCCCGGACGCCGGATTCGACGATGCGGACGAGGCTCGTATCCTGATCCGCCCGGCTGTTCTTCCGGCGCGTGCTGCCGAACGCGGTGATTTTCGCGTTCAGCTTCATGTCCCGCATCCTGCGAAAAAATTCGATATCCTTGCTGTTGCTTCCCGGATTGCCGCCTTCAATATAATGTACGCCCAGTTGATCCAGCTTCAGCGCGATCTTCACCTTGTCTTCCGCGGACAAGCTGATCCCTTCGCCCTGGGTGCCGTCGCGCAGCGTGGTGTCGAACACGGAGATATCGAATTTCATTGCGAGAGCGCCTCCCTGTGAATCCACTCGACTTCAATCACTCATAATTTCCTATTATAGCATTGAATCTTCGGGCGGGAAAGCCATGGAGCGGCATGATGACACAATCAGGCGCAATCAATACCGGATTCGGCGGACCGGGCTCCGGTCTCGGGTTGACCGTGCCGCGGGACGGGGATATGCTGATGACAGAAAGACGGCGCGGTGCCCGGACCGGGGGGGGGATCAGCGATGCCGCAAGAAGGGAAACAGCGTGAAGACGGCCGGCCGAGAGGCAGGGTCATCCTGCACATCGACATGAACGCCTTCTACTGCTCGGTGCACGAAGCGGAGGAGCCGGAGCTGTACGCAGGCAAGCCGATCGCCGTCGCCGGCAGCGTCGAGGAGCGGCGCGGCGTCATTGTCACGTCCTCCTACGCGGCGCGGGAACGGGGCGTGCGCACCGGCATGACGGTCCGGCAAGGGCTGAAAGTCTGCCCCGGGCTGATCGTCATCCGGCCGGACTTCCAACTGTACCGCAAGTACTCGCGCGGCTTCCTCTCCATTGTCCGGCAGTACACGCCGCTGGTCGAGGTTGTCTCGATCGACGAATGCTATCTGGACGTGACGGGCTCGGGACAGTTCGGCACCCCGATCGAGATCGCGGAGGAGATCCAGCGCCGCATCCGCGCCGAATGGTCGCTGCCGTGTTCGATCGGCATCGGGCCGAACAAGCTGCTGGCGAAGATGGCGTCGGACATGAAGAAGCCGAACGGCATCACCGTGCTCCGCATCCGCGACGTGCCGGAGAAGCTCTGGCATCTGCCGTGCGACGCGCTGCACGGTATCGGCAGGAAAACGGCCGAGAAGCTCGCGCGCATGAACATCCGCACGATCGGCGAGCTGGCCGCCTGCGACGAGCGGACGCTCGTCGCCCGGTTCGGCGTGTACGGCGCCTGGATGAAGGCTGCAGCGAACGGCATCGACACGTCGGAAGTGAACCCGGAACGCGGGCCGAACAAGTCGATCGGCCATTCGACGACGCTGCCCCGCGACGTGGCCGACCCGGAGGAAGTCAGCCGCGTGTTCCTCAACCTGGCGGATCAGACGGCCCGCCGCCTGAGGCGCCAGGGACTCGTCGCGGGGACGGTGCAGATCGCGATCCGCACGCCCGACATGCGCACCCGCACGCGGGCGGAGACGCTGGACGCGCCTACCGACGACGCGGGGGAGATCCATCGGGCCGCGTGCCGGCTGTTCGAGCGGCATCACCGTCCGGGCGAGCCGGTGCGGCTGCTCGGCATTACGCTCGCGAATTTGTCCCCGAAACGCGAGACCGCCGTCCAGCTCGACCTGTTCGACTTCGAGCGGCAGCCGAAGCGGGAGGCGCTCATCCGGACGATGGACCAGATCCGGGACAAATTCGGCGAGGAGGCGGTGCTGACCGCGGGCATGCTGCTCGGCGGACCGTCCGCCCTGATTCGGAACAGAAGAATTCGCGGCACATCCTTGCAATCGGATGATGAATTATTATATAGTGATGAATGAAGATTGCAGCAGCGTATGGCGATAGATACAAGGAGGTAACATCTCATGGCGAAGTATACCTGGGTGGATAAAGAAACCTGCATCGCGTGCGGCGCTTGCGGCGCGTCGGCTCCCGACATCTTCGACTATGACGACGAGGGGCTTGCCGGCGTCATCTACGGCGGCGACGACAATACCGGAACGACCGAAATTCCGGAAGACCTGTACGACGATCTTCAAGATGCCCTCGACGGCTGCCCGACCGATTCGATCAAGGTGTCGGACGAACCGTTCAACAAATAAGAGCGCGCACAGGACGAACCCTTACGATTCCCCTGTTCCGCCTCATCCGGCGGGTACGGGGGAATTCTGTTTTTTTCGACATTATTTTGTTGCCATTTGTCGGTTATGACACTAGAATGTTAGATAAGAGAGCTGTAAGATTTTCTACCGTGATGCCAGAAGAGGGGAACGGAGGAATCCATGGCCATTTCGAAATGGCTGAGAACAGCCGCCGCCTGGCTTGCGATTGCCGCATTCTGGTCGCTGCTGGCCAATCTCGGCACGGGCGGTACGCTCAATTTCGTCGAATCGACATTCCGCGACCTGGCGACGCAGAAATCGGTCGAGGAGCGGAAACCGGCGGGAGAAATCAAAATCATCAAGATAGACCAGGAATCTCTGGATGTGCTTGGCGCGTTCCCGTGGGACCGCGCTTATTATGCGCAACTGATCGAGATGCTCGCGGAATCCGGGGCGAAAGCGATCTTCCTCGATGTCCACATGGCCGATCCGGGACCGTACCCCGAGAGCGACGCGTACATGGCCGATGTGATGGACCGGTACGACAACGTGTACCTCCCGGTCGTATTCGTGTTCAAGGCGCAGCAGGAGGACGCGAATTCCCTCGAAGTGGCCTCGATCGAATATCCGGCGCATACGATCGCCGCAACGAAGGATCAGGTCGGCCACATCAACACGATGTGGGACAAGGACCGGGTCGTCCGGAAGCTGACGGTCGGCATTCCGGACGAGGAAGGCAACATGATCCCGGCGATGAGCGTCCGGCTCGCGAACGCCGTGCTGCCCGAAGAGGAGCGAATTTACTGGGACGAGGAACGCCGGGGCTGGTACAGGGGAGACAAGCGCATACCCGTCAATGCCCGGTACCAGGTGACGACCGACTTCTTCACGAAACCGCAGCAGGACATTACGGCCGACACCGGCTATGACACGATCTCGTTCTGGCAGGTGCTGTCCGGCGAGGTCGATCCGGAGTTTTTCCGCGACAGCCTCGTGCTGATCGGCCCGTACGCGCCGGGGTTCGGCGACGAATACGCGATTCCGAATTCCAACGTGAAGATGTACGGGGTCGAGATCCACGCGAACATGACCCAGTCGCTCATCAACGGGAAATTCTACACGGAGTCGCCGGAATGGTTCGGCGTGCTGCTGATCGCGGCGTTGACGCTGTTCTCGCTGCTCCTGTACGAACGGTTCCCGGGACTGAAATCGGTCTTCATTTACATAGGGCTCGCGATCGCGTACGTGCTCGCGTTCCTGTCGGCCTATACGTTCGGCTCGGTGTTCATTCCGTTCACCTATCCGTTCCTCGCGCTGTTCACCGCGCTCGTCTGGGCGGTCGTCAGCCACTACCTGAACGAGCGGCGCGAGCGCAGCAGGGTGACGAACATCTTCGGACGGTTCGTGCCGAAGACCGTCGTCGACGAACTGCTGGCGTCCGGCGAGGAGATCAAGGTAGGCGGACAGCGCCGGGACATCAGCGTGATGTTCGTCGATATCCGGGGGTTCACCCCGATGTCCGAACGTTTGCAGCCGGAAGAAGTCATCGGTGTGCTTAACGAATATCTCGACATCTGCACGAAGGCCGTCTTCCTGTGCAACGGCACGCTGGACAAGTTCATCGGCGACGGCGTCATGGCGCTGTTCGGCGCGCCGATCCATTATCCCAACCATCCGGAACTGGCGATCCGGGCCGCGCTGGAAATCCGCAAGCACGCCAACCGATTGGAGCAGGAATGCATCGAGAAATGGGGCGTCGGCGTCAAATTCGGCATCGGCATCAACTGCGGCCCGGCGGTTGTCGGCAATATCGGCTCGGAGATGCTGCGGCTTGACTACACCGCCATCGGGGACACCGTGAACCTGGCGGCCCGGCTGGAGTCGAACGCCAAGCCCGGCCAGATTCTGATCAGCGAAGAAGTTTGCAATCGGGTCGGACATCTGTTCCAACTCGAGGACATAGGCGAAATCAAAGTGAAGGGCAAGGAGAAGCCGGTCCGCGTCTTCGCGGTGCTGGGAGCGGCGGAAGACGCCGAACAGGCCGGCGAAACCGGAAGGAGAGAAGGAGCATGAGAAATCTGTGGTTTCGTACCGTCTGCGCGACCGTCTGTCTGGCGGTTCTGCTCGGTACGACGGGATTGCTGGCGGGGCTCCGTGAAGCCGCGGCGGCGGGCGCGACGCGCGTGGCCGTCGTCACGAGCCTGAAGGGCACCGTCCAGGTGAAGAAGTCGGGCGGTTCGAAATTTTTCAACGCCTTCAAGAACATGAGCCTGAACGAGGGAGACACGATCACGACCGGCAAGAACTCCAGCGTCGTCCTCGAGTTGGCCAGCAGCAAGGCGGAACAGGACTCGATCACGATCGGCGAGAACTCGCAGGTCCAATTCACGAAACTGAAGGAAGACACCGGCACGAAGGCCAAGATGAGCGTGTGGGCCGGCTCGCTGTGGGTGAAGGTGAAATCGATCTCGAACGCGGAAGACACGTTCGAAGTTGAAACGCCGACGGCGATCATGGGTGTCCGCGGCACGCACTTCATCCTGTCGGTGGATCCGGTCACGGGCAAAACGATCCTCGTCGTGGCGTCGGGCGTCATGGCGGCGAACTCGACGCAAGGGAACGCCGCCGGCCCCGCCGGACCGAACAATATCGTCAACGTCTATCCGGCGCAGCAGATGGAAGTCGACGGCGACCTGAAGACGGAAGACCCGCGCGCGCAGATTCAGCCGGCCGATCCGGAGACGCTGGTGTTGACGCTGCCGCCGGAAATCGTCGAAGCCATGGTCACCAACATGGCGGACATCATGAAGGAGAACGAACAGCTGGCGCAGCAGCTCGCAAGCAACGTGGAACAAGGCGCCTCGGCTCCCGACCCGAACGCGAACCTGCTGATCGTAAGCAGCGAGGATCTGGCCGCCTATACGCAGAACATGACCGCGCTCGTCGTCGTCATCCTCGCGGAGGCGGTCAATCAGGGCGTGCTGGAGGAGGAAACGGCCCGCGCCCTCATCGAACAGGTCAATCAGACCATCGATGATCCGGGACGGCGGTACAGTCTGGATGAGGTGCCCGAATACCGCAAGGATATCGGTATCGATCCGGAACTTGAGGCCCAACGGGAAAAAGCGCGGCAGCAACAGGCGGAACTGCAACGGCAAAAGGAACAACGCCGTCAGCAAACCCTCGAGCGGAACAGGGACAAGGCCGAGGAAATCGCCGAAAACAAGCAGCAAATGGAACAGCAGAACCAGTCGGCCAAAAAAGAGAGAGAGCAGGAAGCGTTCGAAAAATATGTCCAGAACCTGCCCGAGGATCGCAGGGCGGAACTGGAGCAGAGCAGGCAGGAGCGGGAAAGGGAGCTGGAACAGCAGCAGGGACAAACCGGCGGCGCCCCGGACTCCGGCGGCAACACCGGCGGCGGGAACACCGGCGGAGGCGGCAACACCGGCGGTGACGGCGGCAACACCGGCGGCGACGGCGGCAATACCGGCGGCGACGGCGGCAATACCGGCGGTGACGGCGGCAACACCGGCGGCGACGGCGGCAACACCGGCGGCGGGAACACCGGCGGAGGCGGCAACACCGGCGGAGGTGGCAACACCGGCGGCGACGGCGGCAACACCGGCGGCGACGGCGGCAATACCGGCGGTGACGGCGGCAATACCGGCGGCGACGGCGGCAATACCGGCGGTGACGGCGGCAACACCGGCGGTGACGGCGGCAACACCGGCGGCGACGGCGGCAATACCGGCGGCGACGGCGGCAATACCGGCGGTGACGGCGGCAACACCGGCGGTGACGGCGGCAACACCGGCGGTGACGGCGGCAATACCGGCGGCGATGGTTCCGCGCCGAACGAGTCCATATCGACTGTGGTGGTCGCGGACGACTCGGGCCGTCTGATCCTGGAAATCAGGATGTCCAACTTCACGAACGTGTTCGGCTTCCAGGTGGATGTCACGTTCAATGAGCTCGAACTTGAGTTCGACAGCGAGGAGTTCGACAGCTCCTTCTATAACTACACCATGGGCTGGAACCCGTACCGGAATCTCGAAGACAGCCCGTTCAAGGTGGAGCTGGCGCCGGGATGGACTTCGAACCATGCGGATTACAACGCCAACCTGAATGCCGTCGACCATTTCGAAGTCATCGATCCGCCTTCCGACGAGCAAACGGTCCGGTATGTCGTCATGCGATTCAAGGCCGGCACTGTGAATGTCAACGGAAGGATCGTCGCGCGGCTGCCGTTCAAATTGAAATCCGGAACCAACGCGCAGACGACGTTCACGATCACGCTCAAGGCGGTAACGGTGGACGGACAGAACGACGTCGATGTCATCGAGAAACAGGCAATCACAACGTACAGCTCCCAGGGAACGGCCAATTGACCCTCCCGAACGAACATATCCGGATAAAGGAGTTCTGCCATGAACGGTTTCATACGCAAATCGACCATCATCCTGCTGGCGGCCATGCTGGCACTCCCCGCCGCCGCCGGCGCGGCGGGGCGGCAGGATGCCGTGATCGACAATCTGCCGCTCCATGAGCTGCGGACCTACGCGGGCACGGGTGACCTCGGCGAGTTCGACGGCAGCCGGCAGACCGCGGAATTCCGGCTGCCGGGAGGCGTCGCCGTCGATGCCCAAGGACGGATCGTCGTCGCGGACACCGGCAACCAGATGATCCGCACGATCGCGGCGGATGAAGTCGTGACGACCGCCGGCATCCTGATCGGATTCAACGACTACGGCTATCCGGCGGCGGGTTACGCCAACGGTCCCGGCGACGAAGCGGCGTTCGATGCGCCGTCCGGACTTGCGGTCGACACGCGCGGCCGGATCATCGTCGCCGATGCGGGCAACCACGCGATCCGCGCGATCGCGCCGGACGGCACGGTGACGACGGTCGCCGGCACCGGCGTGCTCGGCCTGAAGGACGGCGCCGCTTCGCAGGCGAGTTTCTACTATCCGCTTGACGTCGCGGTCGCTCCGTCAGGCGTCATCTATGTGGCCGATACGCTCAATCACGTCATCCGCAAGATCGAGAACGGGCGCGTCACGACGCTGAACGCGCCGTCGGAGCGTGCGGCCGAGATCTTCCCCGGCGTCGTCGAACCGACCGGCGATTTCCGGGACGGTCCGCTGTCCGAAGCGCTGTTCAATGAGCCGAGCGGTCTTGCGATCGACGATAAGGGCAATCTGTACGTCGCGGACACCGGCAACCAGCGGATCCGCTACATCGACCTGAAGGCGGGAACCGTCACGACCGTGGCCGGCGGCGGCGAGCTGCCCGCCGACGCGGCGTACGTCGAGGGCGATTTCGTCGACGGCAAGGCGGAGGAGGCGCGGTTCAACGCGCCGCGCGGCATCTCGGTGACGCCGGACGGCGGGCTGCTGATCGCCGATTCGCTGAACCACGCGATCCGTTATCTGAAGGACGGCGTCGTCCGGACGGTCGCCGGCCTGCCGGGCGAGTCGGGCAAGTGGGACGGCGTGTCGCGTTCCGCTTATCTGAGCGTTCCGACGGACGTCGCGTACATCGGCGACGGCGCCTTCGTCATCGCGGACAGCGGCAACAACCGGATCCGGATCGTCCGTCCGTATGACATTCCGTCTTCCGTCCGGGGCGACGCGATCGAGATTCTCCACAACGACAAGGTGCTGGAGACGGACGCGGAGCCGATTCCGGTGGATGGCACGATCTTCGTGCCCGCGCGCGTCATCAGCGAGGAGCTCGGCTACTCCGTCGAGTACGGCTCCGACGGCGTCACGACGGTGAAGCGGGGCGACGCGTGGTACCGGATTCGCGCGGGAAGCGCGATCGTCGAGTCGTCGTCCGGCAACCTGACGCTTCCGCAGGCGCCGTTCCATCGCGACAACCGGCTGTTCCTGCCGGTGCGGTTCTTCGCGGAACAGCTCGATCTGGACGTGCAATGGCTGGGCAGCGATGTGCGCGCCGTGCTGATTCGCGACAAGCTGACCGGATTGCAATACTGATCTCGTGGGCGCCATCCAGGCCGTCCGGTGTAAACCGGACGGCCTGATTGCCGATATATACCCTATACGGAACGGCCTGCCGGAAAGGGGGATGCGCATGGACGAGCAGACAGACATCGAGTACCTGAAGCAGTATGTCCGTCTCCACCCCGACAACCGGATGGCCTGGTATCTGCTCGGCAGGGCGTACCTTCAGCAGGGCAAGGAAGCGAAGGCGAATTATTGCTTCCTGCAGGCGGGCGACATCTACGAGGCGTATGAGCGCAAACGCCATCCGCTGGCTGACGCGGCTCCCCGGCAGGCGCTCGAAGACTGGAACCGGAGGCGGCGGAGAAGCTTCGCCGGACGCGCCGCGCTGCTGGCCGTCATGCTGATCGGCCTCGTCGCCGCCGTCCCGGCCTCCCCGGTCGGAGAGCGGAGCGCCGGACAGACGGCGGCGGACGCGCCTTCGGACGCCGGGAAGGGCGGATCGGCCGTCGAGCCTGTCCGATCCGGGGCGGGTCCGGCACCCGCGCAACCGACGCTTGAGACGGCCGGGCCGGGCGCGGGGCCTCCGATCGCCGTGCGCGTGGTCGATCCGGCCGCCGGCTCGCCGGTCGGCGAAGCGCTCGAGGCGCTCCTGTACGGGGCCAGGACGCCGGCGCGGGGCATCGCCGTCCGGCTCGCGGAGATCGGCGGCTGGCGGCAATGGAACAGCGCGGGAGAAGGGCTCCTGCTTGAAGTGGAGCGCGGCGGCGCGGGCGCGGGGGAAGCGGTCGTCCGCATGTTCGATCCGGAGGCGTGTGTTTGCGAAACTGCGGACGCGTCCGGAGCGCTGGCGGCGCTCGGCGAATGGATCGGCGGCCGCGAAGCGTGGTGGGTGCTTCGCAGCGCGATTCGCCATTACGCGGAAGCGACCGGCGAGTGGCCGGCGTCGCCGGACGATCTCGTGCGGCCGTATCCCGACAACTGGCTGGCCGGCGATTCGCCGGCCTTCCGGGAATGGTTCGCGGCGGCGGCGGAAGCCGAGCGGACGGCGGGCCTCGCGTCCGCGTCGAAGGACCATCCGGCGGCGGACGGCGGCCCCTTGGCCTGGAATGCGGGCGCCGCGGACGGCCTGCCCGCCGCGCCGCTCGAAATCATCGTCGACAAGGCGAACCATCGGCTCGCGCTCGTCAGCGGCAACGTCATCCTGCGCAATTACGAGGTCGGACTCGGCGGCGACCGGACGCCCGAGGGCGTGTTCTACGTCAGCGAGAAGGTGCGGAACCCGAACGGCAGGGAGGACGGCGAGTTCGGCAGCCGCGGCATGACGCTGTCGAATACCGACTACGCCATTCACGGCACGAACGATCCGGACAGCATCGGGAAGGACGAATCGCTCGGATGCGTCCGGATGGCGAAGGAGGATCTGGAGGAGTTGTACGACATGACGCCGCTCGGCACGCGCGTCACGATCACGTCCGGGGTGCTGCCGGACGAGGTCTCGGTTCCCGCCGAACGGTTCCGGCTCGATCCGGCGCAGGACGAGACGAATCCCGGCAAAGTCTATCGCTGGCTGACATGAGGACGGCTGAGACCATCGGTCTCAGCCGTTGACAATGATAAGCGTCGAAATGATGATGACGAGGGCGGCGAAGGAGCCGACAACCCAATAGATCGCCTTCTTGTTGATCTCCTGCTGCGCCGTCCTCTTCATGACCGGCGGTCTCTTGCGTACTGCGCTCATCGGAAATCGACCCTTTCCTTGCATCGGTTTCTCCTTCATTGTAACCGTTTCACGACGGCTCCCGCAACGGTTCGTTAATGGGAATAACGTGGCGGTTGCCGCGCTTTCTTTTTCCCGCAGGAAAAGATAAACTGTTCGATAGAGCAATCGGACGATGGAACGGAGTGGAATTCATGCTGTACCGCAAAATTGCCAGGCCGATCCTGTTCCGCATGGATCCGGAGCGGGCGCACCGGCTGATCGTCCACGGTCTCGGGAAGGCCGTGCGGGCGCCGGGCGTGCTGCCGCTGATGCGCGGCCTGTGGGATGTGAAGCCCGATTCGCGGCTCGAGACGGAACTGTTCGGCATCCGGTTCCGCCATCCGGTCGGCCTTGCCGCCGGGCTGGACAAGAACGCCGTGGCGGTGGAGGGGTTCGCCGGCATCGGCCTGGCCTTCCTCGAGGTCGGCACGGTGACGCCGGTCGGCCAGCCGGGCAACGAGCTGCCGCGCCTGTTCCGGCTGCCGGAAGACGAGGCGCTGATCAACCGGATGGGATTCAACAACGACGGCGCGGAGGCGATGGCGGCCCGGCTCGCGCGGCTGAGGGAACGCCGCGTGCCGATCGCCGTCAATATCGGCAAGAACAAGACGACGCCGAACGAGCAGGCGCCGGAGGATTACCGCAAGTGCCTGCGCGTGCTGTACCCCTACGGCGATTTCTTCGTCGTCAACATCAGCTCGCCGAACACGCCGGATCTCCGGAAGCTGCAGCACGGGGATGAGCTCCGGGCGCTGCTGGACGCGGTGCAGGGCGAGATCGCGGCGCAGGCCGCGCGGTCGGGCGGTCGGCCGAAACCGGTCGTCGTGAAAATCGCGCCGGACATGACGGACGCCGAGCTCGAGCAGACGGTCGGGATACTCGCGGAAAGCGGCGTGAACGGCATCATCGCGACGAATACGACGCTCTCCCGGGACGGGCTCCGCTCGCCGAACCGCTCGCAGCAGGGCGGTCTGAGCGGACGGCCGCTCCGGGAGCGGTCGACGGAAGTGATCCGCACGATCTGGCGGCTGACCGGCGGGAAGCTGCCGATCATTGGTTCCGGCGGCATTTTCGACGCGCGGGATGCATACGATAAGATTCGCGCCGGCGCATCGCTCGTCGAGATCTACACTTCGTTGATCTACAGAGGGCCGGGCGTTGTCCGCGACATTACAGCCGAACTGTCCGAATTGCTTGCCCGCGACGGCTTCCGCCGGATCGGCGATGCGGTCGGAGCGGATCATCGCTGACTTCTTGCGGAAGGAGGCTAGCGCATGGACGGACGGGATTGGAATCTGTTCCTGCTCCCCTACGAGCAGGCGGTTGAAGAGCTCAAGGTCAAGTTCAGGACGCTGCGCAGCGAGCTGAAGACGCGACAATCCTACGCGCCGATCGAATTCGTCACCGGCCGGGTGAAGCGCATATCCAGCATCCTCGAGAAAGCGAAGCGGCTGAACGTGCCGATGGACAAACTCGAGGAAGGAATCGAAGATATCGCGGGAATCCGGATCATGTGCCAGTTCGTCGAGGACATCTACATCGTCGCGGATTCGATCCGCCAGCGCAAGGATCTGACGCTCGTCTACGAGAAGGACTACATTGCGAATCACAAGGAGAGCGGCTACCGCAGCTACCACATGATCGTCGAATATCCGGTGCAGACGGCGCTCGGACTCAAGAAGGTGCTCGCCGAGGTGCAGATCCGCACGCTTGCGATGAATTTCTGGGCGACGATCGAGCATTCGCTCAATTACAAATACAAGGAGCAGCTTCCGGCGCATGTCAAGGACAGGCTGCGCAAGGCGGCGGAGGCCGCGTTCCGGCTCGACAAGGAGATGTCGAGCATCCGCAAGGAGATCCTCGAGGCGCAACGGGCGTTCGAGGACAGCTCGAACCTTGTCTCGAACGTGCTCGCCGGCATCCAGGAACTCTATTTCTATCACAAGGTCCGGGAGGCGGCCCGGTACCAGCTCCGGTTCAACGAGCTGTGGGAGCAGGAAGACGTCATCGGGCTGAAAATACTGGCGGAGGACATCCAGGCGTCGATCGAGCGGGCCAAGGGAGGAGAGGCGGCGATTGGCGACCGTTCCTGAGTACGATCCGAAGTACGTCCGGTTCCTCGTGCTGTTCAATCGCGACCGGGACTATTACGAATGTCATGATGTGATGGAGGAACTGTGGCTCGAGGAGGGGCGGAACCGGTTCTGGCAGGGATTGCTGCAGGTCGCCGTCGGGCTTCATCATCACGGGAATGAAAATTACACCGGCGCCGTCAAACTGCTGCGCGCCGCGCTGGAGAAACTGGACGGGTACGCGGACGGGGAAGCGGGGATCGACGTGAAGCGGCTGCGGGAGGACGCGGCCGCGGCGCTGGGGAAGCTGGAGGCCTGGCTCGAAAGCGGCGGCGCCGCTCCCTCGCCCGAACCGTTCGCGATCCGCGTGATCGATCCGGCGCTCGCCGCGCTGGTGGACGCCGAAACGACAAGTCCGCGCGGGGATGAGTCCCGCGCGGACCATAAATAGAGGAAGCGACCGGCCCGGCCTCACAGGCCGGCCGGCTTGTATTTGGCGTCGATGGCGTCTCGGATGTCGTCCGCCGATTTGCCCTGCTTGGCGAAGACGACCGCGTCCTGCAACTCCATCATGCAGATGCCGCAATTCGCGCCGTGATCGGTCCAGACGACGGAACCGTCGGCCTTCACGTCGACGATGAAGCAGCGGAGCAGCGAATCGTGCGGGTCGTTCGCATCCATGCAGCCGCAATAGCAGTTGAGATGGCGCAGAATATCCCGGTACTTGTAGGCGTCGCCGTACAGGTCGACCGTGCGGTTCGCGTAATTGAGCAGAAAGGCGGGCAGCTCGTCGGGACCGGAGGTCGCCTCGTGGAATTCGCCTTCCGTCGTCATGCCGTGTTCGTGGTTGTGACCGCTTTCGCCTGCGGGCTCCCTGTGCGAGCCGCAGCCGGCCACGATCAGGAATCCCGCGAGCATCAGGATGACGCCGCCGAGGAGCCAGTCGCGCTTGCGCTTCATGACGCGTCTCCTTTCGGGTTCCGCAGGAACGCCCGGTAGTCGTCGGCCGAATGTCCGGTCGGGCCGATGCCGCCCTCGATGCGGGCGATTTCCCGGCCTCCCTCGAAATAGGCCAGCGTCGGCGTGTAGATGATGTTGTACTTCCGGTAGTAATCCTGGAACTCGACGAGATTGAACTGCGGCAGGTCGATTCCGAGCTCATCCGCGATCGGCATCAGGACCGGCGTCGTCTCGCGGCAAAAGCTGCAGGTCGAGGCGAAGAAGTAGACGAACATCGACTCGCCGCTGCCGATCCGCTCATCGAGCTCGCCGGGCAGGATGATGTTCTGGTAGTTCGGGTCCTTGAGCAGTTCCTTCGTCGCGGGATTGAGTTCGGACACCGGCTTGTCGTACAGATCGCTGCGGTTCAGGTTTTTCAGGAAGAACAGGGAGGCGAACAGGACGACGATGACGGCCGCATAGACGAACGGCATTTTGCTTCTTTTCTTCCGCATGGGTTGACGCTGGACCTCCAATAATCCGATAATGGGTGGCATGATATCTGATCCTATTATACATAATAGCATCAGTACTAAAAAAATTCATGTTACAATATTGTTGAAAGTGGTGAAATGCGAATGTCCGTCCGGCTGCCGGAATCGTTCGTCAATCGGATGCGGACGCTGCTCGGAGACGAGTTCGAGGCATGGCTCGCCTCGTACGCGGCGCCGCGCCGGTACGGATTGCGCGTCAACACGCTGAAGACGGACGGCGAATCGTACCGGATGAGCTCGCCCTTCCGGGAAGGCCTGAGGCCGGTGCCGTGGGCGGAGGCCGGTTATTATTACGCGGAAGAGGATCGTCCCGGCAAGCATCCGCATTATCACGCCGGGCTTTACTATATCCAGGAGCCGAGCGCGATGGCGCCGGCCGAGCTGCTCGACGTGCGTCCGGGGCATCGGGTGCTCGACCTGTGCGCGGCGCCGGGCGGCAAGTCGACCCAGATCGCCGCGAAGCTCAAAGGAAGCGGGCTGCTCGTCGCCAACGACAACGCGCGCGAGCGGACGAAGGCGCTCGCCCGCAATCTGGAGCTGGCCGGCGTGCGCAACGCGGTCGTCCTGAACGAGGAACCGGAGCGCCTGACGCCGGTATTCCGGGGGTTTTTCGACCGTGTCCTGGTTGACGCGCCCTGTTCGGGCGAGGGGATGTTCCGCAAGGACGAGTCGATGATCGCCGACTGGCTGCGGCATCCCGCCAGGCATTGGACCGCGATGCAGCGGAAGGTGCTGCGCCGGGCGGCCGAGATGGTCGCGCCGGGCGGGCTGCTCGTCTACTCGACCTGCACGTTCTCGCCGGAGGAGAACGAGGAGCGGATCGCCGAATTGCTCGCGGAGCGGCCGGATTTCGAGGTGGTGCCGATCGCGCTCGCGCACGGCTGGGCGCCGGGCCGGCCGGACTGGGTCAGGCTCGAAGGCGTCGACCGTCGCCATGTCGAGGCGGTCGCGGGCACGGTCCGGCTTTGGCCGCATCGCGTCGAGGGCGAGGGACACTACGCGGCCGTGCTGCGGCGCGCGAGCGGCGCTGCGCGCGCGGACGCCGATGCGGGCGGCGACCCGCGGGAGAGCGTCGGCGCGGGCGCGCGCGATCCGGACGCGGCGCATGGCGGCGCGGCGCGGGACAGGCTGCGCGCGAGGGCCAGCGCGGATGCGGACAGAGGCCGGGACGCCGGCAAGGCGGGGAAACGCGGGAAGGCGCGCGGAAACGGCGCATTTGGCGGCCGCGATGCGGACCCACTGGAGGCGTGGCGGGCGTTCCGCGCGGAGCTGCTGCCTGAGTTCGAGCCGCCCGGCCGGCTGGTCGCGGCCGGAGAGCTCGTCTATGCGCAGCCGGAAGGCGTGCCGGATCTGTCCGGCTTGAGCGTCGTGCGCCACGGCTGGCTGCTCGGGGAAGCGAGGCGCGGCCGGTTCGCGCCGTCCCAGGCGCTCGCGATGGGGCTTGCCGCCGAAGAAGCCGCGCGGCGCGTCGATTACGGCGCGGATGAGCCGGAGGCGCTCAAATTCCTGAAAGGCGAGACGCTGCTGCTCGAGCCGCGCCGGCTCACGCTGCGGCCGGGCGCGGAAGTCCGGCCGCCGGACGCGGCGGGATACGCGCTCGTCTGCGTCGACGGCTTCCCGTTCGGCTGGGGAAAGCTCAGGGACGGGCTGCTCATCAACGAGCGTCCTCCCGGTTGGAGGTGGATGTGATGGCGTCCGGCATGCGGCTGGACAAGCTGCTCGCCCACTCGGGCCGCGGAACGCGGAGCGAGATCAAACGCGCGGTCCGGCTCGGCCGGGTCGAGGTGAACGGCGAAACGGCGCGCGATCCGGGGATGACCGTCGACCCCGGCGCCGACGAGGTGCGCTGGGACGGCGAGCCGGTCCGCTATCGGGAATACGTCTATTTCATGCTGAACAAGCCGCCGGGCGTCATCTCGGCGACGGAGGACCGGCGGGAGCGGACCGTCGTCGATCTGCTCCAGCCGGAGGACCGGGCGCGGGATCCTTTTCCCGTCGGGCGGCTCGACAAGGATACGGAGGGGCTGCTGCTGCTGACGAATGACGGCCGGCTCGCGCACGAGCTGCTCTCGCCCCGAAAGTCTGTGGACAAGGTGTACGAGGCGCTTGTGGCGGGCGCGGTCGACGACCGCGACGTGCGCGCGTTCGAAGCGGGCGTGACGCTGGACGACGGCTACCGGACGCTGCCGGCGGAACTGGTCGTGCGCCAGGTGCGGGCGGCGAACGACGGGCCGCTGTCGGATGTCACGGTCACGATCCGGGAAGGGAAGTTCCACCAGGTGAAGCGCATGTTCGAGGCGGTCGGCAAGCGGGTCGTCCGGCTGCGGCGCGTCGCGATGGGGCCGCTCAGGCTGGACCCGAATCTTGCGCCCGGCGAATATCGTGAACTGACGGAAGACGAGATGAAGGCGCTGGCCGCCGCGACGGCGGGCGCCTGGTCCGCAGGGTGACCGACGGACCGGATGGGAGAGGAGAGAAATCGGATGACGCAACGCAAATTCGACCTGATCGCAATCGACGTGGACGGGACGCTGCTCAACGAAGAACACCGGCTTGCGCCGGCGGTGATCGAAGCGGTGCGGGAGGCGGCGGCAAGCGGCGCCGAGATCGTGCTCGCGACCGGCCGCGGACCGAGCAACTCGATCCCGCTGCTCGAGGAGATCGGCCTGTCGGGCACGCTCATCACGCACAACGGCGCGGCGACGGTGGAGTCGGCGGGGCGCAGGGTGCTGCACAGCTTCGCCATTCCGACGGACGCGATCGGGCGGTACATCGTCTGGTGCCGCGAGAACGGCGTTCATTTCGACCTGAACACCGCCTTCGATCTGTATGTCGAATCGGTGACGCCCGAGGCGGAGGAGATGTACGGCCATTACCGGATCGAGCCGATCCGCCGCCGGCCGGACGATCCGCTTCCGCCGGATCTCGTGAAGTTCACGGCGTTCGGATCAAAGGAACTGATGGACCGCGTCCAGCGCGAGTGGGAGGCGTGGGACAGCCCGCTCAGGCGCATCCGGAGCGGCGACTGGTTCATCGACGTCCAGCAGGCCGACGTGAGCAAGGGCTCGGCGCTGCGCCATCTGGCGGCGATCCGGGGCATCGACCGGAGCCGCGTCATGGCGATCGGAAATTACTTCAACGACATCGACATGTTGCGCTTCGCCGGATTCGGCGTCGCGATGGGGAATTCGCCGGATGAAGTGAAAGCGGCCGCGGACGCGGTGACGCTCCCGAACAGCGAGGACGGCGTCGCCCACGCGATCCGCCGTTACGCGCTCGATATGGCCCCCAGGGGGGCATGAAATGGTGAAATCCGCCGGAAGTCCGGCGGATTTCGTCGCTGCTCGCTGGGTGATGCAATCAGTACAGAATGCCGCGGGATACGATGACCAGCAGGATGAAGAGAACCAGAATCACGCCCGTGGACGTGAACGCACCTGCTACACCGGACATGTAACACCCTCCCTGAACGCATATTCCGGTTGCGGGCTTCACTTGATTCCCGCGTCATCCGGTCTACCGTTATTGTATGGCGGCGGGGAGGGTTCGTTTGGACGAATGACCCGCGGCATTCGATTTTGGGCATGCGCGGACCAGGGCGGATCAAGGGCGGCGAAGGCCCTTGGGCAGACGGTTGTTGACGCGGCCGCCGGCCGCCTTGCCCCAGCCGAGCGGCAGGCCGTCGACACAGACGAGCCCCCAGCCGGACAGGCCCGCGTCCGCGGGCAGCGCTTCGCCGCGCAGATAAGCGGCGGTCTCCGGCGCGTCCGCCGCCGCTCCCAGGGTCCACCGGGCCGCCGAAGGACGGAGATGGAGCGCGAGCGCGTGGGCCGGCTCGAAACGGTCCTTCGGCAGATCGCCGAGGTGCAGGCCCGGCCGGAGCACGCGCAGCCCGTCGAGCAGGCGCGGGCCGAAGCGGCCGCCGCCGTCGGGCAGCCAGTACAGCTGCTGTCCGAACGCGAGCGGCTCGCCGGCCGGCAGCTCTTCTTCCGGCCTGAATCCGGACAGCGCCTCCGCGGCGAAGGCGCGGAACCGGGCGAAGCCGCCGGCGCCCGGTCCGTCGCGCCGGTCCGACCGCGCCTTGCCGCCCGCGCGTCGGCGGCCTGCGGGCGCGGAGGCGTCCTCCGCGCCTTCGCCGCCGTCCCCGCGGACGAGCAGCGCCGCGAAATGGCCTTCGCCGCGCTCGCGGTGCGGCCACAGGCGGAGCGTCCGGACCAGTTCGAATTCCGGCCGCCGTCCGAGGAACCGGGCGATCGTCTCCTCGTTCTCCTCGCGGTTGAACGTGCAGGTCGAGTAGACGAGCCGCCCGCCCGGCCGGACCATCTTCGCGGCTTCGTCGAGAATGTCGGCCTGGCGCGCGGCGCAGGCGGCGACGGCCGCCTCCGACCATTCGCGCACGGCGTCCGGGTCCTTGCGGAACATGCCTTCGCCCGAGCACGGGGCGTCGAGCATGACCGCGTCGAAGAAGCCGGGGAACCGCCGCGCGAGCCGGTCGGGCGGCTCGCTCGTCACGACCGCGTTCGCGAAGCCCATCCGCTCGATGTTCTCGCTGAGCACTCGCGCGCGGGCGGGGTGGATCTCGTTCGCGACGAGCAGCCCGCGCCCGGCGAGCCGGCCCAGGATCTGCGTCGCCTTGCCGCCGGGGGCGGCCGCGAGATCAAGCACGAGCTCGCCCGGCTGCGCCGCGAGCAGCTCCGCGGCCGACATGGCGGAAGGCTCCTGGATATAGTACAGCCCGGCCGCATGGTACGGATGCCGGCCGGGTCGGGTCTCCGGCGCGTAGTAGAATCCGCCGGGGCACCACGGCACGGGTTCGAGGCCGAACAGCCCGCGCAGCTTGTCCGGACCGATCGCCAGATCGGCCAGCTTGCGGCCGTTCAGCCGGAGGCCGTGCGCCCGCGGCTCGCCGTAAGATCGCAGGAACGCCGCGGCTTCTTCGCCGAGCTGCGCCTCCATGCGGCGGATGAAGCCTGACGGCAGCGGCGGCCGCTCCTCCGCGTCCGGCGCGCCGTCGTCCGCGTCCGCGACGCCGGGAATGGCGGTCTGCGCCGGCTCAAGGAAGTCCGCCGCGCGTTCGTCCGTTTTGTTGTCCCACGTGTTCAATGCTCTCAGTCCCACCCGATCGATGTGCGTATCGAGCGCATTATACCACAGCGGGGCGCGGGTTGGCACGAACCGGGAACGGCGGCTCGGCCGGCGGGTTGCCGGACCTTCACGGGCGGGAATTTTTGTGGCAGGATTGGAGAAGACAGGCCTTCCGGGAAAGGAGCGGGGGAGATTGACCAAAGTCGGACTCGTCATGCGCAAGATCCAGTTCGCCGAAGCCCAGGGCCCGCGCATCTACGCGGAGCGGCTCAAGGCGATCGCCGCGGACGAAGGGATAGAGATCGTGTTCGTGCAGCCGGAGCGCCACGTGAGCGGGTACGATCAGGCGCCGGGTTACGAATACGAGAAGGGCGATCTCGTCAACTACGACATCGTGCTCGACCAGCTGTACCGGGAAAAAATCGACCACGTCATCTACACGGTGTCCGGATTCACGTTCCTGAAGCTGTTCATCGACAAGTGCGTGCTGTTCCCGCATTCGTATCCGCATCCGGACCTCACCGGATACCGCATGATGCGGCCGTTCTATTCGATCGTCGACAAGGCGATCGTCCATACGGAGTATCTGAAGCGGCGGTTCGCGGAGGATTTCGGCGTCACCGACGTGGACGTCATCCCGATCGGGTTCGAGGAGGAGCTCGCGCTCCGGGCTTACGATCCGTCGGCCGTCGTGAAGAACCGCGTGCTCTGGATCGGGCGGGACGAGCCGAACCGGCGGCCGGAAGTGCCGATCGCGTACGCCCGGGCCCATCCGGACGTCGAGGTCGTCATGGTGTTCGGCGGACTGCGGTACAGGGAGAGCGTGAAGAAGTACGACATTCCGCCGAACGTGAAGCTGATGTTCGCGCTCGGGCGGGACGAGATTTTCCGGCTGATGAACACGGCGAAGGTGTACTGGAGCACCTCGGTGTTCGACACGTTCGCAATGCCGCTGGCCGAGGCGATGGCGATGGGCAAACTGATCGTGAAGCCCGATCACCCGTGCTACGGGCACATCTCGGGCCGCCACGCGTTCGCCGGCAATCCGGACAACTGGTTCGAGCTCGTGAACATGGCGCTTGCCGCGCCGGCGGCGGTGTCGGAGGACAACCGCGAGGTCGCGTTCGAGCGGTTCTCGGAGCGGGTGATGCGCGAGGGGTACCGGAAGTTCTTCGCTTCTTGGATCGGCTGAAGACGGGACGGAAAAGGCGGACGCCATGACGGTGTCCGCCTGTCTCGGGACCTTGGGGAGAGCGTATCCGAAGAGCCGGTCAATAGAGCGATATCGTGCGCGTGTCGTGCTCGCGCAGCGCGTGCAGCGTCGCTTCGCTGCCGACGATCTCGACGCTGATGAGCGACTGGATGCAGCGGCGCAGCGCCGCCTTGCCGGTCGCGAGCTTCCGGTTCAGCACTTCGCCCAGCGCCTCGAGCGCCTTCTTCGGGTTCGCATCCTGCACATATACGGGAATCGGCCGGTCATGCAGCGATATGAACGTTCTCATGGCACATCACCTTCGCAAAAACTATGGTGCCATTATAGCGAATTTGGATGAAATCTGTGTTAAAAATGATTCAAATCCGGGGGGCGAAAGCGCTTCGGGAGAAAAAGTTCACGGAATGTTCACATTTGGTTCTTGCGGAGGCCGGCGTTGGCGGAACGGGGCCGGATTCCGCAAGAGCGAACCTGAAGGAGGACTGGGACATGAAAATCAACATCCTCGGCGCGGAAATGCGGCGGACGGAGGACGGCTACGTCGGCTCGGTGCGGTTCGCGGTGGAGGGCCACAGGCATCCGTACGAGGCGGCGCTGCACAGCAAGGACGGCAAGGATTGGGCGTACGGGCTGTTCTTCATGAGCGAATCCGGGAGCATGCGCGACATCGACCGGGTGGAGGAATATCTGGAGGAGAACGACGAGGCGTTCGACCTGCTCGTCCGGTCGGCGTGGCGGACGCTGGAGCAGCAGAACGGCGGGACGTGAGGCCCGCGAAACTGTTCCGGGCCGCGCGTACGGCGTCCCTGAACGTGCGGTCGAGGCTCGGTCCGCTCCTCCTGGTAGCATTCACGAGCGACGGCGTCCCTGAACGTGCGGTCGAGGCAACGGGTCGAACGGGCGACGTGCCCGGAAGCGCGGACGACTTCGGCCGGCAGACGGCGTGCCGTGCCGGCGCGGGCGGCCGGTCAGAGCGCCGGGAAGTGCCGGATGGCGGCGAGCACGGCGAGGTGCGCCGGGTAGAACGACCGCCACAGCCAGCGGGGAACGCGGACCCGGCGGTCGATCGCGTCCAGCGCCTCCGGAACGAGAGCGACGAAGATCGAGGCGAGCAGGCTGAACATTTGATACTCCGGGAATCCGAGCGCGATGTACAGCATGTTCAGGAAAAAATGAAGCGCCATCTCGACCTGTCCGGCGGCATGGCGGTAGATCAGGACGAGCAGCAGCAAGTACGCGCCGTAATCGAAGGGCAGCAGCTCGAGCAGCAGGCAGCCGCCGGCCGCAATACCGCCGGGGACGGCGAGGCGGCGGGCGGTCCGAATCCGCGAAGCGCTTGCGCCGGCGCGCGGTTCGGGGACGGCGGCGGGCGACGAGGCCACGGCGGCCTGCGCGGGCGACGAGGATGTGGCGGACGACGCGGCCGCGGGTCCCGCGCAGACGTCGATCAGGCGCAGGACGGCGAGCGAGACGAGCAGCGTGAAGACGACGTTGAATTCGAACGGTTCGTCCGGCTCCATCAGCGCGAAGGCGTACGGCAGCTGCGACAGCGCGGCGATGACGGCGAGCCGCACCGCGTAGCGGCGGAAGCTGCGGGTTCTGGCGTAACCGAGCACGAGCGCGTACGCGTAGAGCGGCATCGCCAGCCGGCCGACAAAGCGGAGCCACGGGTTGTCGGGGGCCAGGACAATGCCGAGATGGTCGATCAGCATCGTCAGCATGGCGAGCGCTTGCATCGTCTTCGCTCCCGGCATGTGTAATGGGATCGGTCGGGCCTGCGGTTTACGGCTGACGGGCCATCCGATCCGCCTCGGCGGCCGGACGGTGAACGGTCACCCGGTTCTTGCCCGACGACTTCGACGCGTACATCGCCTCGTCCGCCCGGCGCAGCGCCTCCTCGACCGACACCCCGTCGATCGCCGGACAGACGCCGATGCTGACGGTGACGTTCGTCTCCCGCTCGACGCGCTGCCGGAACGCCTCGGCGATCGCGGCCGGGTCGGCGCCGGGACGGGCGATGGACGCGACGAGTTCCTCGCCGCCGAATCTGCCGGCCGTGCCGTAGCCCGACACTTCCTCGGACAGGATCGCCGCCACCCGCTTCAGCGCTTCGTCCGCCGCGTGGTGGCCCATCGTGTCGTTCAGCCGCTTGAAGTTGTCGATGTCGCAGAACAGGATGGAGACCGGCAGGCCGTGCGCGGCGTAGCGGTTCGTCTTCTTCAGGAAATGCCTGCGGTTGTACAGGCCCGTCAGGCCGTCCTTGATCGCCGAAATGTAGACGGATCGCATCCGTTCCAGCGAGCGCCGGAACAGGATGAAGAACAGCAGATGGAAATGGGCGGTCGCCAGCAGCAGACCGATCGCCGGAATCCAGACCGGCAGCGCGGCTTCCGTGCCGGCCTCCGCGATGGCGACAAGCCGGCTCAGCAAAAAGCAGGCTTGCGCCGCCGCCATCCGGGCCCGCTGGCCGATGCGGGGCAGCACATGGGCCGGCATCAGGCCGGAGACGACGAGCAGCAGAAGATCGACCGGACGGAAGACGCTTGTCCAGCCGGCGCCGAACCAGCCCGCGTCCAGGCCGTGCTGCAGGACGGAAACGCCGGCTGCAAGCCCGATCAGCGCGCCGAGCATCCATTGGTCGCTCCGCCGCAATGTCGCGTAGAGCGCCAGCACGGCCCAGTTGATCAGGATGAACGACAGAAGGCAGGCGCATGCAAGCGCCGCGTCAAGATCGGGGCCGGTCGGCCGAATCCAGAACGCGGGCGACAGCAGCATCGCCGCGATCATGAGCCGGTTGGCGGCATGCCGGCGGTTCATCCTCCATTGGAGGAAGGACATGACGATCATGAGGCCGGCGACGGTCAGCGCCGATGCGGCGCAGGCGGTACGGCCGACCGGAGACAGAATCCAATCGAATGCGGCGGTCATCGTATCCCTTCCAGGCGGTCGTGATGGCTTCCTTTACAGAAACATATGTTCTATTATATCATGGTTTTGGCAGTAGCGTAACCGACTGCCGGAGGAGGAAGTCAGAATGAAGGTGTTGCAGGCGTTGTTCTTTCCCCCGGAGCAGCCGGGCGGCGTTTCCTCCATGGTGCCGTACATCCAGGAACGTTTCCTCAAGATGGGATGGGACATGGAGCTGTTCTCCATCCCGAAGCGGGTGCGCGGCAAAGGCAGCGAAGACCTCGAATTCTCCACATTCGACGCTTACGGTTACCGGGGCCATCCCGTCGTCGACAAATACCTGCAGACTTGCCGCGACTACCTGTGGTGGACGCGGATGCGCATCAACAAACGTTACGACCTGATCCACGCCCACCATCCGATTCCCGCCCTTGTCATGAAGAAGCTGTTCCCCGACACGCCCGTCGTCATGACGATCCATTCCAGCTACGAGCGCGAGCTGGCGCTGAACGGACGAATCAAGCCGGACGGCCCCGAACACCGCTTTCTGACCTCCCTGTACGGGGAGCTGGAGGCGAAGGTCGACCGTCTGCTCACCGTGTCCTATTCGTTCCGCGACTACCTGGCGCCGCACGTGAAGAATCCGGCCGGCATCACGGTCATCCCGAACGGCTTCGACGAGAAGCGGTTCCGGCCCGTCTCCCACGAGAACGCGATTCCGCAGCTCATCACCGTCTGCCGGCTCGTCCCGGCGAAGGGGCTGGACATTCTGCTCCGGGCGTGCGCGCTGCTGAAGCGGCGGGATCACACGTTCGTGCTCCACATCATCGGCGACGGTCCGATCCGGCAGGATCTGGAGCAACTGGCCGCCGAACTCGGCATTTACGACGACACGATCTTCTACGGATACATGCTGCATCCGGAAGAGTTCATGCCGTTCTTCGACATTTTCGTGCTTCCGTCGCGGGCGGAGGCGTTCGGCTCCGTGTTCGCCGAGGCGGCGCTCTGCCTGCTCGCGCTGGTCGGCACGAACGTCGGCGGCATCGCGGAGCAGATCGAGGACGGCGTGAACGGCCTGCTCGTGCCGCCGGACAATCCGGAGGCGCTCGCCGGCGCGCTCGAGAAGGTCATTTCGGACCCGAGCTACCGCTACAATCTGGCGCGCGCGGCATGGCAGAAGGCGAAGCGGGACTATTCGCTGCATCGGGTCATCGCGCAGCTGAAGGAAGTCTATCTCGGCCTGGCGCAGAAGGCGGACGACGGACCGGCCGGGCGGGAAGCGACGCCGGACGGCGCGGCGGAAGCCGCGGGCGGTGCGGCACCGGAAGCGCCGCGGGACGGGGCCATGGACCCCGCGCAGATCGGCGCGGCGGAAGCTTCGGCGGAAGCCGGGGCTGACGTTGCGGAGGAAGGGGAGGCGACGTGAACCCGTTCCGGTTCATCCACGCGGCGGACCTGCATCTGGGCAGCCCGTTCAAGGGGCTCGCGGACGCGCCGGAGCATGTCCGCCGCGGTCTGGCGGAAGCGGAATACGCCGCCCTGCGCCGGTTGACGGATGCGGCGCTGGAACTGGGGGCCGATTTCGTCGTCATCGCCGGCGACCTGTTCGATTCGGCGGACCGGTCGCTGCGCGCGCAGGCGGCGCTGCACCGGTCGTGGAGCCGGCTTGCGGCCGCCGGCGTCCAGGTGTTCGCGATCCACGGCAACCACGATCCGCTCGGAGCGGAGCGGGCCCGGTTCGATCTGCCGGAGGGCGTGCACATCTTCGGCGCGGGCGGAAGCGCGGAGCACCGGCCGGCTTGCCGGAGAGACGGCAAGCCGGCCGCTTTCGTCTACGGCATCTCGTACGACCGGCGGGCGGTCACGGACAATCTCGTCCCCCGCTACCGGCCGGCGGCGGGCGCCGATTTCCATATCGCGCTGCTGCACGCGAACGTGGACGGCGACCCCGATCACGACGCCTACGCGCCCTGCCGGCTCGGCGAACTGACGGCCGCGGGGTTCCAGTACTGGGCGCTCGGCCATGTGCATCGCCGGCGGGTGCTGCACGAGTATCCGCACGTCGTCTATCCCGGCAACATGCAGGGGCGGCATCCCGGCGAGACCGGGGCGAAGGGCTGCTGGCTCGTCGACGTCGACGTTTCGGGCGGCGTGAGCCTGACGTTCCTGCCGCAGGACGGGGTCCGGTGGCTGGCGTGCCATGTGCCGATTGAAGGCGTGGCGGACGAGGAGAGCCTGCTCGATCTCGCGGAGCGGAAGGCGGCGGAGGCCGCGTCGTCGGCGGAAGGCCGCCCGGTCATGCTCGAAGTGGTGCTGGAGGGGCGCGGCCCGCTGCACCGCCTGCTCGAAGCCCGCGGCGCGGACGAACTGCTCGCGGCGCTGCGCGACCGGCTGGCGGATCGGGCCGGCGGGGACGCGGGCCCGGGCGGTACGGCTGGCGGCGGCGGGAATGATGGGTTTGGCGATTCGCCTGGCGGCGGGGGGGTTTTTGCCGGCGGTTCAGACGGATCGGCCGGCCGCGGCTGGGTCTGGGTCCATCGGCTGACGGTCCGGACGGCGCCCGAACTCGATCTCGACCGGCTCGCGGAGGAGGACAGCTTCGCGGGGGAAGCGGTGCGGCTGGCGCGCCGGCTGGCGGCCGATCCCGAAGGCCGGGAGGCGCTGCTGCGGGAGGCGCTCGAACCGATGACGCGGAACGCGCGGCTGCGGCGGCTGATCGAAAGCGGCGGCCTTGCGCGCGGGGACGATCTGCTCAGGCGGGCGGCGGCGCGCCTCGCGGGCATGCTGGAGCAGGGAGATTGAATTTGCGCATGACATCGTCTGACGCTGCGGCAAGACGGGGGGTGACGGCGTGAAGATACGCTCGGCGACCATCGACGGGTTCGGCAGGCTCAGCGGCGTCACGCTCGACTTCGACGCGGACGCGGTCATCCTCGAAGGGCCGAACGAGGCGGGCAAGAGCACGGTGCTCGGCTTCGTGCGCGCGATGCTGTACGGCTTCGCGACGCGCGCGAACATGCCGGAACGGCAGGAGCCGGTGTACGGCGGGCGGCACGGCGGCCGGCTGACGATCGTCTCGGAGCGCCTCGGGGAGCTGGTGCTGGAGCGCTATGCGAACGCCGCGGGCGGCAAGCCGGTGCTGCGCGGCCGGCGGGGGGACGCGCCCGAGACGCTGGAGCAGCGGGAGCTCGAGCGGCTGCTGCTCGGCGGGCTGACCGGCAAGGCGTACCGCCAGTTGTTCGCGGTCGGCCTGTCGGAGCTGCGCGACCTCGGCGCCGTGCAGGGCGAGGAGCTGGGCCGTTTTCTCTATCACGCGGGGATGGCGGACGGCAGGCGGCTGGCCGAGGCCGAAAAGTCGATCCGCGACGCGATGGACAAGCTGTACAAGCCGCGCGGTTCGGCTTTGCCGGTCAACACGCGGCTCGCCGAGCTCGAGCGGATCGAGCGCGAATTGCGGGCGCTGCCGGATCCGATCGGGCGATACAACGAGACAACGGCGGCGCTGGAGCAGACGGAGGCGGAGCTGCGCGAGGTCGAGGCGAGGCTGCCCGAACTGGCCCGGAGCCGGGACGACGCGGCGCGCGCCCTGAAGCTGCGGGAGAAGTGGCTGCGCCTTCGCGAGCTGGACGCGAGGCGGGCCGCGCTGCCCGATCCCGGGCGGCTGCCCGCCGACGCCGGGACGAAGTGGCGGATGTGGACCGCCGAGCGGGACCGGCTCGAGCGCGAGCGGCTGCGGCTCGATGCGGCGCTGCGGGAGGCGCGTTCGGAGCGGGAGCGGCTGACGGCGCGCGAGGATCTGCTCGCGCTCGAGCCCGGGCTGGAACGGATGCTGCAGTCCGCCGAAGCGATGCGGGCGCTGGAGCGGTCGTGCGCCGAATGGCGGGCGGAGCGGCGGCATGAGGAAGAGCGGCTGGACGCGCTGCTCGCCTCGGCCGGTCCGGACTGGACGGCGGAGCGGCTGCGCGGTTTCGCGGCGGGCGTGGCCGAACGCGACCGGATCCGCGCGTTCCGCGCGGCGCTCGGCGAGGCGGAGCGCGAAGCGGCGCGCTGCGCGGAGGCCGAGCGGCAGATCGCCGGGCAGGAGCGCGAGGCGTTGGCGGAAAGCGCGGCGGCCGAAGCGGCCGCGGCGGCGGAAAGCGGCGCGGGCGGAGAGGACGATCCGTTCGTGCCGCGGACGGCCGAAGCGCTGACGGGCGCGTGGGAGCGCTTCGAGGACGCCTGCCGGGCGTGGGAGATGGAGGTCATGCGCGTGCAGGGCGAGCTGAGCGCCCGCTCGTCCCGCGCGGCCGGCCGGCGGGCGGACGCCGGCGGAGCCGTCGGCGGCGTCGCGGCCGCGCTGGTGTCGGCGCTCGGCGCGGCGGGGTTCGCCGCCGCGTATGCCGGCGCGCATGCCGCCGGCCTGGACGGCGCCCTCGCCTGGGCCACGGGCGCCGTCGGCGCGGGGCTGGCCGCGCTGGCCGCGCCGGCGCTGGCGCGGCGCGGCTTCGGGCGCGGGCGCGCGGACGGGCCGCAAGCGGGAGAGGCGCTTGCGGCCGCGCGGCGGGTGGCCGCGTATGGGCAGCGCGCGACGGAGGCGCTCGGGGCGCTGCTCCGGCGGCCGCAGGAGGCGGCCGAGCCGTTCGCGCCCCCGGCGCATGGCGCGCCCCCGGCGCATGGCGCGCTGCCGGGCGAGGCGCAGCTCGCGGCGGCGGCCGCGGTGCGCGGCCGGCTGCAGCGCGCGGTGCAGGCGCGCCTTGACGCGTTGCGCGAGCGCGGCCTCGCGGCCGAGCGCGCGCTCGAGCGCGCCCGGCGGCTCGAGCGGATCCGCGCGCTGCGCGCGGAGCGCCGGGCGGCCCTTGATGCCGCCGCCGCCCGGCTGGAGGCGCTGCGCGCCGAATGGCAGAGCTGGCTCGAGGCGCTGGGGCTGCCCGGCGGCCTGTCCCCCGAGGCGGCGCTCGAGACGCTCGACCGCCTCGAGATGGCCGCCGGCCATCTGGCGGCCATCGCCCGCCTCGACGCGCGGCTGACCGAGGCGGCCGCGCGGCTGCGCGAGCATCGCGCGGCGGTGCGCGAACTGTGCGCCGCGGAGGAGGCGGCCGCGCGGCTCGCGGACGACGATCCCTCCGCCGCGCTGGAGCGGCTTCGCGCCGCGATCCGGCGCGAAGCGGAGACGGCCGCCGCCGCGGCCGCGCTCGACGCCCGGATGAAGGAGCTGGAACGGGAGCTGCGGGAGACGGACGCGCTGCTCGCCGGCCACGCGGAGACGGCCCGCGCCTGGTTCGCCGCCGCGGGCGCGGAGGACGAGCCGGCCTACGAGCGGCTGCTGGCCGAAGCGCGCGAGGCGCGGGAGCTGGACGAGGAGCGGATCCGGATCGGGGTGGAGCTGGCCGCCGGTCTGACGGATGAGGATCGGGCGCGGATGGAAGCGCTGCTTGAGCGGCATGACGAAGCGGCGCTGCGGAACCTGGCCGAACGGACGGAGGAGGCGTACCGCGCGGCGGAGGACGAACGGGCGCGCCTGCTCGAGCAGCGCGGCCGGCTGAGCGAGACGCTCGCGAGGCTGCTCGCGGAGGACGTCCGCCGTCCGCTGCTGGACGAGCGCGAGGCGATCCTCGCGCGGCTCGCGGACGACGCGGAGCGCTTCGCGGAGCTCGCCGTCACGCTGGCGCTCATCCGCCGGACGCGCGAGACGTTCGAGCGGGAGCGGCAGCCCGCCGTCCTGCGCCGCGCGTCGGCATACGCGGCGGCGCTGACGAACGGACGGTACCGGCGCATCGCCGCGCCGTTCGGCCGGTCGACGATCGAGCTCGAATCGGCGGAGGACGGCCGCGTCGTCGACGCCGCTTTCCTGAGCCGCGGCGCGGCGGAGCAAATCTATCTGGCCATCCGGCTCGCGCTGGCGGACGAGGTCGAGACGGACGAGCCGCTGCCGATGCTGCTGGACGACCTGTTCGTCAATTTCGACGACGCGCGGCTGGACGCGGCCGCCGGGCTGCTGGGCCGCATCGTCCGGGAGCGGAGGCGGCAGCTGATTTTCCTCACGTGCCATGACCATACGGCGGAACGTCTGGCGCAACGGATGCCATTCGCGAAGCGCATACGTCTCGGATCGCCGTAAGGCTGTGAAGCCGGGGAGCGTCAAGCCCCCGGCTTTTCGCGTTCAAGACCGATCCGCATCCGTGCCCGGCACGGGACAAAAGCATGCTACGCCTCCCGCAAGCGCGGCCGGCGCATCATCCGGAAGAGCCAGCCGAGGCTGAGCGCGCCGAACAGCGGGTAGAGCGTCGAGAGCAGCGGGCCGAAGCCGATCTGGCTGCCCGCCCAGCAGATCGCGAGCAGGCCGGCGGTGACCGCCTGTTCCGGCCAGCCGAACCGGGAGCTGAGCTGCAGGGTGAGGCCGTAGATATCGCACATCAGCGTCGTGAAGATTTCGGCGAAGATCAGGAACGTGTAGATCCACTGCAGCGCGGCGCCGAGCTCGCGGGCGATGCCGCCCATCGGAATCTCGAACTGGGCGATGCCGGGCATCCGGGCCGCGAGCGCGATGTGGCCGACGAGCAGCATCGCGCCGATGCCGACGCCGCCGAGCCACGCGCCCGCGACAATCGTCTTCCGGTCCCTGATCCGGCTGCCGAGCGGCACGAGCACCGCCTGCGCCATCGAGAGGTTGAACGCCGCGTACAGCAGGGGGGAAGCCCAGGCCGCGTACCGCGGCATGTCGGTGCGCAGCGTCAGCCATCGGTCCGCGCCGGGTCCGTGCATCGTGTCCCACAGGATGATCAGCGTGAAGGTCAGCATCACCGGCACGACGATCGAATTGACGGCGAGCACCGCCCCCATGCCGCGCCTGAGCAGGAAGAAGACGAGGATGACCGTGACGAGCAGCCCGGTCTGGTAGGAGATGCCGAAGTGTTCCTTGAAAATGGCGCCCGCGCCGGCCAGCATCACCGCGTTGACGCCGACCAGCACGACGAGCATGAAGCGGCTGACCCATGTTCCCCAGCGCTCGCCGAACAGCGCCTGGTTCAGGCTCTCGTAGGAACGGGCGCGGATGCGGGCCGCCGCCAGCATCATCCGGGCGCCGATCCAGACGAACAGGACGGATGACAGCAGAATGCCCGCCGTGCCCCAGATGCCGAACCGGGTGAAAAATTGCAGCACTTCCTGCCCCGTGGCGAATCCGGCGCCGACGATGGTGCCGATGAAGGTGAAGGCGATTTGGATGGCTTGGATCGGTCTCATGAGGAAGCCTCCGTCCCGCGGAATTGCGGCAACCGCGCGGACAGGCGCAGGCGACGGACGGAAAGTCCGCCCGCCCGGTCAAGACGCCGTCCGGCAATGCGGACACCCGGCAATCCCGGAATTTCGCGGCGGCGGATCGCATTGGAGGAGGTCTCCGCGGAGGGGAGGAGCCGCCGACCGCCTGCGCCCGCGCGAAGGTTGCCGCCTTCTCATGTGTATGCGCGGGAACGGACAGGCATGACGAGCCCGCCGCGATCGGCATATGGGCTCATGACGAGCCAGCCGCATTCGCGCGGGAAACGCAAGAAACCCCGGCACACCCGTGCCGGGGCTTCATCCCTCAGGATTCCGCGAACAGCAGGATCGACGCGATCCGTCTCGTGTTCGGGTCGAAATCGATTTTCAGCGCGACGCCGTCCCGCCGGTACAACAGCACCGTGTCCGACGCCTGGACGGGCTCGCCGAGCGCTTCCAGCGTCTCGTCGGCCGTGACGCCGACCGCGAGGCCGCCGATGCCGGCCGCAAGCTCCGGTCCGTGGATCTCGACGTAACGCACGCGGCCGTCTTCCCCTATGCCGATCGCAAACCCGTCGTATTCCAGCACCGTTACCGGCGGATCCTGCAGCCGGTACGCATCCCCCGGATCGCCGAACCGCCGCCTCACATCCGCCTCCGGCTCGCCGATCCCGGCGCCCAGGAGCATCGGAGGACGGGCATGCCATCCGTTCGCGTCCGGCTTGCGATCGTCTCCGGCTCCGGCGGCGTTCGGCGCCACATCCGCTTCTCCGGCCGTTTCCGCCGCCCCGCCGGCATCCGCTTCCGAAACCCGCGCCGGAGTCCGGGATCCTCCGGCCGGCTCATCGGCCGCGGCGTCGGACGCCCGTTCCGGCGATTTCTCCGTACGGCCGGACGCGCCTTGATCACCGCATCCGGCGAGGGCGGATGCGGCGGCGATGCACAACGTCAGCAGCGCGGCAGTCCGCGCGAGCGTCCCGATACGGCGGTTGCGCATGGTCCTCAACACCTTTCCCCATCCTGTAATTGTAGACGCAAGCGGACAGGGAAAAGTTTCATGTTCCCGGACACATTTTGTTGCGGTCCAAGCGATACGTATGATAATTTTAATGACATAGATCTAACGACAGAAGGAATGGGATGCCATGGAACGATTGAAACAGCGGATACTCGAGGAAGCTTCCGTTCTGTCGGCGGATGTGCTCAAGCTGGATCGGCTGCTCAACCATCAGGTCGACCCGGAGCTGACGATGGAGATGGGGCGCGAATTCGCGCGCAGGTTCGAAGGCGATCCGATCACGAAGGTGATCACGATCGAATCGTCCGGCATCCCGATCGCGTTTGCGACCGCGCTCACGCTGGGCGTGCCGCTCGTGTTCGCGCGGCGCAAGAAGACGCTGCTCGCCGAGCCGGACGCCTGGAGCGAGCGGGTTCCCGCGTTCACGAAGGGCATCGTGACGGATCTCGTGGTGTCGCGCAGTCTGCTCTCGCCGGACGACGTGCTGCTCTACATCGACGACATCATCGCCAACGGCGACGCGGCGCGGGGGTTAATCAGCATCATCGCGCGCTCCGGCGCGAAGCTGGCGGGGGTCGGCATCGCCGTCGAGAAGACGTTCCAGTCCGGCGGAAGGCTCATCCGCGAGCAGGGCATCCGCCTGGAATCGCTCGTCCGCATCGCCTCGCTGGCGGACGGGAAGATTGCGTTCGAATGACCGGTTGACGGGAAATTTTGCGTTCCGGCCGTCTCTTTTCCTCCCGGCAGAATTATTTTATAATAAACGAAAGCGAGCGAAGGGAGGCAGTAGGATATGGAGAAGCTGGAGCTGCCCGTTTCATTCTTCAGGTCGAAGTTGTCCGATGCCAAGACGCATTTCGAGCGCGCTCTCGACTGCAAGCATACGGAATTTGACGATCTGTACCCGTACATGATCGAGCATCCGCAGTTCTTCTGGTACAAGCGCTACGTCGCGTGGTCGGAATTGCTCACGGTCGTGAAGCTGTGCGAGGAGCTCGGCATTCCGTGGCGGGAAGCGTTCACGCAGCGGCAGGCCGGTTATATCGAGAACCGCGTCATGTCCTCCCGGGTGCTCGACGAATGGTACGAGGTCAACGAATCGCCCGAACATGTCGGGCATCAGCCGGAATGATCCATAGCTCATGCGAACCGGACCGAAGCGGGAAGTCCCGCCGAGGTCCATTGTTTTGTATCGGGGAAGGAGGATGGATGAACATGATGACGGAGGAGCAGCTGGACGCCTTCCGGGTCGCCGGGACGACGGTGCGGATCGTGCGCGACGCGCTGGAGGCGAACGACGTCATCGGAATTGTCGTCGCCTGGGACGAGCGGGACGTGCTGATCCGCAGGCCGAACCGCAGGGTCGTGAAGGTGAGCCGCGAATACCGGATCCAGCCGGCGGACGAGCCGCGCCTGGACCCGCTGCCGTAAGCCCCCGCATCTCCGGCGCAACAAAAAAACTCCGGTCTCCCGGAGTCGCGGTTCGCAGTTATGGTGCGGTCGAGAGGACTTGAACCTCCACGGTATTGCTACCACTAGAACCTGAATCTAGCGCGTCTGCCAATTCCGCCACGACCGCGTATTCAGCTGACTGACGATGTTCATCTTAGCATGCGCGGCGGATCAAGTCAAGCCGGAGTCGCAAAGTTCTAATATTCAGTCAAAAACAGGACCGCGCGGCAGAATCGTTCAACCGGCGGTCCATACATATTGCCGGATACCCGCCGCGACCGCCTCGGCGAGACGCTGCTGCCAGCGGGGATCGGTCAGCTTCGCGCGATCGTCCGGGCTGCTCAGGAAGCCGAGCTCGACGATGACCGACGGGCGCTTCACGAGGTTGAGCAGATAGTACGGCCTGCCGACCTTCGGGAGCTTGCGGCTGCCGTACTCCCGGTTCAGCGCGTCCTGCAGGAAAGCGGCCAGCAGCGCGCTCCTTCCTTCGTCCTGGTGCAGCACGAGCGGCCCGCTGGCGGACGGGTTGCGCGACCAGTTCACGTGCAGGCTGACGAGCAGCCGCACGTCGATCTCGTCCGTGAGCCCGCGACGCTGCGACAGGTCCCGCTGGTGCCGCGAGCGCGAAGGATGCCAGCGGTTGTCGTCGCTCAGCGCGTAATCGCCGGTCCGGTTCAGCACCGCCGGAACGCCCTGGCTGCGCAGCACCAGATAGAGCCGCTTCGCCACCCGCAGGTTGATGTCCTTCTCGAGCACGTCGCCGTAATGCGCGCCGCCGTCGATGCCGCCGTGGCCGGCGTCGATCAGCACCACGGCCGTCGGCAGCGCCCGCTCATAGCGCGGCGGTTCGACGGGCGGAGCGATGGATGAGGGGGACGGCGGATTGGCGATGGTTCCGGCTCCTTGCGATACGGATGCGGCTTCCCCGACTCCGCGCGTCGCGCATTCGGAATCAGCGGCCGCTTCCGTCGCGTACGCGGTGTTCGCGGCCGACGGATGCACGGATGCGGCCCCCGCGTCCGAAGGCGCCGCGGCGACGGCGGCAAGCAGCGCGGCCATGGCGACGGACGTCGCGCGGCGGAGAGGCTTCGACTTCATGGGCATGACCTCCGGCTCGTCAAAAATGCGGACGCGGGTTAGTGTGGCCGGCTCCGGCGCGATCTTATGCGGGTTTAGCGCGCGCCCGCTCCGGCCATAATGAGCATGACGCGGCATGGCGGGCGGCCCGCCATGGCCGGAAATCCTGCGTTCGCGGAGGGATGACGATGGCGAAAGACGGCAAGGAATACGTCGCGTTCGTGGCGGACCGGCTCGTCCGCTACATCGAGACGCCCGCGGAGGAGCGGCGGCGGCTGCGCCGGGACGCGCGCAGCCGGCGCGAGCCGTTCCTCGCGCGCTGGTTCGGCTGGGCGCTGTACGGCTGGCTGCTGCAGCGGCGCGCAAGGCGCGCGTCGGACGCGTCCCGCGCGGAAGAAACGGCCGCGAATCCGGCGGCCGAAGGCTCCTGACCTCGCGCCGTCCCGGCCCGTCGCCCGGACGGCCGCGTCGCTCGCGTCAATCGTACAGCCGGGCGACGGGCTCGAGGCAGGCCGCGGGCATGAAGCGGAGGCCCTCCTGATCCACGCCGATGTAGGCGGTGCCGTCCTCCCATTCGTGCCAGGCGACGACCGGCAGCACGTAGAGGAACGCGCCGCCGAACCGTTCGGCGACGAGCCGCAGCTCGCTCCCGCCGCCGAGCAGCGCCGCGAGGTCCGCGTCCGTCCACGCGAGCGGCCGGCGCGTGATCCACGGAAACCGCCCGTACGGATCGAACGGCTCGACCTCCGCTTCCCGCACGATTTTTCCGGAAGGCCGCGCGCCTCCGGGCAGCCGCTCTTCGAGGCAGGCCGCGGCCTCCGGCTCCGCTTCGCTCCAGAACCGGTCGTCGGCCGGCAGTTCCTCGCCGGTCTTCGCGTCCAGATAGAAAATCCCGTCCTCCGTCTCAACCCGCCACGCCGCGCCGAGCGGGTGGGCGTACCGCCGCTCGATTGCGGGAGAAGCCGCGCTCACGTTGTTCCCTTCATCATCGACAAGTCCGAGCCGCGCCAGGCCCTGGCGCAGCAAATCCGCGGAATAGAGCGGCGCTTCGCCGAGTCCGTACTCGGTCAGCGCGAAGCCGCCGTCCCGCACCGCGTGCACGACCATGTATCCGACCGTGCCGTTTTGGTCTTCGAACACCACGAGCCAGCCGTGCGTGCCCGGTCCGAGCGGCCCGATCTTCGGTTTCGCGGCGGCGAACCGCTCGAATCCGGGCCGGGCGCCGAGCGCTTTCGCCCAGACGCCGATCTGCCGTTCGAGCAGCGCGCGCTCCGACGGCTTGTGTTCGCTTCCGGCCGTCGCCGCCGGTCCGGGCGCGGCAAGCGCCGCGGCCAGCAGGCAGGCGAGCAGGCTGATCATTTTGCGTTGCATGGTCTCACAGGACCCTCCTTCCGGCTGAGCCTTCCGTGTCGCCGCAGTGCCACCATCATAGCGGACAAGCCCCAAGAAGGCTGTTGCAACGTGTCGCGCGCGATCGTTCTATTTTTGCCGCAATCCGGTGAAAGTTCCCGAACCCGCGGTCAGGCGAGGCCGGTCAGATGGAACAGCCCGGCGTTCACGACTTCCGCGACGACGCGGGGCGCGAGCTGCCACCGGATCTCCTCCTTGCGCGCCTCGTATTGCGCGGCGATGCTCTCCTTCTCTCCTTCGCCGGCCGATTCGACGAGCGGTTCGTAATAATGCGCGAGCTGCGCCAGTTCTTCCTTCAGCCGCCCGTTCGCCGCGGCAGCCCAGCCGTAATCGTACGCCTTCAGCTTCCGCATCAGCGCCTGCTCGATCAGGTCCGCCGCCTTCTTCAGCGACAGGGACGCGCCGGTCACGTGCACGTTCGCGGGCAGGCGGGGGGTGAGCTTCATGCCCTGCAGCCGGTCGAAAAAACCTTCCACGACCGCGCCGGTGGCGAGCGAGACGCCGAAGGCGTGCAACTCCTCCCGCTTCATGTCGCAGACGAACCCGACCTTCACGTTGACGCCGAGCCAGGGCGTGCAGGGGAGGGAGTCGTACGGATGGAGCGCCCGCTCGTCCGGCTGCTGGAACAGGCAGACGAACCGGCCGCCGCGCCTCGCCGCCGCGAACAGCTGCTCGAGCCGCCGCGAGCCGAAATAAAGGTCGTCCCGCGGCACCCGCGCGCCGATGCCGGCGGGCACGAAGCCGAAGGAGCGGCTGAGGGCGGCCATGCCGGCCTGCTCCGCCGCGCCCGGCGCGCCGGCCGGGGAGCCTGCGCCGTCCGCCTGCGCCTCCGGCCGCGCTCCGGGCGGGACCGCTTGCGACGCCGGGCCGGAACCGCCCGTCTGTGCCGCTTGCCGTCCGTCCGCCGCCGGGCCGGAACCGCCCGTCTGTGCCGCTTGCCGTCCGTCCGCCGCCGGGCCGGAACCGCCCGCCTGTGCAGCCTGTCCATCGCCGCCGCCCCCGGCCTTCACGCCCGTGGTCATCGCGTCGTACTTCGCCGGGTCCGTCACGAGCAGCAGCGTCATCGTCTCCGGCTCCACGCCGGTCCGGTCGACGAAGCTCCAGTAGTAGGGCCGGTTGGTCAGCTCGCGGTCGGCCGCGGGGGACAGCTTCACCTTGAAATGGGCGGGCGATTTTTCGAGAATGGCGCAGCCGGTTGCGTCCAGATACCGCTCGACGAAACGGTGGATCTGCTTCGCGTTCACGGCCTCACCTCCGCCGCGGCGTCCGGGCCGTCCGGAACGACGGAGAGGACGGGGAGCGCGGCCTCCGGACCGCCTGCGGAAGCGGTCCGCTTCGCGTCCGCGCGCAGCCGGTTGATCGATCGCCCGAGGGCGTCGATGCCGCGCCGGATGTCGGCGTCGCCTTTCGCCTCGAGCACAAGGCGCGCAAGCCGCTGCTCAAGCGGCTGCTCCTCGCGCTCGAGCCGCTCCAGGATGTCGTCCAGTTCGCCGACGACCATTTCGAACAGGTTGATTTTCTCGTGCAGCAGGCGGACGATGTGCTCTTCGATTGTTCCGGTCGTGTAGAGGTTGTAGATCTTCACGTCGTTCGTCTGCCCGAGCCGGTGCACGCGGCCGATCCGCTGCTCGACGCGCATCGGATTCCACGGCAGGTCGAAGTTGATCATGTGGTGGCAGAACTGCAGGTTGATGCCCTCGCCGCCCGCCTCGGTCGCGACGAGCACCTGGGCGCGGCCGCGGAAGAGATCCATCATCCAGTCCTTCTTGCCCCGGTTCATGCCGCCCCGGTACGGCACCGCGTGGATGCCGTGCTGCTTCAGGAACTGGAGCAGATATTCCTGGGTCGCGCGGTATTCGGTGAAGACGATCGTCTTGTCGCCCGTCTCGCGGATCAGCTCGAGCGCCTTCTCGGCCTTCGAGTTCGCCCGGATGCGGCGGATGAACTCGACCAGCTCCCAGATCTTCGCGCGCATCGGCGAATCTTCAGCGGTCTTCTTGAACAGGTTGAACAGCGTGACGAATACGGCGTCCCGGCTGCTGCACACTTCGCGCTGCAGCGTGACGAGCGACAGCATGCTCGCCAGATCCCGTCCGCTCTCGTCGTAGCGCTCGCGGACGAAGCCGGTCACCGCGTCGTACAGCGCCTTCTCCTCCGGCGACAGCTTCACTTCGATGTTCCGCACGATCCGCTTCGTGAAAGCGATCCCGCCGTCGCTGCGCCGGTTGCGGATCATGACCGCCGACAGCGCTTCCTGCAGTCGGTCCTCGTTCTTCGGCAGCCGCTTGTCCGCGACGAAGTTGGCGACAAATTCGCTCTGTCCGCCGAGCTGGCCGGGCTTGAGCAGCGTGATCAGGTTGAACAGCTCGTCCATGTCGTTCTGCACGGGCGTCGCGGTGAGGAGGAGGCAGTATTTTTTGCGCAGCTGCTGGATGAATTGATAGTTCGACGTCTTGCGGTTCTTCAGCTTGTGCGCCTCGTCGACGATCAGCATGTCGTAGTCGCGGGACAGGA